>ERZ780178.1948-NODE-1948-length-12407-cov-3.484375_pt1 | contig 12407 bp, 9 predicted proteins | sample MGYA00511018_ERZ780178 | MGnify/ENA primary metagenome ERZ780178 (study PRJEB29588, sample SAMEA2151439) | human gut metagenome | biome: human gut; feature: human-associated habitat; material: faeces | place: Denmark | collected 2008/2010 ...
ATCTGAAAATGTGCAAGCTGTCCGTGCCAGTAACTGATCAGTTCTTCAAGCTCCACCGCGCATGTTTTTTCACAGTCTGCATAATGTGCTATAATCTCCGCTGCTTCATTATCCTCCTTCATTCCTGCCAGAAAAGCCATTTCCCGACTTTCTCCCGGTTCCAGAGTAATTACAGCTGAAAGAGCTCCACAGCTGTTTTCATTATAATTTCCCTCATTACATAATACACCGGCTTCAACCCCTGCCGGATTGTTGTATCCGTGATATCTTCCAAGGAATTTTTCCCTGTCACCACACCAGGAAGAAACCTTCTCTCCAGCCAGGCCGAAGAATCGGTTGAACACGTTCTTGTTATCAACCTCTTCCCCATCCTTAAGGCCGTCCAGATTCGCATGGATCATCTGACGTACACGATCTCCACAGAATACTGTTCTTGTAATATACTGGGAATACTGCAGATTCACCTGATCCTGTTCATAATTGCTGTTATTTGTAAACTCTGCATATCCAGTCACACTGATCTCACGTTTTCTGTCTGAGCAGTTGGTAACTTTCAGATTCCATACCTCATAGGACTGCCCAAGCGGTACATAGTATCTCACCTCTGAATGTATCTCGCTGTAATCTGCCATCATTTTAGTATAGGCTGTGCCATGATGACATTCACTTTTATACTCACTGAGATCTTTGCCAACCGGCTGCCAGGATGCTGACCAATAATCTTTTGTGTCATTATCCCTGAGATAAATATATCTTCCCGGCTGATCAAACTGATTAAAAATATATCTCAGGATTCTGCCGTTCGCCCCGGATTTTGCAAAGCTGTATCCCCCTGCATTATTGGAAACGATTGCTCCGTATTCCGGCGATCCCAAATAATTCACCCACGGAGCAGGTGTGTCCGGCCTGGTAATCACATATTCCTTTTTTTCTTCATCAAAATACCCATATCTCATGCCATACAATCTCCTGTTCTGTATATTTTCCGTAACATTGTCTGTTGTTACCTATTTTCTACACTATAACTGATATGCAGATAGCAATATACAAAATAAAAGATTAAAATATCAGATTCATGACATAAGATATGGATATAATTCTTTACAATTCTTCCTCCGTGATCACCAGCTTCATGGCCCAGGCCGGGATATCCACATCCTCAGGCTCCTGCTCCATAAATACAAATGCTGTCCGGTATGGCGGCATCTTTGCCGGAAAAATCCCGTATCCGTCTGTAAAATACACCAGGCCCTTAAGATTTTCAAACTCACGTTTTTCCATCAGCTCTTCCACATAAGCAAAAGCCGGACGGAAATCTGTACCTCCATCACCGTAAAGTTCCAGGCTGTTCATATACTCCTGCAATTCCTCTGCACCGGTGATCTTTACATCCGAATGCACTTTCTCATCACACTGGATAATGTGTATATTTACCTTCTGGAAAAAATTCCCGCTGTCGCTTAAGATCCCATAGGTTTCCTCCAGAAATCTCTGTACCAGTTCTCCTGAACAGGACATGGAGGTATCGATCACAATGACAAATTCCGAAACTTTTTTCACTTCTCTGGTTTCCAAGGGTTCGATCAGCGGCATATTCCCGTAAAGGGAAAGCCCGTAGGTATAAAAATTATAATCAAAGCTGTCCGGATCTACAGTCAGTTCTTCCCGAAATACTGCAAACTTCCGCAGAAATTCCCGATAATCATATCGTTCCCGGTTCTCTATTTTCAGCTGGTCCAGAAAATCTCCGTCCTGCGCTCCTGCCTCCCTGGAAAAGGTCTCCAGATCTGTCTCGATTCCTTCGCTGATATCTCCCCATTTTTTGCTCATCAGGGGATTGGGTTTCCGGTCGGGCTGCTGGTTTGCCCAGTATTTATGGTCGTCCACGTAGAACTCTTTTTCAAGCTGTGCCAGTTCTTTTTCCTTCAGAAATTCTTCTTTCAGAATCTTGTAGATTCTCTCTGCATTCAGCGTCTTCTTTTCCTTTTCCAGAAGACGGTAGGTTTCCCTCCGGAGAAGACTTCTGGAATATCGGACTGAGCGGTGGTAGATCCCGTCGATCATATGCTCCACTGCAATGTCGCAGCTTAAATTCCACAAACGTTTCTCTATTCCCGGCTTCCCAAAGTGCCGGAAAATGCAGTGAAATACCATATGGAGATATCCTCGATTCACAAGAATCCTGTTTTCTTTATAAAGCCCGCCAAGCTGTGCCGGATGGAAGTACATCACAGCCCCGTCTGTTCCAAACGGACTGACCGAACCATCCATCTGATAAATAAAACTGCTCAGCGCCACATCCAGAAAACGCATGCCAAGATACAGCTCGTCTCTTGCCGCCCGGAGAATGCTGCTGCCGATATCCTGGAGACGCTGGGCTGCCTCCTGGGAATTGGATCCCTGACCGGGCAGGAAGTTATTTTTATTGTTTTCAGTTGTTTCTATATCACTCATAACTGAAACTTCTTTCTCCTTTTAACAGGGCACCTCTCATTTTCTGTCTCCCCGGCCACCTTCTGCTCTTCCTTCTGCATCCGGCTGCGTTCATTCATCAGAAATGCGGAAATCTCCATATCCTTCTTCCCGGACGCCACATCAATACTATGTTCCAGGCCCTCTCTGTTCCAGAGTTTTTCCCGAGAAAGCAGCTCCAGACCATTTAAGCTTCCGCTTTCCACCAGAAATTCCCCGATATCCTTAAGATTTCCCCGGATATAATCCTCATACTGCTTCTTCGCCTTTTCACTGAGCTGCCACGGATAACGAAGCCGCCCAAAGCTCATATCAACCAGAACCTCCAGCTTATCCATTACCACTGCCATATCAAACAGGCTGTCATACTCCGCGAAATCCAGTTCTTTGCTGTAGAAGCATTGCCGGTAATTGGTCCCTGAGCCATGATACTCCGTAAACAGAATTCTCGCAGGCGTATTCTCCACCGCCTCATCATAATGCTCCGGAAAAACCATATGCGCACGTTTTCCACCTGCATCACCATTTTCATACAGAAAATCCACATCGATCTTCTGCCACAGCTCACCGAGGATCTCCTTTGCACAGGACTTGAGCCCTTTTTTCTGATGGATCACAAGCTCCTTCAGCCCGCTGCAGCCCGTAAACGCCCCGGTTCCCACCTGCATCAGCGTATCCGAAAATTCCAGCCGTTCCAGTTTTTTGCATCCATAAAAAATATATCTTCCGATTTCCTTCAGCGTATCCGGGAAAACGATCTCCTGCACTTCCTCCCCGGCAAGAAGTCTATCTTCTCCGAATGAAAATGCGTCTTCGCTCTCCCAGGTTTCTGCATCTTCTTCTCCGTCCTTATGTGCAGAAAACGCATACGGCGCCGCACTGACTACCGGAAGACCATTGATCTCTTCCGGCAGCACGATCCGGTCATCGGTACCATAACACCGAACGATCTCTATTGCATTATTTTTAATTCTGTAATGTATTTTCATCGTACACTTTCTTCCCTATGTCACAATAATAAAAATTTCTGTTTCCTATTGTAGACTTATTCCAAACAAAAAACAACCCATCGGACCACTGATGGCAAGTCAGTATCCTGCGGGTTGTTCGTTTCTTTTATCATAAGGTTGGAGGAATTGCTATATTTTTATCGGTCTATACTTTGAGTTTTTTCTCTTCAGGATTTAAAGTTTCCTGTAAACTTCCATACCATATCCGGCTGTTCCGGAAGATAGGTAACGTTAGGTCTCCAGGTCGCGATCACGGTATCTTTAGAATTGACCCAGAAGGAATACTCTTCCCTGTAGGAAGTGTTGAGCAGTCCCACAGACAGATATAACGTTTCCTGATCCATTCCATAAGCAATGCTGTGATATCTCTTTGTAAAATCATCCGGATAAAGATCGTTCTGTTTCCAGCTCTTAAATCCTGCATAAGCAATCTTTTTCTCACCCTGGACTATCATTTCCAGACGCAGTTTACATCCTTCCGGAATGATCTTTGCACTTTCAATATTTCTCGGATTTTCTGTAAAAATAATCTCCCGGTTAAATAATCCACTGAGTTCTTTTTCCGCAGTTTTCAGTCTGCCTTCCGGCTGTGGCAGAGAAAGGCTTTTTATTTTTGCTTCCAGATATTTCTCTCCTTCTTCCCGTTTTTCTTCCGGGCAAGGTATGGAAACTGCTTCCTTCATATATTTAAGGCAGATATCTGCCGCAAGATATTCTCTCGCACCTGCGGTAATGCCAATGGCAACCGGAAGTTCCCGGAAGCACACCAAATACTGTCCAAATGCTCCTTCTGCCGCAAAGATCTCTTTTCCTGCTTTGATGTGATATGCATAATGAGTCAGTGCTTTTTTCTCATCTCCGGGAATTACGACTCTTGACTGTCCCATCTCTTCGATCCACCACTGTGGCACCAGCTGCTCACCCTTCCAGTTTCCTTTCTGGAGAAGGAGCTGTGCCAGTGTGGAAATCTGATCTGCGGTCAGATACATGCCCCAGCCGCCGGTATTATGTCCCTCAGGACTTGTAAGCCAGTTGATCTTTCCAAAACCAAGTTTGTCAAAAACACGTTTCTGCATAATGGACAGACAGTTTTCACCCATAACTTTGGTCACGATCCTGGAAAGTGTATAGCTGCATCCGGAATCATAATGAAAAACTTTTCCGATATCTTCTTTCAGCTTAGGCTGTCCAAGCCAGTTCTTCTCCCAGTCTTTTTCCAGTCTGGAAAACCATACATTATTACAGCATTCCGGGGAACCGGCCTGCATGGTAAGAAGATCATATACGGTAATATTTTCCAGGGCTTCATCATATTCATCCGGAAGATCTTCTCTCACATAATCCAGAAATTTATCCTCCAGATGAAGTTTTCCCTCATCCACCGCAAATCCAACACAGATACTTGTTCCGATCTTTGATAAAGAATGCAGCATCTGCGGCTCTTCCATTGAGAAAGGTGCCCAGGCTCCTTCAACAACCTTTTCTCCTTTATACCGTACAGAAATACTGTGTAATTCTACGGTGTTCTCAAGTTCCTCAAGCATTTTTGCCAGCTTGAACGGATTTAATTCATTCATTTTTTTCCTCCTCTGCAGGCTGCCATATGGATGTCTCGATACGGATTCCACCTTTTCTGGTGAGATATACACCAATCAAGATCAATGCAACCATAACTATAACAGCAGATACTGCATATACAAGTTTAATACTGAAAATTCCTTTTATAAAAATAATCGTGTAAATGATGATACTGATGGTACAGAATACGTAAAGTCCTGCACTGGAAAGGTGAAATTTGTTCTTCTTCCAGGTATCCGGATATTTCTTCGGAAGACGTGAAATTGCATACACAACTGTAACATTCATAAAAAATGTGATCACCTGGAAAATATTTGTGATCGTCACGATACTCATATCAAAAATGATCGGAAGCAACACTACGATCAGTGTGTAGGTATAGATCAGGTACGGTGCTCCGAAACGGTTTTCCTTCAGAATTCCTTTCGGCAGCCATCCATCCTTGGCAGCCTGAGCGATCGGATATCGTACATCATTAAATACACCATTCAAAGTAGTGATGATTGCCATGATCGGTCCGCCGATCATAAAAAGTTTATACACAATACCAGGAAGGATCTCCTGTGCTGCCGGAAGGATTGTTTCCACACCTGCAACCTCATCGTGAGGAAGCACCCCACCTGTAACCATCGCAAGGCCCACATAAATAAAAAGCAGACATGGCACGCAGGACATTGCCGCAAACGGAACATCTTTCGTTGCTCTTTTCGCGTCTTTACCATACCACAGAACATTGTAGTAACCATTTGCGGAATTGATAAGAAGAAGTGCCGCCAGCATAAAGCCTTTAAAGCCGCCGGTAAACATCTTATCTCCTGAAAAATCAAAGATCGGCTGTCTGATCTGTGTAAGTCCGAAAACAACATACAGAACCATTGTGATCAGAAGAACCGTTGATAATATCTTGCTTACCTTTGCAAAAATATCCATTCCCAGAAGATTCAGAACAAACAGGATAACAACACCTGCGATTGCCAGTGCTTTCACTGTAATTCCCGGGAGGAGATTATTCAAATACAATCCCAGTGCCAACGCAAAAGAACTGTTGAGGATCGGCGTTACCAGTTTCGTATAAGCTACCAGACCTCCGGTGCTGACTCCGGAAAGGTTCGTTACGATGGAATACGGGCCTCCTGCCACGCGCATGGTCCCACCAAGAATAATATACGGAAAAACCATAAAGAATCCCATGACAATCGCTGTCAGATAAGCAAGCCATACAGAATAACCGGTATAAGCCATTGCCGGTCCGATCAGAGTTACCATTCCGGAGCCGATTACCATTCCTACTGCGATCGCAAAAAGATCACCACGCTCAAGTATACCCGGTTTCGGTTCCGGCTTGTTCACAATTATGTTCTTGTCGTTCATTTCATTGCGCCTTTCTTTACTTCTTCACTTTTTATTTTTTATTTTTTATATTGTATACATAAAGAATAGTGAAAAACGCCGTAACTGTCAATAACAATTAACAATTTCGGCGTTTTGTAAAAATTATCTGTTCTGTTTTTGTATACTTTTTACAGAAAAATGGTAATTTCTACAGCCTAATTATACCGTTGCACAAAGTTCTCACAACTGCTTTTTATATGTTTCTGCATACGCAGATAACATTCCATAGAATCACCTTTTCGAATACTTTCTACAATTTCCTCATGCTCTTTCAGAGATTTTCTTACGTACTCTTCTTCATTTACCAGTACGCCTCTGGACAGTCCGTTCCACAGTTCTGACAGCATATTTTTAAGTTTATCATTTCCTGCTGCTGTCCATAATTCCATGTGCAAAGTCTGATTGAGACTTGAATAACTTTCAAAATCACCTTTTTCTATCTCTTCTCTGGAAACCTTGAGGATCTGATCAATCCTCTGAAGATCGATCTTATTTTCACAACACAAAACACAGGCTTCACTTTCCAGTGCCGCCCGCACCTGAAAATGTTCGCGGATCGTTTTTTCATTCACTCCAAGAACTACTGCACGTTTATTTCGCTCCAGTTCCAGAAGTCCATCTCTTGCCAGAATCTGAAAGGCTTCTCTTGTAGGTGTAATGGACACTCCAAGTTCCTGCGCAGTACTTTCCAGTGTCAGAATTTCCCCCGCCGGAATTTTTTTTGAAAGAATTGCCTCTCTGAGATTCGCCGCAATCTTTTCTCTTATGGGTAAAGTCTTTATTGGTTTAAGTCCCAGCATGTATATACTCCTGTTCTTATAGATCTTTTTTATTTAGATGAATATTAACAGTATTCTATTCTAGCGTATTTTTACTGTATTGTAAATTCCCATTAAGACAGGTACCCACATTCTTGCAGGAGACTTAACTGACTTACACATTTTATAAATACTGGCTGAACTCCACCTTCTCCTTATTCGGGCCTTCAATAGTAAAAAATTTCACGCCATTCTCCCAGAACGGCAGAAAATGCACCTCGTCATTGGTGGTATTCAGTCCTGCTGCTGTCACCAGCTCGTGGACTTTCTCCACATCCTTCACATCAATGGCAACATGGTCAATGGCGCCGGATTCCATTTTTGCTGCTTTGTTCTCGTAAGTCTCGATCACAAGATTTCCAAGCTTCAGGAAAGCAACCTTCTCATTGGCAGCCTCGTTCACCGTCTGGAAAGCGATCTTAAATCCCAGTGCCTCATAAAATTTAATGGTTGTCTCAATATCATTGGTTGGCACACCTACGTGCTGAACTCCGTTCATCTGATCTTTTAAATTCATTTCAAAACCCCATCCTTTCATAAATCTGACATACTCATAAACACAATCGCTTCGCAATTTAGATTCAACTCTGCTACAGTTTTATGAATACGATCACTTTGCAATTCTGCGTTCCACCTGTGCAAGCTCCGGCATTGCCGGGATCGCACCTTTTTTCTCCACGCAGAGACTGGCCACTGCATTGCCGAAACGGGCAAATTCCTTCAGATCCTCCTGGGTCAGCTCGTCCAGATGTTTCTCTGCTGTGCTGACTTTGTACAGGAAACCGCCCCAGAAAGAATCTCCGGCTCCGTTCGTGTCTGCGATCTGTTTCACTGCAAATCCCGGTACCATACAGCCGCCATCCTTGCCGTAAAGATATGCTCCTTCGCCGCCAAGTGTAACTGCCACAACTTTCACGCCCTGGCTATACAGTGCTTCTGCTGCTTCCCGGACATCCTTATGATCTGTCAGAAGTTCTGTCTCTTCATCCGAAATCTTCATAAGATCCACATAGGGAACCAGGCTTCTCATATGCTTCTTCGCTGTCTTTTCATCCGGCCACAGAGATGCACGGTAATTGGGATCGTAAGAAATCACGCTGCCCTTGTTTTTTGCTCTTTTTACCGCATAAAACGTGGTATCTCTTGCAGGCTGATCCGTCAGGGACAGGGATCCAACATGAAAAATATGGGTATGATCCAGCACATCCACATCCACTTCTTCCTTCTGGATCTTCGTATCCGCTCCCGGTTTTCTTGCAAAAGAGAAAGTCCTCTCTCCAGTCTCGCTGACTTCCACAAAAGCCAGTGTAGTAAAATAATTTTCATCCAGGAGCATACCCTTGGTATCCACGTTTTCTTTCTCAAGAACAGATTTCAGGAACTTTCCGTGCATATCTTTTCCTGCTTTACCGATAAATGCAGTATGAGCTCCCAGTCTGCTGGCTGCAACTGCAACATTGGCTGGTGCACCGCCCGGATTTCTGGCATACAGCATCTGTCCATCCTCATTGATATCCTGAGATGTAAAATCGATCAGGATCTCACCAAAGGTTGTGATATCATAGATGGATCTTTTCACAGCATCTCCTGTGTCCATAATAAGGTTCTGATCAAGCAGCTGAAAAAGGATCTTCTCGCATTCTTTCTCATTATCTGTATGTATATGAAGCTCTCCCTCGTCAAACTCAGGCATACTTAAGACACCAAGCATAGACTTCGCATTTACAACATAACGGCCATAACATAATTCTACATCACAGGGGATGGATTCTGCAATACTTACCAGCTTTCTTGCATTCTGCATTGTGCCTAAAATTACTTTTACTATCATTTTTGTCTACTCTCCTATGCAAACAGGCTGATCACAACAGCACAGACCAGACCTGTTACTCCTACGATGGTTTCCATCATTGTCCAGGATTTCAGGGTTGTTTTCTCATCAATCTCAAGAAGGGAACCTACCAGCCAGAATCCGGAGTCATTTACATGGCTGAATGCCGTTGCGCCTCCGTTGATGGCACAGACCATTGCTGCCAGATAAACCGGTGACAGGTCTGCAACTCCGGGCATAGCCGCCATAATTCCTGCTGCCATTGTCATAGCCACAACTGCCGCACCAACCGATGCACGGATCAGAGCTGCAATAAGGAATGCAACCAGTACAAGCGGAAGTCCGCTTTTTTCCAGGGCTGGTCCTATAATATTTCCCATACCGCAGTCCTGCAGCACCCAGCGGATGATACCTCCACCAGTGATGACCAGAAGAATCTGTCCGGTAGGCTTCAGAGAACGATCCAGGATTTTCTTAAGCTGCTCTCCATTATAGCCCTGCTTCTTTCCAAGAAAATACATGGCAAGCAATACTGCTATGATCAGTGCCACAAATGGTGTTCCCAGAAATTCCAGAACAGGACGTGCCGCGTCGATTCCCGGAATGTATTCAGAAACTGTATTGCACAGGATCAGTACCAGCGGAACAAGAATGATACATAATACTGTAGAAAATTTCGGCAGATTGGCTTCTTCCTCACGTGCCTCCTGGATATTGGAGGGCAGCCCTGTATTGATCTTTTTGCCGATAAATTTGGACCATAAGATTCCTGCAAAGATCAATGATAAAATGCCCACAGGCACACCTACCGCGATCATCACTCCGAGATCCACATTCAGCATATTTGCCACCAGAACAGATCCTGCTGATGGCGGTATAAATGCAAATCCGGTGGCAAGTCCGGCGAGAAGAGGAATCACATAATATAAAGTAGATTTCTTTGTTTTCTTCGCAAGTCCGAATGCCAGAGGGATCAGGATCACAACGCCAGCCTCAAAGAATACCGTAGTTCCTACCACAAGTCCTGTGATCCCAAGAGCGATTCCCGCTTTTTTCTCACCAAATTTGTTTATCAGTGTCTGAGCAACGCACTGTGCGCCGCCGGACACTTCCAATATCCCACCGAACAGAGAGCCCAGTCCGATCAGGAGTATGATTCCCTGTAAGGTTTCTCCTGCGCCGTTTTCCACAGTGCTTACCAGCGTTGGAACCGGCATTCCGGCGCCAAGCCCGATAACCAGTGCAGCGATCAGCAGGGATAAAACCGGGTGGATCTTAAATTTTATGATAAGTAACAATAATAATAAAATTCCTGCTGCTGCCGCGATCAACAGTCTTGCCGGGTCTGCCGCAAATACCGGTTCTGTCATCTTTCCATTTACCTCATTTCTCTTTATTCAATATTTACATAAACTGTTCTCGTAACCCTGGTTTTATTTTACATATTTATGAATAGTTGCCTTTACAGCTCCAGATCCTGTGATCATCTCACGGAACATATCCTCGATCTTCTCTCCGACACCATCTTTATAAAGGTCTGTGAAGAACAGTCTCTCATTGGAAAGGATCGGCTTCAGCTGATCCTTGAAGGTTTCCGGTTTTCCGATCACGATATCGCTAAGCTGCTCTGTGATCTCCTCATTCATCGGGTCCGGTGCAAGCTCAAATTTGTTTCCTTCATCATCTACAGCCAGCATGTATCTCAGCCATCCTGCGATTCCAAGCGGGATTGCTGTCAGTCTGGAAGCATCTCCAAATTTCTTCACATATGCTTTTACAGTCTCACCAAAACGGATACCTACCATCTGGGACACATCTACAGCCAGACGAAGGTTGGTATCTCCAAGATACTCATTCGGGAAACGGTCATTAAAGAGTTCATCCACAAATGCCTGCGGGGAAAGGATTCCAGGATCTGCAACTACCGGAAGTCCCTCGTCATAAGCAACCATACGGGCCATTTTCATCATATCTTCGTTGGTATTCAGCATGTGTGCAAAGAGATCATATCCAAGTACCACACCAAGAGGGCCGGTTGCGGAATGTACAGGATTCAGGCATACGGTTACTTTCATTCTCTCGGAAAGATTGACGGTATTTCTGTCCGCCATGTATACGCCGAAGCCTTTTTCCAGAGCAGGGCGTCCGTTAGGGAAGCTGTCCTCGATAACAAGATACTGTGGCTTCTCAGCATTAACAAATGGTGCTATGTATGTCTTCTTTCCTGTGATCACCGGCTGCATGTCTTCAACGCCAAGCTTCTCAAGGTCTGCTGCGATCTGCTCGCTTGGACGAGGTGTGATCTTGTCGATCATGGTCCACGGGAATGCAACCACCTTCTCGTCCGTTACATAATCTACGAAGCCATCATCTACGAAGCCCGCTTTATGCCATTCCTCTGTCATAGTCAGCACGGACTCACGAAGCTTGGCGCCGTTCTGTGAGCAGTTATCCATAGATACCAGAGCGATCGGATATTTCCCTGCTTTATATCTCTCATTCAGCATAGCTACAAGAACTGCCATTGCTCCGGTTGCCTTATCCGGTCCGTTTTTAATATCTGCTTCCACAAACGGGAACCATGTTCCGTCTGCTTTCTGAAGTGCATAGCCCTTCTCTGTGATCGTAAAGGAAACCAGCTGCAGGGACTTAGCTGTGAAGATCTCCTTCAGGCGATTCCACTGTACTGCATCAGAGGACTGTGCTTTCACTGCTTCTGCAAGTGCCCCAAGAACTTTGTACTCACGGGTTCCATCACCGTGAAGGATGACATTTAAGCCAAGGTTGTCATATGGCGCATAAATCTTATCTACTACGTCATAATCAAAGGTCTCTACACATGTGATACCTCTGTCAAGAACTCCCTCTTCCAGAAGACCATCTGCAATACCTCCGATAAATACACGGAAGATATTTCCGATTCCGAAATGTACCCAGCCTGGCTCCTTCTTCGCTTTCTCAGTAACTGCCTCTACATCGTATCCTGGAAGATTGATGCCTGCTTTCTCCCATGCTTCACGCTCTTTGATTCCTTCTCTTGTTAATTTCATGATAGAACCTCCTTTTTTTCGTTCATTTCGTTATTTATGTCTTTTACTTATGTTTATGTCTTAACTGTAAGTAGAGTATAAAACTTTTATATTTAAAAATCCATTGACAAAACACCTAATTTTCCTCTTATATTTTTGTTTACTTTTACTCAGGCGCTCCTGCATTGCATTTCCCGCAGATTTATACTAAAATACATTTAAGACTTAAACATATCTATAATTACTTTTATCAGGAGAATCTCATGAGTGAAAAAGG
>ERZ780178.1950-NODE-1950-length-12404-cov-6.143169_pt1 | contig 12404 bp, 10 predicted proteins | sample MGYA00511018_ERZ780178 | MGnify/ENA primary metagenome ERZ780178 (study PRJEB29588, sample SAMEA2151439) | human gut metagenome | biome: human gut; feature: human-associated habitat; material: faeces | place: Denmark | collected 2008/2010 ...
CCAGGGGCTGCGCTTCACCTTCCTTCAGACCGGGGAGACCGCCCGGGTGATCCTCTGCGGGGAGCCGGAGGCGGCGCTGGACCTGCTGAACGCCCTGCGGGCCTTCCGGGCGGAGCGGGGGTAAGATCGCTGCCCACCCGTTGACAGGCAAGGAAGAACCCCTGCGTGAGAAGCACGCGGGGGCTCTCGGTCTCGGTTTTTGGGTCGCTCAGTCGGTGCTGGGTTCCCTGCCCCGGAGCTTTCCCCAAGCCCAGGCGGCCAGAAAGCCCAGGAGGCAGCTGAGAGCCAGGGTGCCCAGGATCAGCACCCAGACGTCGCTCCAGCGGCGCTCCACCACCTGCCAGAGGGGCTCAAAGAGGAGGTAGAGCCCCAGGGACACGGCGATGCTTCCCCACCGGTTCCGGCCCCGCAGCTGATAATGGCCGATGAGGAAGGAGATCACAAAGCCTGGGATCAGGCAGTAGGTCGCGGAGAAGTCCATTTGCAGGATCAGTGGGAATCGCATGGTACGCTCCTTTCCATCCAATTCATCCAATTGCGTCTTCCTGGTCCCAACATAGCAGACAGGGAATATTCTGTCAACCAATCCGGGGGAAAAGTTCACAAAAAGGACGCCGGGAGACCGGCGTCCTTGGGTTTTCAGGGGAGAAACGCAATGTAGAGCTCCGGGGTCTCGGCCTCGGCGTCCTGGCACATGCGGCGCAGGGAGCGCATGTAGGAGGGCAGGCGCTCCTCCGCCCCGGCACAGCCGGTGAAGACCACCCGCCAGCCCACGGCCCGCTCCGTCAGGAAGTCGTAGAGGGCGTCCAGGTTCCAGGCCTTGTTCTCCGGCAGGGGCAGGGCCGGAAGTTTTGCTCTGTAGGGGGAGATGTTCATAAAGTGAGTATTCAATTTGCTTCTATATCTAAAGTGATCTATAACTTTGGAGATACACTTCTATAGAGATACTTGTAGATGTATATCTTCCTATAAACTGTTACTCTAAAAATAGAATAAATAAAAAATCGTAGTTTATATTATGAAAAAACTTTCATTTTTATTTTGTGTTTAGAAAATAATCTCTACCTTTGCAACGTTTTAGATAAAATAAGAGATAAACAATGAACCAAGGATTTATACATATTTTGCTATGCGGCATTATTATTCTACTGGCAAAGTCAGCAGGAAGTGAGTGTTGTGCATAAAAGTATGTGTGAATAATGATATACGAAAGCCTTTCTCACTTCCTTGTGTGAAAGGTTTTTTTTATGAATGTAATAATGTATAAAATTGAAATTTATGAGTGACAGATTATTTATTTTTGATACCACTCTTCGTGATGGCGAACAGGTTCCGGGATGTCAGTTGAATACAGTGGAAAAGATTCAGGTGGCTAAGCAGTTGGAAGCTTTGGGAGTGGATGTGATTGAGGCAGGATTTCCTATTTCAAGTCCGGGTGATTTCAATTCAGTAATTGAAATTTCTAAGGCTGTTACTTGGCCAACCATTTGCGCGCTGACTCGTGCAGTTGAAAAAGATATCGATGTAGCTGCTGACGCATTGAAGTTTGCCAAGCACAAACGTATTCATACTGGCATTGGAACTTCAGATTCTCATATCAAATATAAATTCAATTCTACTCGTGAAGAAATTATTGAACGTGCGGTGGCTGCTGTGAAATATGCACGTCGCTATGTAGATGATGTGGAATTTTATGCGGAAGACGCAGGACGTACGGATAATGAATATTTGGCTCGTGTGGTAGAAGCTGTTATTAAAGCGGGAGCGACAGTAGTGAATATACCTGATACTACAGGTTATTGCTTGCCTGAAGAGTATGGGGCGAAAATTAAATATTTGGTAGATCATGTAGATGGTATTGATAAGGCTATTATTTCTACTCATTGTCATAATGATTTGGGTATGGCTACTGCTAATACGATTAGTGGTGTGTTAAATGGAGCACGTCAGGTAGAAGTGACTATCAATGGTATTGGAGAACGTGCTGGTAATACTTCCTTGGAAGAGGTGGCAATGATTGTCAAATGCCATAATGATATTAATATTCAGACAAATATCAATACTCAGAAGATTTATCCGACTAGCCGTATGGTGTCAAGTTTGATGAATATGCCGGTTCAGCCGAACAAGGCAATTGTGGGACGCAATGCTTTTGCACATTCATCCGGTATCCATCAAGATGGTGTTTTGAAGAACGTACAAACATACGAAATTATTGACCCGAAGGATGTGGGCATTGATGATAATGCTATTGTTTTGACTGCTCGTAGCGGACGTGCTGCGTTAAAACATCGTCTTCATGTTTTGGGAGTCGAACTGGAGCAGGACAAATTGGATAAGGTATATGAGGATTTCTTAAAACTGGCTGATAAGAAGAAAGATATCACAGATGATGATATTCTGGTATTGGCAGGTGCCGATAGAAGTGTTAATAACCATATTAAACTGGATTACTTGCAGGTAACAAGCGGAGTGGGAGTTCGTTCGGTGGCAAGTTTAGGGCTGAATATTGCAGGAGAGCACTTTGAAGCTGCTGCCAGTGGAAATGGACCGGTAGATGCTGCTATCAAGGCTTTGAAAAAAATTATTGACCGCCACATGGTGTTGAAGGAATTTACGATCCAGGCTATCAGTAAAGGTAGTGATGATATGGGTAAAGTACACATGCAGGTGGAATATGACGGACAGATGTACTATGGTTTCGGAGCGAATACAGATATTATCGCTGCATCAGTAGAAGCATATATTGATTGTATCAACAAGTTTAAAAGATAATAATACGTAAAATGGCTAACACATTATTTGATAAGATTTGGGATGCCCATGTGGTACAAAAGGTTGAGGACGGACCTACTCAGCTTTATATAGACAGGCTTTATTGTCATGAAGTAACTAGTCCGCAGGCTTTTGCGGGACTGCGCGCACGCGGGGTGAAAGTCTTTCGTCCGGATCATGTATATTGTATGCCGGATCACAATACTCCGACACATGACCAGGACAAACCGATTGAGGATCCGGTTTCTAAAACGCAGGTGGATACTTTGGCAAAGAATGCCAAAGATTTCGGTTTGGCTCATTTCGGTATGATGGATAAAAGAAATGGTATTATTCATGTAGTAGGTCCGGAAAGAGGGCTGACTTTGCCGGGGATGACAATTGTTTGTGGTGACTCGCATACTTCTACCCATGGTGCGATGGGAGCTGTTGCTTTCGGTATTGGAACCAGTGAAGTAGAAATGGTGTTGGCTTCACAATGTATCTTACAATCTCGTCCGAAAACCATGCGTATCACTATTGATGGCGAACTGGGTAAAGGAGTGACGGCAAAAGACATGGCTCTTTATATGATGTCTAAGATGACAACCAGTGGTGCTACTGGATACTTCGTGGAATATGCCGGTTCAGCTGTCCGTAACTTGAGTATGGAAGGGCGTCTGACTTTATGTAATCTGAGTATTGAAATGGGGGCACGTGGTGGCATGGTTGCTCCTGATGAAGTGACTTTTGAATATATAAAAGGCAGGGAACATGCTCCGAAGGGTGCGGATTGGGATAAAGCGGTGTCTCATTGGAAAACATTAAAGAGTGATGATGATGCTGTATTTGATAAAGAGGTTCGTTTTGATGCAGCAGATATTCAGCCGATGATTACATACGGAACGAATCCAGGAATGGGTATGGGAATCACTGAACATATTCCGGTAGATGATAAAAGTGCTTCTTTTAAAAAGTCTTTGGACTATATGGGCTTTCAGCCGGGAGAATACTTGCTAGGTAAGAAAATTGATTATGTATTTTTGGGTGCTTGCACTAACGGACGAATTGAGGATTTCCGTGCCTTTACCTCTTTAGTGAGAGGGAAAAAGAAAGCAGATCATGTGATTGCATGGCTGGTTCCAGGATCATGGATGGTAGATGCACAGATTCGTGAAGAAGGTTTGGACAAAATCTTGGAGGAAGCAGGATTTTCTATCCGTCAACCGGGATGTTCTGCTTGTCTGGCTATGAATGATGATAAGATTCCGGCCGGAAAATATTCGGTATCTACTAGTAACCGTAATTTTGAAGGACGCCAGGGACCAGGTGCTCGCACGTTGCTTGCCAGTCCGCTGGTAGCTGCTGCTGCGGCAGTGACCGGTGTAATAACAGATCCTAGAGAACTAATTTAAAAATGCGAAGACAATGAAACAGAAATTCAATATCATAACAAGCACTTGCGTACCCCTTCCTTTAGAGAATGTGGACACAGACCAAATTATTCCGGCTCGTTTCTTAAAGGCGACAACTCGTGAAGAGAAATTCTTTGGTGATAATCTGTTCCGTGACTGGCGTTACAATCCAGATGGTTCTCTTAACAAGGATTTTGTATTGAATAATCCTACTTACGGTGGACAAATCCTTGTGGCGGGAAAGAATTTCGGTTCTGGTTCCAGCCGTGAACATGCTGCATGGGCTATCGCCGGATATGGTTTCCGGGTAGTTGTGTCCAGCTTCTTTGCTGATATTCATAAGAATAATGAATTAAATAATTTTGTACTTCCGGTGGTGGTGAGTGAAGGATTCTTGAAGGAACTTTTTGATTCAATTCATGCAGATCCAAAAATAGAGGTGGAAGTAAATTTGCCTGAACAGACTATAACCAACAAGGCTACAGGTAAAAGCGAACATTTTGAAATCAATGCATATAAGAAACATTGTTTGATGAACGGGTTGGATGATATCGACTTTTTGCTGACCAACAAAGACAAGATAGAAGCATGGGAAAAAGCGTCAAAATAGAAATCATGGACACAACACTCCGCGATGGTGAACAAACCAGCGGAGTATCTTTTGTACCCCATGAAAAATTGATGATTGCTCGATTGCTATTGGAAGATTTAAAGGTAGACAGGGTAGAGGTTGCCTCGGCCCGTGTATCGGATGGCGAATTTGAAGCCGTTAAAATGATATGTGACTGGGCTGCCCGCCGGAATTTGCTTCACAAAGTGGAGGTGCTCGGATTTGTGGATGGCCGTACTTCTGTAGACTGGATACAACGTACAGGATGCAGGGTAATAAACTTATTGTGTAAAGGTTCGTTGAAACATTGTACACAGCAGTTGAAGAAAATGCCTGAAGAACATATTGAAGATATTGTGAATGTGGTGCGTTATGCTGATGAACTGGATATTGCCGTTAATGTATATCTGGAAGATTGGAGTAACGGTATGAAAGACTCTTCTGACTATGTATTCCAGTTGATGGACGGATTGAAGGATACTAGCATCAAGCGATATATGTTACCCGATACATTAGGTATCTTGAATCCTTTGCAAGTGATAGAATTTATGCGGAAGATGAAAAAACGTTATCCTCATACCCATTTTGATTTCCATGCGCATAATGATTATGACTTGGCTGTGAGTAATGTACTTGCTGCTGTGCTGAGTGGGGTTAAAGGGCTTCATACTACTATCAATGGATTAGGGGAACGTGCAGGAAATGCACCACTTGCCAGTGTTCAAGCTATTCTGAAGGATCATTTTAATGCTTTGACCAATATTGACGAAAGCCGTCTGAATGATGTGAGCCGAGTGGTGGAATCTTATTCAGGTATTGTTATTCCTGCCAACAAGCCGATTGTGGGTGAGAATGTGTTTACGCAAGTGGCCGGCGTTCATGCCGACGGTGATAACAAGAATAATCTTTATTGCAATGATTTGCTGCCGGAACGATTCGGGCGTAAACGTGAGTATGCGTTGGGCAAGACTAGTGGCAAAGCCAATATTCGTAAAAATCTGGAGGATTTGGGTCTTGATTTAGATGAAGAATCCATGCGTAAGGTAACGGAACGTATTATCGAATTGGGTGACAAGAAGGAACTGGTTACTCAGGAGGATTTGCCTTATATTGTTTCCGATGTGCTGAAGCATGGGGTGGTAAGCGAAAGTGTAAAATTGAAAAGTTATATTGTGACACTGGCGCATGGACTGAAGCCGATGGCTACTGTGAAAATAGAGATTAATGGAAAAGAGTTTGAGGAGAATTCCAGCGGCGACGGTCAGTATGATGCTTTTGTGCGTGCATTGCGTAAAATTTATAAAGTGACACTGGGGCGTAAATTCCCTATGTTGACCAACTATGCGGTAAGTATTCCTCCTGGGGGCCGTACAGATGCATTTGTACAAACAGTAATAACTTGGAGTTTTGAAGAAAAAGTATTTCGTACTCGTGGGCTGGATGCTGACCAGACGGAGGCTGCTATTAAGGCTACCATGAAAATGCTGAATATAATAGAAAATGAATATGAATAATAATGGTTAGTGATTAGTGGTTAGTGGTTAATGAACAGTGTCGTCAGATTTCATTAACCGCCAACTATTAATCACTGACCGCTAACCATTAATCACTAAAAAAATGGATTTTAAAATTGCAGTTTTAGCCGGTGACGGTATCGGACCGGAGATTTCAGTGCAAGGCGTTGATGTGATGAATGCTGTTTGCGAGAAATTTGGTCATAAAGTAAGTTATGAATATGCGATCTGTGGTGCGGATGCGATCGATAAAGTAGGTGATCCGTTTCCTGAAATGACTTTTCAGGCTTGTAAGAATGCGGATGCAGTGTTGTTTTCTGCTGTAGGTGATCCTAAATTTGATAATGATCCCACAGCAAAAGTTCGTCCGGAACAAGGTTTGCTTGCTATGCGTAAAAAATTGGGTTTGTTTGCTAATATTCGTCCTGTGCAGACTTTTAAATGTCTGGTTCATAAATCTCCGTTACGGGCTGAACTGGTGGAAAATGCAGATTTTATCTGTATCCGTGAATTGACCGGAGGTATGTATTTCGGAGAAAAATATCAGGATAATGATAAGGCATACGATACCAATATGTACACTCGTCCGGAGATTGAGCGTATCTTAAAAGTGGCTTTTGAATATGCTATGAAGCGCCGTAAGCATCTTACTGTAGTTGATAAAGCCAATGTGTTGGCATCTTCACGTCTGTGGAGACAGATTGCACAAGAGATGGCTCCTCAGTATCCGGAAGTGACTACAGACTATATGTTTGTGGATAATGCTGCCATGAAGATGCTTCAGGATCCTTGTTTCTTTGATGTGATGGTGACTGAGAATACATTTGGTGATATTCTGACAGATGAAGGCTCTGTTATCAGCGGCTCTATGGGATTGCTTCCTTCTGCTTCTACGGGTGAAAGCACTCCGGTATTCGAACCTATTCACGGTTCATGGCCACAGGCTAAAGGATTGAATATAGCCAATCCATTGGCTCAAATCCTATCGGTAGCCATGCTGTTTGAGTATTTTGACCTTAAGGAGGAAGGCGCCTTGATTCGTAAGGCTGTAGATGCTTCTTTGGATGAAAATGTGCGTACTCCGGAAATTCAGGTTGAAGGTGGGACCAAGTATGGTACCAGGGAAGTGGGTGCTTGGATTGTGGATTATATCAAGAAAGCATAGAAATTTATAGGTCTTTTACGGGGAATCAGAAGTGAATGGCATTTTACTTCTGATTCTTTATTTTTATTGGATAAGAAAAAGTATATTTGATGCTGCAAATAAAACAAAGATAATAATTGAAAGACATTTAAATGAAGAATTTAGTTTATGCTTTGGTAGGAGCTGGTTTTATGATTGCCTGCCAGCCTTCGAGCCGACCGGAAATCAGCGGTACGCTGACTGGTATCGAGAGTGATACATTATTGGTACAATCTTTTCCTGTAAATGATCGTGATAGTCGTAGGACAGATACGGTTGCCATGCAAAATGGAAGTTTTGCCTTTAATTTAGGTAATAGTGTATTGAAACAGGTTTATATTTATGGTAAACCGTCAGTGAAACCCAATGAGGATGGCAGTATACCTGCCATATCGATGAAAGCTGTAAGTTTTTTGCTGTTGCCTGGCCAACCTATAAAAATTTCAGGTTCATTGGATGAATATAAATTGGAGGGAGGTTCCTTTTATGACGATTATAATGAAGTGGTGGAGGACTGTAAAACATATAGTCATAAAATAGATTCATTGAACGTAGTCTGTATGGATATGGAGAAAAAAGGAATACCCGGAGATTCTATCCGTAAAGTTTATGCTCCAGCAAAAGAATGGTATGGAAATATTTTAAAAATAAAAAGTGACTATGTTAGGCAGAATCCGGATAAAGATGTATCAGTATATGTAATGTCACAGTTGTCAAGGGATCAGTTGGGGGATGCTTTTAATGTTTTGACTGATCGGGTAAAGGAAGGAATGATGGCTCCTTTATATCAGAGAATGAGAGAAGGATATGAGAAAGAACTGGCTCGCGATAAAGCAAAAGAAGCAATGAAACCAGGTAATCTCGCTCCAGAATTTACTTTGAAGGATTTGGATGGAAAGAATTTTGACTTATCTTCTCTGAGAGGTAAATATGTAGTGCTTGATTTCTGGGGAAGCTGGTGTGGATGGTGCATAAAAGGAATTCCCGAAATGAAAAAGGCATATGAAAAATACAAGGGAAAAATAGAATTTGTAGGGATTGACTGCAATGATACAGAGGATAAATGGAAAAAAGCAGTAGCTGAGCATCAATTGCCGTGGATTAATGTACGCAATATAGGTGAACCGGATGTGGCGGTGATGTATGGAGTAAGTGGTTATCCCACTAAATATGTGATTGATCCTGAAGGGAAAATTGCTAAACAGGTAGTTGGCGAGGACCCCGAATTTTATATGTATCTGGAGGCATTGATGAAATGATGAAAGGTTTCGGATAATTATGAATAACAGAGGTGTGCTATTATTTGAACACATCTCTGTTGTTTAATTTAGAATTTTTTTACGCGTATATGACAGTAAGGTTCTCCTCCCATTTTATCGTAATAGTGCTGATGATAGCCTTCTGCTTCCCAAAATTTCTCGGCAGGGCGTAATCTGGTATTGACTCTATGACCTTTCGAGCGAAGCAGTTCGATGACCTCTTCAGCTTCGGATTTTTGTTTTTCATCCATGTAGAAAATCATACTCCGATATTGCGGCCCAAGGTCGGGACCTATTCCATCGGTTTGTGAGGGATCATGTATTTCAAAAAAAAGTTTGCACAAATCCACATAAGAAACCATGTCGGCGTCATAATCTACAAAAATAGCTTCTACATGGTGTGTCATGTGGGCTTTTACCTGAGTATATGCGGGGTTGGCTTCCGGACCACCTGTATAACCGACTGTAGTGTTTAGTACACCCGGAATACGTTCGAACTGATGTTGTACGCCCCAGAAGCATCCGGCGGCGAATATCGCTTTTTCTACTTTCATGTTCTTTATTCTTTTAAAATTGTATGCCAAATATACGGAATACCCTTTAAAACGAGAAACCTACCTTATGCTTTTTTTAATTAAACTAAAGGAATATCGTTAAAGATTCCTCTACCTTTGCAACCGGAATTAATTAATATAGAAAATCGGATGAAACAGATCGTATGTTATCTTATGTTGCTATGTGCATGTATGCAGTTGCAGGCGCAAACTTACGATGAACTGATAACCAGTGCGTTGGATGCGGCAAAAAAAGACAGTTTGACAAAATCAGAAATATTGTTCAGACAGGCATTGAAGATGGATCCTGCCAATATGCGTAATGCTTTATTGTTTACTAATCTAGGAACGGTCCAGCGGAGATTGGGGAAAATAGATGATGCTATTGACTCGTACACGTTATCCTTGAATATTACTCCATATTCTGTTGTTACATTGCTCAATCGTGCTTCACTCTATTTGGAGAAAAATTTGTTTGACAGGGCTTATGTGGATTATTGTAATGTGATCGATATAGACAAGAAAAATAAGGAAGCATTACTTTTCCGGGCTTATATTTATATGCAACGTAGGGATTATAAAGGAGCGAGAATAGATTATAACACTTTATTACAGGAGGAACCGGGAAATAATACTGCACGTTTGGGCAGGGCACTTTTAAATCAGAAGGAGTTGAAGTATCGTGAATCTTTAGAAGATTTCAACAGATTGGTTTCCGATAATCCCAGAGATGTCTCTTATTTGAAAGCTCGTGCTACATTGGCTGTAGAAATGAATACGCCTGATCTGGCTTTATTGGATTTGGAGGAGGCCGCCAAACTGGCACCGGACGATGCGGAAATTTATGTGATGTGTGGTGAGATTTATTTAAGTCAGAAAAAGAAAAGAGAAGCGTATGTTGCTTTTGAAAAAGCAATAGAGTTGGGAGTGCCCCGACCGGAGTTGCAGGATAAGCTGAAAGCGAGTAAGTAAAAATGCAAACAGGATTATTGTCAGACAATCATCGTGTTTTTACAATAGGAACAGAATTTATCTGTTCCTATTGTTGGTATATGAGGGAAATAGCTTTTAAAAAAGGTATTTTCATTCTTGCAATACCTTTTTTATCAATTCTATAAAATCTTTTCCGTATTTTTCTTTCTTATATTCGCCGATACCATTGATGTTGCCGAATGCTTCTATAGTTGTAGGTTGTTGGGTGGCGATCAGGTGCAAAGTCTTGTCGGATAGAACAATATAGGCAGGTATAGCTTGCTGGTCTGCCAGTTTTTTACGCAGTACACGTAACTCCTCGAACAAGTCCTTGTTTTCATTACCAAAAGTAACCGGAGTGGGAAAGAGTACCTCTTCCTTGGCTTTCTTTTTACGTTTTTCCTTAGCAGGTATGAATTCTTCCCGTTTGATGACTACCAGCATGGCGGGTTCTTTGCCGAACAATACTTTTTGCCCGCTTTCAGTTATTTTGAGGTGATTGTTTTCATTATAGGCTATTTCGAAATAGCCTAGATTCAGCATTTGCAGCAGATAATCTTGCCAGTCGCGTGCAGGAATATCTCTTCCTGCAGCATATGTTTTCAGTTTGTCATAACCTTTGTCAATCAGTTCTTGGTTCGCTGACCCTTTCAATATGTCTATTAACATGTGGGTGCCTATTTGTTGGTTAGTTCGGGCTATTGCACTTAAAGCTTTTTGTACAATGATTGTTCCGTCAAAGCGCTCGGGGGGATTACGGCACACATCACAGTTGCCGCAATCATGGTCCATTGTCTCACCAAAATAGTTCAGCAGAATACGCCTCCGACAGATATCCGATTCAGCATATTGTTGCATTCGGTGTAATTTCTCTAAGTTAATTTCCTGCTGGCTGCTTTCTGTAGCGAATTTGGAAAGCATAACCAAGTCTCCCAGTGAATAGAACAGCAAAGTATCACTTTCCATACCATCACGTCCGGCACGTCCTATTTCTTGATAGAAACTTTCTATGCTTTTAGGAAGGTTATAATGAATAACCCAGCGTACATTGGATTTATCAATTCCCATCCCGAAAGCAATAGTGGCACACACTACCTGTACACGATCGTTTATGAAATCATTTTGTGCTTTATCACGCATATCACTGCTTAATCCTGCATGATAAACGGTTGCACGGATACCTTGTTTCATCAGCATTGCGGCCACACTTTCTGTTTTGCTGCGGCTCATGCAATAAATGATACCACATTCATTTTTGTGTTTTTCTATAAATTCAAGGATAGTCCGTGCCTTATCCTTTTGTTGGTAGCCTCTTTTTACTTCCAAACTCAGATTGGGACGATCAAAGGAAGATATGAATATTTTAGGATCTTTCAAGGCCAATTGTTGTGCAATGTCTTTTCGGGTTATTTTGTCAGCTGTAGCAGTTAATGCTACAATCGGTACTTTGGGAAACTGATTACGTAGTACCTTTAATTGGGTATATTCAGGCCGGAAATCATGTCCCCATTGTGAGATGCAATGAGCTTCATCAATGGCAAATAAAGATATTTGGATATCTTTCAACAGGAAATTTGTTTCTATAAGTAATCGTTCAGGTGAAATATAAAGCAATTTGATTTTTCCTTGAAGACATTCGCGACGTAGGTTTATATTTTCTGTTTCATTATTGCTGCTGTTCAGTGCCCGTGCTGCAATTCCGTTTGCTTGTAAACTTTCCACCTGGTCTTTCATTAAAGAAATAAGAGGTGAAACGACAATGGCCGTACCTTCCATCAGTAAAGCCGGTAATTGATAACAGATGGATTTCCCTCCTCCTGTAGGCATTAATACCAAAGTATCCTTTTGAGCTAATATATTTTGAATAATATCTTGCTGTAAAGGACGGAAACTATCGTATCCGAAGTAATTTTTTAGAGTTTGGAACATATCTGTTTATTATTTTAAAACGTAATCGGCTACAAAGGTAGTAAAATCTTTAGATTTGGTCGGGATCTCTGCCTGATAATAATAAATAAGATATACTTTTATTCGTAACTCATTTGGTTGGAAATTACTACTTGAAAGAGAAGCCGGTTATTGTAGATCGGACAAATAAACTTTTTTGCCACTTAAAAAACAAAGTGTTGTGATTATTTAAGAA
>ERZ780178.1951-NODE-1951-length-12397-cov-2.414033_pt1 | contig 12397 bp, 9 predicted proteins | sample MGYA00511018_ERZ780178 | MGnify/ENA primary metagenome ERZ780178 (study PRJEB29588, sample SAMEA2151439) | human gut metagenome | biome: human gut; feature: human-associated habitat; material: faeces | place: Denmark | collected 2008/2010 ...
CATTGATCATCGCTTACGCTCCTTGTATCAACCACGGTTTGAAGAAGGGTATGGGCAAATCTCAGGCTGAAGAAAAAGAAGCTGTTGCATGTGGTTACTGGCACTTGTGGCGCTACAATCCTGCTCTGGAAGCTGAAGGCAAGAACCCGTTCACATTGGATTCCAAAGAACCGGATTGGAGTAAATTCCAAGACTTCCTGAAAGGTGAAGTTCGTTTCGCATCTGTTGCAAAACAGTATCCAGCTGAAGCTGCTGAATTGTTTGCTGCCGCAGAAGAAAACGCTAAGTGGCGTCTGCGTAGCTACAAACGTATGGCTGCTGAAAACTGGAGTGTAGAAGAATAATTTGATTATGATCATCTAAGGGTGGAAATCCTTTTTTCACCCGAATAAAATAGAAAGCGGAGTCTCACCATGAGATTCCGCTTTTTTTATTATTCCAATAAAGACCGGTAAAAGGCTTTTGTAATATGAAATTCATGTCCTTCTGGTTCTTCGGCAGAACAAAATGGAATATTTCTGTGTTTAATTAACATATATAGTAAAGATAAAAATATGAATGTAACATATGAAGATGTCCGCAATTCCGAAGAGATCCGGACTTATATCAAACAAGCGGACGAGTCGTTGAAAGCAATCGGCTACACGGAGCATAGCTTTGCCCATTGCACGAAGGTTGCGAAAGTAGCAGGGGATTTATTGGAGAAGTTAGGATATGATGCGCATGAGGTGGAACTGGCTCGTATCGCCGGTTTCATGCACGATATAGGCAATGTGGTGAACCGCATCGACCACGCCCAAAGTGGGGCTATGATGGCTTTTCGTATTTTGGATAAGATGGGAATGCCGCCTGAAGATGTGGCGACCGTTATTACAGCTATCGGAAACCATGACGAACAGACGGCTGCTGCTGTAAATGCCGTTGCAGCTGCTCTGATAATCGCTGATAAGACGGATGTGCGTCGCAGCCGTGTCCGTAACCGTTCCACGATTAATTTCGATATCCATGATCGGGTAAATTATGCAGCCGAAAAATCGGATGTTATATTGGAGCCGGATTCGAAAACGATCACTCTCGATTTAAAGATCAATACTGAAATTTGTGCCGTGATGGACTATTTCGAGATTTTTACCGGACGGATGCTACTTTGCAGGAAAGCAGCTGAATTTCTTGGCCTGCAGTTCAAGCTGGATATAAATGATGTCTATTTATTGTAATATCATTTGTTTCATATATTTTGGAAAAAGTTTATCTTTATCGCGTTTTAACGAAATAAAGGTCTAACTAATCTAATGAATATGAAACATTTTTTATGCCTTCTTTTTTGCTTATCTTTCCTTCTTTTCCCTGTTTATGCACAGGAATCGTATGAAACGTATAGTGGAGATACATTCAAAACCGGTGATGTGCTTACTCTCGGAGATTTCTATCTGAGTTCGACTAAGTATAGCCATTTGAAATACGCGTATACGGATACCTATGGAAAGGTTCGGTATGAGGCGTTCAATGGAAAGGATTTGCCTTTCTCCAAGGTAACAATCCGTGAGATTATCCGGCCGGAAGATAAGAATATGTTCCTGAACGAAGCTGTCGTGTTTGCCTTGGAAAGTGAGAAAGCTCCCGATAAGAAACTGTTCGTGGAGATTGATCGTGCGATCGAACAAGGCGAGATCGTCGTGAATATGCCTGAACCTGTTATAAAATGCGAGGAGATGACGCTCGAACAAATGTTTATTTGCTGTGTTCGTGTCAATAAATTACCGATAGACGACAAGGTGGTCTTGAATTATATCAGTGTCGTCAATAAAGAATTGGGGCAGGAATGCCGGCGCGATCAGTTTAAATTCCGTAAACTGAAAGGCGAATATCAGGCTCGCTTGGAAAAGGGAATGGCCGATTTTGATTTTACAAAAACTTATTTCATAAAAGTGAACAATAACCATAACGGTTATGATTTTGACCATAAAGGCTATCCATTGTCCTATCCGACACGTTCGGGCAGTTCTCCCAAACAATGTATTCCTTTCAACGGTTTCAATTTTATGCCGGTTAATCCGGATCAGGCGTTCTTTATCCCTGTGAGCATGGATGATGCGGAAAAATACGAGAAACGGAGCAGAGGAACCGGTCAGAACGGCTATGTCAGCCCGTTGGTATATACGGTTGTCTATTTGCAGCCCTTAGATAAGTATATGGAACTGCCAAAAGGAAAATACAATGTTCTCAACGTGGAGAACCTATATCGCTCGACACTGATCGGTGTCAAGGTTAAAGGCTTGGAGGTCTATGATAATAAAAATTTCCGGTATAATTTGATTGGATCGGCTTTGTTTGAATGATCCCTTGTAAATCTGTTCCTAAAAGACCATGGCAAAGGTATTTTGACACCCTCATTGTGATTTCATTTCTGGGAATAGAGGGTGGCAAAACTGCCTTGAAAGAGAAAGTTTAGAATACCGGAATCGAATAGACCAGCCCTAACGAAATACGATGCGTGTCGGGATCGACTGCTCCCATATCCAAGGCTGCTTTTTCAAGTTTTACGCCGCGATATGTATAAAGGAGAAAGATGAAAAGATCACTGTTCTTGATCGGGAAAAATTCGAGACTGCTCTGTGCATTCCAGGAACGGCGGTACATGCCTTTGGCAAATGGTCCGTTCGCCTTGTACACTTTTCCGGTTTCATAAGCACCTTTCACATAGAGGTTCCAGCGCGGGTGAATCCGGTAGTCGATATCGGCGATGACCGATAGATACTCGGTATTGCAAGCTGTCTGGGCTGTCTCTGGCAGACGGCTGATAACGCCGTGCTGGTCCAATCCCTGCCGGGTGTACATGATGTCCAGATAAGTCAGCAGAGGTCCTTTCTCGATCGTGTTGCCGCAGGTGAAGTAATAAGAATAACGTTTCTGTGTCTGTTGTCCTACGGAAGCGGCATAACGGAGTTGCAGGATGCGGTCGAAATAGTAGCTGTTCCAGTTTACCGTATACATGAAAGGAACTTTTGCTTCTCGTGTGTTGTCGGGCAATCCGGTCGGGTAGATTTCGTTGTCCTGTCCGCTTCGGTTGTTCACGATCTGGAAGCAAAGTTCGTGGTCAGGATTGATCTGCCAGTTACCTGAAATACCAGCCTGATAGCAGGTCAGTAGGTTGTTGAACTCACTGAACTCACGGACTTTTATCGAATTGACAAAATATTCGTATCCTCCGAAATTGACAAACTGCTTACCGATCGTAAAGCCGAACTTGTCATGTACTTTCAGGTTGACATAAGCCAATTCGAGCGAGGACGAAAGGTTGTCCAGCGAATAAGGGTCCGAATATTTATTAAACGACTGCCGGTAATGATAGGAAAGGTTTTTCCATACATTCCCTTTTATTTCCAATCGGACACGATTCAGCTTGAAGTTCATGCCGTCGAAATCGGAACCGATGAAATTGGCGTTTGCCGAAGTAAAAAGCTGAAAATTCATTTCTGCGCTTTCAATCACCTTTTTCCCTCCTGTAAGTCGTTCGACCAAAGTTGGTTCTTGTCCAGGAACGGTTTCTTTCTCAATCTCTTGTGCAAAGACGGATGGAACGGATATGAATAGTATTGTCAATAAGTAGAGATGTGTTTTCATGTTTGCAAATAAAATGTTTCAGCGTTCAAATATAGTGATTTTATATGACCTTTGGAAATCCGTAATTATTCTTACCTTTGTTGAGGTTTAAAAGGTAATGAGTTTAGGTTATGATTAAAGCAGTATTTTTTGATATTGATGGGACATTGGTCAGCTTTAAAACACATGTAGTCCCGAAATCTACCCTTCATGCGATCGAATTGTTGAAGAAGAAGGGGATAAAAGTATTTATAGCAACTGGTCGTCATCGCCGTTCGATTAACAATCTGGGCGATCTTGAGTTCGATGGATATGTAACTTTGAATGGTGGCTATGTGTTTGCCGGAAAGGACGATGTGATTTATAAGCATAGCATTCCCGATAAGGATATCGAAGCCTTGGTTCGTTACCAGGAAAAAGAAGGCGAATTCCCTTGTGCCTTTGTGCAGGAAGACGAGATTTTTATGAACTATACGGATAAGGCGGTCAATGATGTGTTTCATCTGTTGAACTTCCCGGCTCCTCCAATCCGTCCGATCGAGGATATTTATGGAAAGACGGTCTACCAGTTGATCGCCTTTTTTACGGCAGAGCAGGAGAAACGTATTATGAAGGTCTTGTCGCATTGTGAATCCACGCGGTGGAACCCTCTTTTTACAGATATCGTACCGCTTGGAAGCAGTAAACGGGTCGGGATTGACAAAATGCTGGAACATTACCATATCGGTCTGGACGAATGTATGGCCTTTGGTGATGGTGGTAATGATATTCAGATGCTTAGCCATGTCGGGATTGGGGTTGCTATGGGAAATGCGGCCGAAGACGTGATGAGTGCAGCTGGTTATGTGACCACCTCTGTCGACGAGAATGGTGTATACAATGCGTTGAAACATTTCAACATTATTTGATTTTGAACTGTTACATATATATAAGATAGTTATGATAGACGAGTTATTGAAATTTAATCGTGAATTTGTAAAGAGTAAAGGATACGAGAGGTTTATCACCAATAAATATCCTGATAAGAAAATTGCGATAGTGTCTTGTATGGATACGCGTCTTACGGAACTGCTGCCGGCAGCTTTGGGAATAAAGAACGGGGATGTCAAGATCATCAAGAATGCTGGGGCGATTATTTCCCATCCTTTCGGAAGTGTGATCCGGAGTCTGTTGGTTGCCATTTATGAATTAGGTGTGAACGAAGTCATGATTGTCGGTCATACCGATTGCGGTGCCAAGCATATGGACAGCGAACAGATGATTGAGGTAATGAAGAAGCGTGGTATCCCTTCGGAGCATATCGATATGATGCGTTACTGCGGCATTGATTTCAAATCGTGGTTGCGTGGGTTCGACACCCCGGAAGGTTCCGTTCGTGAAACAGTGGCTCAAGTACAAAAACATCCGTTGATCCCAAAAGATATAACGGTCCGCGGATTTGTAATCGACTCGACTACAGGTGAATTGGCTACTGTCGTTTAGATAAATCGAGATGAAAAGTATTTAATCAAAACCTAAATATAGTTAAATAGTAGACATTGAATATGTTTTACAGCATAAATTCAAATAAAATACTTATCTTTGCACTGTAAACAAAAAGAAAAAGAAAGTTTAGGTTTAGTTATTATTAATCGTTCTCCAAGCGTGGAGAACTTAAATGAGTAAAATTATGATGATGAGAGAAAACGAAAAAAGTATGCGTACTTTAGCGATGTTGCGTTATCAGGCTGATCGTTATCAGTCAGTAGGAAATGGTTCAATGTGCCAGCGAGTAAATGCTGAGATTCGCAGATTGGTGAGCCAAATGAGCGAAAGCTCTAAAAATTGAGTATTAAACAGTAAATAATTTGTTAGATGTAGTCTCTTCACCGTAGTCTTTTGAAAGACTGGTGAGAGATAAAAGGGGGAGGTATTCGACGCTTATGAGATAGCGGAGTTTGGCCTTTTTTTATTTTAATGAAGTCAGTCCTGCTCTTGTCTACAACCACACTAAAATCATATTTGTGTTCTGTCATTATAGTTCGAATGTATACAAATATCCGTATATTTGCATAATGTAGAAAACTATAATCTGTAAAACACAATATCGAAATGAGAAAAACGGGATTGTTTTTAGCCTCTATTGCACTAAGTGCTACGCTATGGGCCGAGTTGCCTGAAAAGAAAGGGCTGGATGTCATTAACAGGGCAAATGCCGAGGCCTATATCGGTTTTCTGGCAAGCGATGCATTGGAAGGGCGTGAAGCTGGTTTCCGTGGTGGGCGTATTGCCGGTGAATATATTGTATCTAATTTGAAAACGATGGGGATCGAACCTCTGTTCGAATCCTATTACCAACCTTTTGAGGCTTATAACAAGGAACGGCAGAAGAAGGGCCGTTTCCAGGTTCATCCGGATTCGATCGCGAAGTTGAAACAAGGTGTTCATCAGAAGTTGTCGATGAACAACATCTTGGGGAAGATCGAGGGTAAGAACCCGAACGAATATGTGATTATTGGCGCCCATTACGATCATCTCGGCTTTGACCCGATGCTGGACGGTGACCGGGTCTATAACGGGGCCGACGATAATGCTTCGGGTGTTTCAGCTGTCCTGCAGGTCGCTAAGGCGTTTTTAGCGACGGGGGTTCAACCGGAGCGAACCGTTATTTTCGCCTTCTGGGATGGTGAAGAGAAAGGCTTGTTAGGCTCCAAATATTTCGTGCAGACATTCTTGGAGATGGATAAGGTGAAGGGGTATCTGAATTACGACATGATTGGCCGTAATAAAGACGAGTCCAAGCCGATGCATGTCGTTTATTTCTATACGGAAGCGCATCCTGTGTTTGGCGATTGGTTGAAAAACGATATCAAGAAATATGGCTTGAATCTGACTCCTGATTATCGTCCGTGGGATAAGCCGGTAGGGGGGAGCGATAACGCTTCGTTCGCTCTTTTGGATATTCCGGTCATCTGGTACCATACGGATGGTCATCCTGACTATCATATGCCAAGCGACCATGTGGAAAAGATAAACTGGAATAAGATTGTCGACATAACGAAAGCCTCTTTTCTGAATATGTGGAATCTGGCGAATGAGAAAGACTATTGATGTGATCGTTTATATTTCTTATTTCAAAACACCTATGTTTCGAATTCAAAACATAGGTGTTTCGTTTTTAAAACATATATGTTTTGAACTCGATATCTTCTGGCTGTGAAAAGAAGTATTATCCATTTATAGAAAGATAGTTGTTTTGTGGAATAAGGTATACATCTTCTCTCTGTAGGTCAGTGCCTTTTCCTCGATAGCCAATAAGCTGTATGTATTTTTTTAAATCATATTGTATGATTACTGTCTCATTTAATAGACTTATAAGAAGGTAGCACTTACCTCTTTCACTTTCTTTGTAACTGATTAGATAGTTGTTTTGAACTATGTGAATTGTGTAGTCTTAAATCACTTCATATTCTTGGTATTTCAGTATTTATAGGGAGTTGATATATATGAATTGTTTGCTGAAGTTGTGAAGATGGACCTTAAAATCAAAAGCTATTGAAATAATGTGGATTTTTCAAATACAAGAAGGTCCACCCTTCTGTTATGAAGAGCAGACCTTTTGAAAAAAAATTATCAAAATATTTCAATTAATCCCATCCCGGATTTTGTTTTAAATTGGGATTTAATCCGATTTGGTTTGTCGGAATAGAGAACAAATAGTTCTTGGGATCTATAAAGTTTGGAACAGGATTTGTCATTCGTTTTGTATAAACATCAATGGCACCGTCTACGAAACCTAATCCGGATTTAATGGATTCATAATCTTTTGTATTATATCCATTTAAATCATTCTCACTTGTTGCTTTGTCTGGAATGATACCCAATTTCGGTTGGTTCAGGCGAATACCGCAGGCCCAACGCATTAAGTCGTGGTAACGATAACCTTCTGCCATTAGTTCAACACGACGTTCACGGCGGATTTCGCGGATCAAGTTGGCGTTCGGGCCTTTGATTGTTGGATATTCGGCAACCAATTTCGGGTCTTCAATCGGATTTGTTGTCAAATGGTGATTAAAACCAACCCGATCACGCAAAGCGTTGATTGTTTTATCTAATTCGGGATCTTGGCCAAGTTCGGCTCCTGCTTCTGCACGTATCAGAAGAATCTCTGCATAACGGAAGATTGGAGCGTCTAATGTTCCAATATGATGAGATGATGTGTATTCTGACGGATTGTAATATTTGATAACACCATATCCCGTAGATGTACTAACACTTCCACTGGTATATTTACCGATATCCGGACGTTTCCCTTCTAGGTAATAGGTGTATTCACCAGCTTCGGGAGTCGGTACTGTTTGTAGTAAACGCGGATCTCGATTCTTTAGTTCGGCGATTAATGTAGTATGATGAGAGTGGCCTTCGCAGCCGCACATAGAGATTGGTTTTCCTGTTGTTGCACACAAATAATCTTCAACAGCGTCACGACTCAAACCGATAGGAGATTCACCGACTGCAATTTGGCGGCTTAAGTTATTTCCTTTGCCGACAGTCGGATCATATTCCTTCGACAGAATAATTTCAGGATTGGAGTTGTAATCTGCTTGGATAAATAATTCATAATAGGCTTTACCAGGTTTTGAACCTTGGAACAATGAATAGCCATATTCGGATTTCATCAGTTCGCCTGCTGCTTCATAAGCGGCTTTGAGCAATTCGGTATCACCTTCCATATTATGATAACGGCGGAAAGTTCCTTCAAATAAACATATACGTGCCTTTAATGCAAGTGCAGCGTCTTTGCTGATGCGGTAGACACCTGTCGTTTCTTTTTTGGGTAACCATTCAATCGCTTGATCAATGTCTTTTATCATGTTTGCTACAACGGTAATACGGGAATCGCGGCCTTTGTATAGGTCTTCGTCTCCAGGAACCAATACTTTGTCATACCAAGGTACATCGCCAAAGCGTTTTACTTTATTAAAGTAATCTAATGTCTTGAAGAATAAAATTTCACCAGCATAACGATGTTTTACGGCCTCGGTTTCCGGGGATAGTTCGTAATCTTGCATAAAAGCATTACAAGCACGAATATTTTCCCATTTCCAATTGTCATTGTCTGCTGTAGAAATGCTGTGTTGACTGAAAGCTACAGAGTTTGCGTCCCACGGAAGTAGGTCATCAGACTGGAAATCAGTTTCCATCATCCCAAAATTATATTCGTTCGGATTTCCATGTCCGGTGATTAATTTGGGATATAAATCATTACAATATTGCTCTAATGCCTGTGCATTGGCATTTGCAAAGTATTGTTGTGTACTGATAGAGTCTAATGGCTCTTTATCCAGTACATCACAACTTTGGGTTGTGAGGAACAATAAACCACCAAATAATATAATTGACTTTTTCATGTTACTTTGTCTGTTTTTAGAATGTTACGTTGATACCAAATGAATAAGAACGGGTGAACGGGTAAACACTACCGTTGTCGTCAACTTTCAAGTTACCGTTATTGTCACGTCTGCCTACAGCATCCGGATCGAGGTATTTGTACAATCCTGTAGCTTCCCAAAGATTCTGACCGCTTACGAACACTTTTAGCTGACCAATGCCGTATTTATTGATGAGCGCTTTAGGAATAGTGTAGCTTAATGTAACATCTTTCAGACGGATAAAAGCACCGTTTTGCAGATATTTTGTCTGTGTTTGTTTACTTCTATCACTCCAAGTCGGAATAGGATAGTAAGCGTTCGTATTGGTTTCACTCCAAGAGTTATCGATGATGTAATCATTTAAGTTAGCCCACCAAATACCTGTCTTGTATCCCCAAAATACAGGAGAGTCCAACCATACGTCGCGTTTCATTGTACCTTGGAAGAACAGACGTAAGTCAAAACCTTTCCATGAACCACTCAAGTTGAGGTTGAAATTGTAGCGGGGAGTTGTATTACCAATGACTTTTTTGTCGCCCGAATCACCAACACGATTATTTCCACGGTCAATTTTTCCATCACCGTTCAAATCTGCATAACGAATATCTCCTGGTTTCCAAGTTGTGCTGATGAAAGCCTGTTTATTGGCCATTTCTTGGGCTTCAGCTTCATCTTTAATGAAGCCATCTGTTACATATCCCCAAATTTCGCCGATTTTCTTTCCCTGGTAATGAGTTTCATCCAAACTTAATGTCGGATTATCATATTTCGTGATCTCAGAAGTGTTGTCTGAGATGCCGATGCTGATAGAGTAATCCAAAGGACTGCCGGCCACGTCTTTAATCTGATCGTTCCACGTTAAAGATAATTCCATACCTTTGGTTCTCATATCTGCCAAGTTCTCTTTACCACCTGTCGTCCCTAATACAGCCGGGTAAGTTTTGTTTACGACCATTCCTTTTGTATCGCGGATGTAATAGTCAAAAGATCCAGTGAAACGGCCGTTCAGCATAGTCCAGTCTAAACCGATATTGGTTGTGTAAACTTTTTCCCATGTGATGTTTGTACTAGCCAATGTCGGAGCTTTCAAGCCACTAATGATACCGCCGTTCATCAGATAGGCCAAAGATTCGCTTGTCAAGAAACTTAAATATTGGAAATTGCCATCTGTAACTTGATTGCCTAATGAGCCATATGAAGCTCTGACTTTTAGGTTGTCGAAAATATTACGAGCTGGTTCGAAGAAACTTTCTTCAGAGATACGCCAACCTGCTGATACCGAGGGAAAGAATCCCCAACGATCACCAGACATATATTTGGATGAACCGTCATAGCGACCATTTACCTCAAGTAAATATTTTTGCATGTAATCATAATTCAAACGGAAGAACGCACCCTGTACAGCCCAGATTGTTGCTTCTTCACTTGGCATGTTATAAGTACTGGCCAAATCGGTGACAGGGAAATTGTTATCAAATAGATTACTAGTGCTTACGCTTAATTTAGTCGTCTTTTTGCTTTCTTGGTTGTAACCGACCATTACACCTAAATTGTGCTTGTCATTGAATGACTTCTTGTAGTCAGCCCATAAGTTCAATGCTTGATAAGTATCTCCGTAATTAGCTTTTGTTACACCTCCAGGTGTACCAACGGATAGCGGAGATAACGTACTTTCTTCTGGCATTGTCTGATACAGTATCTTGCCGTGCTGGGTTTGATCTTGATAGAATTTGTTTCCGGTATAATCTCCCTTGATTGATAAACCGGCTAACGGTGTCAGATTAAAGGCGGCAGTGTACCAAAAGTCATCCGAGTTGGTTTTGTCTCGCCCAGCTCCATCTAATAAACCAGCAAAGTTATTACCATCTGGCAGGTAAACAGGAATAGTTGGGAATCCACGATAGATTTCGTAAAAAATGTTTCCTAAATTAAAATTGCTGGTGTAGGGATAATCACTTGTATTGCGGTTATATTTTGTACGGAAAGTTACTTCCAACCATTTTGTAATCTGAGTGGAAAAGTTGAAAGACATATTAATACGTTTGTATTTATCCGTACCATATTGCAAAATACCATCTTGTCCTTTATAACCAATAGAGCCGTAGTAAGTCGTCTTGTCTGAACCACCGCTGATACTTGCATTATGTTGTTGCATGAATGACGGTTTGTACATTACGTCGAACCAATCGGTGTTCCCAGCATAAGCCCATTGTCCGGCAGCAGTTATTGAATTGTCTGTTGTATAAAATGCAGAAAGACCTCTCCCCGCAATGAAATCATCTACAGCCTGAACGTGCTCATCTTTGAAATACTGTCCGCTGCCATTGTTCACGTTTGCCTGATTCATGGCACGAATCCACTTATCGGAAGAAACACCATCCGGTAAGCGAGAGGCCATCGACCAAGAAAAGTTGTTATTGTAGTTGATTTGAACTTTTTGTTCTTTTTTCCCTTTTTTAGTTGTGATCAATACAACGCCAAAAGCGGCACGGGCACCATAAATAGAAGCAGAGGCAGCATCTTTTAATACTGATACGCTTTCGATATCTTGTGGGTTAAGCAAAGACAAGTCTGATGTTTCGACTCCGTCGACTAACAATAGTGCTTGTCCTCCATTCAGTGAAGTTGCACCACGTACATTAAATGTAGTAGCTGCATTTGGATTACCACTGGCGAAATCAATATTCAAGTTTGGAATAGCTCCTTGCAAACCTTGTGCAATGTTTCCGATCGGACGATCTTCCAGAATTTCGCTATCTGCAATCCCTACAGCGCCGGTCAGGTTTACCTTCTTTTGTACGCCATAGCCAACGACTACGACTTCTTCCAGTTTTTGAGTGTCTTCCGCTAATTTGATTTGAAGAGTGGATTGTCCTGTGTATTTGATTTCTTGAGTTGTGTAACCAATGAAAGAGATCTGAATGATGTCTCCATTTTTTACACCTTCCAATGTGAAATTACCATCCATGTCGGTAATGTTTCCATTGGTTGTTCCTTTCACTACGACCGATGCTCCGGCAACAGGCCCTAGATCATCTACCACAGTACCTGTAACTTTTCCGTTCTGCTGGGAAATGTTCATACCTTGCTTGGAGGGCATTGTTTCTGCAAATATACTTGCTGGGAAACAAGTGGCCCCTGCCAGCAAGATTAAGCTGATAGGTTTGAAATTTTTCAACATAATTTGTGTCTTATATTTAATTGAAAGAATGCTCTTTTAATTAAAATGATGGCGCTTATTATCGCTTTTCTACATCATATATACAAAATGTTAGAGTTTTTAGCTTTTGCGTATAAAGTTTATCTGTGTTTGTAATTAGTTCTAAAAGAACTCTGCACATTTCATATCGGTGTCAAAGATATGAAAATTTTCCGTTGTACTG
>ERZ780178.1954-NODE-1954-length-12389-cov-2.339955_pt1 | contig 12389 bp, 8 predicted proteins | sample MGYA00511018_ERZ780178 | MGnify/ENA primary metagenome ERZ780178 (study PRJEB29588, sample SAMEA2151439) | human gut metagenome | biome: human gut; feature: human-associated habitat; material: faeces | place: Denmark | collected 2008/2010 ...
CTCTTCCGATCTCGGCCGAACCCGCTGTTGCAGTGATGCCCGCTGCAGAACAGTACGCTTTCGGATTGAGGGCAGGCAGAGTTTTGAAATACATACACGAAGTTCCGGCTCCGGACAATGTACAGAACTGGGAAGAACGCATTAATGTATCCATAGAGAACAAGTTAAGGCTTTGCCGTGAATGCAGCATCAAAAATGATGTTGCAGATTCCTTTGTCGAATATATCAAGGCGAATCGGCATCTGCTGAAAAACAGGCCGCAGACTTTTCGCCACGGGGATTATCATATCGGCAATTTTCTGGTAAACGATTCAGACGAACTTATCGTTATAGATTTTAATCGCTCGGATTTCGGCGATCCGTGGCAGGAATTCAATCGCCTTGTGTGGAGCGCACACCTTTCACCGTATTTTGCATCCGGAATTGTGAACGGCTATTTTGATAATGCCGTGCCGCAGAAATTCTGGAAACTGCTCGCACTGTATACATGCATAAACGGGATTGCATCCGTGCCGTGGGCAGTTAGATTCGGAGAGGAAGAAATTCAGGTTATGCTCCGTCAGACCCGTGAGGTTTATGAATGGTACAACGGTATGACGAATGAGATACCGTCATGGTACATCGGCGTTCCCGAGCTTTGGGATGCATACACGGAAAATAGGTGAGCGCACCGGGCAGCTCCTGATACGCGGGGAACCGACACCGGAAGGGTTATACCACATTGTTGTTGAAGTTTTGGCAGTGCATCAGGACGGTTCGGTTCTTTTGACACGGCGAGATTACAATAAAGGCGGTTATCCCGGGCTTTGGGAAAGCAGTGCGGGCGGTTCGGTACAGCGTGGAGAAGATCCGGAAACCGCAGCAAGACGAGAGCTCCGTGAAGAAACAGGGCTTGCCGCGGATGTGCTTCAGCCTATATTTACGGACCTCTCGCAGGATTCAATATATATGGGCTATTTGTGCTTTATCAGCGCGAAAAAAGACTCCGTTGTATTGCAGCCGGGAGAAACTGTTGAATATCTTTGGGCGGATAAAGAAGAATTTATAAAAATATATAATTCGAAAGAGTACGTTCCGCCGCTGCGTAAGCGTCTGCGTGAAACGGTTGGAAGGCTGTTCGGAGAAAATGCGGCAGAATAAAAGGTCGGGAAATGATTCAATATTAAACATGCCGAGTCCCTGTGAGTTTTTTGAACCGAGACCTGCGTCGTAAAGAAAGTTGATAAGCTTGCCGTTGCCGCGCAAAACATAGCTGCCGCCGTATGAAACGATGGTGGATTTTTTAAACCTTGAAACGATGCGATGATTCTGAATTAACTCCGCCGGAGGAAGGGCAGGTTCAAAGGAAAAATCCGTCGGTGCGGGCGTGTTGAAATAGCTCTGCCATTTTCTGAGCGCATTGTTGACCACAGCAGTATAGAACAGAGATTCATCGGGGGCTATAAAGCGGCGATAACCGCTTCTCTCGGTTTCAAAAACCGTAATAGGCGACAGCATTGAGATTTTTGCACAGCAGGTATTGGGTGAATAATCTTCAATGCGGCTGTCCAGAATTTCAAGTGTGTTTTCAAACAAATTGATTTGGCTGCTCGGACACAGCACCGAACCGAGTTGATACACGAAATTCGGATCAACGCTGCGAACCTCAAAATGCACGGTATCCTTAAAGATGATTTCACGTTCGCTGTGCATGAACGGTCCCGAAAGACGGCCGAAAGTAAAAAGCTTATAATTGCGCGCGCCGCAAGAATATCCGCTGTTGTGTACATAATTTGAATAATGCGGATTGCTTGCAAGAGCATGATAGAGCATTCCCTGCAAGGCGTATCGGTGCGACAGCGGCAAACGGACATGCCTGGCGCTGAATGTCAAATGTAACTGCATAGTTGTCCCTTTCTGAGTTTTTAAAGAATAAACAAGAACGGTTCCCGATAAAATACCGCACTCGGTGATTATCCGAAAACGAAATAAACCAATGCCTGCTGTATAGTTTTAACCGGTCTTTTTGCGGAACGGCCGCTCATGAAATATATAACCCGCATTGCCAAAATCAGACAATGTGAAGTTGATTGCATTATGTCGACTGAACTGCGGCTCCGCACAACATAAGCTGTTGCATTTTTGCCCGCTGCGGGCAGCTTAGAAGTCGTATTATCTGTTTCGCGCACTCATTATATCATAACAAAACGCGATTGCAACACCGTCATGTATAAAAAAACTGCCTCTTATGCTTTTTGGCTTCAATGCAGTTACTGAGCGTAATAAAACAAAAAACGAGGTTGTGCAAGGTTCAAAATGAAAAGGGCGGCTCGTTCGAAGTGTTGTCAGATGAAACAGAATTGCGGCATACGGAGCGGTGCTGTCGGATTAACCACAGATATGTATCAAAAAAATGCGGCATGAACGGGTACAAAATTTGACAAATGCGGCGCAGCGGGCTATAATAGATATGTTTACAGTGGGAAGTATACATGATGCTTCCAATACCCGCTGAACAATGGGAGAATCAATACGATGGAAACAAACCGAAAGCGTCGCCGCGGCGACCGCAAGGATGCATACCTTTTGAGAGATCTTGATGCAATGCACAAATTTATTCCGTATCTGCTTCCGAACAGGTGCGATAATGAGGCAGTGATGAGCGAGCTTATCGACCTTACCGCCGTGAATGAATATGTTGCAAAAAAGAATGCATCAGATCCCGCATTCAGGTACACTTTGTTTCATGTGCTCTGCGCTGCTATTGCAAAAACCGTAACCCTGCGCCCAAGGTTGAATTGCTTTGTTGCGGGACATCGGGTTTACGAGCGCAAGGCATTGAGTGTCTCCTTTGTTGTTAAAAAGCGTTTCGAGGATAATTCCTATGAAGCACTTGCGATTGTAGACATTGACAGGCAGGGGCAGCCGCCGGTTGATCAGATTCACGATAAAGTTGAAAAATTCGTAACTTCCGTGCGCAAGCACGACAAGACGGACGGCACGACCGACGCAATGGAAACATTGACAAAAATGCCGCGCTTTCTTCTTCGAATCGTGGTCGGCATTCTGATGTGGCTGGATTATCACGGTTGGGTTCCGACATGGCTTACAAAGGATGACCCATACAATTCATCCGTTTTTATAAGCAATCTCGGAAGCATCAAGATGCATGCGAGCTATCATCACCTGACGAACTGGGGCACTAATTCTTTATTTGCTATTATTGATGAAAAACATTTGCACCCGTTCTTCAACGCTGACGGAAGCTATGAAATGCGTGACGCGCTGAGACTCGGGCTGACTGTTGATGAACGTATTGCGGACGGCGTTTATTTTGCAAAAAGTGTAACGCTGCTAAAAAAACTGCTCAGCGAGCCGGAATTGCTTGATCAGCCGATTCAGACTCCTGTTGAGTTCTGAACAAACGCAAACAACAACGGAACAACGGCACAGCGGTCGGACAATGACGCAAAACAGAAAATGCGCGCATTGTCCTCCGTGTGTTGCTGCGTATTTCGATTTTTCCCAAAAATCGAAAGGAATAATATGCAAAACAATCAAATGAACCCGTTGGAACAGGGCGCACCGTGGCTGGCAAATTACGGTGACGTTCCTTTTCACCTTGAGTATCCGAATGTGAGCATTGCGGATGCGGTGTTGAAGACGGCAGAAAAGGAAAAGGACTTTCCTGCAATTTCCTTCATGGGCAAAACATTCAGCTACACCGTTCTTGTTGAAAAAATCAATCAAGCAGCTGCGGGATTTGTAGCTCTCGGCGTAAAAAAAGGTGATATGGTCACAATTTGCATGCCGAACGTTCCGCAGGCGGTGTTCTGCATGTACGCACTCAATCGAATCGGTGCGGTCGCAAGCATGATTCATCCGCTTTCGGCTGTCAGCGAAATAATTTACTACCTTAGGGAAGTAAAAAGTGACTATTTGCTGACGCTCGACCAGTTCTATTCAAAAGTTGCGGAGGTTGAAAAAACATATCCTGTCAAAAAGGTTATCATAACTTCTGCGGCTGATGAGCTCGGCGCCGTCAAGTCCGCTGCATTCAAGCTGATGAATGCAAAAAAGAACAAAGTCAACAAGGCGGATGCTTCCGTTATCTTCTGGAAAGATTTTATCGGGAACGGAAAAAAAGTCGATCTTGCAAAATATATCGTTCATATGCCGGCGAATGAAACGGCTGTCATACTGTTTTCGGGCGGAACAACGGGTGTCACAAAGGGCATTCAGCTCAGCGGAATGAACTTTAATGCTCTCGGACTGCAAACCGCGGCTATGTGCAACAGCGTTGTGCGTCATGCAAGAATGCTGGCGGCAATGCCGATTTTCCACGGTTTCGGACTCGGTGTCTGCATACACACGATGCTTGAAGTCGGCGGAACAAGCATTCTTGTTCCTCAGTTCAATGTCAAGAAATATGCAGAGCTTATTAAAAAGGAAAAGCCCAATTATATCGCGGGTGTACCGACCCTGTTTGAAGCGATAACGCGCAATCCTTATCTTGACGGCGAGAAACTCGACTACCTGCGCGGCGTATTCTCGGGCGGTGATTCGCTTTCGGTTGAATTGAAACGCAGATTCGATGCATTCCTTGAAGCGCACGGTGCAACAGTTCATGTTCGTGAGGGCTACGGAACGACCGAATGCGTTACCGCAAGCTGTCTTACGCCTTACAATCAGGAACGTGAGGGCAGCATCGGCCTGCCTTATCCCGACACATACTATCAGATTTGCGCTGTCGGCACAAACGATGAAGTTCCTTACGGCGAACTGGGCGAAATCTGCCTTCGCGGACCTTCCGTAATGATAGGTTATCTCAACCACAAGGAAGAGAATGCAAACACATTGCGCACGCATTCGGACGGCCATGTGTGGCTGCATACGGGCGACCTCGGCAGCATGGATAAGGACGGATTCATCTATTTCAAACAGCGCATTAAGCGAATGATTGTTACGAGCGGATACAACGTTTATCCGTCTCAGCTTGAAAACATCATAGACGGACATGATGCCGTTCAGATGAGCTGCGTAATCGGCGTAAAAGATCCGTACAAGATGGAAAAAGTGCTTGCATACGTTGTCCTGAGGGACGGGTTCGAGCCCTCCGAGGAGCTGCGGCAGGATATTCTGAACTACTGCAAAAAGCATATTGCAAAATACGCAATGCCGTATACTATCGAATTCCGTTCGGAATTGCCGAAGACTCTTGTCGGCAAGATTGCATACACGGTGCTTGAAAAGGAAGCCAATGCGGATCTTGCAAAGGAACTCGTAAGTTGATTTGAATAACAAGCGGCTCTGCTGCGGGCAGGTTCGGAATTGAACCTGCCCGAGACAGAGTTTTTTTGAAAACCGAGAGCGTCCACGTTCCGAGCATACGGGCATTGCGTCACAAATATGTGTAATAAACTTGAACGAAATTGACTCTGCTGCGGATTTTTTGTTGAAAATGTGGATTCTTTTCGTTATTTTGCAAAAGACTGTATACAAGGACATGAAAGTGTGATAACATATAAACGCAAGAGAATTGTGTAATCAGCAAACGGAGTAAACCTTGATAAGTAACCTTTTGCGGAGAAAGTTCACAGATTCGGGCTTAAACCCATAAAGAGAGTATCCGGGTGTACTTGAAAAACTTCAGAACCAATCAAAGCACTCATGAAAGTGCGGCATTGCATCGGGTTTTGTTTTGCAGAGTCAATACCAAACGAAAAATCGAAAGGAAACGTGAAACATGATTTGTCCAAATTGCGGTAAAGAGGCGGCTGACGGGGCATTATTCTGCACAGGGTGCGGCGGAAGACTCGATAATCTGCCTAAACAGGAAAAAATGACTGCTTCTGAGAACAGTAATAATGATGACTCATCCGTAATGGATGCGGTTTTCACATCGGATGCAGCGGACGGAACGCATGAAACAAATTCAGGGAATACCGTTGCAAAAAACAGTGACGTCGCCGGCGCAGACGAAAACAGCGGCGAACGAATGAGCGCAGCAAACGATGATAATCTCAAAGCGCAGCCCGTAAACGAAATTTCGACAGAAAAGGATAAAAATGCTGCACCTTGCGAGTCTGCAGCAGCGGTTCAGCCGCCGGTGAAACCGTTAAGTACATGGAGCTTTATTTGGCGCAAGCTCCTGTTCATGATTCCGATTGTGAATATAGTTGTGCTGTTCGTTTTTGCATTTGCGGAGGGTATCAACAAAAACAGTCGTTCGTACGCGCGCGCCGCGCTTATCGGTCTGCTTACAGCGGCGGTGCTTTTTGCAGCTGCGGCAGTGCTGTGTTACCTTTACACAGATGAAATTATCGGATGGGTTCGCTCTTTGGTGGAGAAACTCATGAGCATGGCAGCGTGACGGAAACAGTTCCGAACGGAAAATCAAACCGTTCTGTGCGAAATCGGTCCCAAGCTGCATTGTTCAAAAATTGATGGCGTCGGTTTTTTCTTGACAAACGAAAAAAAACGGCTATAATTATACTTGCATCAGGTGAACGGCAGTGCATTCCGTTAACCGAGAGTATGCTTGGATGACTGCCGCAGTTCGAATTGCTGAAGTACGGAAGTCATGTGCAAATCATGTTAATAATGCTACCGGCTTTGAAGCGGATATACAAACACTCCGAGGCATAAGAGAACCGTCGGTATGGTGCGAGACGGTGCAAGGGGTTTGTTGCTCACCGCAGAGCTTTTGCCGCGAGGCAGGGGAGACATGTTTCAATATTAAAAGCTTTCCTGCATTAGCTGCAAACGCAAGCCCGCGTTAAGGGCATTGAGCGGTTTTGCTGCGCATATTCAGTGTGCGGCAAAGCAACCGGAGTGGTACCGCGTGGGCAGATTATCGTGTGTTTCCCTCGTCTTCGGATCGGCAGTCAATGCCGCATTCGAGCGGGGGTTTTTTTATGAATTGAATTCGAAACAACACCAAGAAGGAGAATAAAAATCTATGAGTGAACGTTATGAACATTTGCCAATCGAAAGAAAATGGCAAAAAATATGGGATGATACGCATTGCTTTGAAGCAAAAGACGACTTTACAAAGCCGAAATATTATGCTCTAATTGAATTTCCGTTTCCCAGCGGAGCAGGGCTGCATGTCGGTCATCCGCGCAGCAACACAGCGTTGGATATTATTTCAAGAAAACGCCGCATGGAAGGCTACAATGTCCTTTTCCCGATCGGTTATGACAGCTTCGGTCTGCCGACGGAGAATTATGCAATAAAAACCGGCGAACACCCCGCAAAGGTAACTGAGCGCAATATGCGCGTTTTTCACAATCAGCTGAAAATGCTTGGATTTTCGTTTGATTACTCGCGTGAAATCTATACGTCCGATCCTGCATACTATCGTTGGACGCAGTGGATTTTCCTGAAACTTTTCGAAAAGGGCCTTGCATATAAAGCGGAGCTTCCTATCAATTTCTGCCCTTCCTGCAAGGTTGGTCTTGCGAATGAGGAAGTCGTTGACGGCAACTGCGAACGCTGCGGTTCGCCCGTTGTGCGAAAGGTTCGTTCTCAGTGGATGCTGCGCATAACGGAATATGCAGACAGGCTGATTGACGACCTTGATACCGTTGATTTTATCGACAGAGTGAAATCATCGCAAAAAAACTGGATCGGCCGCAGCATCGGTGCGGAAGTAACTTTCAAAATTGAAGGGTATCCCGAAGGACTGCGCATATTCACCACTCGCCCGGATACGCTGTTCGGTGCAACATATATGGTAGTTGCACCCGAGCATCCGATCGTGAACGCAATGGCTGATAAGATTACAAATATGGAGGCCGTTAACGCTTATCGTGAACAGGCGGCGCACAAGAGCGATTTCGAGCGCAGCGAGCTTGCAAAGGAAAAAACAGGCGTGCCGCTTGAAGGCGTCACTGCAATTAACCCTGCAACGGGCAATCCGATTCCCGTATGGATTTCGGATTATGTCCTCATGGGTTACGGAACGGGCGCAATTATGGCTGTTCCCGCACACGACACGAGGGATTATGCCTTTGCAAAGAGGATGGGACTGCCGATAGTTGAAGTTGTGTCGGGCGGAAACATTGAAAATGAGGCCTTTACGGACTGCGAAAACGGTATCTTAGTAAATTCCGGCTTCCTGAACGGAATGCAGGTTGCGGACGCAAAGAACGCAATGATTCATTGGCTTGAAGAAGAGGGCATCGGAAAGAAAAAGACGAATTTCAAGCTCCGCGATTGGCTGTTCAGCCGTCAGCGTTACTGGGGAGAACCGATACCCCTGGTTCACTGCGATCATTGCGGTTGGGTTCCCGTGCCGGAGGATGAACTTCCGCTCAAATTGCCCGAACTTGATGACTTCCGTCCGGCTGAAGACGGTTCATCCGCGCTTGCAAGGGCGACAGAGTGGATCCATACCACCTGCCCGAAATGCGGTGCACCTGCTGAACGCGAGATAGACACAATGCCCAATTGGGCGGGTTCAAGTTGGTATTATATACGTTATTGCGATCCGCATAACGATACCGCGATCGCGGATAAAGCAAAGCTCGATTACTGGCTGCCCGTGGATTGGTACAACGGCGGAATGGAGCATACAACGCTGCATCTGCTGTACTCAAGATTCTGGCATAAATTCCTGTATGATATCGGCGTTGTAAGCTGCCCGGAACCTTATATGAAGCGCACCAGCCACGGAATGATTCTTGCCGAGGACGGAAGAAAAATGAGCAAATCTTTCGGCAATGTTATCAATCCCGATGACCTTGTGAATGAATACGGTGCAGATACCGTGCGCATGTATGAGATGTTCATAGGCGCATTTGACCAAACGATTCCGTGGAGCACGGCGGGTGTTAAGGGCTGCCGCAGATTCCTTGAGCGTGTGTGGCGTTTGCAGGATATGCTCACGGAAGGCGAGGGCATTCGCAGGGAGCTTGCTCCGGCAGTCCACGGCTGCATCAAAAAGGTAAGTGAAGATTACGAACGTATGAAGTTCAACACCGCGATTGCGGCGATGATGAGCCTTGTAAACGATATTTACGCAAAGGGCGATGTCACTCGTGATGAGCTGCACACACTGCTTGTGTTGATGAATCCCGTTGCGCCGCATATCACGGAGGAAATGAACAGCGTCATCGGATTCGACAAGCCGATTTATGAAACTGAGTGGCCGAAGTTCGATGAGGCAGCTCTCGTAAAGGATGAAATGGAAATTGCCGTTCAGATCAACGGCAAGGTTCGTGCAAAGATGAGCATACCTGTCGGCATGGAAACGGAAGCTTTGCGCAAACTTGTGCTTGAAAATGAAGAAGTTCTGCCGTGGGTCGAGGGCAAGAATATTGTGAAATTCATTGCCGTTCGCAACATCGTGAACATCGTTGTAAAATAATTAATCAGGAGGCAGCGTACATGAACGAAAATGCTGAAAACACCTGCGCAACGGCTGCATCGCGCGAAGCAATGGAAAAAGTTTGCCGGTTTTTTGAAGGATACAGGGACATACTACCTTGCAACATCGGACGGCGAGCAGCCGAGAGTACGTCCGTTCGGCACGATTCATATCTTTGACGGCAAACTGTATATTCAAACGGGCAGAGCGAAGGATGTTTCAAAACAGCTTGCAGCGAATCCCAAGTTTGAACTTTGTGCGTTTAAAGCAGAAACGGGTGAATGGCTCAGGCTGAGCGGGGAACTTGTTGAAGATAACAGGGTTGAAGCACGCAGGTCAATGCTGGATGCTTATCCGTCGCTTCGTGCAATGTACGATGAAAACGACGGAAACACACAGGCTCTTTACATCAAAAATGCAAAGGCAGTGTTCAGCTCGTTCACAAATGAACCGTTGGAAGTCGAATTCTGATTTGAAACATATTGCGATGAAATTGTTTCACAAGGCTGAAAACTGTTGATTGATTAAAAGCCCGCCGCACGGAATAACATTGACTGCGGCGGGCTTTTGCATAATTGTTTGAATCTGAAAGAAGCACATGGCTTTAACCTTACAGACGAACAGCGATAATTCAGCTTTCGGGGATATATTCAAGCCCGGTCCAAAGCTTAAAAGCCAGTTTCCCCTGATGAAAGAGCATTCGCTCTCCGCCGAAGGCGGTCAAGCCTAAGTGTACGGCATCCTGCACGAGCTTTGTGCCGTTTGTTCGATAGACCATGTCTGCAATAATGCAAGAGGGCTTAAGACAATTCAAAAATGAGGTCTCTTCATAATCGGAACAGTCGCTGTTCATGCTATGCATACCGATAGGAGTTGCGTTAATCAGAATGTCGGCAGAAGAAAGAAGACGGGATTCTGTTTCAGCATGTTTAATTGCGGAAAGCATGTCAATTCCGTTCTTCTTATCACGGGTAACGAATCTGATTTCGGCTCCGGCACGAAGAAGCGCAGCGGCTGCGCCGTTTGCCGCGCCGCCGTGTCCGAGAATGACAACTTGCGCACCGCTCAGCCCAGCTCCGGTTTCCCTGAGCGCGTTTATCAAACCGTCGCCGTCGGTATTGTGTCCGACTAAGGTGCTTCCGTTATTGCTTATTGTAACGATGTTTACCGAGCCGCATTCGGCGGCAGTTTCATCAATCCCGTCAAGCAGCGGAATAATTGCCTTTTTATACGGCATTGTAACGGCAAATCCGCTCAGTGAACGCTCAGACACGATTGAGCGTATGCGGCATAATTCCGATTCTGTTACGCGGATTTTCAAAAAAACGGCATTGATGCCGAATTGTTCGAACATGGGCGCGTATATTTCCGGGGAACGACTGTGTTCAATCGGATCTCCTATGACGGCATAGACCGACGTACCGTGATCGGCAGCTTCCGGCAGAGCTCGGCATGTATTCGGGTGCAGTTTGTTCAAGTTCTTTTTCATGCTTTTGATTATACCATAACGCAGCGAATTGTGCTATAATGTTGCTAACAATACGAAAGGCGCAAAAAAATGAAACTTGTTGTTATTAACGGTCCAAACCTGAATTTGACAGGGATGCGCTCTCCGAATGTATACGGAACGGATACACTTGAGACGATTACGGAAGAATTGAATGGCTATGTCATATCCTGCGGTTCGGAACTTGCAGCGTTCCAATCCAATCACGAGGGTGATATCATCGATGCAATACATGCCGCAATGAACGAGTTTGACGGAATCATAATCAATCCGGGAGCATACACGCATTATTCCTATGCAATCCGCGACGCAATAGAGGCGGTCGGACTGCCGACTGTGGAGGTTCATTTGAGCGATATTCATGCCCGTGAGCCTTTTCGTGCCGTCAGCGTTATTGAGCCTGTCTGCATTGCGCAGATATGCGGAATGGGTAAGCAGGGCTATATCGAAGCGGCAAAACTTCTGCTTTCAAGGGCAATGAACTGAAATCTGGGCCTGAACAGCACAAATACCAATTTGTATTCACCGTTTCTGGAATATAAAAAAGAAAGGCAACGACTTGCAGCTGCCTTTCTTTTTGTGTTCAATGTACGCAAATCAAATTCGACAAATCAGGCCCAGTCGGCGGGGACAAACAGACGCGTGTAGTCGCGCACGGCGTATCTGTCGGTCATGCAGGCGATATAATCCGCTGCAATGCGGTCGGGGCCGTCCTCATCAATATACTTTGTGAACTCCGGCGGCAGCTCGCTGACATGTTTGAGATAATGATAATACAGCCGTTCGATAACACCTTCCGCCTTGCCTTCCTCGGCTTTTGCGGCGGAATCATAATACAGGTTATCAAAAAGAAATTGGCGGAGCTTCTCAAATTCGGAGCTGATTTCGCCGCTCATTTCAACATGATTCTTGCCGCTGCTTGTTTGAAGAATGTCAAGAACGAGGGTGTTTATCCGTTCGCCGTGGGTTGCGCCTATGGCTTCAATACAGCTTTTGGGAAGAATATCGTTTGACAGGAGTCCTGCGCGAACGGCATCGTCTATATCGTGATTAACATAGGCAATTCTGTCGGCAAGGCTCACAACAACACCTTCAAGCGTTGAAGGATGCCCGCTCTTTTTATGATTCAGAATCCCGTCGCGAACTTCAAAAGTCAAGTTGAGTCCTTTGCCGTTTTCAAGCTTTTCAACGATGCGAAGACTTTGCTTATTGTGTTCAAAGCCGCCGGGAACGATTCTGTTCAAGACGCTTTCGCCGGAATGGCCGAAAGGCGTATGCCCGAGGTCGTGCCCCATGGCTATGGCTTCGGTCAAATCCTCATTGAGCAGAAGTCCGCGGGCAATCGTTCGGGCGATTTGAGCAACCTCCAATGTGTGCGTAAGCCGCGTTCTGTAATGGTCACCGATGGGTGAAAGGAACACCTGCGTTTTATGCTTAAGGCGGCGGAAACTCTTGCAATGAATTATCCTGTCGCGATCACGTACAAATGCGGTGCGAACAGGGCAGGGGTCAATGGGATATTCCCGACCG
>ERZ780178.1965-NODE-1965-length-12333-cov-38.573628_pt1 | contig 12333 bp, 9 predicted proteins | sample MGYA00511018_ERZ780178 | MGnify/ENA primary metagenome ERZ780178 (study PRJEB29588, sample SAMEA2151439) | human gut metagenome | biome: human gut; feature: human-associated habitat; material: faeces | place: Denmark | collected 2008/2010 ...
AGCTGTAAAAATTTTGAGTTAATCACTGCCGATTCAGCCTCCACCCCTCTCACAGGCTTAGGATCCGTCGCCTCCGTTCTTGGGCTTGGGGAGCCTCATCGGGTAAACCTCCTTGATTTACATAGCAAAGATACCACTTTTTTCATGGCCGATATGACGATAGCATACGTTGCGTGAGATGTCATACTTTAAGGGGACATTCCCTTGCCATAGCCTCAGCTACAGGCAGGAAATGCCCCCTTTCGTGTTATGGTTCACCGAGGTATTCCACGATCTTCCCCACTTCCTTTGGGGTGAAATACTTGGCCGATTTGCGATAGCCCAGCCGCATGAGCTCCTCCGTCAACACCGGATTGCGCCGAATCCACGACATGAGATGGTTGACCGCCGTGTGGGCTGACGCCGCCTCTGGAAAATATTGCAGGGCAAGTTCTGACTTGCCGTATGCCTTGATTTTAAATTCTTGCATAACTATTATCATTCTTATTTTTATGCTTCGTTACAATAAATAAGTATATAGTTTCCACCCATAATAATGATACTTACGACTCACATCTTTGATGCTTACGACTCACAAATATCCCTCAGAATGGGCAAAACTCAGTAGATGGTGGCAAAAGAAATTCAGGCTTTTGCCTGGCTTCGTCCAAGAGAATGTCGGCGATGTCGGTGTTAGGCTCGTATTGCTCCATGAAATCCACCACATGATAATTGGTGTGACCACTTCTCTCCATACATTCCTTCCATTTCTCGTACTCGCCGCTGTCGGGATACACCACAACCCTTCTATTCTGCAACGGCTGCAGTTTTTCGGATTGAAGATTACCGCAACCACCCGTAGCCAGCCAAAGATTCTGAGGATAACGGCAGGCGCATACGATAGCTGTCTTCTCGCTCTCAACGATGCAAACCGACTTGTCGGGATAACGAGGCAACAAATGCAAGCCGAAGAGGACCTTTTCAGTTTCAGCCAACTGAGGTCCGATGTGCTTTCGCTCGCAGATGGAGCGCATCGTATTAACCCAATCACCCACTCGATGACCATCGCAGCGATAAGCCATCAGTTTGGCATCATGCACCCTGCCCTGCTCGTCTATCAACCAAAATACGACGGCTGGTCCGTAATTGACACCATCCTTGACCACATCCTTCTGCGTGCCACCCACATAATAGTCGGCAAGCACTCTTCGAAGATTCTCGCCATCAAAGAGACCAGGCTGAACACCATCCTGCGACAACTGCTCCAACCAACAGCGAAAGGTACTTGTGCGCCGCATCGATGTCTCAGCCCATGCCATGTCAAAGAACACCGTCTGATGTCGTTCCTGGAGAACTTGCCGATACTCTTGCACCATCAGATTCCTTCGTCGGGACAAGCCCAGAAGAGGCTTCCCCTGTATAAACTCCACTTCATTCACCTCCCTGCTATTCAACCAGGGATGGTCATGGAAAAATTCTCTCGGTGGATAATGAAAGCCACAAGATACCACATGGTTGCACTTGCCACATTCATCGGCCACATATCCGCCAGACTCCAAATCCACATATCGCGTGAAGCACTTCTTCCTGCCACACTGGGGACAAACGTATCGGTTGGCTCCGCCAGAACGATAGCGCTCCAACACATATCTAATATCTGTCGTATTGTTCATGTTTGTACTTTTTTATCACTAATTCAAGTTTCGCAAGCTCAGAAGTTAAAGGAGTTAAAGGAGTTAAAGGAGTTATCGCTCCCTACGGTCGCTGAGGAGTTAAGACAACAGTCTTTTTGGCGTAGTTTTTTAAGCAGCAAGACAAACGTCTTAACTCCTTAACTTCCTTAACTCCTTAAACTTCCTGATATGCGAAAGTTCAGTCACTAAAAATCATGTATCAGAGTGTATCAAAGTGTATCATTTCCGTTTCGATACAAAAACACACTTAAATCACTGATTTACAAGTTGTTAACTGTATCAAGAGTGATACAAACATACTGTATCATGATACAGAGCCTGTATCGCTCTGATACACTTTAACTTCTTAATAATCAATTGATTAAATATCATTTTGTATCATTTTTTGGAATGATACACTTCTGATACAAGCCCACTACTTCTTGCTCGGTTTATCCACCTTTCTGCTCAGTTTGTTGTTACGGGCTGTGCGTTGCACCATGGACAAACTGGTACCCAACTTGTCGGCGATGTCACGGTACGACAATCCATTGGGCTCCTTGAGTTCCTTCACGATGTCATGCTCCAGCTCAGCCTTCTCGTCACGGCTTCTTGGCAGTTGTGCTCGCTCCTCGTCATAGCCTCCATACTCGAAATGGAGCCAATCATCAGAAGTTGAAATCATCAGTTCCTGCACGTTCTTATAGTCGAGTTCGATAGAGAACGAGCGATACTTCAACTGAATGAGATAGCGCATGTCCTTGTGTTTCTTCGACTTGTTGAGACCGATGACATTGTCGGCGAGATTGCTGAGAATCTTGCTTCCAGCAAGTCGTTGAGCGTGAGAGGATCACCAGGCCTGCGTTTGGGCACATGGGCAAGGATGAGCATCGTCCAGTTGTGGGTCATACGCAAGCTGACGAGTTGCAACATGATGTTGCCCGCCTCGCTTCCCTCCTTGGAGTTGATGCAGAGATTGGTGAAGTTATCGATAACCACCACCTCGATGTCGTGAGCCAGTGCGAGTCGCTGAATCTCATCGAGAATATGACTTTGCTCTGTGACATCGTGCATACGAGAATAATCGACGTTGGCGACAAAAAGCCCACCAGGGAACTTCTTGTCGGGGTATCTCATGGCCAACTGTACATCCGAAAGTTCGAAGTTGACGTATAACACCCGTTTGCCTTGCTCAGCCATCTCGCACGCCATCTGTATGGCGAGGATGGTCTTTCCGAGACCTGTATCGCCAAAGAGGAAGGTCGTCTCATGTTCCACCACGACATGCTTGATAAGTTCGCGGGGGCTCTCCATGCCCCTGCCCTTTTCGAGACAGTCGTTGAAAAGAGAGACTGTGATGAAGCTTTGCTTCTCTTGCTGCACTGTGCTACCCGAAAGGGTCGTGGCAGTGTTAGCCTCGTTGATAAGAGCATCTACCTGCTCCATTGATTTTTTTTTTGTCATTTTGATAAAGGCAGAAGACATTTTATCCCAAAGCCTCAAGGGGGTCTCTGCAAGAAACCAACACTACGGAGGCTTAAACTTCGCAATGCTCAACGAATCTGGCTTAATGCGCATTACCATCTTGGTTTCTGTTCACAAAAATACCAAGAAACAATGGTTTATGTGCTGTTTTTATTAGATTTCTACTTTGTGGATTTTGGGATAAAAAAAGGGTATTTTAGCTGAATTAGGATGAAATTCACCCTCGTCCTATCCCAAATATAGGTCTGATAGGATAAAGTTTTATTCTTTTTGGATAAAATGGGATGATAAAGCTATGTTTTTTGGGATAAAAAAGGGATTGCCTTATATCAGGCAATCCCAAAAATCATGCAGATGGATATAAAAAATCTAATTTATTTCTGAGTATTTCTGAGTATTTCTGAGTATTTCTTGCTTTTTATTATCAAAAGCTTTTCTCTTTAAGTCATGCAGATTCATGTGGTTCCTTGCATAATTAAATTTCTTATATAATATTTCCCCATCCGCTTCTATATTACGAAGTTTGCAAAAATAGTTTGTTATAAACTTTTTGATGGAATAGTCCAACTTGACTTTCTCGTTAATGTATTCTACAATAAACGTCAAGACTTCGCCTACATTAAGAATTTTATCTTTTTTATTATTTTCACCTCTTTCATATGTGATGCCTGTAAAGCTGTCAAAATTATAAATGAGTTTTCGAATCTCCAAAACAGTTTGTACTCTCTGTTTCGGATCTTTAATTCCCTTAAAAATATCTGACTCTATTTCAGACAAAATTCCTTGATGGTTTTCTTTATCTTTAATAAGTATAGCCATCCAAGGAAATTCACCTGTCGTAACCAAGTGGTAAAAAGCAGGAGCCAGTTCCATTATGGTTTTGTTGTAAATATGGTCAAGCATCTCCTTGTCAATCTGCTGCTTAGCATAGTTAACCAAATGGTCTTCGATATTAGTTATATTGTCAATATGAAAAGCACTCAATTCTTTCTTAATACTATTGGTTAGGATCATTCTCGCTCCTATAGCATTAAAACGCATACTTTGAGCATATATATCCACGCCCTGTGCATAACGGTACGTCCTAACAAAAACAGCTATGATTTCCTCAAAGAGTTTAAAAACCTGGTTTAAACCTTTCCCTCCACATTGATTCAAGGTAAAAAGAGATTTAGTGTAATTATCGTTACAAATTGGAGAATACGTGTGAAGATTATGATAAATTGGTTTTCCATCTGCATCCCACATTTTCTTTCCATGTTTTCTCGTGTTGCTGAACTTTCTGAAAAACTTCTTTTCAACAACAGCAAACTTACCTGCTTGTTCGAGATATTCATTGTAATCTCTAAAACATGCAGGATTATCGCAAGCATAGCTTTGAATCCATTCTCCACCTACTTCTCTTATGGCTTTTTCATGCTCTTCAGCCTCCTTTAGCGTATCTTTGAGTTGTTCCACAAATGTGTTACAATCATCCGTAATGGTTGCTAAAGTCAAAGAAGCTAAGAATCTTTCTTCTACAATCTTCTTGTCTATACAAGGAGACATACAAAAGTTCCTATCTAAAGGAGATATGTATTCAAAAAGTTCTGCCACATAAGAATACTGTTGAGTACATAGGCACTGTTCCAAGCATTTGCCTATAATTTCAACTGATTTTGAAGTAATTACATTAAAGTACATTTATTAAGATTTTTAGTTGTTTTCCTCTGCCAGCCATCGACAAAGTTTATAAATGTTATCCTCCTTCCAAGGCTGCGCCAAGAAAGTCGGTGGCGATAGTTCATTATATGTTATCCTGTGTTGGCTTATCGCTCACCTGTTGCCAACAAAGATACAATTTATATTTCAAAAATAGTACAATTATAATGCATTTTTAACAATAATTTAATAAATAATAGAGCCATTTTATCTCATAATCAGTTGACTAACAGCATTTTATACAAATTTTGGCCACAAAAACGCCCTTGTTATATTATTAAATAACTTCAAATAAACAACAAAGTTTGGGTGTTTTTCATTGGTGGTTTACCGCACTAACGCTATTTGTAGGTATTCGCCCTCACTCAGGTCCCTCTTTTCTACAGAAAACTGGGGCAAGGGAAGCATTCTTTGTGTTAAAAAACATAAGTATCACCTTATTTCCCTGTATTTTTATTATCTTTGCATAAGATAAGCTGCACTCGGCAATTTGAATGTATAACAATTAAAAAAATAAGATATATAAGAAACAGAAAAGAAAGATATAACATAGTAAGATTATAAACTTGCGTTTACTAATTTGTTCGGAAACACTTAAATTTTGCCAGAATATAAGTATGTAATCACGAATGAATAAGTTCTGTAAACGCCTACGCTATAGCGTGGGCGGAACTTATCGTGATTACGGGCCCGGCAAAAGCCTAAGTGTTGATAAGGGAAGCTCACGCTTCTTTTTTGTCTTCACTTCATCAAGGCTTTCTTTGGATGGCTTTCTGCTAATCCTTCTGTCCGCTGCCCGTTTTACTCCGATAATGATTTAGTTCCAAACGCACCCATCAGCTATAGCAAAAGACGTTGGAGTTCGCTTCAATGTTGGTTGCTATACCTTATTATATATAGTGACTAACAATGAAAAGAGCTACGAATGGACAAATTAAGAATGCAGAGCAGTAATGGTGTCGAGGACAACATTATGAAAATTGCGCAGCTGTTTCCCGACTGCGTTACGGAGACCGTGGACGAAAGAAGCGGTCAACCAAAGCACCTCATAGATTTCGAGAAACTCAAGCAGAATCTTTCTGATAGCGTAATATCAGAAAGAGCAGAACGCTACCAGTTTACCTGGCCCGACAAGAGCAAGGCGATTCTCCTTGCCAACTCTCCTATCAATGCCACACTTCGCCCTTGCCGTGAAGAGAGCGTTGATTTCGACAACACCCAGAACCTTTATATCGAGGGCGACAACCTCGATGTTCTCAAGTGTCTGAAGGAGACTTACTTACACAAGGTGAAAATGATCTACATCGACCCACCTTACAACACCGGAAACGACTTTGTTTATGAAGATGATTTCGCTCAGTCTTCAGAAGAATACCTCGCCAACTCAGGACAGTTTGACGAGCAGGGCAACCGTATGTTTACCAATGCCGAAAGCAATGGTAGATTCCATACTGATTGGCTCAACATGATTTATCCGAGATTGAAAGTTGCAAGAGACTTGCTGACCGATGATGGTGTGATATTCATTTCTATTGACGATAATGAAATTGAAAACCTTCGAAAAGTTTGCGATGAAGTGTTTGGACAGAGTAATTTTGTAGCACAAATGATATGGCAAGGAGGAAAGGTTAATACAGCAAAATTCATTTCAACATCACATGAATACATCCTCATTTTTGCAAAAGATTTAAATTATTGCTCTACTCATTCTATTTCATGGAAAGAACATAAAAGAGGACTTAAGGCAATATATCAAAAAGCAGACGAACTACGTAAGAAATATGAAGACTTCTCTTTAGCGTCAAAGCAATTGAAAAAATGGTATAAAGAAGAAGCATCTACAGAAAGTCAAGCCCATGCTCATTACTGTAACATAGATGAACAAGGTATTTATTGTATGGACAATGTATCTAGAGTAGGTGGAGGCAAATATACCATCAAAAACCCAATAAATGGAATTATAATAAATCCTCCTTCTAGAGGTTGGGTGTATGGCAAAGAGGAAGACTTTTGGAAAGCTGTAAAACAAGGAATTATCATGTTCCAAGACAATGACAAATTACCAATATTTAAACGATATTTGCATGATAACGAATTACAACTTTTAGATTCTGTATTTTACAAAGACCGAAGAGGAGCAAAAATACGACTTAGAAGTTTAATGAATGGAGAATTCTTTGACTTTCCTAAAGATGAAGAAGTTATCAAAAATTTAATTAGTGCTTTTTCAAAAAAGAAGTCTCTCATCCTCGACTTCTTTAGTGGCTCCGCCACCACAGCCCATGCCGTCATGCAGCTCAACTCCGAAGATGGCGGCAACCGCAAGTTCATTATGGTGCAGCTCCCAGAAAAGACCGAAGAGAAGAGCGAAGCTTTCAAGGCTGGCTATAAGAACATCTGTGAAATCGGCAAAGAAAGAATAAGAAGAGCCGGTAAGAAAATCAAGGAGGAGTCTCTTTCAACCACCCAGGACCTCGATACAGGCTTCCGTGTGTTGAAACTCGATTCCACCAATATGCAGGACATTTACTATTCTCCAAAGGATATTTCGCAAGCAGACCTCTTCTCGCAGGTTGATAATGTGAAGCCGGATAGAACGGGCGAAGACCTGCTCTTCCAGGTAATGCTTGAACTCGGTGCAACCCTGGATTCGAAGATAGAAACGACAACGGTAGCTGGCAAGACTATCTATAACGTTGCTGAAGGATACCTCGTGGCTTGTTTCGACCCGAATGTTACCGATGAAGTAGTAAAAGCCATCGCTCAGATGCAACCAGCCTATGCCGTGCTCCGTGACACCAGCATGAAGGACGATTCCACCGCCACCAACTTCGAGCAGATTTTTAAAACATATTCTCCTGACACGGTCACCAAAATCCTTTAGAAAAGTAAAAAAGTAAAAAGGTAAAAAAGTAAAAAGAGCATTTTTGCTGTGTTTACTTGAAACTTGTAAAAGTAAAAAGAGCTTTACTGATTACGATTATGAAACTGAAGTTTAAGATACAACAATATCAGACCGATGCCGTGGAGAGCGTCATCAACGTCTTCAAGGGGCAGCCCAACCAAGCCAACCTGGAATACAGGATGGATAAGGGAAAACTGTATGTGGTGGACAGCAAGAAGCATGACATCAAATTCGTTCAAACAGATGTCTTTGCCGATAGCGATGATGCCGGCAATAGCCTGGGTTATAAGAACAACCGCCTTGCTATAGATAAAGTGGCTCTCTTTGACAACATCCGACAGATTCAGACCGAGAACAATATCCATCAGGATGAAGAACTCTGTCAGAAACTCGGTGCCTGCCAGCTCGATGTGGAGATGGAAACCGGTACGGGAAAGACATACGTCTATATCAAGACGATGTTCGAACTGAACAAGCAGTATGGCTGGACCAAGTTTATCGTGGTGGTTCCAAGCATCGCCATCCGAGAGGGTGTGAAGAAGAGCTTCGACATCACGGTAGATCACTTCATGGAGCAATACGGCAAGAAGGCCCGCTACTTCATCTACGACAGCAGCAGCCTCAACGACATCGACACCTTCTCGCAGAGCAACGACATCAGCGTGATGATTATCAATACCCAGGCCTTCAACACCATGAAGGAAGGAGCCAAGAACAAGGCGGCACGCATCATCAACTCCGAACGAGATGAGTTCGGTTCCCGAAAGCCTATCGCCGTTCTTGCTGCCAACAACCCTATCATCATCCTGGATGAACCACAGAAGATGGGAGGCGCCGCTACACAGACGGCACTCAAAGCCTTCAATCCGCTCTTCACCCTGAACTACTCCGCTACCCACAAGGAACACCACAACACGGTGTATGTGCTCGATGCACTCGATGCCTACAACCACAAACTGGTGAAGAAGATAGAGGTAGTAGGCTTCGAACTGAAGAACCTGAAAGGTACCGACAGCTATATCTATTTTGCAGAGCTGCTGCTCTCGAAAGACAAGGCTCCACAGGTGAGACTGGAGATAGAACAGCAGAGCACTACGGGAGCCATCAAGCGAATCTACAAGAAGTTGGGCGAAGGCGATGACCTCTATAGTGCCTCTGGAAACATGCTGCAATACAAGGGGTTCATGATTACCGACATCGTGGTGGATGCACACCATCCAAGCCGCAGCCATGTGAAATTCAGCAACGGCGAAAGTCTGATGCTGAAGGAAGTAATCGGCAACGTAACTGCCGACCACAAGGCTCGCATCCAGATTAGGGAAACCATCAAGGCGCACTTCCGAAAAGAAAGTGCGCTCTTCCATCGTGGCATCAAGTGCCTCTCGCTTTTCTTCATCGACGAGGTTGCCAAGTATCGCCAGTATGATGAAGACGGCAAGAAAATACTGGGCCGCTATGGTGAGATCTTCGAACAGGAATACCGGGCAGAGCTGAACGAAAATCAGAATATGTACGACCCGGAGTATATGCAGTATCTCAGCAGCATCCCTGTCGACAAGACTCATGAGGGTTATTTCTCCATCGACCCCAAGACCAAGCGTTTTAAGGACAGCGATGAGAAGAAGGGAGCAGGAAGCGACGACGTATCTGCTTACGACCTGATCATGACAGATAAAGAACGACTGCTGAGTCTCGACCCAACTTACTCACCTGTTCGCTTCATCTTCTCCCACTCTGCCTTGAGAGAAGGTTGGGACAATCCGAACATCTTCCAGATCTGTTCGCTCAGACAGGCTAACAGCATCTCACAGAAGCGTCAGGAAGTGGGACGAGGATTGCGACTCTGCGTTGACAACAAGGGAGTGCGACAGGATGCCGATACCCTGCAGGGGCAGGTGCAGCAGATTAACCGCCTTACCGTGATTGCCTCTGAGGGCTATGCTGATTTCGTAAACGACCTGCAGAAGAATATTTCGGAAGATCTCTACGACCGTCCGAAAGTTGCCGACATCGACTACTTCGATGGAAAGACCTTCGCGATTGAGGATGGCAGCAAGCACAGTATCACGACGACAGAAGCCAAGAAGATTTATTTCTATCTGGTGAAGAACGGTTATGTGGATGATGAAAGTCATGTAACCGATGCTTACCGCTCTGCCGCAACATCAGGAACACTCGCCCCATTGCCTGACGAAGTGAAGCCATACGGCAAATGGATTCACAAACTGATAGAAGGCGTATGGAATCCTTCTGCCCTTGACGGTATGATAGAAAACGGAAGTACGCCGCAGACTCCGGAGAACAGACTGAATGAGAACTTCACAAAGAAGGAGTTTCAGGAACTCTGGAATCGCATCAACCACAAATACGCCTATACGGTAAACTTCGAAAGCAAGGAACTGATAGAGAAAGCCATTGCTGCCATCAACAAGGAACTGGTGGTTTCAAGACTGAGCTACGTAGTAACCCGAGGAGTGCAGAAAACGGAACTGAAGCACGACGACATGAAGGCGGGCAGCATGATGATGCAGGAGGAAATGCAGCATGACGACCTGAGAACGGATGTGGTAAGCACCGTGAAGTATGACCTGCTGGGCAAGATAGCCGCCAACACCCGATTGACCCGTAAAACCATCGCCGGGATTCTGAGTCAGATTAAGCCAGAAAAGTTTGATATGTACAAGGTGAATCCGGAAGAGTTTATCCGCAGGGTAAGCCGCCTGATACTGGAGCAGAAAGCCACCATCATCGTAGATCATATCAGTTACAACGAGATAGAGGGAAGCTACGATTCCGCCATCTTTACGGAAGAGAAGCATACCTCGCTCGACAAGGCTTACCAGGGCAGGAAAAGCATTGTGGACTATGTGTTTACCGATGGAACGGCAAAGCAGAGTGTGGAGCGCAAGTTCGTGGAAGACCTCGATACGAGCACCGACGTTGCCGTATATGCCAAATTGCCAAAGGGCTTCCACATCCCTACCCCTGTGGGCAATTATTCTCCCGACTGGGCGATAGCCTTCAAGGATGGTGCCGTGAAACATGTCTATTTCGTAGCCGAAACCAAGGGCAGCATGTCAACCCTCGACTTGCGTGGCATAGAAGATGGCAAGATAGCCTGTGCCGACAGGCTCTTTGAGCAACTCTCAGGTTCGGGCATCTACTATCATAAGGTAACCAATTATGACGACTTGATGGAATGGGTGAAATAATTTTGAATGAACTTTCGTAAGTTCAGAAGTTAAAGGAGTTAAGGAAGTTAAGGAGTTAAGACGTATGTTTTGCTGCTTAAAAACTATGCCAAAAAGACTATTATCTTAACTCCTCAGCGACCATAGGGAGCGATAACTCCTTTTACTTCTGAACTGGCGAAACTTGAAATTCTTATTATTAAAAGTTATCAGCAATGCCATCAACTTCAGGGACATCGCCACAGAACTGGACAATCTGATTCTGTCTATCTACACCCCGTCTCTCTCCACGGAATTAATAAGCACAGGAATCGTTTTTAATGCCAATTGTTCGTTTGGCATAATCTAATTATATTTCGGGAATATATTCGAAAATATGCTCAAAACGAATTAATCTGGCTTACCATTCAATAAAGTTATAGTATTTGTAAACTCAGATACCAAATCATTAAATAGAGGATTGTCTCTTCGGATAATCAATGCTGCATAATTCTCATTATCTTCTTCATCGAAAACAACTTGAGGGAGAAAAAGAAAATCATCATTCTCAGCATAAACAGAAAACCAATAACTGAATAGACGACTTCTCATTTTTTGCAATCCATCGCCTGTTTCACATATATACAGTAACGCAGCTTGATTCTTATGAAAGAATTCATCTACAATGCACATTACCGTCTCTCTAACTTTTGAATCTCGTGGTGATTTGGTTCCTTCGTAATTAGTCAACGCAAACTGATATGACTCTCCACTTTGCAGCAATTCGTCTTTTTCAAAAGCGACACTAAAACTTACTCCAAAGTCGCTTACAAACTTGAATAATCCCGTTGAAAAATCCAATTCAACAATATAAGGAGAATTGGCATTTATTCTATCTAATTCCAATTCTTCCATTACAAGACATTAAAGTTTACAGGTTCTTCGCCCGTACGCAATTTGTAGTCTTCATAAAGCATCTTCTGCATCTTGTCAACCATGGCTTTCTTTGTTGCCTTGGCTGATTTCCAACGTCTAAGCGCCTCTTCTCTTGTTAATTTATTCATATTCTATCCTCCATATATTAATCACTAACTATATCCGTTCTTTTTAAAAACAAATCACCCGCTCTGTCCTTCAAACTTTTTACGGGAGAATACAACTGCAAAGATAATCATTATCTTTGATACTTTCGCTTTTTTATTCCATAAAATGTAAATTGATTTGATTTTAGATGTTTAAAACCATGTAAAGACAAAAATTCCTTGTCTATTTTCATCGGATATAACCCCATTCTGCTCATTCCCCAACTGCATTACACATCGGCAAGACCTTATGCTTCTGCCGTCTCTCTCCACCGGCTGCATCTGGTTGAAGGTTATCACAGTTGGTTGTGATAAGAGGCAGGAAGATACCCGAATGT
>ERZ780178.1972-NODE-1972-length-12319-cov-3.311644_pt1 | contig 12319 bp, 14 predicted proteins | sample MGYA00511018_ERZ780178 | MGnify/ENA primary metagenome ERZ780178 (study PRJEB29588, sample SAMEA2151439) | human gut metagenome | biome: human gut; feature: human-associated habitat; material: faeces | place: Denmark | collected 2008/2010 ...
CTTGCTGTCCTCGTCATAGCGTTTTGCATCCACCACATTCAGTACATGGGCTTTCTGAGCGATCTGGTTAAGGTTGTGCCCTACATAGTGCATCTCACGCATAAAGGCAAAGTATTCCGGCGGCGGTGCTTCACGGGGTACCTCTCCGGTGATCAGATGGCGAAGGTAGGCTTCGCGGGACAGACGGCATTTTTTTACCTGTTTATTCAGATTTTCCGCCAACAATAGGGCGTATTCCTCCTGACTGTCCAGCAAGGTGGTGGTGGTGGTATTGCCGATGCCCATTTCCCCGAAAGACAGGAAATTATACCCGTCGCGCTTCGCCGCCAGCACCCGTTCCCGGCCGGCCGCAAACGCCTGTCGCAGCTCTTCTTCCGTCATGGCCGGTTCCCTGGAAAAATCCTTCGTCCCCCGGGCGATCTTATAATCCAGCCCGACCGCGTCGGGACTGTCGATGCCGACATCGACGACTTCCCAGGGAATCTGGTTGCAGCGGCAGAAACAGGTGACGGCCGACGTACCTTCCACCATATGGCAGCTCTGCATATAGGTGATTTCCGACAGCTGTGCTACCGCCCCGGAACGGCAGATGCCGTTATCTGCGGCAAAAACGATATGCTTTGGTGCAAACCTGCCGGGGAAACAGCCCCAGGCCAGGAAGGCCTTCTTCGCCTGCTCTTCCAGAAGGCCCAGACTGCCCGGCGGCTTGGCCAGGTTGCGCAGCCGTTCCTCTACTTCATCCCCGAATGTCATCGTCTCGTCATCTCCTTATATGCCAGATACTGCTTCTGCCGGCGGGCCATCTCCGGTGGAAGTTCCGCCAGCGTCACACCGTGGGGTACAGCCCGCCCCGTCGCTTCGTCGATGTGGACGAACGACACGAAACACGACGCCGCCACCGGTCCGTCCGGCAGGAGCGAAAGAGTAATATACACGCCGATGCCGCTCGTCCCGGCATAGACGATGGAACTATCTACGCGGATTGTATCCCCCTTATGGACGGGATGAAGGAAGCGCAGGCCGTCCAGCCCCAGACAGACAATATGGGGCGTACGGAGAAAACTCTGTACCGCCAGGAAGGCGCACTCGATCATATAGGACGTGCCCTGCCCGGCGAAGAGCGTATCGTGGGGATTGAGATCCCGGGAAAGGACCATGTGGGCCGATGAAATATGTGCATCAATACCAGTCATACTATTCCTCCCTTCTTTTCATTTCATTATACCATACGGGAGAACGATATAAAAAACGCACCCGTCCCAGACGAGGCCTGTAAAACATCTTGAAAATTCCCTTCTTTTATGTCAAAATAGAAGGTGGATTAAAAGGGAGGGGCTTGTATTGTCAACTATCAAAGATATTGCTAAGGAAGCCGGCGTTTCTATCGCTACCGTTTCGATCGTACTGAACGGCAAGGGAAAAGAACGAAAGATTTCCAAAGAAACACAATCCCGCATTTACGCCATTGCACAGCAGCTCAATTACGTGCCCAACCAGTCTGCCAAAAAGTTACGGGCCGCCCAGAAAGACAGCTACGCCGTCGCTTTTTACTGGGCCACGGACTTCCGTATCAACTACCTGGCCCGCATCACCCTGGGCATCCAGCAGGAAATCATGAATCTCAAAAAGAACATCCGCCTGACCGTTATTCCCTATAAAGTAGATCACCTGGAAGAACAGATGAAATCGACACAAAACGATTTCTTCAACGGCATCATCATCGCCAACATGTCCAATACGGATATGGAATTTCTCAATACGACCTATGTGCCGCCCTGTCCGGTCGTCTTGTTCAACAGGGAATCGCCGAAATTCAGCAGCGTCACTATGGACAACTATAAAGTCGGCCAGAACGTGGCCCGCCATTTCCTGGCAAAGGGTCTGTTCGACGCAGGCGTCCTGACCCATGACACGACGTTCCCCATCATGCGCCAGTGGATGCAGGGCTTCCTCGACACGTACAAAGAAGAAGGACACCCCATCGGCGAAGACCGGATTTACCTGTGTGAAACGTCGTCGGCCAGCGCCTTTGAAATCTGCAAGCGCCTGGCAGCGGAAGGCACCATGCCCAAAGCCATGTTCTGCGAATCGGACGTACTGGCCCATGGCATGCTCTTTGCCTGCTATGAAACGGGGATTGCCATCCCCCAGGACGTAGAAGTATTTACCATCGGCATCAACATGCCGGAAATCAACGACTACACCGTACCATCCCTGTCGCGCATCGACATCCCCATGGGCGAAATCGGCCAGGAATGCCTGCGCATGACCGTCGATCTCATCGAAAAGAAAGTCCCCAGCCCGACGGTCCTCTTCCTGGAAGGCAAAACGATCATCGGCCAGTCTTCCCCCCTGGGATAAGGGATAGGAAGGGGATAGTTTTCAGTCTGTAGTTTACAGCGGTTAGAAAACCAGAGCGTCCACGCCGGACGCATCAAAAAAAGAGGTTGTCTTAAAGACAACCTCTTTTTTTACTATATTTTCACAGATTAGGCGTTAGCCGATTCTTTTGCCAGGATATCTGTCGAAATAGCATCGGAGCAGCATACAGCTACGACGTCAGCAATATCTTCGGTAGAGCAGCCACGGGACAAGTCGAGGATCGGTTTTGCCAGGCCCTGTACCAAAGGTCCAAGAGCCGTTGCATTAGCAAAACGCTGTACCATCTTGTAACCGATGTTAGCAGCATCGAGGTTCGGGAAAATGAGGACATTGGCATGGCCTGCAACTTTGGAACCAGGAGCTTTGTGTTCGCCGACTTCCGGAACGAGGGCAGCATCGGCCTGGAGTTCGCCATCGAAGTCGAAATCTACGTTGCGTTCTTTCAGGATTTCTACAGCCTGGCGGACCGTATCAACCGTTTCGCCGGAGCCGGAACCCTTTGTCGAATAGGACAGGAGAGCCACTTTCGGGTTGAGCATCTGTACCGTGCGGCGGGCACGTTCTACGCAGATGCATGCGATATCAGCGAGCTGTTCGGCCGTCGGATACGGAATAACGCCGCAGTCGCCGAGTACGAGGATACCATTATCACCATACTGCGGAGTGTTGGTCAGGAGGATGAAGGCACTGGATACAGTCTTATTGCCTTTACGGGGTCCGATGACCTGCAGGCCGGCACGGATAACGTCAGCCGACGTCGTAGCAGCACCAGAAACAACACCGTCAGCTTCACCAAGAGCAACGAGGCCGGCAGCGAAGAAAGTATTGTTGTTCATCATGATTTCATGAGCTTTTTCTACAGTCATGCCTTTCTTTTCGCGGCGTTTTGCGAAATACTGGCACAATTCATCCATGCGGTAGTACGTAGCCGGGTTGATGACTTCGACACCGGTGAGGTCGATCTGGAATTTAGCAGCATCTTTTTTGATCTGATCCAGATTGCCGACGAGGACGATGCGGGCATAGCCTTCAGCCAGTACACGTTCAGCAGCTTTGAGTACACGACGGCTATTGGTTTCCGGAAGGACGATTTTCTTCTGTGCCTTGGAAACACGGGCTTTTAAATCTTCTGTAAATCTCATTCGTAACAACTCCTTAAATAGGTACTAGATGGTCTTACACTATTCCGCCTTTTATTATAATACAAACCCTGAGGCAAATCAAAACACTTTTTCCACATACTCGCATTTCATCAGGAGAAAGGACAAAAAGAGAAGAAAGAGGTTCAAAACCAAAATAGACAATCCATTCTAATTTCAATCCACACACCTGCAAGGACGCGAGACAACGTTCCTACTGCCTTATTTTCCACAGTAATTACAGATTTTACTGACGCATGTATCGAGTTCTTTTAATCTCTCATTTAGAAATTATCAACTATTTCACCGCACGGACACTTAAATAGAAAATGCGGTTAGTTGTAAAATGAATTTGAACAGGTAATCAAAAAAACAAAAATCCATAGTGAAGCTTCATGTTAAAATGGTTTTGCTAGAAATCATCAACAAAGGAGCAATCACTATGGATCACATTCATTCTAACACAATTGAGGACGTACGTATACCCGGCCGCCATCTTTCTTTGGAAGAACGTGGCATGATTCAAGCTCTGCATCGCCAAGGGCTTTCCCTTCGCAACATTGCTGCTGCGGTAGGATGTGCTCATATGACTGTTTTCTATGAGCTTCGGCGTGGAACGCCGGAACGAAAAAGCAAACACGGTCGTGCCCCTCAGTATATGGCAAAGAGCGGTCAGAAGGCATACGCAATGAATCGCAAGAACTCCAGGAAGACTTGTAAAATCGATCATGACGACTGCGAGCCGTTCATCCAATGGATGGTAGAACAAGTCCGCCAGGAACGCTGGTCACTGGATGCCTGCGTTGGCTATGCCAGGCAGAACAAGCTATTTATGCCGGAACAGATTCCCTGTACCAAGACGCTCTACAACATGCTTTGGGCTAACAAGCTTCCACTGTCGCTCTTCGAGGTCCCGCAGGTCTTGAAACACAAACGCCACCGCAAATGGGTGCGTAAGAACAAACGTATGAAGGGTCGCTCTATTGAGGAACGTCCTGCCGTCGTCAACGATGGTACCGAGATTGGCCACTGGGAAGTGGATACGGTCGTTGGTCAGCGCGCAGGACGTGAGGCAGTAGTCTTCACCGCCGTTGAAAAAGTTACGCGCAACTACATCGCTATCCGTATCCCTGGACGTACCTGCGCCGGCGTTGAAGCTGCTCTTGCACAGTTGCAGGAGTTATATGGCGCAGAGTACTTCAGCCAGATTTTTAAGACGATGACGGCCGATAACGGTCCTGAGTTTGAGAACTTGTCGCAGTTTGAGAGCCTCGGTACCAAGATGTACTTTACACATCCGTACAGCTCGTGGGAGCGGGCTCAGAACGAACGCCACAATGGCTTGCTGAGGGATTTTATCCCAAAAGGCATGTCCATGGAGCGGTTCTCTGATGAGGATATCCTGAATATGGCAGATACACTGAACCAGCGCCCACGTCGTGTTTTGGGCTACCATACGCCGTCAGAGCTATTTGATGCATTCCTCGATGAAGTTTATGCTATTGAGTGTGTTTCTTGATTATAGTTGTTCAAATTCAACTTGCAATTTACCATAGAAAGAAAATTAATCATTAAGGAAATGACGATACTTTTCACGGAAGCGCTTCATTTCATCTGCAAAAGTACGCTGAGAGCGCCCAAGCATATTGGCAATTTTTCGATTGGAGATTCCAGCTGGATGATTTTTCCAGATTTGTATAATTTTCTCTGCATCTGGATCGATTTCCTTTAACCGAGCACAAAGAAACAGGAGCAAATCACGGTCAGCTGCTATCTTTTCAGTGAGGGTATTCGGATCCGAAACATAATCTCCGAGAGTGCTGTCGCTAGATCTGTCATCTAAAATAATGGGCTCATTAAGCGATACTGATGGCGCGATGTAGAATTCACAATCCAGGCAGTGGGCATCACACAGCCACCATTTGCTGCGCGGGCAGAAGCATTCTCCGCGATATTGCATCCTCTTGCGAAGAGCGGTGCGCCAGCGGTCGTACTCGCGATACTGGTCTTCCGGGATCTCGTACCACTGCTTTGTAGTCTTATCGTAGATGCGATACTTCTTGGATTCTTTTGTCATGAATTTTTCCTCCTGTGATTTGCTTTTGCGAAGCAGGCACAGGGGGAATTCACAGACTGTTAATCCCGGAGTCACACAAGATCATTGAAACCGAGCAGGGATTTCGATATAATAGGAATTGGTAGGAAACGTTCAGAAATGCTCCGAACCATGTATTCCATGGAAATCCGCCAGCTGAGCGATTTCTCCCGTGATCACTTCACAGGATTCACCAAATCGTTCGCAAGGTCGGATGCCATAGTTCGTAAGGTTCTTAAGGTTCTGATTTTGAAAAGCAGGAGAAAATAGTGACGAAAGAGGACAAGCAGCAGATCATTATGATGCCGTCTCTTTTCATGGCGGAGAATCATCAGTACGGTAATGCTGATGATGGACAGAAGGTCATATACGGTTTTGTGTCGGATTACAAGATCTACGAAAATGATGTGAAGGTCTACTGGTGCGGGTATAGACTGGACATTCCTCAGATACGGCTGAATGAGCTTCTGGAAGAGCTGCAGCTTATCGGAGACAACCGGTTCAACGAGATGAATCGGACGCATTGGGCAATAAAGAGATGCGACCTGATACAAGAACTTCAGGAAGCAGGCATCGAGATTCCGGTATTTACATATGGAACATCGAATTGAGACATGGAGGAACAGTATGAAAGACAAAGCTCAGAGAACAATGACGGCAGACGCAATGCCTGAAAAATGGGTGAACCTCGAAGATATAGCGGACTATCTGAGCGTCAGCAACGACACGATAAGAAACTGGATTAAAGACGGGAAGCTTCCCTATTACAAGGCGGGCAAGCGTTACAAATTCAAGATTTCGGAAGTGGACGAGTGGCTTCGCGAAGGAAAAATCACCGAATGATAGACCATAGTAAAGGGAGGAGGAACCGGGTATGCAGAATAAGGTGACTTCGCTGATCACAAAGATAAAACTTGATGCTTCTACGGAAGCCTATACTTTTCATGATGAGGAAGTCTGTCCGATGGAGGGCGAGCAAGCTTAATGAAGGTATTTGATAATGTCACGAACATCGTTCGAGACGACATGGAAAAAACGATAAAGCGGAATAGCAAGGTTTCCGTGGCAGCGGCTTGCTTTTCTATGTATGCCTATAGTGAATTGAAGAAGCAGCTCGAAAGCATTGATGAGTTCCGCTTCATCTTCACATCGCCGACCTTTGTAACAGAGAAAGCGAAAAAGCAAAAGCGCGAGTTTTACATTCCTCGGCTCACTCGTGAGCAGAGTCTTTACGGCACGGAATTTGAAATTAAGCTACGTAATGAAATGACGCAGAAGGCAATCGCAAAAGAGTGCGCCGACTGGATCAGGAGAAAGGCCACATTTAAATCAAATACAACCGGCGAGAACATGGCCGGATTTATGGTTACCGACTCCGGAACTGAAAAAACAGCTTACATGCCTTTAAACGGATTCACGACGGTAGATATTGGATGCGAACGCGGCAACAATAGCTATAATATGGTGAACAGCCTCGAGACTCCATTCGCGGCGCAGTACTTGCAGGTCTTCGATTCTCTTTGGAACGATAAAGAAAAGCTGCAGGACGTCACGGATGTTGTTCTGGAAAACATTACGACTGCGTATAACGAGAATTCTCCTGAATTGATTTATTTCATCACGCTCTACAACGTGTTCAGTGAGTTTCTGGAGGATGTATCGGAGGACGTACTGCCTAACGAAGCGACAGGTTTTAAGAACAGCAAAATCTGGAATATGCTCTACGACTTCCAGAAAGATGCAGCGCTTGCCATTATCAACAAACTCGAAAAGTACAACGGATGCATTCTGGCCGACAGTGTCGGTCTTGGTAAAACCTTCACGGCTCTCGCTGTCATTAAATACTATGAAAACAGAAATAAATCTGTCCTTGTACTTTGTCCGAAGAAACTGGCAGAAAACTGGAATACATATAAAGATAACTACGTCAACAATCCCATCGCTGCAGACAGACTCCGCTACGATGTTCTTTTCCATACCGATCTTTCGCGCGATCACGGTACATCAAACGGTCTTGATCTCGACCGGCTCAACTGGGGAAACTATGATCTTGTAGTTATTGACGAGTCACATAACTTCCGAAACGGCGGAGAACTTTCCGGCGAGGACCAGAAGGAAAACCGCTATCTAAAACTTCTGAATAAAGTTGTGCGCGCTGGAGTGAAGACGAAAGTACTCATGCTGTCAGCAACTCCTGTCAATAATCGGTTTAACGATCTTAAGAATCAACTTGCTCTCGCATATGAAGGAACGCCGGAGCTGATTGATGAGAAGCTGAATACATCAAAGTCGATCGACGAGATATTCCGCCAGGCTCAGACCGCATTCAACGCTTGGAGCAAGCTCCCAGCTGAGGAACGGACAACGGATAACCTGCTGCGCCGACTGGACTTTGATTTTTTTGAAGTGCTCGACTCTGTAACCATTGCACGGTCACGAAAGCATATCGAGAAATACTACAACACGGAGAAGATCGGCAAGTTCCCGGAACGGCGCAAGCCAATCTCACTTAGGCCGAGCCTGACGGATCTTCCGAGCGCCATCAACTACAACGAGATATATGAACAGCTCTCTCAGCTTCAGTTGGAGATTTACACGCCTTCTGCCTATATCTTTCCGAGCAAGATGCAGAAGTATATTGATCTGACACACCACAAGGGAAACAATCTGACGCAGTCTGGACGGGAAGAAGGTATCCGCAGGTTGATGAGCGTCAATCTTCTCAAGCGGCTGGAAAGCTCGGTCTCATCCTTCCGGCTTACACTGGAACGCATCCGCAACCTCATTATGGAGACAATCGAAGGAATCACTCAGTACGAGAAATGCGGAGAAGCCAACATTGACATGTATGAAGCTGATTCCGACGACTTCGACATGGAGGACCAGAACACCGACTACTTCACTGTCGGACGTAAAGTAAAAATTGACCTTGCCGATATGGATTACAAGAGCTGGAAGGACGTGCTACAAAAAGATGCGGATACGCTCGAACTTTTGATTCTCATGATTGCAGATATTACACCGAAGCATGACACGAAGCTGAAGGAGCTCTACAAGCTCATCTCACAGAAGATCGAGAACCCGATCAACCCCGGCAACAAGAAGGTGCTGATCTTCACAGCATTCTCCGATACGGCAGAGTACCTGTACGATAATGTCAGCCGGTACGTCATGGACAAGTACGGCCTCAACAGCGGCATGATCAGTGGCACGGTCGACGGCAGAACCACGCTGAAGAACTTTAAGGCGACGTTCAACAACATCCTCACATGCTTCTCGCCAGTTTCTAAGGACCGAGACGTACTTATGCCGGGAAACAAGAAGGACATCGATATCTTAATCGCAACCGACTGCATCTCCGAAGGCCAGAACCTGCAGGACTGCGACTACTGCGTCAACTACGACATTCACTGGAATCCCGTGCGTATTATCCAGCGGTTCGGACGTATCGACCGCATCGGCAGCAGGAACAAGCAGATCCAGCTCGTGAACTTCTGGCCGGATCTGACGCTTGACGAGTACATTAATCTGAAAGCCCGTGTTGAAACAAGGATGAAAATATCCGTTCTGACGTCTACTGGTGACGACAATCCTATCAGCCCGGAAGAAAAAGGAGACCTGGAATATCGCCGCGAGCAGCTTAAGAAGCTGCAGACCGAAGTGGTGGATCTGGAAGACATGTCAGGCGGGATATCCATCATGGATCTCGGTCTTAATGAATTCAGACTTGATCTTCTCGAATACATCAAAACGCACCCGGATCTCGACCACATGCCATTCGGTCTGCATTCCGTGGTGAAGAAGACGGAAGACCTGCCAGAAGGAGTGTTTTTCGTACTGAAGAATCGTAACAATGGTGTGAACATTGACAGTCTGAATCGCATTCACCCGTTCTACATGGTCTATATCAGTCTGGAAGGTGAAATCGTCTGTGACTATCTGAATCCGAAGAAGCTGCTTGATGATATGAGGCTGCTGTGCCGTGGAAAAGCTGAACCGATTGTGGAGGTCTACGACCGTTTTAATAAAGAAACCGATGATGGCAGGAACATGAGTGAAATGTCAGCGCTGCTGTCCGATGCCATCAATTCAATCATAGATACCAAGGAGGAAAGCGACATCGACAGCCTCTTCAAGAGCGGCGGCACATCCGCCCTGCTTTCGGAAGTGAAAGGTATCGACGACTTCGAGCTGGTGACCTTCCTCGTGGTAATGTAAAGGAGGAGCCTATGCTGGGATTGCCGAAATCTACGGAGTTTAACAAGCGAATTCCGAAACAGAAGTTTTATGATAACCTGACCGTCAGCCCGACACTCAAGCGGAGCTTTGTCGACCAGATACGAATTATTTACTGGGCGAATAAAATCGCGCCGTCAACTGTCAATCTGGCAGGAGGAAAGAATGTCACTGAGATAGAAGTATTCCATATCCGGCTCAATCAGGAAACACTTGACGAGAATGTGCTGAAGCAGATTGACCGGGAAATACCGTATCACATTCTCTTCATATTGGAGCAAGATGGTAGGTATAAGGCTGTCATAGGTTACAAGGAGGCCTCTGGTAGCGGCAAAGCCGCTTTCAAAGTTGATCGATACTATCAGACGGAATGGATGCCGGAAGAGAAACTGCCGGTGTATCTTGACGGGCTGAACATCGACACGGTCTACGAGAACTTCGTCCGGCAGATTGCGGGAGACGTTCTGCAGGCCGCTACGCCGCATGAATCACTGAAGGAATCAGTTGCAAGGGACGACCGCAGAGATGCTTTGCAGAAGCAGATAAACAAGCTGCAGGCAAGGATCCGGAAGGAAAAGCAGCTGAACCGGCAGATGGAAATGAATGCGGAGTTGAAGAAACTGAGAAGGGAATTGGAGGAACTAAATGGCTGAAAAAAACATCGAAAAAAAGATAACATATCTTCAAATGATCCAATCCTCTATAGACAGAATGTCAACAACTTCAGCGGTATTCAAAGGGCTTTGCGCAACTATTATTACAGGTATATCGGCAATCTCATTTACTGAAATTAACAAGTGGGTACTGTTACTTGCAGTTTTGCCGGTTGTTTGCTTTTTGGTGATTGATATCTACTACCTGCAATTGGAAAGACGATATCGAGCCTTATACAACAGTGTCCGCTGTGGAAATCACAAGATTGATTTCGATCTCGCACCTCCAAAAACCAAGGACTTGAGAAGTGATGATGTCGCGATTTGGAGCTGCATCAAATCGCCTTCAATTTACTTGTTTTATACGCCAGCGATAATTATTGCAACAATAGTGATAATCATGAAATTTACGGAGGTAATGTAAATGTCACATAAAACATTTATTTCTTATAAATACAGCGAAGCAAGAAAACTCAGAGATGACATTATCAACTCTCTCGGAGAAGATGCCACATATTACAAAGGAGAAACCAGCGATTCTCCCAATCTTACCGACACCACTACAGAAAATATAAAGCGATATCTGAAAAACATGATTTATGACACTTCTGTGACAATCGTCATCATTTCTCCGATTATGAAACAGAGCAAATGGATTGACTGGGAAATTGAATACTCATTGAAAAGTATCACTCGAAGTGATAGAACTTCACACCCAAACGGTATTGTTGGCGTAATTATGAAATACAATGACGGATATGATTGGTTCAAGTATACGGTCAGAAATAATGATGGATGTCTATCAACATCTTACAGGACAGAGTATGTATACGACATAATTAATAACAACCGTTTCAATCAGAATCCAAAAGTGTATAGCTGTAATGTCTGCAAAACGGTTGATGCTTTAACAGGATCATACATAGCATTTGTTGAAGAGGGCGATTTTCTCAATAACCCGAGTGAGTATATTGATAATGCCTTTGATAAGAGTGAAAACGATGCCGCAGGATATGACCTTGTAAAAACAAGATAACGGAGGAAACTGACAATGGATAAAATGAGAATGGAATCCGAAGACATCCAGCAGGAGAACGTAGCGAAGATAGCCGCGCTGTTCCCAAACTGCGTCACCGAGGCACGGGACGAGGACGGACATCTGAAGAAAGCAATCAATTTTGAGATGCTCAAGCAGATGCTCTCTGACTCTGTAATTGACGGCGATGAGGCATATGAGTTCACATGGGTAGGGAAGAAGGCGTCCATCGTGGAGGAGAGGATGTCGCGGTAGATGGCGCACATCTCGATGGCCTGCTTGTTCTCGATGATGACGTCCTCCAGCAGGTCCTCGTCCTCGTCGTACAGCTTGATGATGCGCCCGCGCAGAATCTTTTCCAGCGTCACCTCGTTGGATTTTAAGGATGTGGAAAAATAAACCAATGATTTTTCCAGTCCAAGGATCTGAATCAGCTCCTTGTTCCGCATGGTTTTTTGCAGCAGGTTTTCGGTTGTATAGGAAATCTTGTCTATCTGTTTTAGGTACTGCAGAAAGCGGGTGGCAATCCGCAGCAGAATGTTCAGTAAAAATTGTGTCCGCAAATGGGTCTGGATATTCTTGACCAAGCCCTGGCTGATCTCATTTACCACCGCGTTCTCCCGCAGGCAGACGGTGGTGATAAAGCGGTTGTTGGTGATAATGGCCATTGGGATGGTGGAATAAACCACCGTTTTTTCCTCATCCTGGCGCTCGGCTACCGGCACGTCCACGATGACCAGCGTCTGGTCATCCTCCGACTCGACACGGGAGCTTTCCT
>ERZ780178.1977-NODE-1977-length-12297-cov-3.494119_pt1 | contig 12297 bp, 6 predicted proteins | sample MGYA00511018_ERZ780178 | MGnify/ENA primary metagenome ERZ780178 (study PRJEB29588, sample SAMEA2151439) | human gut metagenome | biome: human gut; feature: human-associated habitat; material: faeces | place: Denmark | collected 2008/2010 ...
CGCTTCCATTACGCAAGATATGGGTACCTCTGGTATATTTGGAGGAAGCGCTGTTCCTGGTTATACGAACTTGGTTTATTTTAGTTGGTTAGGTTGGGAAGTCGTGAATGAGACGAACGTCGGTTTAGATTTTCGTACGTTGAATAGCCGTTTGACAATAGAGGCAGACTGGTATTATCGTTTGACTCAAAATGCCGTGATCGACGCTCCTCTGCCAATGGGTGCCGGTAACTTATTAGGTAACAGAGGTGAGATTTTGAATACAGGTGTTGAGTTGTCTTTTAACTGGGCTGATAAGATCGGTAAAGATTTCTCTTACTACATTGGAGCAAACTTGACAACCTTGCACAATGAGGTAAAAGATTTGAATGGTTTATCTTATTTATATGGTGGTTCTGCGGAGTTCCGTACGATTTCTCAAGTTGGTGGTGAGTTGAATGCTTACTATGGATATGATATTGAGGGTGTTTATCAGAATGCCGCAGAGATCGCTGCTGATCCGATTGCTGTAGCAAATGGTTTGGAGCCCGGAGATTTCAAGTATGTTGACCAAAATAAGGATGGTAAGATTGATAATAAAGACCGTGTAACATTGGGTTCTTATATCCCGAACTTCAATTACGGTATCAACTTAGGATTCTCTTACAAGAATTTCGATTTCTCTATGGTTATGCAAGGTGTAGCTGGAAACCAGATCGTAAACCGTAAACGTGGTGACCGCCGTTGGCACTCTGAATTGAACTATGACTTAGATCAGTTCGAGAATCGTTGGACAGGTGAGGGCTCTACTAACGAATATATGTCTGCGAAAGGTTCTGTAAAACCTTGGAATATCTCTAACTTTAACTCATTCTATGTAGAAGATGGTTCTTATTTCCGTATTCAGAATGTACAAGTTGCTTATACATTCCCGAAGAAAGACTTTGGAAAATTCAAGATGCCGAGCATTCGTTTGAGCTTGACTGCTGATCGTCCTTTGACTGTTTTCAAGGCAAACAGCTTCAGCCCAGAGTTGGGTAGTAAGAACGAGAAAGGTGAGATAGCATCTTCTTCTTATGGATTTGATGAGCGTGTATATCCTTTAGCATCTTCTTATACGTTAGGTCTTCGTATTATTTATTAATCTTTAAATGCTAATCAGAAGTATATGAAAAATATATTAAAAAAACAGATTTTATGGGCTATCCCTTTAGCCTTTTCATTGCTGACATCCAGTTGTAGTGATTACTTGGATAAGCTTCCAGAGAATACTGTAGAGGTAGAGGGTATTGATTATACGAATAAATCGAATATGTATATGCCTGTTTCCGGTGTATATGCGACCGCTCGTGGTTATCTGGGGTCTTGGTCCTCGTATGGATGTATCATAGTTCGCGGTGACGATGTGAATAAAGGAGGATCTCCTACGGACCAGATTGAGTATGAGTATGCTAGTAAATTCCAGTATGATCGTTTGACTACTTTCTGGGCATTAAGTGGCCTTTGGGGAAACTGCTATTATGTTGTCTCTACTTCTAATTCAGCATTGGAGTCTTTAGAGAATTATGCTAAACATTTGACGAGTGAGTCAGACAAGCAATTAAACGCTCAATATGCTGCTGAAGTTCGCTTTTTCCGAGCATATGCTTATTTCCAGTTGGTAAATTTATTTGGCGATGTGCCTCTTTTGTTAGACAATCAAGAACTGAATGTATTCAAGAATACGAAAGAGGATGTAAAGAAGTACATTTATGACGAGTTGGATTATTGTATAGCAAACTTACCGGCTATTCGTCCGAATGAGTCTGAGCATCCGGGAGCGGTTACAAAATATACCGCTGAGATGTTGAAAGCGAAACAGAAGATGTATGATAATGAATGGGATGAGGTATTGGCCTTGACCGAGGATATCGTCAATAGCGGAAAGTTTGAGTTGTATAATGACTTCTATGAGTTGTTTAAGATTCCGGGAAAATTGTGTAATGAGTCTTTGCTAGAGTATCAATTTACTGACTTTGGAAATGGAAGTGGTGATATCGTTTCTTCTGACAACTGGTTTGCGTTCCAAGGTCCTCGTGGAGAGGCTCCTATCTCTGGATGGGCATTTATTGAGCCGACTGAGAAAATCCGTAATTTATTCTCTAAACGTGGTGAATCGGTTCGTGCGGAAACAACGTTCCTCATGACGGATGCCACTACTCGTGACGGTGATTATATTCCTGTCGCTCAACCGGGTGAACCGACTGCTTATAATGGAAAGGCTTATACACCGGCTAATCAAATGACTCCGGGACGTACTGGATATGGCGATAATAATAATATCCGTGTATTCCGTTATGCAGATGTGTTGTTAATGAACGCTGAGGCTAAAGTTCGTAAGGGACAAAATGGAGACGCTCCATTAAACTTGGTTCGCGAACGTGCTGGTTTAGCTCCGATTGCAAATGCGACTTTGGATCAAATTCTGGAAGAGCGTCAAGTTGAGTTGGCATTGGAATGGGGCGAACGTTTCTTCGATTTAGTCCGTACGGACAGAGCCACTCAAGAACTTCCGGGTTTTGTGAAAGGAGAAAGCGAATATTATCCGATACCACAGGATCAAATTGACTTGAATCCTAACTTAGAAGCTGAGCCTGTGCCTTTTGAGCCGGAAGTAACAGAGTAATATAAGATTCTCATTATTTACTAGACCTTTGTAGTTTGGCAAGGCGGTGTCAACCCGTTTGGCACCGCCTATTTTATCTCAAATCATATCGTTTATTTATATAAATATCAGCATCATGAAACACATCGCATTACTAACTACTCTCTTATTGTCCGCCAGCTTGCAAGCGGTGGAGAAACCTTACGACTATGTTTTCTTCGAGAATAGCTTGATGAAAGGGGATTACTTTTATTCTCAAGCGAAATATACCTCACCCTCTTGGATTAAAAATGCGAGACATCATCTTCCGGTTGCCGGCTCTGTCGCTTTTACGCCCGGCAATTCCTTGGAGCTTACCTATGTATCCGCTCCCGGTGGAGATTGGTATAGCGAGATACAATATTGCCCGGTCCGTGGCAATGACTTCTTTCGTGAGCCCTCTACGCTCTCTATGCAAGTGCGGTTGAGAGAGAGCATGAATGCTGCCGCTCTTCCCAATATCGCTATTCGTTATGCGGACAGCACGTATACCCAATACCTAAACCTGAGAAATTATCTGAAAGATACACGTCCCGGCGTATGGCATTCCGTATCTATTCCTTTGAAGGATTTCGGATTAAACGCCGTGAACGATACGAACATCAAGAAATTAGCGGCCGTAGCCCTTCGTCCCGGTACGGCCGATGGAAACGAATATACGATTTATCTGGACGATATAGAGCTTTTGCCGGCTTCCCTCCCGTCGGTAAGTGCCTTAAACGCTCCGGTCTTGCAGGAAGCCAAGGCGTATGAGCGTCATATCGATATCAAATGGATTCCTCAATCGAAGGAGGATATAAAATACTATCGCATTTACCGTTCTTTCGACGGGATCACTTACCAGCCGGTCGCTGTCCGCCGCCCTTGGATGAATCGTTATACTGATTTCTTGGGAGAGGTTGGTAAAAAGGCTTATTATAAGGTGACGGCCGTGGATTATGCGCTGAATGAATCCAATGATTCCCAGACAGTCTCGGCCACTACCTATCCAATGACGGACGAGCAATTGCTGGATATGGTACAGGAAGCGAACTTCCGTTATTATTGGGAGGGAGCGGAGCCGAACAGCGGTCTTGCCCGTGAGAATATTCCCGGACGGAATGATATGATCGCTACCGGGGCTTCCGGCTTCGGTATCATGGCGATCGTGGCGGGTATCGAACGGGGATTTATCACCCGGGAAGAGGGCGTACAGCGTTTCTTGAAAATCACTTCTTTCTTGGAGAAAGCGGATAAATTCCATGGGGCGGTCTCTCACTTTATCGATGGGACAACCGGGAAGACAGTCGCTTTCTTCGGCCCGAAAGATAATGGAGGTGATTTGGTGGAGACCTCTTTCTTATTCCAAGGGCTGTTAACGGCTCGTCAATATTTCAACCAAGAGAATGACAAGGAGAAACAAATCCGTAAGAGCATCGATAATCTATGGAAAAACGTGGAATGGAGCTGGTATAAGCAATTTAAGGACAGCCCATATCTATATTGGCACTGGTCTCCAGATCAGGCGTGGGTGATCAATCATAAATTGATCGGCTGGAATGAGACCATGATTACCTATATGTTGGCTATCATGGGGCCGAAATACGGAATCTCTCCGGAGATGTATTATAGCGGCTGGGCCAGCCAAGAGGAGTATGCGCAAGAATACCGTGCCGATTGGGGGCGTGTAGAAGATGGTAAGATGTATACGAATGGCAATACTTATTATGGGGAGAACTTGAAAGTAGGTGTCTCTAATGGAGGTCCTCTTTTCTTTATCCATTACTCCTATCTCGGGCTGGACCCACATAAGTTCACGGATAAGTACACGAATTATTTCGAGAACAACCAGAAAATGGCAAAGATCAATCAACGGTATTGTATCGAGAATCAAGGGGGGTATGTTGGTTATGGAGAAGATTGTTGGGGATTGACCGCCAGCGATTTCGCTTGGAACTATCAAGCTCAGGAGCCGATGCCGCACAGGGATAACGGAACGATGGCACCTACGGGCGCTCTGGCTTCTTTCCCTTATACGCCGGACGCTTCCATGAAAGCCTTGCGGAATTATTATCGTAACCACGGCAGCTTCTTATGGGGTGAGTACGGTTTCCGGGATGCTTTCAACTTGACTGTAAATTGGGTATCTCCCTTATTTATGGGATTGAATCAAGCGCCTGTAACGGTTATGATCGAGAATTACCGTACGAATCTGTTGTGGAACCTTTTCATGAGCCATCCGGATGTCCAGAAAGGTATCCAAAAGATTCAATCCATAAAATAATAATGCGACAAAAAACAACAATAACTTATCTTGAACATAATATGCTGGCATGTAATAGAATAAATAGGGCTATCGCTTCTTGGAAAAAACATGTACGTGTTTTCTCGGAAACATGTACGTCTTTTTCGGAAAACACGTACATGTTTTTCCGGAAAGACGTAGGAGTTTCTAGCGCTTCCTTAAAAGCCTACAATAAGTGTATGCTCGTATCACTCCTTGCCTCTTTCTTCGCGGTCTCTACCGTAAACGCTCAAGTAAACGAGCGGGGAGATTCCGTGATCGTGATCAAAGGGCAGGTAAGCGATTACTATATTACCGTATCCCCAGAGCATTTTCTGGAAGGTACGATTACCGGACCGGACGGCAAGCCCTTGGAAGGCGCTACAGTGATGTTCACGGCTAGCCCGGTTCATTATACCACCGATGCGACAGGCTATTATAAGATACAAGCAAGCCGCTACGATCATGAGTTATTCGTGTATTATCCGGGGATGAAGTACGCTTATCGCACGTTTGGCGATAACGATACGAAAATAGATATCCGGATGGAGGCCGATCCTCGTGATGTACGGGTAAAAGCTCCTCAGCAAGCCACCCGCTGGTTCGACGCTACGGCCGATCATCCCTCTACCTATTGCAACCCGATGAATTTGAGCTACTGCTTCCGGGCGAATCTGCCGGATTTGGTGAAGAATGGCTCTTTCCGCTCTACGGCCGATCCGATGATGGTCATGTATAAAGGGGAATATTTCCTTTTCGCCACGAACCAAGCCGGATTCTATTATTCCAAGGACTTGAGTAATTGGGAGTTTGTATTCGCCGGTTTCCAACGTTATCCGGAAGATGACGACTTGTGCGCTCCGGCCGCTTTCGTAAGTGGAGATACCTTGTTCTATACCGGTTCTACCTATGTGGGATTGCCTATTTGGTATAGTACGAACCCGAAAAGCGGAAAGTTCAAGCGGTATGTGGAGAAAACGGCTCTTCCTAGCTGGGACCCGGCATTTTTGCTGGATGATGACGGACGTTTGTATATGTACTATGGTTCAAGTAATGAGTTCGCTTTGAAGGGAGTGGAATTGGATCGCCGTGATTTCCACCCGATCAGCAAGATCCAAGAGATCATGATGCTGCGCCCGGAAGAACACGGATGGGAACGTTTCGGGATGAACAATGACGATAGTACGACTTTAGCGCCTTTTACGGAAGGAGCTTTCGTGACCAAGCATAACGGTAAATATTATTTCCAATACGGTGCGCCGGGAACGGAGTTCAAGGTCTATGCGGATGGAGTTTATGTATCCGACAAACCGATGGGCCCGTTCACCTACCAGAAACATAACCCGATGAGCTATAAGCCGGGAGGTTTCGTACAAGGTGCCGGCCATGGTGGTACTTTCGAGGATGCGTATGGTAATTACTGGCATGTGGCTACTTGCATGCTTTCTTTGAAATATAAGTTTGAGCGTCGTATTGGTTTGTACCCTACGGCATTCGATAAGGATGGCGTGATGTATTCGAACACCGCTTTCGGGGACTATCCTTTGCTTACGCCGAAAGGGAAGGTAGATGATATCGCGAATACGTTTTCCGGCTGGATGTTGCTATCGTATGGAAAAACGGTGATGGCCTCTTCCATGGATAGTACGTTAGTACCAGAGAATGTAACGGATGAGAGCATGCGTACTTTCTGGTCCGCCCGCTCGGGAGAGCCGGGTGAATGGCTCCAGATCTCTTTAGAGGGATTGAAAGAGGTACGTGCGATCCAGTTGAACTATTACGAGCATAGAGCCGTACAGCATAATAAGGCGATGGACTTGTATCATCAATATCGTATTTATCATTCTATAGATGGACAAAATTGGGAATTGGTAGTCGATAAGAGCGATAACGACAAGGACGTTCCGCACGACTATATCGAGTTGCGTGAGCCTTTGAAAACCCGTTATTTGAAAATAGTGAACGAACATGTGCCTTCGGGCAACTTCGCTATGTCCGGATTTCGTATTTTTGGAAATGGTTTGGGAGAAGCTCCCGCCGCCGTTAAGAACTTAAAGGTGGAACGCTCAAAAGCGGATAAGCGGAATGCGATGATCACTTGGGAGCCGGTAAAAGAGGCGTACGCTTACAATATCTATTATGGTATAGCGCCGGATAAATTGTACAACAGTATCACGGTACTGGGAGATACGATGTACGATTTTAGGGGCTTGGATAAGGATACGGACTATTATTTCTCGATCGAGGCATTGGGAGAGAGCGGTCGTTCACCGATGAGTAAAGTATTGAGACGATAACTATTTTAAATGTATATATCTATGAATACCTATTTCCGTACAGGCGTTGTTACCCTGTTGCTTGGCTTTTCGTTGACCGCTTGTCATGAGGCCAAGAAAAGTGACACATCCGCAGAGTCTACGGCCAGTGAGCGTAAGTTGGATTTTCAGTCGGATGATGAATTCTTGACCTATATACAAAAGGCTCATTTTAATTATATGTGGGAAGGTGCGGAGCCTACCTCCGGACTGGCCTGTGAGCGTATCCATACGGATGGCGTGTATCCTGAGAACGACGCTGATATCGTGACCACCGGAGGTAGTGGTTTTGGCATCGCCGGGCTGTTGGTAGGTATTGAGCGTGGCTTTATCACCCGTGAGGAAGGTGTGGCCCGTTTTCATCAAATCGCTGATTACTTGGCGAAGGCCGATCGTTTCCACGGGGTCTGGCCTCACTGGATGCATGGACCTACGGGTAAGGTAAAGCCTTTCGGCCAGAAGGATAACGGAGGCGATTTGGTAGAGAGCGCTTTCTTAATGCAAGGTCTCTTATGCGTACGCCAATATTTCAAGGATGGTAATGAGAGCGAGAAAGCGTTGGCCGCGAAGATTGACCAGCTATGGCGTGAGATGGAATGGACTTGGTATTTGAACGGGCAGGATGTATTGTATTGGCATTGGAGCCCGAATTATGCGTGGGAGATGAATTTCCCTTTGGAAGGTTACAATGAATGTCTGATTACTTATATTTTGGCGGCGTCTTCGCCTACGTATCCGATCCCGGCTTCCGCTTATCATAACGGATGGGCTCGTAAAGGAGGGATCAAGAGCGATGCGGTCGCTTACGATTTACCTTTGATCTTGAAACATAATTATGCCGAGGAGTACGGCGGCCCGTTGTTTTGGGCGCATTATTCTTATATCGGCCTATGTCCGGTAGGCTTGTCGGATCGATACGCTAACTACTGGGACTTGAACCGGAATCACGTATTGATCGATTACCGTTATTGCGCGGAGAATCCGAAGGGCTTCAAAGGATATAGCGACGCTTGCTGGGGATTGACCGCCAGCTATTCCGTGAAAGGCTATAACGCGCATATGCCCTCCAACGATCATGGGGTAATTACGCCGACAGCCGCCTTGAGCAGTTATCCGTATACACCGGAGGAATCCTCGAAGGCATTGAAGCATTTCTATTTCAATCTGGGAGATAGCATCTGGGGTAAGTATGGTTTTTACGACGCTTTCAGTGAAGGCGAGAATTGGTATCCGCGTCGTTATCTGGCGATAGACCAATGTACGATCACCCCGATGATCGAGAATTACCGTACGGGCCTTCTGTGGCGTTTGTTTATGAGCTGTCCGGAAATCCAGGACGGTTTGAAGAAATTGGGTTTCACGATCCATAATGCGAGAGAATCTTAATATTTAAATAACATGAGAAAGATTATATTATCATTCGCCGCTTGTTTGGCACTTGCGGCATACGGACAAAAGCCCGTTCAAGATACGAGAGCGATGGATACGTTTATCGATCAGTTGATGGGTAAAATGACTTTGGATGAGAAGATCGGACAGCTGAACTTGTCCGGTGGGGGTGTTCCCGGCATCTTGAGTGGTTCGGAAGGAGCGGACGAGACGATTCGTCGGGGCTGGCTGGGTGCTACGGGAGGCTCGGAGCTGGAGACGTTCCGTAAATTGCAGGAGATAGCGGTTAAGGAATCTCGCTTAGGAATTCCGCTTTTGTTCGGACTGGATGTGATTCATGGATATCATACGATCTTCCCGATCCCATTGGCTTTGTCTTGTAGCTGGGATACGACGTTGATCGAGCAAAGTGCCCGTATCGCCGCTATCGAGGCCAGCTCAAACGGTGTGACATGGACGTATTCCCCGATGGTGGATATCGCCCGTGACGCTCGTTGGGGACGTATCGCCGAGGGTAGTGGAGAGGACCCTTGGTGGGGTGGAAAGATCGCCGCCGCCATGGTGAGAGGTTATCAAGGAGATGACTTGACAAAAGAGAACACGATCTTGTCTTGCTTGAAGCACTTTGCCTTGTATGGCGCTTCCGAGGCCGGTCGTGATTATAATACGGTGGATATGAGCCGTATCAAGATGTTTAATGAGTATTTCCCGCCTTATAAAGCGGCTGTAGAGGCTGGTTGTGCCACGGTTATGTCTTCCTTTAATTTGGTGGAGGCGATTCCGGCTACGGGTAACCGTTGGTTGTTGACCGATTTGCTTCGTGATCAATGGGGATTCAATGGGTTTGTCGTTTCCGATTATAATTCGATCGGCGAGATGACCAATCATGGTCTGGGTGATACGCAGACCGTATCGGCCTTGGCTTTGCATGCCGGCTTGGATATGGATATGATGACGAACGGCTATATCACGACCTTGAAGAAGTCGCTGGAAGAGGGCCGTGTGTCTCAAGCGGATATCGATCAGGCTTGCCGCCGTGTATTGGAGGCAAAATATAAATTGGGCTTGTTCGAGGACCCTTATCGCTACTTGGACGCAGATCGTGCGAAAAAGAATACATTCACGGATGAGCATATGAATACGGCTCGCCATATCGCCGGTAAATCCATTGTCCTGTTGAAGAATGACAAGGGTTTGTTGCCTTTGCGAAAGACAGGGACGATCGCCGTGGTAGGCCCGTTGGCGGATAAGAAGGTTGAGTTGTTCGGGACATGGTGTGGTATCGATACGGCGAAGTCGGCTTCCGTAGTGCAGGCTGTGAAGGAAATGGTTGGCAATAAGGCCCGTGTGATCTTCGCCAAGGGATGTAATTTGACGAACGAGCCGATGTTGGCGAAAGCCAGTGGCTTGAAGGTTGATCCGGTGGAGAATACCCGTTTGGTGAAGGAAGCGGTTGAGCAAGTGAAAGATGCGGATCGTATCATCGCCGTAATGGGTGAGCCGAATAACTGGTCCGGAGAGGCTTGCAGCCGTGCGGATATTAGTTTGCCGGAGAGCCAGAAAGAGCTGTTGAGAGCTTTGTTGGAGACCGGTAAACCGGTGGTGTTGGTCTTGGCGAACGGCCGTCCGTTGACCTTGGAGTGGGAGGATAGCCAATTCTCCGCGATCGTTGAGGCTTGGCATGGAGGTTCCGCCGCGGCTCGCGGATTGGTGGACGTATTGTTCGGCGACGTGAATCCTTCCGGTAAATTGACGACTACATTCCCTCGTAGCGTAGGCCAGATTCCTTTGTATTACAATGCTAAGAAAACAGGCCGCCCAATGAATCCGGATGATCATTTCACTTCTAAATATCTGGATATCACGAACGATCCTTTGTATCCGTTTGGCTATGGCTTGAGTTATACGACTTTCTCTTACGGTGATCTTCAGCTGGATAAGACGAGTGTGCAAGGAGAGAACGGTGTATTGACCGCCAGCGTACAGGTGACGAATACGGGCAAGCTAGAGGGCGAGGAAGTCGTACAGTTATATATCGGCGATCCGGCTGCCAGCATCTCCCGTCCGATGAAAGAGTTGAAGAACTTCCAGAAGATCTCCTTGAAACCGGGTGAGAGCCGAAAAGTCTCTTTTACGATTACGCCGGAAGACTTGAAATTTTATAACAGCGCATTGGAATACATCTGGGAACCGGGCTTATTCAATATTTACGTAGGTACGAACTCCCGGGACGTGAAATCGGCGCAGGTAACTTGGAACAAATAATACAGATACGAATAATGAAAAGGTTAACGACTTTTATCGCTGGTGCGGCCGTTGCCGCTACCTTAGGTGGATGCCAGCAACCCGCTGTAAGTGGCTGGAAAAGCTTCAGCGGCGACAAAAATATTGAACGCCGTGTAGATTCTGTGCTCTCTTTAATGACCTTGGAGGAAAAGGTGGGGCAGATGGCCCAATACTCCTGTAACTGGGATGTGACCGGCCCGGTTATGACGGGGGATTATGAGACTTTGCTGAAACAAGGTCTTGTAGGAAGCTTGTTTAATGTATATACGGTAGATGGCGTACGTAAAATGCAAGAGATGGCTCTGTCCGAGAGCCGTTTGAAGATACCCGTATTGTTTGGTTATGATGTCGTGCACGGCTATCGTACGATTTTCCCGATGCCGTTGGCGGAATCCTGCTCTTGGGATTTGGAGCGGATGCGTAAAAGCGCGGCGATCGCGGGCGCGCTCGGTTCGGCGGCTCCGCTTGTCTGGCTGGGCCGGGCTGCTGCGGACGGGAGCCTTGCAGACCTCGGGCTGACGCTTTTGTGGACGGTTCTGCCGTTCGCGCTGGCCTATGTGCTGCTCAATCGCAGCTTTATCCGCATTGTCACCACACGGCGCGGACAGATCAAGGTCCAGTACGAAAAAAAGGCCATGCGCACCTCCTCGCAGAATGCGGCGCTCTACCGCCGGGAACTTGCCCGTCTGACCAGCAGTTCCGGCTATATGCTCAACGCCGGGCTCGGCCTCGTGTTCGAGTTGGTGCTGGCTGTTCTGGCCATAGTCAAGCGGCAGGAACTTCTGGCGGCGCTGACTGCGATCCCGGATCTGCGTGAAGCCGCTGCGCCCATTTTGCTGCTGGCCTGTATGATGGTTTCCGGCATGGTGTTCTTTACGGCGTCGTCTGTGTCGCTGGAAGGCAAGTATTACTGGATCGTGCGATCCATGCCGGTCAAATCCGAAAAGATTCTGCAGGCAAAGCTGAATCTGTCCAACTCACTGTCTGCCGGCCCTGCACTCCTTATGATGCTGGCTGCAGCGCTTGCACTGCAGCTGCCTGCCGCCGAGACAGTCCTGCTGCTGGCATGTCAGCTGCTGTTCGTGCTGCTGACGGCAAATGTCGGATTGGTGGAGGATCTGCGCCACTGCAACCTCGACTGGATCAATGAGACGCAGGCGGCCAAACAGGGTGCGGGCGTGCTGTTGAGCATGCTGCTGAACTTTGGCTTTGTGGTAGCGGTCGGTGCACTCTACTTCTTCCTGCTGGCGGAGCTGATGCCGACGGCGGCTTTCCTCGGCCTCATGCTGGCGCTGCTGGCAATCTTGTATGCACTTACCGCCCGTTGGATTAAAACGCGCGGCGCAAAGCGCTTTGAGACTCTGCGCTGATACAGAAACGAG
>ERZ780178.1983-NODE-1983-length-12272-cov-7.813375_pt1 | contig 12272 bp, 10 predicted proteins | sample MGYA00511018_ERZ780178 | MGnify/ENA primary metagenome ERZ780178 (study PRJEB29588, sample SAMEA2151439) | human gut metagenome | biome: human gut; feature: human-associated habitat; material: faeces | place: Denmark | collected 2008/2010 ...
GCTTCAGCCGACCTACCGGCTTCTCATCGGCATTCCTGGTAAGTCCAACGCCTTCGCGATTTCCAAAAAGCTGGGGCTGGACGACGCGATCCTGGAAGACGCAAGAAGCATGGTCAGCCAGAACGACGTGAACTTCGAGGATGTTCTCAACCAGCTCGAACAGCAGCGCCAGCAGATGGAGCAGGCGCGGCTCGAGGCAGAGCAGCTGCGGCTGGAGACGGAAAAGCAGAAACAGCAGTCCGAAAAAGACGATATTAGCGTTGTACATAAAAACCTCCGTTTTTCAACATAATTCTCGTTTAATATACTTTATGCGACAAAACTTGCTCGTATGTATACGTTGACATATAAATCTACGTTGGAGTATAATATATGCGTGAGGTGAATTTATGGAATCGACTGCAATCAAACTCGATTCACGAATGAGAAATCTGATAACCGACTACGTGCCGGAAGGCGAACTTTTAGACGACCTGACCGATCTTTTTTCGGTGTTTTCGGATAAAACGAGATTAAGGATAGTGTGCGCCCTGGCGATGTCGCGTACCTGCGTTACGGATCTTTCGAGCGTACTCGGAATAAACCAGACTACGGTAAGTCATCAATTAAGGCTTTTAAGAAATTTAGGCGTAGTTCGCTGCGAGCGCGACGGAAAGATTATCTACTATTCGATTAAAAACGAAATAATCAACGAAATTATGCTCAAAGGCGTAGAATTTCTGACCCGCTAACCCACTCGCCATTTACAACATGACAAGACCGTCATTGCGAGACCCCTTGCGGGTCGCGGCAACCTTAGGCAGGGTCGCCCCCTCTTCGTCGCGCTATGCGCGCCACCTCTCCTGCTTCAACGGGAGAGCATACCCGAAGATTGTGTTTTTATCCGTCATTGCGAGGGAGCATAGCGACCGTGGCAATCCCCGCATTAGAGGTCGGAGCGGCTGCATAGGCGGGCATACTCCAATCTTCGGGATTGCTTCACTTCGTTCGCAATGACGTGTTTTTTTCTTGCCTTCCCTTGCAGGGAAGGTGGCGGCGTAGCCGACGGATGAGTTCCCGGAAGGGTGGTTTTCCGCGGGGTCGATACACAAAACAAAGAGCCGAAATGCAAGAAAAAATCTTGCATTTCGGCTCTTTAACTATCGGATTAAAACTCAAAATCAACCGCGTGGCGTTCCGTTCTTATGCTTTTGCAGATTGCGGCGACGGCTAAATGCCGCGGGTCGTTTTTGTATTTTTCAAGGTCTTCTAAACTGTCGAACGTCGCTATTAAAACCGCGCTTTGGTCGGCGTTCGGGTTTATATTAAGTCCCGTTTCGACCGAGCGTAAAACCTCGATTTGTCCGACGAGCGAGTTAAGCCTGTCCAAAAATTTTTTCGCTTCGTCTTCCGTTCCGTCCCTGAATTTCCAGGTTACTATATGTTTAATCATTTTCTTCTCCCAAAACGGCGAAAATTTCGCTCAAATTAAAAATTTCGTAATCGTATTTTACGTTTTCGGGGTTGCCTTCTTTGCGATAGTTTGCTCGACAGGTTTTTATTCCGTTTTTTAACCCTAACGGAATATCCGAAACGAGCGAATCGCCTATTATCAACGTTTTTTCGCGGTTAAAATCAGGAATCCCGTTTTTTACCGCCTTAAAAAATTCGTCGCTCGGCTTGGCGTAACCTATCTCGTCGGATATAAACACTCCGCTTAAAAACGGGCGGAGCATAGATAAATCGAGCCTGTTGTTCTGCACCGATCTAACGCCGTTCGTTACTATGTACGAGCGGTATCCGAGTTTTTTAAGCCTTTCTAAAACGCTTTTCGTTTCGGGGTATAAAATGCAGGTGTTTTCGAGTTTTTTCTCGTAAACTTCCTGAAATTTTTCGGGGTCGGCGGTAGTGTTCGTAACCCGATTGTATTCTACGTATCTGCCGATTAAAACCGAGCGTTTGTCGAGTTCCCCGCGGGAATATTTATCCCATAATTTCTGATTGATTTCGGAGTAAACGTCGTAGTCGATTTTCTCTTGCGGAAAACCGAATTTCGTTGCCGTTTCGGTAAAGCATTTTTTGCCCGAAGCGTAAAAATCGAATAAAGTGTCGTCCGCGTCGAATAATAAAGTATCGTATAACATACCCGAATTGTATCATAAAGTATAAATATAATCAACCGTTTGGCATTGACAAATCGGATATAAAAAAGTATAATTGAAGCGAAATATAAATTTCACGAAAAGGTGATAATATGAAATATTATTTGGGCATAGATTTAGGCGGAACTTTTATCAAAGGCGGCGTGGTAGACGAAAACGGAAAAATAATCGCCAAAGATAAAGTCCCTACCGAAAAAGAAAAGGGCGCGGAAGGCGTAATGGATAACGTTGCTCTGCTCGTCGATAAACTCCTTGCAGCGGCGAATCTTAAAAAGAGCGATATCGGCGGGGTCGGGATGGGCGTTCCCGGCATGATAAACGGCAAAGACGGCATAGTCGTTATAAGTAATAACCTGAACTGGCTTCACGTCGAAATGGTCAAGGGTATGAAAGATCGCACGGGGCTGGATTTTACCATTACCAACGACGCTAACGCGGCTGCGCTCGGCGAGGCGACTTACGGCGTCGGCAGAGATTACGAAGACAGTATATTGCTTACGCTCGGCACGGGCGTCGGCGGCGGCATAGTTTTAAGCAATCGCATAGTCGAAGGCAACAAGTCCGCGGGCGCGGAACTCGGTCATATGGTCATATGCGACGGCGGCGAACAATGTACGTGCGGCAGAAAAGGGTGTTTCGAAGCGTACTGCTCGGCAACCGCTCTGATAAGAGATACGAAGCGCGCCATGCTCGCCCATAAAGACAGCAAGATGTGGGAAATCGGCGATATCGAAAAGGTCAGCGGCAAGACGGCGTTCGACTATAAAGATACGGATAAATACGCCCGCGAGGTAGTCGATAATTATATCGAAAAACTCGCATGCGGTATAGCGAACATCGCGAATATTTTCCGTCCGCACGCGGTAATGCTCGGCGGCGGAGTATGCGCGCAGGGCGACAATCTCATAAAACCCGTGCAAAAAATCGTGGACGAACAGATATTCGGCACGATTCACGGACCGAAGTGTCCCGTCATCATAGCAAAACTCGGCAACGACGCCGGCATGCTCGGCGCTGCCGCTCTCGTTATGAAAAAATAAAAAAAGTGCGAAAATCGCTTATAAAACGCTGCCACGGCGTTGACAAACCGAAAGGTTATATTATATAATAAACAAAATAAACTTTTTCGGGTTTTTATGCAAGAATTCAGAATATCGCTTGCCGGCGATTTAGGCAGCGGCAAAAGTACGGTCGGGGCGATACTAAAAGATCGTTTCCGCGCGGAAATCATTTCTATCGGTAAAATTCAACGTCAGATGGCGGCGGATATGGGTATGGATACCTGTGAGTTCAATCGTTATCAGGAAACCCACCCCGAATTCGATAAAGTTCTCGACGGTAAACTTGCCGAGTACGAAAAGACGGACGGAAATTTTATTTTCGATTCCCGTATGGCGTGGCACTTTACGCCGAGCGCGTTCAGCGTTTACCTTAAATGCGACCCGACGGAAGCGGCTAAAAGAGTCGCGGCTGCGGCGAGAAAAGACGAATCTTATAATTCGGAGCAGGAAGCGGCGGACAAGTTGACTTTGCGCCGCGAACGCGAAAAAAAGCGTTATTACGACTTTTACGGCGTCGATATAACGGATATGGACAATTACGACTTGGTCGTCGATACGACGGACAAGACCCCCGAAGAAGTAGCCGAAGCGATAGCGCAGGCTTATCTCAAAAAATAATCGAGAGGAATACGGTATGCATTGGGCAGAGAGAATAGCGGACGAACTTATAGCGGAGAATCCGGGTAAAGAAGAATTTTTGTGCGCGGCGGGCACCAGTCCGTCGGGCTCGGTACACATAGGCAATTTCAGGGACGTAGCCACGCCCTTTTTCGTCGTCAAAGCGTTGAGGGCGAGGGGCAAAAAGGCAAGACTTATGCTTTCGTGGGACGATTTCGATCGTCTTCGCAAAGTTCCCAAAAACATCGCGGCGATAGATCCCGAATTCGATAAATATCTCGGTATGCCTTATTCGATGATACCCGATCCGAACGGCAAACGCGAATCTTTCGCCGACTACTACGAAAAAGAATACGAAAAATCGTTGGAAGAACTCGGTATAGATATCGAATACCGCTATCAGGGCAAAGAATACCGTTCGGGCAGATACGTAGACGGCATAATAAAGGCTATGCACTCCCGTAAAGAAATTTACGACATCTTAATGAAGTACAAAACGCAGGACAGCGACGAGGGCGAAAGAGAAAATTACTATCCTCTGAGCGTTTATTGCAGCGACTGCGTAAAAGATTTTACCGAAATATTGTCTTATAACGAAGAAACCGAAGATATAACTTACAGATGTAAAGTCTGCGGTAAGACCGAAACGGTCAATCTCCGCGACTATCATCTCGTAAAACTCATGTGGAAAATCGACTGGCCCATGCGCTGGGGCGTCGAAGGCGTAGACTTCGAACCGGGCGGCATAGACCACGCGGCTGCAAGCGGATCTTTCGTCGTCGCAAAAGAAATCGCCGACAAGATATTCAACGTCAAAGCGCCTAAATTCCAACCCTACGGCTGGCTTTCCATCGCCGGCTTGGGCGATATGCACTCGTCCACGGGCAATAACATAACCCCCGCCACGGTACTCGAAGTATACGAACCCGATATGGTAAGGTGGCTTTTCGCGAAGTACGCGCCGACCGACGGCTTCGCGTTCAATTTCGACGATACGATAATCAGACATTACAGCGAATTCGATAAAGGGCTGGAATCCGCCAAAAACGGAACCGCCGACGAATATACCACCGCGGTTTATAAACTCAGCATGTTAAACGGGCTCGACACTCCCGCAAAAGTTCCGTTCGGTGTGCTTGCTTCGGTCGCTACGATAGTAGATTTCAACCCGCAGTCCGTCAAAGAAATACTCGCGAAAATAGGAGTAAACTTTGAAAAACGCGACGAAGAAAGATTGCTTCGCGTAAAGAACTGGATAACCAAACACCAGCCGTCGAAAATGTATAAACTTCTTTCCGACAGAAACGACGAGTACTACGCGACTTTGTCCGACGAAGAAAAGACGGCGATCAAGGCTCTTGCGGATTTCGTAGAAGCAAAAGACGGGATAGGCGAGCAGGAGGTACAGCAATACCTTTACTCGATTATCAACAAACCCGAACTCACTAAAAAAGAAAACACCGTTCGTCAACAGAGATTTTTTGCGGTATTTTACAATCTTTTGTTCGGTACGGATAAAGGACCGAGATTATATCTTTTCCTTTCCGCAATCGACAAGAGTAAATATCTTAACTTGTTAAAATTTTAACTTAAAGGCGGGCGTCGGATACGCTCGCTTTGCGTTTATATAAAAGGAGATAACCATGAACGAAAACTTCAGATTCAAAGATTTGCCTTATGATCGCCCCGATTTCGCTAAAGTCAAAACCGAACTCGCGGCGATTACCGAAAAAATGAAGAACGCGGCTTCTTACGAAGAAGCGAAAGCCGCCTATTTTGACTTCGAATCGATTATGAGCGACCTTCGCGACGCGTACACGATAGTTTCCATTCGTCATACAGTCGATACGAGAGATAAATTCTACGACGACGAAAACGAATTTTTGTCGGAAGCGTTCCCCGAACTTTCGCCCTATACCGTCGCATTTTCAAACGCCTTGTACGACGGCAAATTCAAAGCCGATTTCGAAAAAGAATTCGGAAAGCAACTTCTTTCGATGATAGAACTCGAACGTAAGTCTTTTTCCGAAAAAAATATTCCGCTTCAACAGAAAGAAGCGAAACTCTGTAACGAATACGAGAAGATCATCGCTTCCGCCGAAATCGATTTCGACGGCGAAAAACGTAATCTTTACGGCGTTATGAAGTACTTCGAAGACGAAGACAGAGAAGTAAGAAAAGCGGCGTGGAGAAAGTACGAAGAATTTTTCGCGAGCCACGAAAAACGCTTCGAAGAAATCTGGGACGAACTCATAAAAGTAAGAAACGAACAGGGCAGAAATTTAGGCTTCGAAAATTTTATACCTCTGGGTTATATGCAGCAGGGCAGAACGGATTATAACGCCGCCGACGTCGCCTCTTTCAGAGAGCAGGTAAAAGAAGAACTCGTGCCGCTTTGCAGTAAACTTTACGAGGCTCAGGCGAAGAGATTAAATCTCGATAAAGTCCGCGTATACGACGAAAATTGCGTATTTGCGGACGGCAACGCCACGCCTATCGGCAACGACGACGAACTCGTGGAAATCGCCCGCGAAATGTATAAAGACATGAGCAAAGAAACGGGCGAATTCATCGACTTTATGATAGACCACGAATTGCTCGACTTAAAGAATAAGCCGGGTAAGGCTTCTACGGGCTATATGACCTCTATTCTTAAATACAAAGCCCCGTTCGTGTTCTCGTGCTTTAACGGAACGATCGGAGATATTCAGGTGCTTACGCACGAACTCGGACACGCTTTCGCGGGTTACGAAGCCATGCGTAATCAGCCGATCGCCGACTATTATTCCGAGTCCACCGACATAGCCGAAATTCACTCCATGAGCATGGAGCAATTCGCATATCCTTACGCCGAAAAATTCTTCGGCGACAAAGCGGATAAATTCCGCTTCCAGCACTTGCAGGAAGCAATCACTTTCGTTCCGTTCGGCGTTGCCGTCGACGAGTATCAGCATATCGTCTACGCTCACCCCGAACTCACCCCGAAAGAGAGAACGGCGGAATGGAAAAAACTCGAAGCGAAATATATGCCGTGGAGAGATTACGACGGTATGGAATTTTTCGGCAGAGGCGGTTGGTGGTATCATAAGATACACATTTTCCTCTATCCGTTCTATTATATCAACTATACGCTTACTACCATGGGCGCGATGGAATTCAAAAAGAAAATGCGCGAAGATAAAACTTCGGCGTGGAACGACTATATGAATCTCTGTAAAGTGGGCGGCAGCAAGAGTTATCTCGAAACTCTCGCTTACGCGAATCTTTCCGATCCTTTCAAACCCGGATCGGTCAAAAAGGCGATTTCCTTCGCAAAAGAAATCCTTCTTTCCCAAATCTGAAAAATTACGGAATAATCAAACCTTCCTTCGGGAAGGTTTTTTTATGCGAAAATCACTATAAATACTTGTAAAAAATCACAATATATGGTACAATACTTGAGTAACTATACAAACTATGGAGGAGAATAATGTCAAAGGACTATAATTCGCAGGACATTAAAATTCTTGAAGGGCTCGAAGCCGTAAGAGTTCGTCCCGGTATGTATATCGGGTCGACGGGTTCGAGGGGGCTTCACCACATTTTATGGGAAATAGTCGATAACGCCGTAGACGAAGCGGCAAACGGCTTTGCAGATACGATAGAAGTCGTGCTGTATAAAGACGGAAGCGTTTCCGTCGAAGATAACGGGCGCGGCATACCCGTAGATATTCATAAGCAGGCCGGCGTTTCCGGCGTTCAGGTAGTATTCACGCAATTACATGCGGGCGGTAAATTCAATAACGAAAATTACAGTTTTTCGGGCGGTCTGCACGGCGTAGGCGCGTCGGTTACGAACGCTCTTTCCGAATGGCTCAAAGTAGAAGTTTATAACAAGACCGTCTACTCTATGGAATTTACCAGCCATTACGATCCTGCCAAGAAAAAGATTATTTCGGGCGACCCCGTCGCTCCGCTTAAAAACACGGGCGTAAAAACGACCAAGACGGGAACGCTCGTTCGTTTCAAACCCGATAAAAGGGTATTCGAAACGGTCGAATTCAATCTCGAAACCATCGCGAAACGTCTTCGCGAACTCGCGTTTCTCAACCGCGGACTTACGATAAAACTTACGGATCTTCGCGACGACGACAAATTCTATTCCAAGACGTTCAAATACGACGGCGGTATCATCGATTACGTTCTGTACCTTAACGAAAGCAAGACAAAACTCTACGATCTGCCCGTTTACGGCAAAGCCGAAAAGGACGGAATAGTCGTAGAATTCGCAATGCAGCATACCGACAGTTACGTCGAAAGCGTATTTTCGTTCGTAAACAATATTCCGACCCCCGAGGGCGGCACGCACGAAATAGGTTTCAAGACGGCGTTGACGAAAGTCCTTAACGACTTCGCCAAATCGAATAACTACGTAAAAGAAAAAGACTCTCCGTTAATCGGCGAAGACTTCCGCGAAGGTCTTACGGCTTTACTTTCGATAAAGATGAAAAACGTCGAATTCGAAGGTCAGACGAAAACCAAACTCGGCAACCCCGAAGCGAAATCGGCAGTCGAAGCCGCCGTTACCGAGCAGTTGGATATTCTCGTTAAAAACAAGAAGAACAAAGCGATTTTCGACGCAATGATGAAAAAGGCTCTCGGCGCGCTCAAAGCGAGAACCGCCGCCAAACACGCCAAAGAACTCGCAAGGGCTACGAAAGGCGCGGATTCCGCCAAACTCATCGGTAAACTCTCCGATTGTACGTCGCGTAAAGCCGAACTCAACGAAGTGTTCATAGTCGAGGGCGATTCGGCGGGCGGCAGCGCGAAACAGGGGCGCGACCGTCAGCATCAGGCGATACTTCCGCTTCGCGGAAAACCGCTCAACGCCGAAAAAAAGCGTATAGAAGAAGTTTTGAAAAACGAAGAAATCCGTACCATAATAAGCGCGCTCGGCACGGGCATAGGCGCGGACTTCAATATCGCGAATCTCAATTACGATAAAGTAATCATTCTTTCCGACGCCGATCAGGACGGCGCGCACATAAGGGCGATACTCCTTACTTTCTTCTTCCGCTATATGAAAGAGTTGGTGCAGGAAGGACACGTTTATATCGGTATGCCGCCGCTTTATAAAGTTTATAAAAAAGATATTATCGAGTACGCTTACGACGATAACGAACTTCAGAAAGCAATCGATAAAGTGGGCAGGGGCTATCAGTTGCAGCGTTATAAAGGTCTGGGCGAAATGAACCCCGAACAACTCTGGGATACGACTATGGACCCGAAAAAGCGTATGCTGATGCAGGTTACCATAGAAGACGCCGCCGAAGCCGAAAAACTTATAACCACGCTCATGGGCGACGACATCGACAGCCGTAAGGCGTATATATCCGAACACGCCGATTTCAATAAAGAAGACACCTTCATCGACAGGGTAAACGTATAACGGAGGGCAGAGAAAATGGAAGATAAAAACAATATAATTACAAGCCCGTTGGAGGACGTGTTACATAACTCGATGATACCGTACGCCGAGTACGTTATTCTGGACAGAGCGCTTCCGAGAGTAGAAGACGGATTAAAACCCGTACAAAGACGTATACTTTACTCGATGTACGAGCAGGCAATGTTTCCCGACAAGGGATACAAAAAGTCCGCAAGGGTAGTCGGCGACTGTCTGGCGAAATACCACCCGCACGGCGACACTTCGGTTTACGACGCAATGGTAAGGCTCGCGCAGCCATTCAATATGCGTATGACGCTCGTAGACGGACACGGTAACTTCGGCTCGGTCGACGGCGACAGCGCGGCGGCGATGAGGTATACCGAAGTAAAACTTCAACCTCTCGCTCTCGAACTTTTGGACGGTATCGACAAAGATACGGTAGACTGGTCGCTTAACTTCGACGACTCGTTGAAAGAACCCGACACTCTTCCGGGGCGTTTCCCGAACCTGCTCGTAAACGGGGCGACGGGTATAGCGGTCGGTCTTGCGACGAATATACCCACTCATAACTTAGCCGAAACGATCGACGGCGTAGTCGCTTATCTCGATAATCCGAAGATCACGCTCGACGAAATGATGAAGATTATTCCCGGACCCGACTTTCCGACGGGCGGATACATAATTGCGGGCGAAGAACTCAGAAACGCCTACGCCACGGGTAAGGGGAAAATTCAACTCCGCGCAAGAATCAACGTGGAAGATGCCGATAACGGCAAAAAAAATATAGTAATAACCGAAATACCCTATCAGGTAAATAAGGCTCAACTTCTGCGTAAGATAGCCGATTTGCAGGAAGAAAACAAAGACGCGCTCGGAGGAATAGCCGCTATCGCGGACGAATCGGACAGATCGGGTATGCGTGCCGTCATAAAACTCAAAAAAGACGCAGACCCCGCTCCGATTATCAAATTCTTGCTTAAATACACGCAATTGCAGTGTTCTTTCGGTATTAACATGGTCGCTATTGCCGACGGCAAACCCAAACTCATGGGCTTGCTCGATATGATAGGCTATTACGTGGACTATCAGATCAAAGTCGTGCTTCGCAGAACGAAATACGACCTTAACAAAGCAAAAGAACGCGCTCATATTTTAGAGGGCTTGATAATAGCGGTAAACAATATCGACGAAGTTATCAGAATAATCAAGACTTCGCCCGATACGCCTACCGCCAAGCAAAACCTTAAAAACGCGTTTTCGCTTTCGGATAAACAGGCGCAGGCTATTCTCGATTTAAGACTTGCGAGAATCACCAAACTCGAAGTGTTCAACTTAAAAGACGAACTCGACGCGCTTCATAAACTCATCGCCGAATTGCAGGCGATAGTCGACAGCAAAAAATTGCAGAAATCTATCGTCAAAAAAGAAATTCTCGTCATTAAAAAGAAATATCGCGACGAGCGTAAAACCGAAATCGTTTCGGTCGAAGACGATATATCTTTCACAGCCAAAGCATCAAGCAAAAATAAAGAAACATATATCGTAGGCGTAAATTACAACGGCGCGGTAAGAAAAGTCAAAATGTCGTCGTATAAACGTTCGGCGGCAAGTTTAACGCCGAGAAAATCCGAACTCATGCGCTTTAAGGTCGAAGCCGACGACGATACGCTTATTTATACCTTTACCGATAAGGGTAATTGCTACCGCATCGACGCCGAAAGTATTCCCGACGGCGGCGGATCTTCGGGCGGCGTAAAATTTGATACGCTTGCCAAAGATATTCTCGCGAAAGAAGTTCCCGTGGCGATGTTCGCCGTTCGCGGTACGGACGTTCCGCAGGGCAGACTTTACTTCTTCACGAAGCAAGGCGTGGTAAAACTCACTCCGTGGTCGGAATACGCGGTCGCGAAGAGTTCTTTCGTCGCGATGAAACTCAAAGACGGCGACGCCGTTTTAGACGTTCAGCAAGAAATTCCGAACGCAGACTTTATGTTCGTAACCAAAACGGGTATGGGGCTTAATTGTTCCGATACGTTCAGCGAATATAAACGTATGTCGGGCGGCATACAGGGCGTAGACCTTTACGACGACGATGAAGTCGTACAGGTAACGCAGATAGATAAAGAAAAAGACTACGACCTCGTAGTGGCAACGGGGCTCGGTACGTTCAAGCGCGTATACCTTTCCACGGTCAATAAACTTCCGAGAAACAGAAAGGGCGTTAAAATCGCCGACGTGAGCGATTCCGAACTGCTTCTCGGCGAACCCGTACTCAAAGGCGAAAAGATATATCTTCTCATCGAAGATACCGACGGCAATACCCTTTACGCCGATTCTTCGCAGTTTGCGATAGAAAGCAGAACGACCAAAGGCAAACCCGTCGCGGCGCTCGGTATATTCGCCGCGAAAGGGGTGTGTTCCTTTCGCCTCAACGACAAGAAATAACGTTTCGGCTTCCGCTCGTCCGATAGATGCAGATATATCAGACGAGCGACCTAAAGCCGAAACGGCAGAGAGGAAAGAAGAAAAGTCCGTCGACCCGTTCGCAAAAATAAAGACGGAATGCGAAAAAATCGTAAACGAGATTAGTAATCGAGTTTCGGAAGCATACTTAAACGTGTCGAAGGTTACTAACGTCGGTAATTCTCCGTCGATATTCACCGCCGACTATAACGCGTTTTTACGTAAAGGCTTGTCGCTTATATCCGACGGCGACGAAAAAGCCGAAGAATTTGCGGTAAATCTCGTCGGCGGCGTCGTTGCGGGCGACGGAATGCCCGTCAGCGTAAAACTTCTGGCAGTCGCGGATAAAAAATTCGGAGGCGACCTTCTGAACGAAGTCGCCGCAAAAACCGAAGAGTTATTCACGCTATTTTCGTCCGCCTTGCGTACGATCGGCAAATATCCCGCAGATTATTCGGCTATTCTCGCCCTATTAAAATCTTTGTAATAATGCGGTACGGGTCAGTGTACCGTCATTCTGAGGCGAAGCCGAAGCCCCCTCGGCAGGTCGCCCCCTCTCCG
>ERZ780178.1986-NODE-1986-length-12257-cov-9.396984_pt1 | contig 12257 bp, 10 predicted proteins | sample MGYA00511018_ERZ780178 | MGnify/ENA primary metagenome ERZ780178 (study PRJEB29588, sample SAMEA2151439) | human gut metagenome | biome: human gut; feature: human-associated habitat; material: faeces | place: Denmark | collected 2008/2010 ...
GAACATTAATTATTTCATTAATTTTTATTCTTGTTCTATTCGACAAATTGCTGTTCATCGTTTTCGCCTTAAAAGTTTTCTGTGTTTTGTGTTAATCACTAACTTTGTAGCCAAAATAAAAATAAAAGATTAAGCATGAAGATAGAACAACAACTCCAAGCCGCAGTGATAGAGGCCGTAAAAGCACTTTACGGACAAGACATCACCCCCGAACAGGTGGCATTGCAAAAGACAAAGAAAGAATTTGAAGGCCACTTGACACTGGTAGTTTTCGGTTTGTTGCGCATCTCGCGCAAAAAGCCTGAGGACACGGCACAAGAGATTGGTCAGTGGTTGAAGGATAATACCTCGCTGTTGCAGTCATTTAACGTAGTAAAGGGTTTCCTCAACCTCGTTATCGCTCCTGCGCAGTGGATTACGTTGCTCAACGACATTGACGCTGACGACCACTTTGGCATCACGAAGCCTACAGAAGATAGCCCATTGGTGATGATAGAATATTCTTCACCCAACACCAATAAGCCCCTCCACTTAGGCCACGTGCGCAATAACCTATTGGGTTGGGCCTTGGCTGGCGTAGTAGAGGCTAACGGCAACCGCGTCGTGAAGACGAACATTGTCAACGACCGTGGTATCCACATCTGTAAGTCTATGTTGGCATGGCTCAAGTATGGCAACGGCGAGACTCCTCAAAGCAGCGGTAAGAAGGGTGACCACTTGATTGGCGACTATTACGTAGCCTTCGATAAGCACTACCGCGCTGAGGTGAAGGAGTTGCAAGACAAGTTTATGGCCGAAGGTATGAATGAAGAAGATGCTAAGGCTAAAGCTGAAAAGGAAAGCCCCCTTATGCAAGAGGCACACGCGATGCTCGTGAAGTGGGAGGCCAACGACCCTGAGGTACGTGCTCTGTGGCGCAAGATGAACGAATGGGTGTACGAAGGTTTTGACGAGACTTATAAAGCACTCGGCGTTAGCTTCGACAAGATCTATTACGAAAGCGACACTTATTTGGTAGGTAAGCAGGCCGTAGAAGAGGGCCTCAGCAAGGGACTCTTCTTCCGTAAGGAGGACGGCTCTGTATGGGCTGACTTGACAAAGGACGGACTTGATGAGAAGTTGTTGCTCCGTGCTGACGGCACGAGCGTCTATATGACGCAGGACATTGGTACGGCAAAGTTGCGTTTCCAAGACTTCCCTATCAACAAGATGATCTACGTCGTAGGTAACGAACAGAACTACCACTTCCAAGTACTCTCTATCTTGCTCGACCGTTTAGGTTTTGAATGGGGTAAGAGCTTGGTTCACTTCTCGTATGGTATGGTCGAATTGCCTAACGGTAAGATGAAGAGCCGCGAGGGTACGGTGGTTGACGCTGACGACTTGGTAGCAGGCATGATTGCTCAGGCTCGCCAGACCATCGATGAGGCAAAGAAGAACACCGACATGAGCGAAGAAGAAAAACAAGAGGTGGCTCGTATCGTAGGTATGGGTGCACTGAAGTACTTCTTGCTGAAGGTGGACGCTCGTAAGAATATGCTCTTCAACCCCGAAGAGAGTATCGACTTCAACGGCAACACGGGTCCCTTCATTCAATATACTTACGCTCGTATCCGTTCTATCTTGCGCAAGGCTGCCGACGCTGGCATCAACGTGCCCGACACGTTGCCCACCGACATCGAGATTTCTACGAAGGAGGAGGAGATTATTCAACACATTGCCGACTTTGCCGCTGTCGTGCGCCAAGCTGGTAAAGAATATCAGCCTGCAGCCGTAGCCAACTATTGCTACGAGCTGGTTAAGGAATACAATCAATTCTATCACGACTTCAGCATCTTACGCGAAGAGGATAGCCGCAAGCAAATGTTCCGCCTCGTACTCTCTAAGAATGTAGCAAAGGTGGTTCGCATCGGCATGGGTCTCTTAGGCATCGAGATGCCTGAACGTATGTAGTTTTTTTAGTTGACGAGTTAACGAGTTGACAAGTTAACGAGTTAACGAGTTGACAAGTTAACGAGTTAACGAGTTGACGGGTAAGTTACCTTATACATATAGAACAAACCTACCCGTTAACTCGTTAACTTGTCAACTCGTCAACTTGTTAACAAAAAAAGAAAAGAATGTCACAACCCAAATACTACGTAGTATGGAATGGGCGTGAACCTGGGATATATCGCACGTGGGAAGACTGCCAACGACAAGTGGTGGGCTTCCCCGCTGCTGTTTATAAGTCGTTTAAGTCGGAGGCGGAAGCGAAACGCGCGTTCGAAGCTCCTGCAACGGATTACGTCAACGTGCCTACAGGCCGTTCTAAGACGAGTGAAGAGGATAAGACGCAACGTCCTCCCCAAGTGACTGCGCCGAAAGGTTGTCCTCCCCCACCACCTGACTACCGACACGACACGGTGTTGCCCTTACCGCTTGAAGTAAAGGCCGATGCCTTAGCCGTCGATGCAGCTTGTTCGGGCAACCCCGGCCCCATGGAATATCGGGGAGTCTACTTAGCTACGGGACAGGAAATCTTTCACTACGGCCCTGTACACGGTACGAACAATATTGGCGAGTTCTTGGCCATCGTGCATGCGTTGGCTCTCCTAAAGAAGCGTCAACGCGTGATGACGATCTATACGGATAGTCGTAACGCGCTATTGTGGATTAAGGCACGCAAGTGTCGCACGAAGTTGGCCCGAACGCCACGCACCGAACAGCTCTTTCAAATGATTGAACGTGCCGAGCATTGGCTCAAGACAAACGACTTCTCCGACATACCTATATTGAAGTGGGAGACCTCACGTTGGGGCGAAGTACCCGCTGACTTCGGACGGAAATGACATCATCATGAACTTGTCAATCCACCTACAAAAATAATCAATGAAACATCTATATATCGAAACATACGGCTGCCAGATGAATGTGGCCGATAGCGAAGTTGTAGCCTCTGTCATGAAGATGGCGGGCTACGAACCTTGCGAGTCATTGGACGAGGCTGATGCCGTGTTCCTCAACACTTGCTCTGTACGCGACAATGCGGAACAGAAGATTATTCACCGCTTGGAGGCGCTCAATGCCATGCGTCGTAAAGGTCGCAAACTGATTATCGGCGTGTTGGGCTGCATGGCCGAGCGCGTAAAGGACGGACTGCTCAATGAGCATGGTGCCGACCTCGTAGCGGGTCCTGATGCTTATCTCAGTCTGCCCGACCTTATCGCACAAGCTGAGGTGGGCAATAAGGCGATTGACATTGAGTTGAGCACGACCGAGACGTATCGCGACATCGTACCCGAACGCTACTGTGGTAGCCGCATTTCGGGGTTTGTTAGCATTATGCGTGGCTGCAACAACTTCTGCCACTACTGCATTGTGCCTTATACGCGTGGTCGCGAACGTTCACGCGATATTGACAGCATTCTGACCGAAGCACGCGACCTCGAAAGCCGCAACTACAAAGAGATTACACTATTGGGCCAAAACGTCAACTCTTACTGTTGGAAACGCGAGGACGGCACAGAGATTCGCTTCCCCGAACTCCTGCGCACTGTAGCACGCGCCGTCCCTGGCTTGCGTATTCGCTTTAGTACCAGCCATCCCAAGGACATGAGTGACGAGACGCTGCACGTGATAGCCGAAGAGCCAAACGTTTGCCGCCACATCCACCTGCCCGTACAGAGCGGGTCGGACCGTATCTTGAAGTTAATGAACCGTAAGTATACGCGTGAGTGGTACATGGACCGCGTGGCTGCCATTCGTCGCATCGTGCCTGATTGTGGTTTGAGCACCGACATCTTTGCGGGTTATTGCTCTGAGACGGAGGAGGATCACCAACTTTCGCTCTCGCTCATGCGTGAGTGTGGTTACGACTCTGCCTTTATGTTTAAGTACAGTGAACGCCCTGGCACTTATGCTTCGCGCCACCTCCCCGACGACGTGAGCGAAGAGGTGAAAATCCGTCGTTTGAACGAACTCATCGCCTTGCAGAATGAGTTGAGCGCAGAGAGCAATGCCAAGTGCGTAGGTAAGGAGTACGAGATATTGGTGGAAGGCGTGAGCAAGCGTTCTCGCGAACAACTCTTTGGCCGCACGGAGCAAAACAAGGTCGTTGTCTTCGACCGTGGCACACACCACCCTGGTGAATACGTCCGCGTACGCATCACCAGTTCTTCAAGCGCCACGCTACAAGGCGAAGAGATTAGATAAGACCTCTCCCCCTAACCCCCTCCCCGACATGGGAGAGGGTAGGGGTAGAGGCTTTCCTAATGTGGAACAGAAGAACTTTGAGAAGATTTTTGGGGGTTCGATTGGATTTCAATTAGCTGTTTGCAGCTAATTGAAAAGAAGCAAATGAAAGAGAATATCCCCCTTACCTATATTATAAATTGAAGTGTACAACTTTATTCTATTGGTTATCAATACATAGCGATTATTGATAACTTTTTGAACGCTAAGACAAAGAAAAGTTTTCCAAAAAAATATTTTCTTTTCCTTTTTTCGTAACAAAGTTTGCCGTATCTTTGCCCACGAAATCAAGATTGAAACGCAAACAGACAACGGTTTTTTACTAAACTATCTGTTACTGATTTTTCCATACTCCGCTTAGCAAATAATGTTCCTAATTTGTTGATTATAAACGGGTTGTAATTATTCTAAGCCACCTACGCGAACACTTGCTAACAACATTGTATGCAGATTCTTACGCTCATCGTAGCTTATCATTTGACAAGCAAAAGAACGAAGAAGTTCGCTTTTTTTGTGCAAATAAATTGGACAACTTTACATAACGAAAATTTCTAAAAGTTGTCCAAAACGGAAAATTTCACACTGCGTTTTGCTCTATAAAAAAACTCCCTTTTTACTATGTGTACCGACAACTTTATTATCACAAAGCGCAACGGCAAGACCGAGCCTCTGAACGTTGAAAAGATTAAGACCGCAATCATCAAAGCCTTTCAGAGCCAAGATAAGGACATTGATGCCGAAACGCTCAATCGCATTATGCAACGCCTCCGCTTCTGCAATGGCATGAGCGTAGAAGACGTGCAAAACCAAGTAGAAGTTGCCCTCATGGCTGAACATCACTACGAAGTGGCTAAGGCCTTCATGCTCTACCGCAAGCGTCATGAGGACGACCGCGAAACGGCAGACAAACTCCGTTTCTTAATCAACTATTGCAACTCTACCAACCCCGCAACAGGTTCGAAATACGATGCCAATGCCAATGTAGAGAACAAGAACATTGCTACCCTCATTGGCGAACTCCCTAAGCAGGGCTTTATCCGCTTAAACCGCCGTTTGCTCTGCGATCGTATCAAAGACATGTTTGGCAAGGAATTGGCCGACCGCTACATCTACCTGCTCAAGAATCACTACATCTATAAGAACGATGAGACGTCATTGGCCAACTATTGCGCCTCTATCACCATGTACCCCTGGTTGCTCAACGGCACAAAGGACATTGGCGGCAACTCAACAGCTCCCACTAACCTCAAGTCATTCTGCGGTGGCTTCGTCAACATGGTGTTCATCGTTAGCTCTATGCTCTCAGGCGCTTGCGCTACGCCCGAGTTCTTGATGTACATGAGCCACTTCTTAGAGGTAGAATACGGCACTGACTACTACGAACACGCCGATAAGGTAGTCGACCTCTCTACGCGTCAGCGCACCATTGATAAGATGATCACCGACTGCTTCGAGCAGATCGTCTACTCTATCAACCAACCCACCGGTGCAAGAAACTTCCAGTCTGTATTCTGGAACATCTCTTACTACGACAAGTATTACTTCGAAAGCATCTTTGGTGAGTTCCGCTTCCCCGACGGCTCACGTCCTTCATGGCCCGCTCTCGACTGGTTGCAGCGCCGCTTCATGAAGTGGTTCAACCAAGAGCGCACAAAGGCTGTTCTTACCTTCCCCGTTGAGACCATGGCTTTGCTCTCTAAGGACGGTGACGCAATGGATAAGGAGTACGCTGACTTCACCTCTGAGATGTACGCTGAAGGCCACAGCTTCTTCACTTACATGAGCGACAACGCCGACTCTTTGGCTTCTTGCTGCCGCTTGCGCAACGAGATTCAAGACAACGGCTTTAGCTACACCTTAGGTGCTGGTGGCGTTTCAACAGGCTCTAAGTCTGTTCTTACCGTCAACCTCAACCGCTGCATTCAGCAGGCTACCCGTGAAGGCCGCTCATACGTTGAGTACCTCGACGACATCATCGACCTCATGCACAAGGTGCAGTTGGCTTACAATGCCAACCTCAAGGACTTGATGGACAAGGGCATGCTCCCTTTATTCGACGCAGGCTATATCAACATCAAGCGTCAGTACCTCACCATCGGTGTGAACGGTATGGTAGAGGCTGCCGAAAGTTTGGGTATCACAATCTCTGACAATAAGGAATATGAAGAGTTCGTTGGCAACGTATTAGGTCTCATCGAGGGTTACAATCGTAAATATCGCTCAAAGGACGTGATGTTTAACTGCGAGATGATTCCGGCCGAGAACGTAGGTGTAAAACACGCTCGTTGGGATCGCGAAGCTGGTTATTATGTGCCACGTGATTGCTACAACTCTTACTTCTATGTAGTAGAAGACCCCAACACCGACATCATCGAGAAGTTCCGCCTCCACGGCCGTCGCTTCATCGAACACCTCACAGGTGGTTCGGCCTTACACATGAACCTTGACGAACACCTCAGTCAACCGCAATACCGTCAGTTGCTGCGCGTTGCTGCCAAGGAGGGTTGCAACTACTTTACGTTCAACATTCCTAACACTTTGTGTAACGACTGTGGTCACATCGATAAGCACCACCTACACAAGTGTCCCAAGTGTGGCTCTACCAACCTCGACTACTTAACGCGCATCATCGGTTACCTCAAGCGCGTGTCGAACTTCTCTCTCGACCGCCAGAAGGAGGCCGGCCGCCGTTACTACCAAAAGGTAGAGGCGTGAGAGAGTTGACAAGTTGACGAGCAAGTAAGTAATGTTCAAAAAATAACTTCTGTAATTTTTAGCGAGGGCGGGCTGAAAGCAATCATTGGGCTTTCAGCCCGTTCTTGCTGAATTTTGTACAAGTTGTTTTTTGAACATTACTAACTATCGACGTGATATAACTTTATAACTTCCAAACTGAAAACGAATTACTATGCTGAAATATTACAACTACGATATTGTCTTTCAAGAATATCCTGACGAGGTGACGTTAGCCATTAATCTAACGCTTTGTCCCAACCGCTGCGTGGGTTGCCACAGTGCCTTCTTGCGCGACGACATCGGTGAAGAGCTTTCCCCTGAACGCCTCACGGCGCTCATCGACTCTTACGACGGCACGATTACTTGCGTGGGCATACAAGGGGGCGACAACGATCCCGAAGCCGTTCTTCAACTCTGTGCTTACATTCATGAGCACTACGACGGCCGCATTCACACAGGTTGGTATTCTGGTCGCACTTGGTTGCCAACGCCCGAACAATTAAAGGCTTCGCTGAACTATATCAAAACGGGGCCCTACATCGCTAAGTTCGGTCCGCTCTCATCACCCGACACCAACCAACGCTTCTATCGTATCAACACGGAAGACGGTTCTCTCGAAGACCTTACGCACCGATTTGCCAAGAAGAAAGTATAATAACTGCAGTTTGTCAATGTCTCGAACGCAAGCTCACCTGGGGGCGATGCGTTTGTGGCGCATTTCTTCAATAAATTGAAGTTTGTCTGCCTAATTGGGGGGGCGGGTTTGTAACCCGCGGTAGCAGCAGGCTTGAACATCTACCTATAGTCGCTAAGCGACTATAAGCAACCTGCTGCCGCGGGTTGAAAACCCGCCCCCCCCCAATTAGGCTGACAAATTGTTCGTTAATCTTTCCATTAATCTATGACTCACATAACTAAAAAGATCTATCTACCTTGCGAAGGTTCAAAAAAAATCCCTTACAGTCAAACAAGTAACTGTAAGGGATTTGCTTTTTGTATCAGAACGAGGTACTATACCTTGATTTCTACTTCAACACCGCAAGGCAATTCAAGCTTCATCAAAGCGTCAACAGTCTTAGTTGTTGAGCTATAGATGTCGATGAGACGCTTGTAAGTAGAGATTTCGAACTGTTCGCGGCTCTTCTTATTAACGAAAGTAGAGCGGTTAACAGTGATGATGCGCTTGCGAGTAGGGAGAGGAATAGGACCACTTACTACTGCGCCTGTAGCCTTAACGTTCTTTACGATCTTCTCAGCTGACTTCTCAACGAGCGTGTGATCGTAGCTTTTCAGCTTGATACGAATTTTTTGACTCATTTTGTTTAAATATGTATTATGTTTGTATGAAACACCTCGTCGTGGTAGGTGGGATAAGAGTCATTCGTTATCCCACCCCCATACGAAGTAAAATGTTTTTGCTTTAAGCTTCGGTTAATTACTTAACCAAGTCAACACGACCATTAATCTCTTCGAGAACAGCCTTAGCAATGCTTGAAGAAACAGGAGCGTGGTGGTCATACTGCATAGAGCTTGATGCACGACCAGAAGTGATAGTACGGAGAGCTGTTACGTAACCGAACATTTCTGCCAGAGGAACCATAGCCTTAACGATACGAGCACCGCTACGGCTGCTTTCCATACCTTCTACTTGACCACGACGCTTGTTCAAGTCACCGATAACGTCACCCATGTTTTCTTCAGGAGTAACAACTTCGAGCTTCATGATAGGCTCCATCAAAACGGGGCCAGCCTGAGAGCAAGCGTTCTTGTAAGCCTGGAGGGCAGCGATTTCGAATGACAACTGGTCAGAGTCAACGGGGTGGAATGAACCATCGAGCAACTCAACCTTCAAGCTATCCAAGGGGAAGCCACCGAGCACACCACTCTTCATAGCGTTCTCGAAGCCCTTCTGTACTGAAGGAATAAATTCCTTAGGAATGTTACCACCAGTTACCTTGTTGATGAACTGCAGACCACCTTCCTTGAAGTCTTCGTCAACAGGACCAACGTTTACGATGATATCGGCGAACTTACCGCGACCACCAGACTGCTTCTTGTAAACTTCGCGGAGGTTAACCGTCTTAGTAACGGCCTCCTTGTAGTTAACCTGAGGCTTACCTTGGTTACATTCAACCTTGAACTCACGCTTCAAACGGTCGATGATGATGTCCAAGTGAAGCTCACCCATACCTGATATTACTGTCTGACCGCTTTGTTCGTCAGTCTTAACAGTAAAGGTAGGATCTTCTTCAGCCAACTTAGCCAAACCTTGTGACAACTTGTCGAGGTCCTTCTGAGTCTTAGGCTCTACTGCGATACCAATAACGGGATCGGGGAAGTCCATTGACTCGAGTACGATAGGAGCATCTTCGTCGCAAAGTGTATCACCAGTGTGAATATCCTTGAAACCTACACCTGCACCAATATCACCAGCTGAGATTACTTCAACAGGGTTTTGGTGGTTAGAGTGCATCTGGAACAAACGAGATACGCGTTCCTTCTTGCGTGAACGAGCGTTGTAGATGTATGAACCAGCTTCAATCTTACCAGAGTAAACGCGGAAGAATGTCAGACGGCCTACATAGGGGTCGGTAGCAATCTTGAATGCGAGAGCTGCAGTGTGTTCTTCTTCGCTCGGTTTGCGGTCTTCCTCTTCGCCAGTTTCGGGGTTTGTACCTACGATATTGGGAGTATCGAGAGGAGAAGGCAAGAACATACATACGTAGTCGAGCAATGTCTGAACACCCTTGTTCTTGAATGAAGAACCTTGCGTCATAGGAACGATATCCATAGCCAAAGTACCCTTGCGGATAGCGGCTACGATTTCCTCTTCAGTGATAGAAGAAGGATCGTCGAAGAACTTCTCCATCAAGGCTTCGTCGCACTCAGCGGCAGTTTCTACCATCTTGTCGTGCCACTCTTGAGCTTCGTCTTGCAATTCAGCGGGGATGTCGTCTACTTCGTATTCAGCACCCATTGTCTCATCGTGCCAGAAGATAGCCTTCATCTTGATGAGGTCAACGATACCCTTGAAGTTTTCTTCGGCACCGATAGGAATTGAGATTACACAAGGATTAGCGCCAAGAATGGCCTTCATCTGGCGTACAACTTCAAAGAAGTCGGCACCTGAGCGGTCCATCTTGTTTACATAACCGATACGTGGTACGTTATACTTGTCAGCCTGACGCCATACAGTTTCAGACTGGGGTTCAACGCCACCTACTGCACAGTAAGTTGCTACAGCGCCATCGAGCACGCGGAGTGAACGTTCTACCTCGGCAGTAAAGTCAACGTGTCCCGGAGTATCAATCAAGTTGATCTTGTAGATCTGGTTGTTCCAGTGCCATTGGCAGGTAGTGGCAGCTGAGGTGATAGTGATACCGCGCTCCTGCTCCTGGGCCATCCAGTCCATGGTAGCGCCACCATCGTGTACCTCGCCAATCTTGTGAGTTTTACCTGTGTAGAACAGGATACGCTCAGAAGTTGTAGTCTTACCGGCATCGATGTGAGCCATGATACCGATGTTACGAGTCAAATGTAAATCGTGCTTTGCCATCGTTTAATGTATTCTCAAATAAAATTAGAATCTGAAGTGAGCGAATGCGCGGTTAGCCTCAGCCATACGGTGCATATCTTCCTTACGCTTGAAGGCACCACCTTGTTCGTTGAATGCGTCCATAATCTCAGCAGAGAGCTTGTCAGCCATAGTCTTACCACCACGCTTACGAGCGAAGGCGATCATGTTCTTCATGGCTACTGACTCCTTACGGTCGGGACGAATTTCAGTAGGAACTTGGAAAGTTGCACCACCGATACGGCGGCTCTTAACCTCTACCTGAGGAGTGATCTTGTCGAGGGCTGCCTTCCAGATTTCGAGGGCGCTCTTCTCCTGATCCTTCATCTTCTCACCAACGATGTTAAGTGCGTTGTAGAAGATTTCGTAAGAGATTGACTTCTTACCGTCGTACATCAAGTGATTTACGAACTTAGACACTTTTTGGTCACCAAATACGGGATCGGGAAGGATCACACGCTTCTTAGGCTTTGCTTTTCTCATTTTGAGTAAAAATTGGTTTTGTTAGGGCTGCAATTCAGTTCTTCAACTCCCCATTGGGACGTTTACTCAACCGCTGCAAACCAAAGTTAAAAAAAATATTTGTAATTGTGCAGATATGTGGTAAATGTGCAAATACGTAGTGAATGTGCAAAATTCGTATATGCAATATCACAATAATTGAATAGACTCAATATTTAGAAACACGCTTACACCTCTACCACACGTTAAGTCTTCTGCTTGACTTTAATCATGTTGTAGAAAAGTCAAATATGCAAATGTGAAAGTACAAATTCGACTACGCCTTACGAAGCCAATTCTTCGTTAAAGCACTCATTATTTGTTTTCTTCTCACATTTGCACATTTGCAATTCTATTGAGCTTTAGTATGTGCTCAGATTACTTCTTAGCGGCCTTAGGACGCTTAGCACCGTACTTAGAACGGCGCTGAGTACGGTTAGCAACACCAGCAGTATCGAGTGTACCGCGAACGATGTGGTAACGTACACCAGGGAGGTCCTTTACACGACCACCACGTACGAGTACGATGCTGTGCTCTTGCAAGTTGTGACCTTCACCAGGGATGTAAGAGTTGACTTCCTTAGAGTTAGTCAAACGTACACGAGCTACCTTACGCATAGCTGAGTTAGGCTTCTTAGGTGTGGTGGTATATACACGCACACAAACGCCACGACGCTGAGGGCATGAATCAAGCGCGGGTGACTTACTCTTGTCAGCTGCTACGCTTCTGCCCTTACGTACTAATTGTTGAATAGTAGGCATTTCTTTATTTTTTTATTGTTATATATTGTTTTATTTTTTGCGATATCAAGAAGTATAGGTTTACACTACACCATTCGGGCTGCAAAGTTAGTACTTTTTCTTTTAACCACCAATAAAATACCTGTCTTTATCAGCAAGTTTTTTTTTACATTTTTCGTAAAGCAAACGGTAAGCATCACCTGTGCTTTGTCAATTGTTGTGTTTGATAAATTGCAATTTATCTCACTCATCTCTATACGTTTTCATTACCTTTGTATTATCTTTCATATTTCATTTTTATGTTTCAGCTTATTGATTATCAACACTTTTGAAGGCTGAAACATAACACTTAAATGTTTCACTTTTAGTTTCATGTTTCATTTTTCAAAACACTGTGGGAGCGCTTTCACGCTCCCACAGTGTTTTTGAATCGCTCCCTCAGTGTTTTTGAATCGCTCCCACAGTGTTTTTG
>ERZ780178.1991-NODE-1991-length-12242-cov-3.695331_pt1 | contig 12242 bp, 9 predicted proteins | sample MGYA00511018_ERZ780178 | MGnify/ENA primary metagenome ERZ780178 (study PRJEB29588, sample SAMEA2151439) | human gut metagenome | biome: human gut; feature: human-associated habitat; material: faeces | place: Denmark | collected 2008/2010 ...
TTTATCGACAATTTTGAAAAATATCTTAATGATAACGCCGACAGTATTGAGGCTCTGCGTATCATCCATAATTCCGAAGATACACTTATCACATATTCAATGTTGTCGGAACTTCAAGAAAGATTGGTTTCAGAAAATCACTTGTTTACTCCGTATAAAATTTGGAGTAATTATAAACTGTTAGATACAGACGGAAAAGTTGACGAACTTGACATCAAACAAAACGGAAAAGCATTAACTAACCTTATTCAAATTGTTCGTTACGCTTATAAAAAGAATCCTAATTTAATCAGTTTGTTAAAAGGATATTCTCAAAAGTTTACACTTTATTGTGGACAAGCACAACGTACACTTACTGATGACCAAAAAGACATTATGAAGCAAATTGCTGATTATGTCATAAATGAAGGATATATAAACGCAGGTGAATTAAATGAGTTTGACACAGATTTATGGCGAAAAGCTATTAAATCATTTGGAGATGCAAAGGTATTAAATACCGAAATTGAAACATTATCAAAATTCTTATTAAGGGTGGCTTAACTATGACTGAAAATCAAACGAAAACTGAATCGGCACTCATCAAGAAAGTCAAGGACATTGCTAATGTTATGGCTGCTGCCGGTGTGGGATTCACAGACTACATAACGCAACTTACTTATATCCTTTTTCTTAAAATGGATGACGAAAAAGAAAAAGCTACAGGTGTGGAAAGTACAATTCCTGACGGCTACAAATGGAAAGACCTTGTTGACCTCAACGGAACTGATTTAATCGAGAAATACGAGGAAATTTTAAATGAACTTGCAAAAGAAAACGGCCTAATCGGCACTATCTTTACAAAAGCGTCAAATAAAATAGACAGCCCTGTTAAACTTGCAAAAATCATTGATATGGTTAATTCTGAAAACTGGTATATGATGGATGGCGATTTAAAGGGTGCTATATATGAACGAATTCTTGAAGATAATGGCCAAGACAGAAAAAGTGGTGCCGGTCAGTATTTCACCCCTCGTGCTCTTATCAAAGCCATGGTTGATGTTACTGACCCTAAGATAACAGAAACTGTAGCCGATCCTGCTTGCGGTACAGGTGGATTTCTTCTTGCTGCATATGAGCATATGAAAACGCAAAGCAAAGATATTAAGGCACAGAAGTTTTTAAAAAATGATGCATTTTTTGGAGCTGATAACACGCCTCTTGTTGTAACGCTAGCTTCTATGAATTTGTATTTGCATGACATCGGAACAAAAAACATCCCGATTGTTTGTCAAGATTCTTTGACCGAAAATTACGATGACGCTATGTATGATGTTATCCTTGCAAATCCGCCTTTCGGCACAAGACCGCAAGGCAGCGGTGAAGTATATACAGTTCGTACTGACTTTATAAAGACATCAGATAATCAAGTTAATTTTTTACAGCACATTATGTCTATCATTAAAACCGGTGGTCGTGTGGCAGTTGTATTGCCGGATAATGTTCTTACCGATGGAAATGCAACTGCAAAAGTTAGAGAAAAATTACTTAAAGATTTTAACCTTCACACAATATTGCGACTTCCTACAGGAATTTTCTATGCAAATGGAGTTAAGACGAATGTCCTTTTCTTTGAAAAAGGAAGTCCGACCGAGGATATATGGGTTTATGACTATCGTATTGGAATTAAGCACACTTTAGTTCAAAAACCTCTTACAAGGGAACATCTTGACGATTTTGTCTCTTGCTATTGTTCTGGTCATATGCAAGACCGTGTGCCTACGTATTCTGAAGAAAATCCAAACGGAAGATGGAGAAAATTCACAAAAGATGAGGTCTATTCTCGTGACCAGTTGAAATTAGACTTTAAATGGATTGTCAGTGAAGAAGATGACGATCGCACATTAGCCGAAATGATTTCACAAATAAAAGAGGAATCAGCAAATATTGCAAAAGCAGTTGCTGAACTTGAAAAACTTATAGGCGAGGTGGACGAGTAATGGATACCAAAGCATTAAGACAAAAAATCTTGGATTTGGCTATCCGTGGTAAACTTGTGCCGCAAGACCCAAATGACGAGCCGGCGTCTGTTCTCCTTGAGCGTATCCGTGCTGAAAAGCAGCAAATGGTCAAGGACGGAAAGTTGAAACCTAAAGACATTAAAAACGATACAGTTATCTTCAAAGATGATGATAATTTACATTATGAGAAATTCTCTGGTGGAACAGTAAAATGTATAGAGGATGAAATACCGTTTGATGTGCCGAATAATTGGGAATGGGTTCGAATTAAAACAGCTTGTGTAATAAATAGCACACAACCCAAAATAATAAAATTTCTGCCATGTCTATGGTTCCATTCCGTAACATTTGTCAGTTCCTCTTTACGAAGTGGTTTCTCTCCCGTATTTATTGATACTGGTTTTTCAGACCTATACTGCATAATTCCAAGTATGATAAAAATAAGTGAAACCAATAATGAAATTACCAAATAAATAATTGTAGCTGCCATGTCTATCCTCCCATAATCCAACTATTATTTGCACTTTTCAAGTGTCTCAGACAATACCTGAGCCTGTTCATATGTATCTACTTCTATTTGACAACTGCCTTCAGTTATTGCACACATTACTCTTGGGTTTGCAATCATTTCATCATTCAAATAAATGCCTATCGTATTTCCAATATTATTTGTAGTAATATCTGCAAATGTTTTTGTTGATTCTTCATCAAACTCAATTTGTACTACTGCCTTCTTGATTCCATCTCCATTATCAACCATTGTTGCTTCTGCCGATTTTATACCTCCAATCATAAGTATATTCCCATCGCTATCCCGTAATGTGAATATATTTGTCTCTTGTTTCCCCGATGGCTGATCATCACTGACATTTTCTTCTATAGTATTTGAATCTTTTTGAAACCATGCTTCACCATGATATCCCTGATATGCACCGATTGCACTATTTATTATTGTCAACACAAGACATATAATACCTAATACAATACCCACTATTGACATTCCCTTACTACTTTTCTTTAATCCTATTATTCCAAATACCAAAGCTATAGTTCCAACTGGTAACCCAATTATTGGAATAATCCATGCTAATACTCCCACTATACCAAGCACAAGTGCCACCACTCCAAATCCAGGCTTACGAACTTTGTTAATATCCGGTACTGCATAATTAATTTGATTCTGTAATGGTGCTCCACAACCTGAGCAGAATGTTGCACTATCATCCATTTGTTTACCACATTTTGAACAATACACCATGTCTATTTCTCCAATTCAACCTCTGCTTCCACTCTCTCTGCTTCTGCCCTCTCCGACTCTGTCTGTTTCTTATTCTTCGCATTCTCCATATGCCGGCAAAGGAGTTATTCTTGAATTATAAGATGCACAGTGGGACAGTCCTGTGTGTCTCCTTTGTTTTGATACCACTATTAGATATCAGAACGGTCGTTGCCACAAGCAACGCAAATTAACTTTTTCGTTTTTGCCGCAGTAAACTGGATGACCGGTCCGGAAATGAGGATTGTTACTATGGTGCATATGCCAAATTTTCCGCCCAGCATAACGCCTGTCACAACCATCACGACATCCAGTACCATTCGTACAATTTTTACCTGCCAGTTGTTCTTTTCCGCAAGAGAAAAAGTCAGTGCCTCATAAGAACCCCGCCCCAGGGAGGCTGCCGCATAAAAACCAGTTCCTATTGCAAAAAGCACAATTCCCAATAACATGATAAGTGCATTTACCCATATATGCGTACTGTACACATGTGCATTTGCAAACAAATCTACACAAAAGCTATACACAATCTGGTAAAGTATCGTGCCGATATGTATCTGTGACCTGTCATAGAAAAACGCAAATACAATCATAACTATGGCTACTATCATGGACGCCGTACCGATACTTACATGAAATGTTTTCGAAATTCCCTGCCATAATACGGCAAGGGTTGCACCGCCAAATCCCGCATACAATGCCAGTGTAATGCCATATGCTGCAACGACTGAACCAACCACTATAATAATTAATTTTATTGTCCACTCCAATTTACTCATATTATTACTTTTTTTCATTCCATTCACTTATCATATTCCAACATCTATCCAATTTACAGTTCCAAAATTTTACACTGTTCAAGTCCCGCACTCCAAAACTCCTCAATCGGCATACCTTTCACCTGACAGATAATGCTTGCATTCATCGCACCATGTCCCACAATCAGGATATCCTTACCTTCCTGTAGCTGCGGGTCTATCACTTCCTTCAAAAATGCTCCGGTTCTTGCAAAGAGTTCCTCCCAGGTTTCTGCTCCACCTATCGATTCGTGATATTCTCCCGGCTTTTGAAACAAAATATTAATCGGGCAATCCGGAATAGCAAAGCTGTTTTCGATTCCCTCATAATCGCCAAAACTCATTTCCATCAGCCGTTCGTCTTTTATTATTGGAATTTTCCGGTTTTTTAACACAATTTGTGCTGTCTCAACAGCCCTTATCAACGGAGAACAATAACACACATCTATGTGCAAATCCTTATACTCTTCGCATGCTTTTTCCGCCATCAGGCGTCCTTCTTCATTTAATGGGATATCCGTTTTTCCCTGTATTTTATGTAATGCATTCTATTCCGTTTTTCCATGCCGCATAATATATAACATTTTGAATTTCTCCTAAAATCATAGTTTTTAACTTATCTTTCTGTTTAATAAGCTCCACAAACTCAGGAAACCTATTGCAGCCCCAAGCACCACTCCGGCTACTTTCATTAATTCATTGTTCCTAAATTTTTTATCCGGAAGAATGCCTACTTTATTATAAGAATATTTTATATGATCTGTAGTATATGCAGTTATGGTATCTCCCACCTCATATTCTGTATATACACTTTCCGGCACCTGCATCCGCTTATTATATTCATTCGTTTTGCCACCATGATAATAGAAGAAATAATTTTGAGATATGGCATTATCTGCCGAAGCATCTTCGCTCCTTTTATCCGTTATCACTACATCTTCTCTATCATAATCTTCTCCTAGTACCATCTCTTCCATTTGCCTGTTAAGTGCCTTCGACGTTAAGAATACGTTTAACCAGACCGCCAGAAAAGCTATGCTTAAAGCAGTAAAGCAACTCCAGAACAGAACTTTCTTCTGCTTTCCGGTTAATCGTTCTTTTTGTTTCTGATGCTTCGCCAATTTGTTGCTCATGCTGTAATTCTCACATTCTTTCTAATCGTCTTACTTATCATACTTTTTCAGGAAATCTTCTGCCTTATCTTTATCTATCTGCAGTTCCTCCTGCAGCAATAGAATAATTTCTTTCTCTGACTTCCCGAATCTGCGTCCAAGCCTTATAACTTCCTTCGTTTTTCCTACTATTTCGCCTTCTTCTTCGCCCTGTTTGCGAATTCTTTCTTCTCTCTCAAAGCTCTTCATATATGCAAGACCTACCTCTCCATCCCGCTTTACTGCAGTTACCATCCGGTGTAACTTTTTCAGGTTTTCGGTGGAAGCATTCTCTACAGATGAATGTTCCATGTAATGCAGTAGCTGTTTTAATTCCTCTGGCGGATTTCCTTCACTTCCTCTTGTATACAGGAATATCGTCTGTGCCCCATCTTCATACTTTAATTCCGGCACTTCTACACAACAGTTCTTAATGGTATACACCATACGGTTCAGTCCAAAGGGGTCATAAGTTGTAATGAAAATCACAACAACATTCCGAAGACTTCCATAGGTTTCGCCCGATGGCAAATTTCCCGCGTCAATTTTTGCATGATAAAAACGGACTCTTCTTGGCAATGCTGCCATCTCGCCCTTTCCATCATTCTGGTCCGGTTCTATATCAAAAATTTCGCCATTCTCTTCATCCAGATATACATCCAGCCGGATGCCGTGAGTTTCCAAATTCTCTCCGCAAAAGAAACGCTGCGGCACTACCGTAAGCTTTCCTATCTGTCGATGCAGAATGCATTCCAAAATATACCTCGCTGACTGTTCCCCATAAATTTTGTGACTGGTTAAGCTGTTTACTAAAAAGTCATCCACCAGATTCAGTTCTTCTAAAGTTCTCATTTTTTCTCCTTTTCCCATAATGCAGTGAAAAGCAGGATTGCATATATCTCATATTTTCCTAAACTTCCGCCTATTCAATGCACTATGCGTTTATTAATTGTAATTAGAATTTAAAAGCATAGAATTCATTGAATTGATACTAGAAATTTAGACTGGCTTTCGCCATTCGAAAATCAGAATATATGCTTTGTGTTGATTGTAACAAATAAGCCCATTGAATACAAGTAAATTTTTTCCGGCAGACATAACCCGAAAACATAATCTATAGCAGTCTTGTGGAAGAGCAGAATTGATTTGCTTGAACAGAAAAAGACAGCCGCCCTGCCGGGCTGCTGCCTCTTTCTGTTTTTATGCTTATGCTTTTATTTCTTAATTTTATTCTGCTTTGTCATCTACTGTAACAGTGATTTTGTTCAAGTGCCAGATATCATCCACATATTCCTGAATCGTACGGTCAGATGAGAATTTGCCGGAAGCTGCAATATTTAAGATTGCTTTTCTAGCCCATTCTTTTTCATCTGCATATGCAGCATTAATCTTCTTCTGTGCTTCCACATAAGAACGGAAGTCTGCCAGAATAAAGTAAGTATCTGCGTACTGTGTGCACTGTGTATTCAGCAGTGAGTTGTAAAGGTCACGGAACAATTCCGGATCATTTGGTGAATAGAATCCGTTGATTAACTGCATCAGAACTTTACGGACATCCTGATCATTGTTGAAAATCTGCATTGGGTCATAATCGCGTTTCTGCTCATGAGCAATCACTTCGTCAGAGCTCATACCGAAGATAAACATGTTTTCTTTGCCGACTTCTTCTGCCATCTCAACGTTTGCACCATCCATGGTTCCGATAGTAAGTGCTCCATTCAGCATGAACTTCATATTACCGGTTCCGGAAGCTTCCTTACTTTCAGTAGAAATCTGCTCGCTGACATCTGCTGCTGCAAAAATAATCTCTGCATTGGATACCTTGTAGTCTTCGATAAATACAACCTTAATCTTTCCGTTGATAGACTTATCATTGTTGATGACATCTGCAACAGAGTTGATTAATTTGATGGTAAGTTTTGCATTGCGGTAGCCTGCTGCTGCTTTTGCTCCGAAAATGAAAGTTCTTGGAATGAATTCCATATCCGGATGCTCTTTTAATTCATTGTAAAGATACATTACATGAAGAATATTTAAGAGCTGGCGTTTGTACTCATGCAGACGTTTTACCTGTACATCAAAGATAGAACGAGGATTTACTTCAATTCCGTTGTGTTCTTCGATATAAGATGCAAGACGCAGCTTGTTCTGATATTTGATATTTAAGAATTCCTGCTGAACCTTTTCATCATCTGCATAGAACTCTAATCTCTTGATGCGGGAAAGGTCTGTAATCCAGTCTTTTCCAACATATTTGGTTACCCAGTCTGCAAGTAATGGATCTCCATGCATTAAGAAACGACGCTGTGTAATACCATTGGTCTTATTATTAAATTTCTCCGGGAACATCTCGTAAAAATCTTTTAATTCCTGTTTCTTAAGGATTTCTGTATGAAGTGCCGCTACACCATTTACAGAATATCCTGCACAGATTGCCAGATGAGCCATTTTTACCTGACCATCATATATAATTGCCATCTTCTCAACCTTGTGGTTGTCTCCAGGATATTTCTGCTGGATTTCCAGTACAAAACGACGGTTGATTTCTTCTACAATCTGGTAAATTCTAGGAAGCAGTCTTGAGAAAATCTCGATTGGCCATTTCTCTAATGCTTCTGCCATGATGGTATGGTTGGTATATGCACAACATTTCGTTGTAATATTCCATGCATCATCCCACTCCAAGCCTTCTTCATCCAGTAAGATACGCATTAACTCTGCAACTGCTACGGTTGGATGGGTATCATTCATCTGGAATACTGCTTTTTCAGGAAGCATATGAATGTCTGGATGATTCTTCTTAAATCTTGCAATCGCACGCTGTAAGCTGGCAGATACAAAGAAGTACTGCTGTTTTAAACGAAGCTCTTTTCCTGCGATATGGTTATCATTCGGATAGAGAACTTCTACTAAGTTCTTTGCAAGGTTTTGCTGTTCGATTGCACGATGATAATCACCTTTATCAAAGGAATCCAGCTCGAAGCATTCCATTGGCTCTGCATCCCAGATCATCAATGTATTTACTACATTATTGTTATAACCTACGATTGGCATATCATAAGGAATTGCTTTTACGGACTGATAGCCTTCCTGTACGAATCTGGTTCTTCCATCTGGCTGTGCCTCTGCACGTACATATCCACCAAATTTTACTTCGAAATTGTATTCCGGACGTTTTAATTCAAATGGATATCCATTCTGTAACCAGTTATCCGGCTCTTCTACCTGATAACCATTCTCTATTTTCTGACGGAACATTCCATAATGGTAACGAATTCCACAACCATATGCCGGATATCCCAGAGTTGCCAAAGATTCCATAAAGCAGGCAGCAAGTCTTCCCAGTCCACCATTTCCAAGTGCCGGGTCCGGCTCCTGATCCTCTATGGCATTTAAGTTGATTCCCATTTCCTCTAAAGCTTCTTTCACTTCATTGTACACAGTTAGGTTAATCAGGTTGTTGCCTAATGCACGACCCATTAAGAACTCCATGGACATATAGTATACAATCTTTGGATCTGCTTTATCAAATTCCTGCTGGGTTGCAAGCCACTGGTCAATGATTACATCTTTTACAACGTAGGATACTGCCTGGAAAATTTCCTGCTCGCTTGCTTCATCCATTGTCTTACGATAGAGGTATTTTACGTTCTCAACCACCTCTTTTTTGAAGGTTTCCTTTTCAAACATTTTGCTTTTCATAATGTTCTCCTTTTGTTTCGATTCCGGTGTTTTTTGTGCAAAAAGGGAGCAAGCCACTGTCGGCTCCGCTCCCTTATCTTTATTCTGCTTATTTCTTTTCCACGCCAAGCACAACCGTTTCACCATTAATGTTCCATTCTTTCTGATATCCGCTCACCGTATCAGCCACAACACTCTCAGCCAGAACTTCTTTTGCAATTTCTTCCCCATATTTTGCGAAGATGTCTTTTACTTTCTGATCTGCCTTATAAGAAACAGTAATTTTATCCATTACTTCAAATCCTGCTTCCTTACGCATTGTCTGGATTTTGCTGATTAATTCTCTTACCATTCCTTCCTCTAAAAGTTCCGGAGTAAGGTTCGTATCAAGAACTACGGTCACTTCATTATCACCTTCTGTCATGTAACCTTCCTGCTGTGTCATGGTGATAAGTAAATCCTCTTCATATAATACAACTTCGTCGCTTATACTGTCAAGTTTCAGTGCACCTGTGCTCTTAAGCTCAGCCATTGCCTTGTTGCCGTCTAATTCTGCAAGTGCTTTCTGAATCTGGCCTAAATATTTACCGAATTTCGGTCCAACGGTACGAAGCTGTGGTTTGAAGGTATAGCTAGTATATGCACTGACATCCTCTGTAAATGTCACTTTCTTTACATTCAGCTCATCTTCGATAATCTCTGTAAAGTATTCGGATAATTCAAATGGTGCTTTTACAAACATATTTCCAATCGGCTGACGGTTCTTGATGTTCGCAGTATTTCTGCAGGCACGGCCCATAACAACGATTTTCAATACTTCGTCCATATTTTTCTCTAATTCACTGTCTATCCAGCTCTCGTTTGCCACCGGATAGTCGCAAAGATGGATGCTTTCCGGCGCACTCTTGTCGATGCTGCATACCAGGTTCTGGTAAATTTCTTCTGTCATGAAAGGAATCATCGGTGCTGCTACCTTGCATACAGTTACCAGTGCAGTATAAAGAGTCATATATGCATTGATTTTATCCTGCTCCATGCCCTTTGCCCAGAAACGCTCACGACAACGTCTTACATACCAGTTACTCATCTCATCTACAAATTCATCCAGTGCTCTTGCAGCTTCCGGAATACGATAATTACCCAGATTATTATCTACAGTCTTAATCAGTGTATTAAGTTTGGAGAGAAGCCATTTATCCATAACGGAAAGTTTCTCATAATCCAGTGTATATTTGGTTGCATCAAATTCATCAATATTTGCATACAACACGAAGAATGCATAAGTATTCCAAAGTGTTCCAAGGAATTTACGCTGTCCTTCCTGTACTGCCTTTCCATGGAAACGGTTTGGCAGCCATGGTGCAGAGTTGATGTAGAAATACCAGCGGATTGCATCTGCTCCGTAAGTCTCTAATGCATCAAACGGGTCAACGGCATTTCCTTTGGACTTACTCATCTTCTGTCCATTTTCATCCTGTACATGTCCCAATACGATAACATTTTCATATGGTGCTTTATTAAATAATAAGGTAGACTCTGCCATCAGGGAATAGAACCATCCACGGGTCTGGTCTACTGCCTCGGAAATAAACTGTGCAGGGAACTGCTGTTTAAAGAGGTCTTCATTTTCAAATGGATAATGATGCTGTGCAAATGGCATTGCTCCTGAGTCAAACCAGCAGTCAATTACTTCCGGTACACGATGCATTTCGCCGCCACAATCCGGGCACTTGAAGGTTACTGCATCAATGTATGGACGATGTAATTCTACTTTGGCATCATCCGGGTTACCACTGCGCTCTGCTAATTCTGCACGGCTTCCGATACACTCCTGATGTCCACAGGAACACTCCCATACAGGAAGCGGAGTTCCCCAGTAACGGTTACGGGAAATACCCCAGTCCTGAATATTTTCAAGCCAGTCACCGAAACGTCCTTTTCCAATAGATTCCGGAATCCAGTTTACGGTATTGTTATTGCGGATCAAATCCTCTTTTACTGCGGTCATCTTAATGAACCAGGATTCTCTTGCATAGTAAATCAGAGGAGTATCACAACGCCAGCAGTGTGGATATTCATGTTCAAATTTTGGTGCATCAAAGAGTAGTCCTTTTTCTTCCAGGTCTTTTAATACCATTGGGTCTGCTTTCTTTACAAATACACCGGCATATGGAGTCTCTTTGGTAAGTTCTCCTTTTCCGTCTACCAGCTGGACAAATGGAAGTTCGTATCTACGTCCAACCTGGGCATCGTCTTCACCAAATGCAGGTGCGATGTGAACGATACCGGTACCATCTGTCATGGTTACATAAGTATCACAGGTTACATAGTAGCCTTTCTTATGCTGTTTCTCACAGATTTCCTTTGCGCAGTCAAATAATGGCTCATATTCCTTGTACTCTAATGACTTTCCTGGGAAAGTATCCAATACTTCATATGCTTTTACGCCATTTTCTTCATCCGCAAATTTACCAAGTACCTTATCTAACAGTGCTTCTGCCATATAATAAGTATATCCGTCAGCAGCTTTTACTTTACAGTAAGTCTCGTCCGGGTTTACACAAAGTGCAACGTTAGATGGAAGTGTCCATGGAGTTGTGGTCCATGCCAGGAAATATGCATCTTCTCCGATTACTTTGAATCTTACGATTGCAGAACGTTCTTTTACCGTCTTATATCCCTGTGCTACTTCCTGGGAAGAAAGCGGGGTTCCACATCTCGGGCAGTAAGGAACAATCTTGAAACCTTTGTATAACAGCTTCTTATCCCAGATTTTCTTAAGAGCCCACCACTCAGATTCAATGAAATTATCATCATAGGTTACATATGGGTTTTCCATATCAGCCCAGAATCCAACGGTTCCTGAAAAATCTTCCCACATTCCTTTGTATTTCCATACGGATTCTTTACATTTCTTGATGAATGGCTCCATACCATATTCTTCAATCTGCTCTTTTCCGTTTAAGCCTAAAAGCTTTTCTACTTCCAGCTCTACCGGAAGTCCATGGGTATCCCATCCGGCTTTACGTGGGACATATTTGCCCTTCATGGTCTGGTATCTTGGAATCATGTCTTTGATAACACGGGTTAATACATGACCGATATGTGGCTTACCATTTGCAGTTGGCGGTCCATCATAGAAAGTATAGGTCTCGCCTTCTTTCCGGTTCTCCATACTTTTCTTAAAAATATCATTGTCTTTCCAGAATTTTACAGTCTGCTTTTCTCTGTCCACAAAATTCAGATTTGGGGAAACTTTTTCGTACATGTTAGTCCTCCTTAAAATTTCAGTTTCTCGCGCCCGCGGCGGTCGCTTGCGACATCTACCTTATACGCC
>ERZ780178.1993-NODE-1993-length-12233-cov-13.010593_pt1 | contig 12233 bp, 9 predicted proteins | sample MGYA00511018_ERZ780178 | MGnify/ENA primary metagenome ERZ780178 (study PRJEB29588, sample SAMEA2151439) | human gut metagenome | biome: human gut; feature: human-associated habitat; material: faeces | place: Denmark | collected 2008/2010 ...
AGTGGTGGGAAGTTTCACAACTCCCCACCACTATTGTCCCATGTGTGTCCAGCCGTCTTTAGTTTTGACGGTTACTCGGAAACCATTTGGTTTCCGAGGACTTTTTGTGCCTTTGCAGCGATGCTTCCCCAAACGCTTATTGCAGCAGCAGAAGGCTGAACACCAGCGTGAACAGGGCCACCGTTTCGATAATACCGATGACAATGAAGTAGTTGGCCGTGCCCTTTCCGGTCTCGCCCAGCGCGTCGGCGGAAGCGGCGGCAACCTTGCCCTGGAAGAAGGCGGACAGGCCGATAGCCAGACCCGCGAAGATGCCGGTGAACATGGCCAGCGCCGCGTTACAGCCACCCTCCACGGCGCTGCGGATGAAGTTCATCAGCAGGAAGCCATAGATGGTCTGGGTCAGCGGTGCGCCGGAGAAGGCCACCATAATGAAGGGGGCGGGCTTGCCGTTGGCGTAGCATTTCTTCCACGCACCCACAGAAGCCTGAGCGGCAAAGCCGGAACCGAACGCGGAGCCCATGGCGGACAGGCCCAGAGCGCACGCCATACCAATAAATTCGATACTCATAATTGTTCTCCTATCCGTTTATTTTTTGATGTTATCGCGTTTCTTAAAAGGATCGTAAGCAATACCGGCCCACTCCATCCCCAGCTGGCCGGAAAACTCCAGCAGATTCAGGCGGACGCCGTGCACCACCACAGACAGCAGGCCCATGACGATGTTCAGCCCATGGCCGATCAGCAGGATCAGGATGGCGGCGATGACCAGCGGCCCCTTGAAGCCGAAGGCCATGTTGTTGAAGCTCTGGGCAATGGCCAGCGACGCCATGCCCACGGCAAACAGGCGGATATAGCTCATGATGTTGCCGAAGGCGCTGATGGTGTTCAGGAACACCGTGAACGCGTTGCCAAGGCCCGCCTTCAGCCCCTGACCAAAGGTCTTGTCCGGCGCCATGCCGCCGAAGCACACCACCAGCAGGAAGCCCGCGATGACCACGCAGGCCACAGGGATCAGATTCACCTGCTGGCCGATGACCAGATACAGCACCACGAAGTACAGCGCGTCGATGGCGGCCAGCCAGCCCAGATCGGCGATCCAGCTGAGGTCTTTCTCCTTCAGCTTGCGCCGGATGTTCATGACGCAGGCCAGAGACAGCTGCACCGTGCCCAAGATGAAGCAGAACTTCATGATGGTGTTCTGCTGGGTGGTGGTGGAGACGTTGAAGTACGCCGGGTAGTTGGCAAAGGTGGGGATCACCAGCCGCTTCAGGAAGGGCACCTGCATGGCCTGCTCCAGGCCGAACCATGTGCCGGTCAGGGCGCCCCATAGAATGGTGGCGATGGACAGCACCCACAAAAGCTGCACGGCGGTGGAGGCTTTTTTATTCTTCACCGTCATGGCCAGCGCCGCCAGCAGGAACAGGCACCCGTACCCGGCGTCGCCGATGATCATGGCGAAGAACAGTGTGAAAAAGCCCAGAAACCAGAAGGAAATATCGTACTCCCGATAGCCGGGGACAGTGCCCAGAATGTCGAACACCGGAATCATCAGCCGCGTGACCTTGTTGTACTTCACCTTTGTGGGCACCTTGTCATCGTCGGCGGCAGGCTCCTCCATGGCCCATGCCCAGTGCGCCTCGGCAGCGGCCTTCTTGAAGCCGTCCACCTCCGCCGCCGGGAGATAGCCGCTGAGCCACACCAGCCCGTCCTGACTTTGGGACGTGTTGCTGACGGCGGAATACTCGACGGCGTTCTGGGTCTTGAGCAGTTGGTCGCGGATGCTGGGCAGGTGCGCCGCCGCTTGCGTCAGGAAGGCTTCGCAGTCCGCCAGCGCCTTGTTGCAGCTCTGCTGCTCCTGCTCCAGCTCGTCCAGCCCCTTGTCGGGAACGGGAAACTCCGTGGCGGAGTATCGGCCGGGCAGAGGTGCGAAGGCCGCCAGCGTAGGCATCTTGCCTACCGGAGCCAGCCGCACGAAGCGAACGTCGGGATCGGCCTCCAGGGCGGCCATGGTCTTTTTGTCAGTGCGGTAGATGTGGATCTCCCAGCCCTGTTCCTTCAGCTCCCGCAGCTCCGCCGGAACGAACCGGCCCCATTCGGCCAGCTTTTCCGCCGCCGCATGAGCGGCGGCCTGCTGCTCCAGCAGCGCCTTTTTGCGCTCCATGCAGTCGGACAGCTGCTGATAAAACGCTTCAAATTCACTATCGGACAGCACCGTCATCTCCTGCTTGGCCTTGGGATATTCCTGCAGCGTCATCTCCATGCGGGACAGCCGGGCAAAGCGCTCCAGATACTGCTGGTCGGCGCTGGCCTTTTCCGCGAAGTGGACAACGCCCAGCTCCCGCAGCTTATCCAGCAGCGCTGTTTTTTCCGAGGCGGCCGCCACAATGTGGACGACCTTCATTTTTTCGATCATCGGCCCACCTCCTGCAGCTTCTTCTTGGCGATCTTGCCCCGCACCACGGCGGAGGTCTGCTGGTCGCCCAGATAGATGCCGATGACCCGGATGTTCTCCTTGGCCTCGGGGATCTTCACTTTTTCAAACAGGTTCACCCGCTGGGCCGTGGCGCGCAGCTCACGCTCCAGCAGCTCTATCTGACGGCGCAGGGTCTTTTCCAGCGCGTCCAGCCGGGCGATCTCCCGCAGGCGCACCGCCGCGGTGTCCACCCACAGGGGGTAGTCCGCCACGTCGTACCGGATATCCTCGAAGCTCAGCTCCTGAAACACCGGCACGGTGACGCCGGCGATGTTCTGCTCTCCGCACACCACATGCCTGGGGCGGATCAGGGCGTCCAGCCGCTTTTCCGCCGGGAAGCTGTCGTTTTCCGCAAAGACGGCCACCCAGTCGTCCAGACCGGCCACAGCGGCCTGACGCTGCCGCGCCACCTGCTCCAGCTGGGCGGTGACCTGCATCACCACGGCCTGCAGCTGCTGCTTTTTCAATTGCAGCGTGGGCAGATACCGCTGGAACTGCTTCAGGCGATCCTTCTGCACCTTTAATTCATTTTTTGTCAGTTTGACAGCCATAGGCGCCCCCCTTACTCCGCGGTGGTGGGCTTGGGCCATCTCTCCTGAATGAGACTGGTTTTCAGGCCCGTCTCGTTGGGCTCGAAGCACTCGGCCAGGATCTCCCAGCCCAGATCCAGCGCCTCCTCCAAGGGGATATTCACGCTCAGATCCATCAGCTTCGTCTCAAAGAGATGGCCGTATTTCAGCAGCTTTTCGTCCCACTCGGACATCATGAAGCCCATAGACTTCTTTTCCAGACTCTCCTTATAGGCGCTGTACAGGCGGATCATGCCGTCCATCAGGGCCCGGTGGTCGCTTCTGGTCTTGCCGTTGACGTTCTGCTTCAGACGGGACAGGGAGCCGAAGGGCTCGATGTGGCCGTTTTTCAGGTAGTACTGGCCCTCGGTGATATAGCCGGTGTTGTCGGGCACAGGGTGGGTCACATCGTCGCCGGGCATGGTGGTCACGCCCAGAATGGTGATGGAGCCTGCGTCGCCGAAGTCCACGGCCTTTTCATAGCGGGCCGCCAGACAGCTGTACAGGTCGCCGGGGTAACCGCGGTTGGAGGGCACCTGTTCCATGGTGATGGCCATTTCCTTCTGGGCGTCGGCGTAGTTGGTCATATCCGTCAGCAGCACCAGCACCCGTTTTCCGGCCAGCGCGAACTGCTCCGCCACGGCCAGCGCCATATCCGGCACCAGTGTGCATTCCACGGTGGGGTCAGAGGCGGTGTGAATGAACATCACCGTGCGGCCCATGGCGCCGCTCTTTTCCAGCGTGTCCCGGAAGAACAGATAGTCGTCGTATTTCAGTCCCATGCCGCCCAGCACGATCACGTCCACCTGCGCCTGCATGGCGATGCGGGACAGCAGCTGGTTATAGGGCTCGCCGGACACGGAGAAGATAGGCAGCTTCTGGCTCTCCACCAGCGTGTTGAACACGTCGATCATGGGGATGCCGGTGCGGATCATCTTGTTGGGTACGATACGCTTGGCCGGGTTCACGGAGGGGCCGCCGATGGGGATCATGTTCTCCGTCAGGGCCGGGCCGTTGTCACGGGGCACACCCGCGCCGTCGAAGATGCGGCCCAGCAGGTGGTCGGAGAAGGACACCATCATAGGGCGGCCCAGAAAACGGACAGGATCCGTGGTGCTGACGCCCTGGGTTCCGCTGAACACCTGTAGGGTCACCAGATCCTTGTCCAGCTTGATGACGTTGGCGTAGCTGTCGCCCACCAGCGCCAGGTCGCCGTTGCGGACGCCGGAGGCCCGGACAGTCACCACGTTGCCCACAATGGATTCAATTTTCGTATAAACTTTCTGCATCATGACTCACCTCTCAAAGCGCTGCCTTGCTCAGATAAAAGTCCTTGAGCCGTTTTTCCTGCGCCTCGAACTCCGGCGTCCGGAACTCGGTATTGTGCCAGTCCAGGAACTCCTGACGGAGCTGGTTGAAGAAGGCGCGGATCTCTTTCTTGTCGTCGAGCCTGAAATCGCGCTTCAGCACATCGTACAGTACGTCGAACTCGTAGCGCTGGCGGTCGGGGCCGCAGGCGGCGTCGATGGGGTCGAAGGAGTTCTGCTGGAGATACACCGCGTCCAGCAGCTCGCCCTTCTGATAGACGGTATAGTCCGCGTCGGAGGTGCCCTCCTCGCCGATGACCTTCATCATCTGGTTGATCTCGTTGCTGCGCTTGAGGATGGCGCGGGCCTGCTCCACCCGCTCTCTGTCCACCACGCCCTGATACTTGCTCCAGGAGTCGATGGGGTGGATGGCGGGGTACTTTCGGGCGTCGGAGCGCTCGCGGGACAGACCGTGGAACGCGCCCACCACCTTCAGCGTGGCCTGTGTCACAGGCTCCTCGAAGTTGCCGCCTGCGGGGGATACGGTGCCGCCGATGGTAACGGAGGCCACCTTGCCGCTCTTCAGCCGCACCTTACCGGCCCGCTCATAGAACGAGGCGATAACGGATTCCAGATAGGCGGGGAACGCCTCCTCGCCGGGGATCTCCTCCAGACGGCCGCTCATTTCACGCATGGCCTGTGCCCAGCGGCTGGTGGAGTCCGCCAGCAGCAGCACGTCCAGCCCCATCTGGCGGTAATACTCCGCCATGGTGACGGCGGTGTACACCGACGCCTCACGGGCGGCCACAGGCATGGAGGAGGTGTTGCAGATGATGATGGTGCGCTCCATCAGGGAGCGGCCGGTACGGGGGTCGGTCAGCTCCGGGAACTCCGTCAGCACCTCCACCACCTCGCCGGCCCGCTCGCCGCAGGCCGCCACGATCACCACGTCCACGTCGGCGTTCTTGGCCTCCATGTGCTGCAGGACTGTCTTACCCGCGCCGAAGGGGCCGGGCACGCAGAAGGTGCCGCCCTTTGCCACCGGCAGGAACGTATCCACGCAGCGCAGCTGCGTTACCAGCGTCTCATCGGGCCGCAGGCGCTCCTCATAGCAGCGGATGGGCTGCTTCACCGGCCAGGAGAACACCATGGTCAGTTCCTTCTCCTCGCCCTGCTCATTCTCCAGCACCACCACGGTATCCCGGACGTTATACACGCCCTTTTCCCGGACGGACTTTACCTTCCACTCGTTCTTCAAGCCAAAAGGCACCATGATAAGATGGGTGAACAGCCCCTCCGGCACACTGCCTATCGCGTCGCCGGCGGTGACGGTATCACCGGGCTTCACCAGCGGGGTGAACTCCCAGTCCTTATTGGGAATGGGATCCAGATACACGCCCCGCTCCAAAAAGAAGCCGCACTTCTCGGCCAGCTCCGGCAGGGGGTTCTGCAAGCCGTCGAACACCTGGGTCAACAGGCCGGGGCCAAGCTCCACGCTCATCAGCTCGCCGGAGAGCTCCACCTTGTCGCCCACCTGAATGCCGTTGGTCATTTCATAGATCTGCATACTGGCCGTGTCGCCGTTGACGCGGATGACCTCGCCCTTCAGGCGGTCATCCCCCACCAGCACATAGCCCACTTCATTTTTACGCACGGAGCCGGAAAAGCTGGCAGCCACCAGATTTCCGTTCACTCCGGTCACATATCCTGTCACTTTGTCCATTTTGATTCTCCTGTTTTATGATAGGCTGGCGACCTGCTGCCGGATGCTGTCCATCAGGCCGTCGAAGGCCCGCTTGCCCGTCTCGTACCGGAAGCCCCGCTGCCGCTCCAGCAGCCGCAGCTTCATGGCGTAGCCGTACAGGGCATGGTCATCGAAATTGTGCAGGCCGATCATGTCGTCCAGACGGCGGAATTCCAAGTCCAGCAGAAGCCGCTCGCCCTCCAGCGGATTCTCGGCATTCACCGCCGCCGTCACCGTCTGCACGATGGCGGCGTCCCGGTCAGAGGGAACGGGACAGGCGCGGCCCAGCTTCACGCTGCGCTGATAGGTCAGCTCGCGGGACAGCGCCTTATAAAAGGCGGCCCATTCCGACAGCAGCGGCCCCTTGTCCGATTCCACCGTCAGCTCCTCCAGCGTCTGATACACCCCGCTGCTGACCGCCGTTTTGCACATGCCGAGAAACGCGGCATAGTCCATGGGCGGCTCGCCCTGGGTTTTCAGCATCGGCAGGCTGGAGACCAGATAGTAATAGGAAGCCACAGCGGCACCCCCTTACAGGCGCATATCCCGGAAGAAGGGCGTCAGCATGTTGGCGATCTCCTGCTCAGAGCAGTCGAAGTAGCCGGAGCCGTCCTTGGCAGCCAGCCGGAAACCCGCGCCCACCTTTTTGGAGGGGCGAATCTCAAGCCCGGCCTTCAGCTCCTGGGCCAGCTCCTGACGGAGCCCCTCCGTCACCTGACCCACCTCTGCCGTATAGGCGGAAACGTCCTCCCCCTGCACGGCAGCCTGAATAAGCTTGGCCAGCGTGTGCTGATCCAGCGCCTTGCCCACGTCGGCGGCCAGAAGCTTCTCGAATTCCTTCTGGATCTCCTGCTGGAACGCCAGCACAGCGTCCCGCCTGGCCTGCTCAGCGTTCAGCTGGGCGCTGCTCTTGAACACCTCGATCTCCGCCCTGGCGTCGCCGCGCAGCCTGTCCGCCTCCGCTTTGGCGTCGGCCACAATGGCCTCCGCCTGCTTTCTGGCCTCTGCTACAATGGCGGCGGCTTCCCTGTTGGCGCTGTCGATGCCGTCCTTTTTGATGGAAGAAACAAGATCCTGAATCTGAAGTTCCATACTATTCACCTTCTTCGCAAAAATTCATAGATAATCCTGTAGGTATATTAGATTTATTATATAATACAAACTTCATGATTTGCAATATTTTTTATAAGGAGTATCATTCAAAATACTAATCACTCGCTTCTCAACCGGGCGGCCGAAAATGGCAGGTGCGCTCCCCTTCAGTATGTCCTTATTTTAGCAGATTCCGCCCACAGACACCATGGTCAAAACGCGGCATCTGTCCGTATTGTAGCAGAATCTGTCCATGGACGCCATGGGCAAAATACAGCATCTGCACAATTTTGTGCAAAAACAGCGGCAGTGCGAAAGTGAAAATTTGACTCTGCCATTGACTGGTGACAAATCCGAAGGACTGTGGTATACTGCTGCCATCACATCACAAGGAGGAAACACCATGCATATCAACTGGTTCCGGGATGAGAACAACCTCATCTACATCAACGGCGCGACGCAGCTGGCAGAGCTGGAGAAAACCCTGCGCTTTCCCGGTCTGGAGGAGGCCGCCAATGAGCTGCGGCAGCACCCCACGGCAGAGGGCTTCACCATCAAGGGCCCCAAGCGCACCAGCGGGCGGCTGTTCGTGCCGGATCTGACCTTTGGCCGACATATCGAAATGGGGGAAAACATTTTCTTCTTCATGGGCGAGATGCAGGAGTGCTACGTCATCTACTGGCCCGACGCGCCGGTGACCCAATAGCTCGCACTTTTCCCTTGCAATTGGCACGCGGCTGTGCTACACTGAGTTTCGACAAGTTCATAACAGGACAGCGTGCCGGTCTCGTAAGAGACTGGCGGCGGAATGGGGTGAGATGCCCCGCGAGAAGGTCACTGTGATGCCCGCGCGTAAAGCGCCGGGATAAGTTAGATACGAGATGCGCTGCTCTTGGGCTATCGCCATTCCCGAAGCCGAAGCGAGAAGTGTTTGTTAACGCACGACCTGCTTTGGCCGTGCGCTTTTGTTTTGTGCGGAGCGCACGGCCGGGTTTGGCTGTGCGTTATTTTTTGCAGCCGGGCGCGGCGGCCAGCCGCTTTTTTCCATCGGTGGGAGAGGGGCCTCTCCCCTCTCCCATCCTCCTCAAATTTGGGCGGGAGGGGCAGAGCCCCTCCCCTACGGACGCAAAATAAGCCTCCCTCATCAGAGGGAGGTGTCATGACCGCAGGTCATGACGGAGGGAGCGACGATAGACCGCTGCATTTCCGGTCTCTCCCCCAGTCTCGCTCGCGCTCGACAGCCCCCTCGTCAGAGGGGGCCAAAGATATATCCGTACCTATCAAAAACTCAGGCCATGCGGCCTTTTAATAATATAGAAAAAATCACACGAGAAAGGAAAATCACACATGAAGAAACGAATCTTCTCGCTGCTGCTGGCGCTGGTGATGGCGGTATCGCTGCTGCCGGTCAGCGCTTTTGCAGAGGGCGAGGATTATGACCTGCGGGTGCTGACCTTTGAGGATACCGACTATAAGGGCGGCACCAACTTTGCCAATGGCAATAACTGGTCGTCCCTGATCGACAATCCCCAGTACGGCGGCTCACTGCTGTATGGCAGCAGCGGCGCAGGCGTCTACTCCGAGGATGAGGCATATCAGTGGACGGATACCGGCAATACGGGCCTTAAACACATATTCCCCTACAACTATAACGCTTACTGCTATTGGGGCGGCGGTCACGCCATTTCCAACTACAGCACAGGTGACATTGAAACCTACGGCGGATTTGAGACACAGCTCACCGTCTATAAAAAGGGCGTTTCCGGCCTGTCCCACACCGGCGGCGGCCACAACGGCTCCGACAATTTCGCCGTGCATTACGGTTACATGGATGGTTCCCAATTTAACAAAACCGAAAACCTGCCTGCACTGACTTTTGCCGACGGCTCCGAGCATGTTATTGACCATATGTATGTCAATACCACCACCTATCTGCTGAACTGTCTGGTCAACGGCAACGGTCTGACCGCCAAGATCGGCCCGGACGACTGGGTAAAGCTGGTGGCTACTGGCTATGATACCAAGGGCGCAAAGACCGGCGAGACCGTCATCTATCTGTGCAACGGCCCGGATAACATTATCATGGACTGGACGAAGTGGGATCTGTCCAGTTTGGGCAAGGTCAGCAAGGTAACGTTCAACGTCACCGGTTCCAGCGATAACGGCTACGGCTTCTCCCAGCCCGCCTACTTCGCCTATGACGATGTGGCGGTGCGGTTTGAAAAGGCTGGCGCGGACGTTCCCGCCACCGGCGTGACGCTGGACAAAACGACGCTGAGCCTGACCGAGGGCGAGTCCGCCACTCTGACCGCCACCGTGGAACCGGAGAACGCTACCGACAAGGCCATCGTCTGGACTTCCTCCGATAACGCGGTCGCTACCGTGGAAAATGGCGTTGTCACCGCTGTAAAGGCCGGTAAGGCCACCATCACCGCCGCCTGCGGCAGCGCAAAGGCGGAATGCACCGTCACGGTAACGGCGGCACCGGCAGGCCCCATCAGCGTGAAGGTGGGATCCGCAGCCTATCCCGTCAAGCCGATCGATGGTCAGGCGGGCAAATATCACGCTGCCGTCCCCTATGGCAGTAACGCTACCATCGAGGTCAAGGACGCTGCTTTCCTGATGGTAACGAACAGCAAAGGCGGCTACCTCAATGATGAGGGCAGCAATCCCTTTACGTTGACCGCCGCGCAGCTGGACAAGCTTCTGATCAGCAAGGATATTCCGTTCACCCCGGCAAACAGCGCCAGCAAGGTCGCCTATCTGTCCATTATGGACGCTATGGCGGGCACCAGCTATGAGCTGTACATCGAGCTGACCCGCAAAGCCGTTCCCGCCACCGGCGTGACGCTGAGCGAGACAGCGCTGAGCCTGCGCCCCACCGAAAAAGCGACTCTGGCTGCCACTGTGGCCCCGGAGAACACCACCGACACGCTGGTGTGGACATCCTCCAATGACGCGGTCGCCACCGTGAAGGACGGCGTCATCACCGCTAAGAGCGAGGGCACCGCCACCATCACCGCCGCCTGCGGCAGCGCAAAGGCAGAGTGTGTCGTCACCGTTTTGTCTCCCATTCCGGCTACCGGCGTGACGCTGGATAAGACGGCGCTGAAGCTGTACGAGGGCGACGCCGCCAAACTGACCGCCATGGTGAAACCGGAGGATACTACCGATAAGACCATCGTCTGGACTTCCTCCGATAAAACGATCGCTACTGTCAAGGACGGCGCCGTCACCGCTGTGAAGGCCGGTACGGCTACCATCACCGCCGCCTGCGGCGAAGCAAAGGCCACGTGCGCCGTCACCGTGAAGGCTCCCGTAGCACCCGCTCAGAAGGACGGCGTGTATCAGATCGGCACGGCGGACGAGCTGGTCTGGTTCGCCAAGCAGGTCAACGGCGGCAGCACCGCCATCTCCGGCGTGCTGATGGCGGAGATCGACCTGAACGGCTTCGACTGGACGCCGATCGGTAGCAGCGCGAAGAAATTTTCCGGCAGCTTCGACGGCGCGGGCTATGCCATCAAGAACCTGACCATCGACTACCAGACGGCCAAATCCGGCGAGCGGCTATATCTGGGTCTGTTCGGCTACGCGGAGGGCACGAAGGACAACCGCGCCGCCATCAAGAACCTGACGGTTCAGGGCAGCGTGAACGCCGGCAGCGAGTTCTCCGTCTATTCGGGCAACGTGGCCGGTGTGGTGGCCTGCGGCAGCTATGTGGATGTCTCCGGCGTGATCTCCCGCGTTAACGTGACCGTGGACGCTAAGGTCGGCAGTGCCTGCGGTGTGGGCGGTCTGGCCGGTGTGCTGATCAACAGCACCGCGACCAACTGCGGTAGCGAGGGCAATGTGTCCGGCGTGAAGAATCTGGGTGGCCTTTGCTACGAGTTTTACGCAGGCACGATGACCGGCTGCTATAACACCGGCGCGGTCTCCGGCAGCGGCACGTGTGTAGGCGGCATCATGGGCTATGCCAAGCAGGCCGCCATCAAGGACGTGTACAACACCGGCGCAGTCTCCACCACGAAGAATCTGGTAGGCGGTCTGGTGGGCGAAATGGAGAATTCCAGCCTGACCAATGGCTACAGCACCGGTAAGATCACCGTGAGCGAATCCGGCGGCAGCTCTGTTGGCGCTGCGGTAGGCTGGGCCGATACGCTCTCCAATGTCTACTATCTGGAAGGCACTTCTGAGAAGGGCGTCGGCCGTGACGGCACCGCTACCGCCAAGACCGCCGACGAGCTGAAGGCCAAGACCATGCCCGCCGCGCTGGGCAACGGCTTCAAGCGGGATCTGGGCAGCGTCAACGGCGGCTATCCCGTGCTGAGCTGGCAGACCTCCGACTGCAAGCATGTCTGGAAGGACGGTAAGTGTGAGACCTGCGGCATCGCCTGCAAGCACGTCTGGAAGGACGGCAAGTGCGAGACCTGCGGCGTCGCCTGCAAGCACGTCTGGAAGGATGGCAAGTGCGAGACCTGCGGCGTCGCCTGCAAGCACGTCTGGAAGGACGGCAAGTGCGAGACCTGCGGCGTCGCCTGCAAGCACTCCGGCGGCACAGCCACCTGCAAGGACAAGGCTGTGTGCGAGGTGTGCCGGCAGCCCTACGGCGAACTGAATAAGAACAACCATACCGACCTGAAAAAGGTGGACGCCAAGAAAGCCACCTACACGAAGGAAGGCAACATCACCTATTGGTACTGTGACGGCTGCGGCAAGTATTACAGCGATGCCGAGGCCACCAGGGAGATCACCAAGGCCGACACCGTGATCCCCAGGAAGACCCACAGCTCCAACTCCGGCAGCACGGGCACCGGTTCCGGCTCCGGCAATACAAACTCCGGCAGCACCGGCTCCGGAGCTGACGTCAAGAAGGGCGTCCAGTCCAGCAAGACCGGCGACGCGGGCGTCGCCCTGTACGCGGCCATGAGCCTACTGTCCCTGACGGGCGGCGCGGTGGTACTGGGCCGCAAGCGGAAGGCCGACTGATCCGTTCCGCCTTATCCCCCACAGAATAAAAAGCTACCGGGCGGAAAGCAAAGCTTTCC
>ERZ780178.2000-NODE-2000-length-12218-cov-4.152676_pt1 | contig 12218 bp, 8 predicted proteins | sample MGYA00511018_ERZ780178 | MGnify/ENA primary metagenome ERZ780178 (study PRJEB29588, sample SAMEA2151439) | human gut metagenome | biome: human gut; feature: human-associated habitat; material: faeces | place: Denmark | collected 2008/2010 ...
GCATGGTGGTCTTATAGGCCAGACCGTGCTTGAACATCTGCAGGAAGATCCACTGTGTCCACTTATAGTAGGACGGGTCGGTCGTGTCGACCGCGCGGTCCCAGTCAAAGCTGTAGCCAAGCATCTTGAGCTGCTTGGTGAAGTTTGCAATGTTGTTTTTCGTGACAATGGCAGGATGGATGTGGTTTTTGATGGCATAGTTCTCGGTCGGCAGACCGAACGCATCAAATCCGATCGGGAACAGGACATTGTAGCCCTGCATCCGGCGCTTGCGGCAGATGATGTCCATCGCCGTGAACGGGCGCGGGTGGCCGACGTGCAGCCCCTGTCCGGAGGGATACGGGAACTCGATCAGCCCATAAAACTTCGGGCGCGGATCACCGGTGACGGCCGCGAACGGCTTTTCCGTCTCCCAGCGCGCCTGCCATTTTTTCTCGATTGCCTGAAAATCATACTTCATAGCGTTCACTTCTCTCTGAAAAAATCAAAAACTGGTAAGCGGGGCGGCGTGATGACCGCCCCGAACGGTTACTGTGGGCTCAGGCGCGCATGCCGGTGATGTCGATGACCTCGGCATCGCTCCACAGGCGCTCCAGATCGTAGAACTTGCGCGCTTCATCCTGAAACACGTGCACGATCACGCAGCCATAGTCGAGCAGCACCCAGCTGCCGCTGCGGTGTCCTTCACGGCGCAGGACCGGTTCATCCACCGCATCCACCGCCGCTTCCACGGCGTCGGTCAGCGTCTTGACGTGGGTCGAAGAGCCGGCCGTGCAGATGACGAAATAGTCCGCCAGCGTCGTCAGGTCGCGGGTCTTGAGCAGCTGAATATTCTCGCCCTTTTTCGCGTCCAGTGCCTTGACAATGACCGCGGCGAGCTCGTTAGCAGGCATCATAAGCAAACATCCTTCCTTTTCGTTACCATTTGTTCGGCCCCTGAACCGTGCCGGAGGTGGCCACGACCTGCCCGTTGGACTCATAGAGAATGTCCACATTCGCGGCCGTGATCTCCGTTGTATACGGGTTGAGCCATGTGTTGAGATACTCCAGCCATTCGTCCACGTGGATAAACACATAGGACATGCCGTTTTTCACGCCGTTGTAGTTGGCCGGGATCGTTTCAAACCCAATGGCGCTCTCATCGAGCTTCAAAAACTCCTTGACGTAGAACATCACGTTGCCGGCAGACAGATTCGTGATGACTTCCTTTTCATAGATATCAATAAGCTTGCTGAGATTCGGAATATTGTGCAGCTTCAAAAACTGACTCGTCATGGCCTTGAGCATCTGGTGCTGCACGTCAATGCGGCCGATGTCGCCGTTGGCATAGGAATTGCGGAAGCGGAACACGCCCATGGCCTCATAGCCATCAAGGTGCTGATACCCCTTGCTCACATGGATAGACAGATCCTGCCCCCAGTCCTCATAGTCCATATCCACGGGGACATCAAAGTCGATGCCGCCCATGGCATCGATGAGCTCGACAAACACCTCGACATCAAAGATCGCATAGCTGTCGACCCGGTAGCCGAGGAGCTTCTCCACGCCGTCAAGCATTGCCTCCACACCGTCTCTGCCGTTGTTTTCGGCTGCGGCATAGTACTGATTCATTTTCTTGGGCCGGTAGGCCACGTTCACCGCCGTGTCACGCGGAATGCTGACGAATTTCAGAGATTTGTTCTCCGTATCGAGCATACCGACGAGCACCGTATCCGTCAGGCCGGCCGCGCGGTCCTTGCCCGCGATCAGGAAGGTATAGCAGCCCTTCTTGCGTCCCTCGGTATTGGTGGTAATGCCGTCGTCGGGGTTGCCGTCGCTCAGGCCGCCGCTGAGGCTCGGCGGGCTGACCCAGTGATCCATCAGTACGATAAACTCACCCACGAGCAGCGCCAGCACAACGACCACGATGATCGCAATGCGCACTTTTTTCTTCTTCCGGCGCTTATCCTGTGCCTGCTGCGCCTTCACGCGGTGATTGGCCGCGGCGGACGTCTCGGAAAACGGGTCGTCCTGAAAGCCGCTGCCGTCGTCATATCCATCGTCATAGCCCGCGTTTTGATAGCCGGCATAGTCATCCGGATAGCGGCCGTCATTCTGTCGTCTTTTCATATTCTTTTCCCCTGCCTTGATACCAGTTTAATGCCTGCACCGTGTTCTCGTGCGGCGTAATGCCGCCGGCGCGCAGATCCTCGAGGCTCATTTGCAGACCGAGTACCATGGCCGCGTCCAGATCGATGTAAGCAAGGCGCCGCAGCTCGTCCACGCCGTCAAAATCCCGTGCAGGCTCGATGTAGTCGGCCATATACAGGACCTTTTCGAGCGTGGTCATATCGGGTTTTCCCGTCGTGTGCCAGCGGATGGCATTTTCTATCTCAGGTGGTACGCCGAAACGAACCCGCGCCACGGCAGCGCCGGTTTTTGCGTGCAGCAGCTTGGTGTTGGCCGTTTCGACCGTGTCGTTTATGATACCATATTTATCAGACAATAGCAATTGGTCAGATAGCTCGAATTTTTTCGTGCAATCGTGTAAAATTCCGGCTTCGGCAGCAGCATCCGGGTCGCAGCCCCAGCGCTCGGCAAGGCGGCGCGCCTCGTGCTCGCAGCCCCATACATGGGAGATGCGCCGCGGCTTGAGCATGGGATATGCCTGTTCGCGCAGCCAGTTGAGGTCGGGTCTGGCGCCATAGAGCCGCTGCTGAATGATGTGCGCATACACATCGGGGGCAAGATACTCGCTGCCGCGCCGCTGCGGCAGCAGACGGCGCACGTCCGTGCTCGTGACCGGGATCGGCTCTGCCGGCAGCGCGATGACGCGCGCACCGTACGTCTCGCGCAGATAGGTACTGAAGCGTTCGACCTCGGCGTGCTCATCGCTTGTGCGCGCAAGCGCGACGAGCGTGACCTGCGCAAGCAGCGCGCGGTAATCGTGCCACTGCTCAAACGTCGTGAGCATATCCGTGCCGACGACGAGGTACAGCTCCGCGTCCGGATTGCAGTCGCGCAGCTCGCGCACGGTGTCGACCGTGTAGCTCTTGCCGGAGCGGTGCAGCTCCATGTCGGAGACCTCCACCCCCGGCTCGGAGGAAAAGGCCAGCATCGTCATGAGCAGGCGCTCCGACGGCTCCGGGCTGCCCGGTGTGAGCTCCTTGTGCGGCGGGATGCGGTCCGGAATGACGAGCGTCACATCCGGCTCGATTGCCGCGCGCACGGCGCGCAGTGCCGCCGTATGGCCGAGGTGCGGCGGGTTAAAGCTGCCGCCATAGATGCAGATCTTCATTTCTTCGCCTTTTTCACGAGCTCGATCTTCGGCTTTTGCTCGTTGCGCTTATAGAGCACGAATTTCGAGCCGATGACCTGCACAGGTTCCGCGCGGCAGGAGCTGGTCGCACGCCTCGCGCGCGGTCAGGAGCGAATTTTCGAGCACGCGCCCCTTGACGAGCTCGCGCGCCTTGAGCGCGTCGTTCATCTGGGTGACGATGTTGTCGGTGATGCCGCCCTTGCCAATGTGGACGATGGTATCCTCCGTCGCGGCCAGACCGCGCAGCTGGGCGCGCTGTTTACTTGTCAGCATAGTAATTCCTCAATTCTTCTTTCAGGATTTTGAGCGCATTTCCGCGGTGGGAAATGGCGTTTTTCTCTTCCGGGCGCAGCTCCGCCATGGAACAGTCGTAGCCATCCGGCAGAAACAGCGGGTCATAGCCGAAGCCGTTTTCCCCGCGCGGGGCAAACAGGATGCTGCCCTCACACGTGCCGCGTGCGCGCAGCACGTCGCCGTTCGGGAATGTGCAGCAGATGCACGACACGAACCGCGCCGTGCGGTCGGTGCGTGCGCCGAGGTTGTGCAGCAGGAGCTCGTTGCGTGCGGCGTCCGTATCGTCGTGCCGGCCGGTATAGCGCGCCGAGTGCACGCCGGGCGCACCGTCGAGCGCATCGACCTCGAGGCCGGAGTCGTCCGCGATGGCGGCCTGCCCCGTCGCGCGGGTCACGGCGATGGCCTTCAGATAGGCGTTTTCCTCGAAGGTCTCGCCGGTCTCGTCGACCTCAAAGTCGCAGCCGGCCGCGCTCTGCGGGATGATCTCGATGCCCATGTCGGCAAAGATGGCGCGAAACTCATCTAACTTATGTGCATTATTGCTTGCAAGGATCATGACAGCAGCGCCTCCACAAATTCCGCAGGCTTGAACTCCAGCAGGTCGTCAATCTGCTCGCCGACGCCGACATATTTCACCGGCAGCTGCAGGTCGTTTGCGATCGCAAAGACGATTCCGCCCTTGGCCGTGCCGTCGAGCTTTGTGAGTACGATACCGGTGAGATCCGCCGTGTCGAGAAACTGCTTGGCCTGAATGAGACCGTTCTGACCGGTCGTGGCATCGAGCACCATGAGTGTTTCAATGTCGGCCTCCGGCAGCTCGCGGCGGATGACGCGGGTGATTTTATTGAGCTCGTTCATGAGGTTTGCCTTGTTGTGCAGGCGGCCGGCGGTGTCGATGATGACGACATCCACGCCGCGCGCCTTTGCCGCCTGAATGGAGTCGAACACCACGGCGGCGGGGTCAGAGCCCTCCTCGTGCTTGACGATCTCCACGCCGGCGCGCTGCGCCCAGACGGTGAGCTGGTCGGCGGCCGCCGCGCGGAACGTATCCGCGGCGGACAGGAGCACGCGGTTGCCCTCCTTCTTGAGCTGGGAAGCGAGCTTGCCGATCGTCGTCGTCTTGCCGACGCCGTTGACGCCGACGACGAGCACGACCGACGGCTGCGTCGTGAGCAGGAGCATGGTATCCTGCACCTTGAGGATGCGCGTGAGGATCTGCACGAACTCCTTTTTCACCTCCGCGCCGGTGGTCAGCTTTTTGAGCTCGATGGCCTTGCGCAGCTGGGCGATGGCCTTGGTCGTCGTCTCAACGCCGGTGTCGGCAAGGATGAGCGTCTCCTCAAGGTCCTCGAAAAACTCCTCGTCGTCCGGCTCATAGGCGGCAAAAATGCCGGTCAGCTGGGCGTCCATCTTCGTCTTGGTCTTGGTCAGGCCCTGTTTGATCTTATCAAAAAATCCCATAGACTATCTTCTCCGTTACGATATGGTTTTAGCCGCCTCATCCAGCGAGAGCTCGATGATGCGCGACACGCCTTTTTCCTGCATGGTCACGCCGAACAGGTGGTCGGCCTCCTCCATGGTGCCGCGGCGGTGCGTGATGACGAGAAACTGCGTGCTCTTGGCAAGGCGGCGCATATACTGCACGTAGCGCGTGACGTTCGCCTCGTCGAGCGCGGCCTCGATCTCGTCCATGACGCAAAACGGCGTCGGACGCACCTTCAAAATGGCAAAGTAGAGCGCGATGGCCACGAACGCCATCTCGCCGCCGGACATCAGGCTCAGCGTTGAGAGCGCCTTGCCGGGCGGCTGCACCTTGATCTCGATGCCGCTGTCGAGCACGTGCTCCGGATCCTCGAGCACGAGCGCCGCCTTGCCGCCGCCGAAGAGCTCCAGAAAGGTCTGGCGGAACGCCTGATCGATCGCCTGAAACTGCGTGGTGAAGATGCCCTCCATCTCCCCCGTCACATCGGCGATGATGCCGGTCAGCTCACGCTTGGCCTTGAGGATATCGTCCCGCTGGCCGGTAAGGAAGGTATAGCGCGTGTTCACGCGCGTGAATTCGTCGATCGCACCGAGGTTCGGCGTGCCCAGCGCGCCGATGCCGCGGCGCAGCTCGGCGATGCGGCGGCTGGCCTTGGTCATATTCTCGATCGGCTGGCGCAGCGCCTCGGCCGCCGTGCGGCTGAGCTCGTAATTGTCCCAGAGCTTATCGAGGATCTGCTTTTCCTCCATGTCGGCCGAGAGCTTTTTCTGCTCAAAGCGCGACACGAGCCCCTGCATGTCCAGCAGGTCGCGGTTGCGTGCCTGCGCATCGCGGTCGGTGCGCGTGCGCTGTCCCTCCAGCTCCAGCTTGCGGCTGCTGCACGCGGCAAGATCGCTGCGCAGTGTCTCAGCGCGCTGGCGAAGCTCCGCCAGACGGCGCTCATGCATCTGCAGCGTCTGCTGCAGCTGCTGCGTGCCGGTCTCCGCCTGCGCGATCTGGTCAAGGCGCGCCTTGCGGTCACCGGCCATCTCCTCGAACAGATCGTGGATCTGCTGCGTGGTGCGCAGGATGGTCTCGCGCTCGGCCTCGAGCGACGCCGTCTCCGCCCGCAGCCCGGCCAGCCGGTCGGCCAGCTCCTGCCGGCGGCGGTCAAACGCACCGCGGCCGAGCTCGCTCTGATCGCGTTCGGCGCGAAGCTGTGCAAGCGTCTCCTCCGCCGAGGCTGCATCGGCGCGGGCAGCGGCGATGCGCTCCTGATTCGTCTTTTGCTGCGCGCGGCAGGCGTCAATGGACGCATTTTGCCCCGCAATGGTCTCCTGTGCGGCGTTTTGGAGCAGCACGACCTGTGCCGCCTCGCTCTGCGCCCTGTGCAGCGTCTCGACCGCCTGCTCCAGCTGCGCCTGCACGGTGTCGAGCTGTGCGTGCGCCGTGTCGAGCGCCGCCTGCGCATCCTCGAGCTCGAGCGCACACTGCTGCTTTTCGAGCGTGAGCGCGTCCAGCGTCTCACGCAGGCGCTTGAGCTCGTTAGCACGCGACAGGATGCCGCTGCCCTTGGCCGCCAAGCTGGCGGCGCTGCCGCCGGTGAGGGAGCCGCCGGCGTTGACGAGCTGCCCGTCAAGCGTGACGATGCGGTAGCGGTGGTCATAGCGCTTGGAGATAGCAATGGCGTCTTTCATCGTCTCGGCGACGACGGTGCGGCCGAGGAGATTGCTGACGATATCGCGGTAAGCGGCCGCGCAGGTGACGAGCGTGTCGGCCACGCCGACATAGCCCGGTTCCTGATCCGGCACGCTGTTGAGGTGCATGGGTCGGATGGTATCGAGCGGCAGGAATGTCGCACGGCCGGTATCGCGCCGGCGCAGCAGCTCGATGGCCTGTGCGCCGCAGCTCTGTGTCTCGACGACGATGTTCTGCGCCGCCGCGCCGAGCGCCGTCTCAATGGCGAGGGCATAGCGGTCGCCGGTCTTGATGAGGTTTGCCACCGGGCCGCGCACGCCGCGCAGCGTCCCCTTTTCGGCCGCGTGCATGACGGCCTTGACTGCGCGGTTGTAGCCCTCAAAGTCCTTTTCCATCTCGGTGAGCATACGGATGCGCGATTCGGTGCTGCGCAGGTCGACCGTCAGACCGGACAGCCGCTCCTGCTGCTTTGCCAGCGCCTGCTCACAGGCGGAAAGATGCTGTGTTTTTTCCCTCTGCTGCGTGCGCAGCGCGTCACAGGCGGACTGCGCCTGCTGCTGCGCGGTCTGCTTTTCCTGCGCCTGCGCCTCGAGCGCGGCCAGATGCTCGGCCGCCTCCGCAGCGGCGGTGACGATGGCGTTTTCCTGATCGAGCAGCTCCTGCGATTTGTCGGCCAGAAGCGTGATGCGCGTGCGGCACTCGGCCAGCGCGCTGCTCTGCGCGCTCTCCCGGGCGAGCAGCTCCGTATACGCGCGCTCGGCCTCGCCGGAGGATGCAGCGTTGCGCTCAATGTCCTCGAGCACGGTGTCGATCTGCTGCGCGTGCTGCGCTTTCTCGCGCTCGATCTGCTCCAAACGCTGCTGCTGCGCGTCGATCTGCGCCTGCAGAGCGCTGGCGCGATCCGCCTGTTCGGACACCTCCACGCGCAGGCGCGCGATGCTGTCGGCGCTGTTTTGCAGGTTCGTGCGCACCACAGCCGCGGCGCTCTCGCACTCGGCGGCAGCGCTCTCCGCCTCGGAGATCTGCTCGCGCGTGCGCTCGGACTCCAGATCCTTCTCGCGCATTTTCTGCGCGATGTTCTCCGACGCCGCATAGAGCTGCTCAAGCTCGCGCTGCGCGCCGGCAAGGTTTTCCTTCGCGGTCTGATAGTCGTGGTTCACGGTCTCGGCCTGCGCGTGCAGCCGGTCGAGCGTCTCCATCCAGACGGAGACCTCGGCGCTCTTGAGCTCGTCGCGCAGGTGCAGATATTTTTTTGCCGTCTCGGCCTGCTTGCGCAGGGGCTCGACCTGCATCTCCAGCTCATCGACCTTGTCGTTGATGCGCAGAAGGTTTTCCTCCGTGCGGGCAAGCTTGCGCTCCGACTCCTCCTTGCGGTAGCGGTAGCGCGAGATGCCGGCCGCCTCCTCAAAGATCTCGCGGCGCTCGTTGCTCTTGCCGGAGACGATCTCTGCAATGCGCCCCTGCCCGATGATCGAGTACCCGTCGCGGCCAAGGCCGGTGTCCATGAGCAGCTCATTGATGTCGCGCAGGCGGCAGGGCTCGCGGTTGATGGAATACTCGCTCTCGCCGCTGCGGTAATAGCGGCGGGTGATCATGACCTCGGTGTTTTCGGTGTCGAAGATACCGGTGCTGTTATCGAGAATGAGCGACACCTGCGCAAAGCCCATGGGGCTGCGCTTTTCCGTGCCGCCGAAGATGACGTCCTCCATCTTGCCGCCGCGCAGCGTCTTCGTGCGCTGCTCGCCCATGACCCACAGGATGGCATCCGATATGTTCGACTTGCCGCTCCCGTTCGGGCCGACGATTGCTGTGATCTCCTGGTCAAAATTCAGGCGCGTCTTGTCCGGGAAGGACTTGAAGCCCTGGATCTCCAATGCTTTTAAGTACACAAAATCCCTCGCATACCCGGCCCAGCCCCGCGCAGGGGCGCCGCCGGTATCTCAAATGAAAATAATACAAAGTAAAGTATACCGCCAAAAACGCCATTTTGCAACGGCAGGAGCGCATTTTTTCAGATATGAAAAATACAGCCGCCTGTTTTTGCAGGCGGCTGTTTGCCGTTATTCGCTCAGCGTTTCGAGCGCGCAGCGGGCGGCGGACTGCTCCGCCTCCTTTTTGGTGCGCCCTGTGCCGCGGCCGATCTCGCTGCCGTTGAGCAGCACGGCCATGGTGAACGTCTTGTTGTGGTCCGGACCGCTCTCGGCGCAGACGGTATAAGAGAGCGTCTGTCCGGCGCGGCGCTGCACGCGCTCCTGCAGCTCGGTCTTATAGTCTGCGACGTGGTGGATCTCCCCCTCGGCCAGACCGTTAAGGATGTGCGCGAGGATAAAGCGCTGCGCAGGCTCCAGCCCGCCGTCGAGGTACATGGCGGCGATGACCGCCTCTACCGCATCGGCGAGGATGGACGGGCGCTCGCGTCCGCCGCTGCGCTCCTCCCCGTGGCCAAGGCGGATATAATCGCCCAGATGCAGCGTGCACGCCACGCCGTGCAGCGCCTGCTCGCACACGAGCTCGGCGCGCAGCCGGCTCATCTTCCCCTCCGGCATATCCGGATAGAGCCGGTAGAGCCGAGTCGCCGTGACCATGCCGAGCACGGAGTCACCCAGAAACTCGAGCCGCTCGTTGCTGGTATAGCCGCGCGCACGGTTTTCATTGGCGTAAGAGCTGTGCATGAGCGCATTCTCCAGCAGCGACCGGTCACGGAATGTATAGCCCAGACGAGCCTCCAGTGCCTCCATCAGTCCAGCTCCTTTGCCGCGTGCTTGTCCACACGCATATAGGAAATGTTGGCCGTGATGTCGTCGATGATGCCGGAGTCGACAAACGAGATCGCCTGACGGATGGCGTTATAGATCGCGCGCGCATCCGACGAGCCGTGCGCCTTGATGACGGGCTTGCTGATGCCGAGCATGGCCGTGCCGCCGACCTCGTTCGGGTCGAGAGAGGCCTTGAGTGCCTTGAACTCGTCCTTGATGGCGAGCGCCGCCATTTTGGTCTTGAAATTTTTCATGAAGATGCCCTTGAGCTGGCGCGTCATGTACTTGATGCTGCCCTCGATGCCCTTGAGCAGGACGTTGCCGGTGAAGCCGTCGGTGACGACGACGTCCACATCGCCGTTAAAGACCTGTGAGGCCTCGACATTGCCGATGAAGCGGATGCGCCCGGCGGCATCCGCCGCCTTGAGCAGCGGGAAGGTCTCATGCTGAAGCTGCGCGCCCTTGTGGTCCTCGGTGCCGTTGCTGAGCAGACCGACGCGCGGAGCAGCGATGCCGAGCATGGTGCGGGCATAGTAACTGCCCATATAGGCAAACTGCAGCAGGTACTCCGGCGTGCAGTCGGCGTTCGCGCCACAATCGATGAGCATGACGCCCGCGTCGCCGTTGGGCAGCACGGGGGCAAGCGCCGCGCGGCGGATGCCGTGGATGCGCTTGACGATGAGCGTCGCGCCCGTGAGCAGTGCGCCGGTGCTGCCGGCGGAGACGACCGCATCGCCCTTGCCATCACGCAGCAGGTTGAGCGCGACCGTCATGGAAGCATCCTTCTTGCGGCGGGTCGCCGTGCTGGGGTCATCGTCCATGGTGATGACCTCGCTCGCGTCAATGATCTCGAGCTCGGCCTGCTCGTTGCGCAGGCAGGACTCGATGGCGGCGCGCTGGCCGACGAGCACGATCTCCGCGCCCAGCTCCCGCTGCGCGTGCACCGCACCCTTCACGATCTCGTCCGGGGCAAGGTCGCCGCCCATTGCGTCCACAAGTATTCTCATAGATGAAAAACCTCCTTTTGTTTCAGCCCGTCCAAAATCTGCAGGCTGCGCGCCGAGATCTCCGCATTCTTGTTGCGCTTGCCGCGCACGCGGTGATCGAGCGGCGTGATGATGCCGAAGTTGATATTCATAGGTTGAAAATCGCCGACACTGCCGCCGGAAATGTACAGCGACAGCGCGCCGATGGCCGTCTCCTGCGGGAAATCCACGGGCGGCAGACCGAGCACCTGCGCAGCCGTCTCGATGCCGACGAGCGCGCCGGACGCGCACGACTCCACATAGCCCTCAACACCGGTCATCTGTCCGGCGAAGCGGATGCGCGGCGCTCTCCGAAGCCGGTAGTACCGGTCGAGCATCTGCGGGGAATTTAAATAGGTGTTGCGGTGCATGACGCCGTAGCGCACGAACTCCGCCTCCCGCAGCGCGGGGATCATGGAAAAGACGCGCTTTTGCTCGCCGAACGTCAGATGCGTCTGAAAGCCGACGATGTTATACAGCGTGCCCTCGGCGTTGTCGCGCCGCAGCTGCACGACAGCATAGTTGTCCTTTCCGGTGCGCGGGTCGCGCAGGCCGACCGGCTTGAGCGGACCGTAGCGCAGCGTATCCTCGCCGCGGCGCGCCATGACCTCGACCGGCATACAGCCCTCAAAGACCGCGCCGTCGTCAAAGCCGTGCACCAGCGCTTCCTTGGCGGTGCGCAGCTCCTGAACGAAGGCGGTGTACTCCGCCTGATCCATGGGGCAGTTGACGTAGTCCGCCGTGCCCTTATCATAGCGGCTGGCGAAAAAGGCGCTGTCCATGTCCACACTCTCAAGCGTGACGATGGGCGCAACGGCATCATAAAAATGCAGGTCGAACTCCGGGCACAGGCGCTGGATCTCCTCGGCCATGGCATCACTCGTGAGCGGACCGGTCGCAATAACGACCTCGCCCTCGGGGATGGCGGTCAGCTGATTGGCGTAGAAGCCCATGAAGCCGTCCGGCGCGGTCCGGGTGCCCGTGAGCACGTTGCCCGAGATGAAGCGGACGCTGTCGCCCTCCTTCTGTCGCTTCACGTTGCCCTTGACCAGGGAGTCGACCTTCGCGCCGCCCACCATGCGGACGTACTGCGGACGCTCGATCTCCGAACCGGCCACGGCGATGATCTTCGTCATGTCGACGCGGCCTTCGTTGAACAGGCGGCCGATGATGGCCAGATCCTGGATGTTGACCGTCCACACCACTTCGCCCTTGTTCACCGGGTCCACGTGGTGGATCTGCACGCCGACGTTGCCGACGGGGTGTTTGCCCGCAAAGGCGTGGAGTTCGGCGCCCTTGAGCGAGGGCATCTGCCCTTCGGCCTTGGCGCGCACCGAGAGATGCACCTTGCCCGGAGTGAGTTTGCGCATCACGTCGATACCCGTCTGGAGGTTCTTCTGCTCGGCTTTCAGCACGAAATTGTAATCCGGGGCCAGCGGCGCGGAGTCGAAGGCGGAGATGAAGACCGCTTTCGGCGTGTCGCTGGGGTCGGCGATGATGCCGTAAGGGCGCTGCACGATCATCGGCCAAAGGCCCGACCGGAGCAGCAGGGAGACGATCTGCTCGCGCGAAGCCGACCCGAGGTCGGTCTTCTCAAACTCCTCGTACTCCTGGGAGGCGTCGGGAGTCACCGTCACGGAGAGGACCTTGCGCTTCTCTCCGCGGTTGACGGCAGCCACCGTACC
>ERZ780178.2002-NODE-2002-length-12205-cov-2.447490_pt1 | contig 12205 bp, 10 predicted proteins | sample MGYA00511018_ERZ780178 | MGnify/ENA primary metagenome ERZ780178 (study PRJEB29588, sample SAMEA2151439) | human gut metagenome | biome: human gut; feature: human-associated habitat; material: faeces | place: Denmark | collected 2008/2010 ...
CAAAGGATAATACCGAACCATATTAATTGTTTGTGTTCCGTCTGGAGACAAACTAGTATCTATACTTTTTATAATATATTGATTTGTTTCTGTAGTATTAACTCTTGTATAATCTACTAAAATATTTACATCTAACCAATATAAAGGAACAACAGACAAAGAAATACTATCATTTAGCCGAGTGTGAAGCCAAAGCTCATAATTCGCTCTTTGTTGCGCCAAATCATTACTCCAAATGTTTTCATATTCATCCCCGTAAAATACCTGACGAATTTCACCTATGGTATTTATATAAAAAGGTGAATCAGGGTTTTCATCCTTTGCTATTGCATAAGGTTGTTGATACCCTAGAAACAGAAAATTTTCCTCACCCTTGTATTGAACCACATAAAATTTATTGGCTTGAGGAATAATGGCATTTGTGCCATCCTCATTAACCAGCGGATAAGCTGGTAAAGAATTTATCTTTAGTGTTGGATTTTCTACAATAGAAGGAGCCTTAAATCCATAAATCAATCCTTTTGTTAATGAATCCACACCAGCCATTGTGACTTTATATGTATTCCCATCCACAGTAGCTTCGCCATAATGAGATGGGTCGTGAGACATTCCGTATACTTCAATTACATTCTTAACTTCACCAAAATCAACACTGGTAGATTCAGATAATACAATTTGTTTCCACATATCATCTTGAATATAAGAAGCCTCGTTTTGTCCACTAGGAATTTTTTGATAATGAAAAACGCCGTCTACGTCAAAAAACATCTCATAATTAGGTGTAATATCTCTCAACTCAGATAAAACATCATAGACAGTTCCACCTTGGTCAATTTTTATTTCATAGGGCACTGGTTGCGGATTATCTTCAATAACATAATTATTAAAGCCACCCAAATCAACCAATGTGCTTATCATTGAATCACGAATGCTGCTATCTTGAGGAATAATAGTTGGTATTCCTTCTAAATATCCATTTCTTTGCCCCGTGAGTTTTGACATTAAATCAAGACCCTGCAAAGACAATGTTGAGTTCCCTGGGTCATAACTCCATGAAGGCGCGTCCACCAGATAAATACCCATATTTATCCAATCGCCCTTATTTAGGTAATCAATCAATACTTGAAAATATTTATCTACCCAAATTCTTCCTCCTGGTTGCAATTCCAATGTGCTATCTTTTACAACGAGAGATAAACTGCACGTCCTTCTTATATCTGCTGTTGCATCAACGTTAATACTACCGTCCAACACCACTCCTGTGATTTCATCAACTGTTTGCATATTAAAATTCAAAACATTTATTTTAACTCTTAAATCACGGATATTTTTTTTAGCGTCATTATACATTGCTCCAGTAATATTTGCCATGCACTCACCTCTCTTTCACCAAAGAGTTAGCATCCCAATCTTCTTGCTTGCTTAAATCACCCACTTCGGTCCATGAGAAATCAACAGAAGTCAAGCCCATACCATAATTGGAATCATAATTTATTGTTGGTGAATCTGTGACAAAGACACACCATATATTCCCGTTCCAATCTTTTAAAATTTTTGCAGATTTTGTGGTTAAGAAATCCTCTACTGCTTTACGTTCTTCTGCCATTTCATATCTATCTAAAATTCTATTTTTTAAATAATCTTTGGGCAGAATATTACCAGAAACACTACCTGTTTCATAATTCAATAAAGAATTGGATACAACAATAGGATATTTCTTACCAATAGGCTCAAACACACCAACTTTTTGAACTCTAGTAGAAGAGCCATAACTAACCCCAGAATAAAATTTATATATGGAATCTATATCTGCAATAAAAATTCCATCAAATTTACTAAATACTTCATTAATAATATATTGACCCTCAATACCATTAACCACGGGAACAAAAGCATATTCATATGTTACATTATTTTTATTGAAATAATCGTTGAATACTAATTTTGTAATGTCAGAAAAACTTGTTACTTCATAAGAACCGATTGTGAGCCAATCAAATGCTCCCTTAACACGTCTTTTGACCCTGATTTCAGAAATTTGAGTGGATAAGAAACCAATGTTGCCAGCTGATAAATCGCCCTCAAACTTAGCGTCAAAAATAGTGTTGTAATCCCACTCAGGAAAAGTGGTTGTATATGGAAAATTCGTGTCTTTTGTAATAAGCATTTCATCGTAAACACCATTTTGAATCTGAATATTAGTGATGTTTTCCACCGAGGACGGTGTTGGGTCTAAACTGTTTTTATCTAAAGCAAAGTTATACCCTAAAAATTCAAACATTTAAGACACTCTTTTCCAAAAATATACGCAATAATAAGGTGGAACATTGTTGTGAGACCGCCCCTCACCAGCACTGGAAATACCACTTGTAGAGCCTGGGCCCCACCAATTAGCAATATAATCTTGATATATTCTAATAGGATAAGCGCCTGTTTTCTTTGTTAGTTTAGAGCCAGAGTTTACACCGTTATAACTGTGTGTGTGGGACGGCATTTGTGCTGTCGTAAGAGTAACTCTCTTTTCGCCACCTGTTTTCCCCGTTGTAGAAAAATCTGTATCATTGGTATTAACCCCAACTAAGAAATTACCAGGAGCTATCTGTTGCCAAGTTCCACTTAAATAGTTATTAGGGTTTGCACTGGAAGAATCCAATACAATTACTGAGCCTACTGGAAACATTGTTTCAGTAATATTGGATACAATATCTTGAACAGCTGATTGAATATCTGCTTTCCATAGAGTTTGAATGTTTTGCAAATCAATCTGTTTAATATTCTGATTATTATTTATAATGAACCCATCAGTGGTTCCCATTGAATCAGTGGTATCCACTGAAGATAATAATTTTGTTTGTTCTCCTGCCATAAATATCACCAGCCTTTTTATTCAACATAGAAAGAATCATCGGCATCAGTAAAATACACATCAGGATTTATAGAATCCATATAATATGTTATTCTGTTATAAATTGCGCCCAAATTCTCTATCTGTAATTCATAAAGATTTTGTATCCGTCTAAACCAAATAAAAATATAATCTTGCCCACTTGCTTCATCAATATAATTACTGTGAATATAGTATGACATTCCGTTTAAAGGAGTTACTTTAGCAGCTACATAATCTTTATAAATACCCGTTTCATCATAACCTTTTTGATAAAACAATTCAATTTTATTCCCATTAGCATTAGAATAGGTAATAATATTAGTATAAGGATTAAATTTACGCCCTGTGACCATAGTAGTAAACCCACCATTGATTTCAAACCCGTCTGTCCATTTGACCCAAATCCCGTTACCTGTTAAATCTATTTCCTCGTTACCGTTATATTTTGGTGGGTCTGCATTAGTTTCCCCATCAATACTAATCAAATTGGAAGTAATATTTACATATCCTTCATCACACATATTCGTTATTTCCAACAAAGTAAACATCGTTGGTTTAGCAAAACGAACAGTAAACTCAATTAAACCAGTTGTGGTTGCTAAATTATTAACAGTTACACCAGTAATTTCTATGTAATATATAGTAGCATTATCAAATCCAGAAATAGTATATGACAAATCCAAAGGAACTTCCGTACTGTTAGCATAAAGGTCTCCGCTTGTGGATATTAATCTTTTATTCGTGTCATATAAATTTACTACATAAGTATTTAAGGCTTGACCTTGCGCTTGTGTATATTGAAACGTAAAATTATATGTAGCGTTTTCAATTACACTACCTATAGGCATATTAGTTAATGTAAAAACAGGTTGTGCATAACAATAAAACTGTATAGGACTGCTTGCTGGGCTTTCGGCTCCCGTAGAATCCGACACAGTTAAATAAGCATTATAATAGACACCATTTGTTAAAGTATTAGCAGGCAGAATGTGTTCGTACTTTAACCCTTCTTGACTTTGTGAATAAACAACTTGGTTTTTTGTGTTTTCTCGAATTGTTAAAGTGTTTTTTACAATTTGCTGAGAGCCATTATAATTAAAAGTAAATATCTGTTGTTGAGTAGCATCAAACGCATTAACAGTATTTAAAACAGGCTTAACCAATGCCATTCCATCACTTCCTTTCAGATTTGTACATATGTAAATCTACCTGCTGTTGCTTGTAGTTGTTCTATTTGATTTTGTAATTCTGTAATTTGATTCTGTAATTCTTCTGCTAACGTATCTGTTTTCAAGTTTGCCCCTGCAATTCCATCTTCAATATCTGACAAAGCAGTAGTTAATCCGCTTACATATTGTTGTTCTATTTCAAAATAAGGCAAAGCACTCCAATCAGAAGTGCCGTCCCCTATTTTTACCTTATAAGGCGTACCAGAAGTATTAATCCCAATTTCGCCTTTTGAAAGAACTGGGTTAGCCGTTCCCCATTCAGAAGAGCCATCATTTCTTAAAATAATTTTCCCTTTTATTTCTCTTTGTGCCATAGCAGTCACACCTTAGACAGTAGCGCCGCCACCGTTAATAATATATGTATCCGTAGAAAGTAGAACATCATCTCCTACTGTCATAACACCTTCAGCGTCTACATTTACATTGTTCCCACCTGTTGAAGCTTTTACTACACCAACTTGAGTAGTCGTTGCAATCTGTGTATTTTTAATAAAGTTAGCAGAAATTGTACCCTTACCACTAACAAAATTAATATCATCAGAGCTTTCAACGATACCAGCTGTGTCACCATTTGCAACTTGAACACCTGTTGTGGAATAATACAAGAACACCCAAGTAGTTCCATTATAATAATAAATAGCGTCTTTTACAACGTCAGAAGGAGTAAATGTAATTTGAACATCGCATGCGTCCCATTTGTTTGCAGATGTATGCTCAGTGGTAATCGCCGCAATAGCCGCCGTATCAATAGTTGATTGGTCAGCACCATCGGCAACAGAAATAGATACACCAGTTAAATAATTATATTTTGGAATGTTATTAATCTGTTCCTGAATTCCGCTTGTTACCCCAGACAAATATCCCAATTCTGTTTTAGTAACAGCGCTTGCTTCCAAAGCGCCTGTTGACCCAGAAACAACGGCTCTATTAGGTGTTAAATTAATTAAATCCTGTTTGCTGTCTACTTCTTGTTGCAACTCATCTATTGCTAATTGTACATTGGTTGCACTTCCTGCCATGCCCGAAGGAGGCGTGATAGACACATTCGTACCACTTACCGTGCCATTAGAATCTAATTTCCCATCTAATTGTGTTTTAATTTTATTAGCTGTCCATAAAGCATTATTAGCACTTGCGTCTGCACCAGTAACATTATCATTAACCACTAGATTCCCCGAAGCAGAAGGAGTGCTATTTTTAATAGCATCAGCGCTATCAGCTTTAATAGCAGCGTTTACATATCCCTGGTCAGCTTTGGGATTATTAGCGAATTGAGATTTTAACATATCCCCCGCGCCTAAATCAGATAAATCATCAGGTGTTACTAACTGTTTCCAGACCGCATTTTGACTGGTATTACTATAAATTAAATATGCTTTATTATTTGTTGTATCCAACCATAATGTGCCTAGTTTATAATCACTGTCACTTGCTGCTGGCGCGGCAGTCTTGACTACTACATTAGACTCATTAAGAATTTGAGCGCTTTCCCATTTAACAACCCCATCACCATATTTAACCACACCTGTATCAGTCTCAATACCTAATTCACCTTTTAGTAATACAGGATTAGTTGCTGTCCAATTAGCAGAAGTATCATTTCTAATAATGATTCTAGTATTTAATTGTCTTTGTGCCATATTATATCACTCTTCCCTTTTGTTTATGTAGCGCTTCCACCATTTATAATTTCAATATCGTCATAATTGGAACCAATACAAAAATATTTCATATCGGTTGTATCCCATCTATAAATCTTATTATTTGTTGTATCTAAAAATATATCGTTTTCCCATCCACTATTAGGAACAACAGGAAATTCTAAATAAGTCACATAAGAATGAAATTCACCCAATAAATTCAGTTGACTAGAATTTTTATCTCCAATCAACTCATGCCCATTTATACTTGGTTTGTTTGTAAGTCTATTATAATCGCCATCTTTGTAAACTACTTGACTGCGATTAAATTCTACTTGAATATCAGTTACTACATTCCCTTGGTTCGATTGAACATCTGTAGCTATATTTCCTTTGCTTGATTGAATATTAGTAACCGTATTCTCTTGATTAGAAACTACCACCGTGTTCATGCGCTCACCGTGTTTTCAACACAAATAGTAGAGGCTGGTAATAAAGTAGTTATATCTTCACTTTCTAATTTAACCCCTATTTTATAAAAACCGTAAGGAAATAAAGCTGTAATTTCAGGTGTAAATTCCATTTTTATTGTATTATCAGTATATTCTTGATTTTCAAAAATAAAAGTATATATACTTTTATCTGTGTGTAAATTCTTTTTAAAATCCACTATAATTTTATCAGTTGGTTGAAGAATATAATCTGTTCCATCACATTGCTTAATAGTGAATTTTAAACTCCATGTAAAGGTGTCTCCTTCATACCAATAAATCTTACCATCCCTAATGCGCGGAGAACTCCTTCCGCCCATTAGAAAATTTTCACATCGCAACATCTAGCACCACGCTCTTTCACATTATAAAAGCTAGATTCATATTGTTTTGAGGGATACATATTTTAACCGTTGCGCCAACCGTTAATGTTTTATCCCCATATAATGGCAATATATAGCTTTTGCCATTCATTACAACTTTATAGCCACTAGAATCTATACTTTCTATTAGACCAGTATAAATTTTTGTTCCTGTATCATTTTTTTTAATTAAATATTCTATTGCCTTGACAATTTCGACCATTGCCTGTTTTTCTTCGTCCATTTTTTCATCACTCACATTTTATAGCTAATAAGTAGAGAGCCTTAACGTAGGCTCCCCACTTGAATAGCTGTTGACATAAAATTATTCTTTAATGTGTTTACAAAAGAACTTGCGTCTTTAACATTGGGTAGTACCAATTTTTCAAAATTGAAACAGTTGTTCGTCTCAGCCGCACCTAAATTATTATTTGCACCCATCATACTTAGCCATTGGGACGGATGATATTGACCAATTTCCATTAGATTTTGAGCCAATGTATGAGGAACAATACCCGAACCACGACTCAAAGGTGCTAAAATATTCTGTTGTGGTGGAATATATAATTCACTACCGTTCTCATTAATTCTTCCTGTCATGTTTCTAGGAATATACGCACTGCCCGAAGCAAACCCCTTGGCAGATAAAGCGTTTTGAGTTTTACTACCAAACACACCATCAGCAGATAAACCAGAATCTTTTTGGAATTTCTTTAGCGCGTTTACGGTTTGAGTTCCCATAACGCCATCGACCGCCAAGTTCCCATAACCCAAAGAATTTAAAGCGTTTTGCAAAGCTCTTACATTATCGCCTTTGCTGCCTTTTTTTAGCGTCCCAGAAGATTTTGTTGAAGAACTTCCACCACCACTACTCTTTCCAGGTGAAATATAGTTATCATCCAACTGTTGAAGAATTGAATTATATTGGTTAATAAAACTCTTTAAATTACCAAGTCTCTTTTCCCAATTTTTTTGTTCTTCGTTGACACCAAATATTTGTTGAGCAATTAATCTTTTTTGTTCGTTTTCGTAAGAATCAGCGGCCTCTTGCCACAAATCCTTATAATCTTCCCAATACTGTATTTGCTTATCATATTTATCTTCTGAGGCTTGTTTTTGGTTTTGTAAATCTTCTAACTCTTTTTCATAAGCTTGTTTTCGTCTTACTTCATCTAAGTTCTTTTGAGCTTCATTTACAGCGCCTATGTCACTTTCATAAACAAAGCCTTTTCCCTCACGATATATTCTAACTCGTGTATTCTCAGCTTTAGCAAGACTCTCCAGAGCTTCTTCTAATTCTAATTGCTTGTCTAATTCTTCATTTTGTTTTTGCAACGCTTTTATTTTAGCGTCCCAATACTCTTGTTCTTTCTTTTTCTGTTTTTCTAACGCTTTTATCTCTTTATCAGCTAAATCATTGATATAGTCTAAAGCGTCTTCGTAGTTTTCTTTTTGTCTTTGTAGCGCTTCTTTCGCTGCGTCAGACGTTTGCTTAGAAGCAGAACTTGATTTAGATTTAGACTTAGAGCTAGATTTTTTAGAAGATTTTTTACTAGAACTCTTTTTCTTTACACCAGGGGCAGACCAGTTGTTTCCAATAGGCGAAACACCGTCAATTGTCCCTTCCCCACTAAAAATATCTCTAGTGTCCTGAGCGTTATATACCACATCACCCTTGTGTAGGTATCCTAATTCAGCTCCATGTTCACCCGCAATATAAGCATTCCTACCATGTTTATCTGTTACAAGTTCGGGCCCTTTTTCACCCAACCAAGATAACTCATTCTTAGGTGCGCCAGTCGGGGGAGTGCCCGTCCAACTGTTAGCAGCTTTATAAGCAGCGACAACATCACCATAAGATTTGCTTCCCGCCAAAACCCCTGTTACTTTAGTTTGAACAGTAAACGTTTTGGTAATATTAGGAAGTTTGTTTAAGCGATTATAATCACTATCAAATTCGTCTATTTTTCGTTGAGCTTCGGTGTCATTGACTTCGATATTTAATAAAGTCTTAAGCTCAACATCGGATTTCTCTTTAGCTTTGGCTATTTCCTCATCAATTTTTTCCAACGGAGTGTTACCGTTTTCATCGCTTACATCAGTTTTGATATTTACCTTTTTAATTATCTCACTAATTTCAGAACTAGTAAAGCCCATTTTTGATAAGAAAGCCACCAAATCAGATAACTTAGCTGTTGCTTGTCCGGTAGTAGCATCAACACTAATAATCTTTTGTTGAGATAATAAGTCTGTCCAAGCCTGCGTAGAAGATTGCAAATCTAATATTTCAACCCCTGCCGCTTTAGCTTGTTCTATAAAATTATAAAACTCAACATCGGTCATATTCATTGCTGTTTGAGCATCAGCACCAAGCATTAAGAACTTTTTGCCATTATCATCTACAACTAGACCAAGTTCACTAGCCTTGGACATCAACGAATCAAAATCGTATTCTATAACCCCGCCTGTTTGTTTATAAGCCTCCAACAAAGCAGAAAGAGCTTCGCGCGGAACACCTAACGCCTGTGCTAATTTTTCGGCGTTTTTAATCATAATATTACCCGCGCTATCAACACTAGCAATATCAGGAGTTACCCCAGCACCCGTGATAAGGTCGCCTAGTTTAGAATAATCTCCATCTTTGATGAATTTATAAAAACTTTCATATCTTTCTCTTGCGGTTTTCTCGGCTAACTCCCAATCCCCATTAAAATCAGCATACCAATTGTCCCCAAAGAATATACTCATTAATTCTTGAGTTTGCGCGCCTCGGTTTCCTTCAGCAAGGTTCTTCATCAACTGCTCATAGCCTTTTGACATATTAGCTAAATGAGCGGTTTCAGGTTCTATTTTTAAAGCTGCCGTTACTCTATCAGAAATGCCTTGCGCACCAGCTTTAATTTCATCGCCCTCAGCGTTTAAAGCATTACGCATTTGAGCCAAGGAATCCTTAAACTTTGGAGCATATTCAGACTCAGCTAAGTTTAATAAAATTTTTCTGGATTCTTCTATATTTTTATTCCCAATTGAAAAATCAGAACTATTAATAGTTTTTACAAGATTATCATAGTCTTGGGCATTTTTAATTTCCGCTGCGCCCATTTGAGTAAGAGCTTCAATACCCTCTTTTTTAATAGCCTCAATATAAGCGTCCTGAGAACTCTTTACTTTATCTTGAGCTTCTTGTAGGCTTGATAATTTAGTGGAAACAGCACCCAAGGCATCTGATACGTCCATTCCCGTTGATTCAACTTGTCTAAGCTTATTGAGCATTTGAGAAAGATTGGATATTTGTTCTTCAACAGGGGCATTATTGTCCCACATTTTACCCCAATTATCACCAAAAACTTCTCTAAATTGTCTTAATGCGGAACCCGTTGCTTCCACGGACGAAGTTTGGGCTTCTTTTAACCCTTTTTCAGCCTCTACTATTTGAGCCTGTAGATATGTGCTATTATTTGCTAATCTCTTGCTATAAATTCCACCAAGAATTTGAGATTGCTCTTCATACTTCCCATTAACTAAATCTATACCAGCTGCTTCATCGCCAATCGAATCTACAATCTTGCCTTGTAATTCGCTCAACTGTTTGTTTATGGCAACTCTTTCTTCATCGCTTTCAGCATTTTTCTTTTGATTTGCAAGTTCTCTATATTGTGCTAACTGTTCTCCAAGAGTAGTGGTTAATTCGCTTTCTTTTTGACGTAATTCTTCAGCCTTTTGTTGTTGTTCTGCTCTGACCTGACTAGCATGGGCTGAAAGTGCAGAAAATATACTAATACCAGCACTTAAAATGCCTAAAAATCCACCAACTCCCAGAACCCTTGTAAAAGCACCCACACCACTTATCAAAGAACTAAAAGCGCCTTCACCAACAGAGCGCAAAGAGCCAAAAGCGGAAGTCGCTGCTTTTATTGCAACAGGTATATTCTTAAACGGCTCTATTAAACTAGTAAAACTATTTTTTAAATTGTTTACTGCGTTAGGAAATTGATTCCCTATAAAAATTCCTGCAAATGTTACCAAAACAGGTATAAAAGTTTGTAAACCGCCCAAAGCATTTGCTACTTCTAAAATAGATGTAGCAAAACTAAGTATGGTTTTCACACTCCCTGAGCTAATTCCTTTTGTAAAGAAAGCTTCAAACTGAGCCGTAAGCCCAGCCATTTTACCTTCAATAGAATCAAGATATGCCGCATTTTCTCTTGAGGCCGAACCAAAAGAGTTCATAGCGACCTCACTTGCACCAACCGCGCTATCAAAGTTTGAAAGCACACTGTTTACAACGTCTCATTTGTATTAAGTTAATATAATTAACCGTTCTTATACTTTCATATAAGATTAGACTATATTTTTATCACGATATAAAATCGTAATAACTGGCTCTTTCCACATGAATACCATGTGTACCCTACTTGCTTCGTCTATTAAAATAGCTTATTCTATTATACAATAGTTACATTTATTAATTTTATAAAAACTTATTAATTCTTATAGAAACTAATTGCTTTTGGTAGTCGTTGAACCTTATTCTATATTTCAATAGAATCTTGGCTGCGGATTGACCATATATCTTTGCGATTTTTACCACACTCTAGTTAGTTACTCTAGACCATTGAAACATTGCTGTCCCAACTTGGTACGCAAAGCTTTAGGCTTCCATGTCTTTTACACAGAAATAGTAAACCACGCTATCTTCCCCGCAATTTAGCCAGTACGGGCTTATGTTGCAAAACCTGGGTTTTCTTGTTTGTTAGCTTTTGCTTTCACAAAAGAACGGATTATATTTTAATATTGTTCAAAACAATACCGCAGACTCTTTCCATATATACATATGTACTCTACTCGCTTCGTCCATTTATATGGCTTATTCTATCATATGATAGTTACATTTGTCAACATAAAGTCAACTGCTTTCGATAATCTCTGAACCTTATTCTATATTTCAATAGAATCTTGGCTGCGGATTGACCATATATCCTTATAATTTTTACTATGTCTTGGGTAATTACTCCAAGCCCTTAATATATCACTATATTAAGTTAGTATATAAGGCTCTTAGGCATCCATGTTAAACACAGATAAAAGTGATGAACCTTTTCTTCCCCGCAATTAAGTCTGTCCGTGGCTCAACCCTAAAGTCAACCACCTATCAAAGAGGCGTAATAATTTTGAGTATTTTGGTCTAACGTATCCCAAATACTTGATAACTCAGAAAAAATTTCAAACGTAGATTTTAACTGTCCACCAGTTCCCATCAAGGTTATACCAATTTTGTTAAAATCTTTTTCCATAGAGGCTAATAAGTCAAGGTTTTGTTCCCCTGAATCATCCATAGCCTGTAAGTTTAATGTAATAGTTCTTAGTCCGCGAGCAATACGACTTGCTTGTCCTGGCATCATTTCGGTGCCCGCTGTTAGTACATTATATTAATAAAGAATCGTTACTTCTTTATGAATTGCTTGATTTTTTTTATATATACATCTGTTTTAAAATCTTTATATTCTATTCTTAACAAAGGTATATTAAATTTTTTACAATAAGAATTTTTTATATAATCATGTTTCTTTACAATTTCAAATAATTCTTTTGTTTT
>ERZ780178.2010-NODE-2010-length-12174-cov-5.374041_pt1 | contig 12174 bp, 10 predicted proteins | sample MGYA00511018_ERZ780178 | MGnify/ENA primary metagenome ERZ780178 (study PRJEB29588, sample SAMEA2151439) | human gut metagenome | biome: human gut; feature: human-associated habitat; material: faeces | place: Denmark | collected 2008/2010 ...
CCGCCGCAGGGAGTTGCTCAAACGTTACGGCGAGCGCCGCAGTTTTCTCTGCCCAGGCGGGGAGAGTGATCGTTGCGGTTTCCCCTTCGTATTCGATCGAATATTCCGCATATTCGGTATACCGTTTTCCGTTTACCGTGAGCGAAACAAAGGAATACCCTTCCTCCGGCGTCGCCTCGATCACGCGTACCTCCGCCTTCGCCTCTTTGACCGCCTTGATGGCCTCCTTGGCCGCTACATGCGCTTCTGCGGCTTTGGCTGCCGCGGCCTCCAGCTTTTCGGCCTTGGTCTTGAGGAAATCCGGCTTTTGAATGATGATTGTCGAGCCGACGTGCAGAATGTTGATGCCCTGCACAACGACGCACAGGCCAACCATCATCATCGTCTGCAGATTGAGAATGTCGCTGTCAAAGAAAACATACAAGCCGCAGACCAGATTCAAAAGTCCGATGATCAGATGATCGTAGAAGTCATGCTTGCGTTCTTCGATTCTTTCCCAGGCGCGTACAAAATTGCGGATGCCTGTCGTAATAACCCATAAGCCCAGCACCGCCGGAATGACCGCGTCCGCGGTCAGCTTGTTTAAAATGATCAGCGCGCCAAGCATGAATGTGGTCGTACCATCGATCAGAATCCAGGTTCTTTCCTCGTTGTCGCCGCGATAGCTGCTGTAGGAAAGGCATTCGACCACGCCCGCGCGCTCATAGAACTGCGCGAGGCGCGAGGACAGGTACGCAGGATAGCCCTCTTCACCGGGCATCTCCTCGAGACGGCCCGACATTTCGCGCAGGGCCTCCGCCCAGCGGGAGGTCGAGTCCGCGATGACTGCGACGGCGTAGCCCATGTCACGGAAGTATTCGGCGATGGTGATACCGGTGTAGATGCTCGCTTCGCGCGCCGCGACCGGCATATCCGAGGTGTTAGCGATCAGCACCGTGCGCTTCATCAGGCTCTCGCCCGTGCGCGGGTCGATGAGCTCGGGGAATTCGCGCAGAACGTCGGTCATCTCGTTGCCGCGCTCGCCGCAGCCGATGTAAACGACGAGATCCACGTCCGCCCACTTGGCAAGCGCATGCTGCATGACGGTCTTGCCGCTGCCGAACGGCCCCGGGATTGCCGCCGTGCCGCCCTTGGCTACGGGAAAGAACGTGTCCACAATGCGCTGGCCGGACTGGAGCGGCGTGACGGGCGGGTACTTCTTCGTGTAGGGACGGCCCACACGAACAGGCCACTTCTGGATCATCGTGAGCTCCTTCGTCTCGCCCTTGTCGGTCTCAATAACAGCGACGACGTCCTCCACAGTGAAGCTGCCGGACTTGATCTCCTTCACAGTGCCGCTCATCTTGGGCGGCATCATGATCTTGTGCAGGATCGACGGCGTCTCCTGCACCGTGCCGAGCACGTCGCCGCCGATCAGGTGGTCTCCCACCTTGGCGACAGCGGTGAAGTCCCACTTCTTCTCGCGGTCGAGCGCGGGGACCTCCTCGCCGCGCGGCAGGAAGTTGCCGCCCGTCTTCTGGCGGATGACCTCCAGCGGGCGCTGGATGCCGTCGTAAATATTCTCGATCAAACCGGGGCCGAGCTCAACAGACAGCGGCGCGCCGGTCGTCACGACCTCTGCCCCCGGGCCGAGGCCCGAGGTCTCTTCATACACCTGAATGGCGGCAGAATCGCCGCTCATCGTCAGAATTTCGCCGATGAGGTGCTGCTCGCCCACGCGGACGACATCCGCCATATTCGCTTCCGAAAGTCCCGACGCCACGACCAGCGGGCCGGAGACCTTAACGATCTTTCCCATAAGGCTTTTGCTCCTTTTTTACAAAATGTCCGCGCCGACGGCCTTTTCCGCGGCCGCGTGCACGCCCGCTGTGCCGATGCCGAGGCTCCCCTCCCTGCCCGGGATGAGGATGACGGCGGGCGAAACATCCTCGCGCCGGCGCTCGATCTCCGCGGGGATCTGCGCGGCGAGGTGTTCGGTGATATAAATGATGGCGTAGTTCTCCTTCGCCATGCGGTGGAGGGCGGCTTTCGCCTGCTCGCCGTTTTCCGCGATGCAGGTGTCGAGCCCGAGGGCGCGGAAGCCCAAAACGCTGTCACGCCCGCCGATAACTCCGATCTTATTCATGCTGCCGCCTCCCTTAGAGATAACTCATGCGCAGCCGCGCGCGGATGTCCTCCGCCGCGATGCCCGCGATCTTGCCGGATAAAATGGTGCGCACGGCGGTGAACTCCGCCTCTTTCGCGCCAAGATAGCCCGCCACGACCTCTGGGCCGAACGGCGTGCGCCGCGCCCGCTGCAAATAGGACATGAGCGCATCGTCGCACGCGCGCTCAAATTCCGTCAGGCCCCCGCCGCTGTCAAGCAGTTTGGCCGCGAGCTCGCCCGCGCTGTCAAGCGGCGTGCCGTGTGTGAGCGACGATAAATGATCGCCGCGCGCGCCTTTGAGCTGACCCGCCGGAATGTGTCCGCCCGGCAGCATCGCCGCAGCAAGCACATCGTCCTCGCAGCCCATGCGCCGTGCGCGCACGAGCGTACGCAGGTTGACCGCGTCGATCTGCAAGGCGACATAGTCCTTCAAAAACGTGCTGCCCGTCTCGCTTGCGAGCGCGCTCATCTCCTCGTAGCAGGCGCGATCGAGCAGCAGCTCCGCCATGCGGAGATCGCCGCTGTGGCCCACTTCGCTCTCCGCCTGCGCCATCGCGCGGCTCATCGCCGCGGAAACCGCGCTCGTCTCGCCGCGAAGCACCTTCTGCGCGTCGAAGCGGCCGCAGTCCATCGCAAGGCGGGAGACGTCCTCGCCGGTGCGCTTGCTCTTGAGTGCGAGCTTTGCGTTGTGATAGTCGTACTTGACCTGAAACAGCTCGACGATGCGCTTGTCCGGCGCCAGCACGCTCACCTCGCGGTAGAGCTCTCTGCGCGCCTGCGAGAGCGCGTGTTCCACATTTTCGAGCGTGCATCGCTCAAGCGGCGCGTAGCCGCATTCCAAAAGCGTCTTGTAGCTCTCTTCCGGCGTGGCGGCGTCGATCATCCGCTCGGCCATCGCCTGCGTCAGGAGCTTCGCCTCGCGCGCATGCAGCGCCGCGGAGACCGCTGCGTAGTCCGTATCCCGATACTGCTGCATCCGATCCCCTCCTTATTCCGCGAAGAGGAGCTTTGCCGCGCCGCGCTCGGTCTTCTCGCGCGAAAGGGCGAGAAGCGTTTCAAACGAGCAGTTCACGTCGCATTCTTTACTTATAAGCACGAGGCCCGCGCGGATATCTGCCGCTTCGCCCGCAAGCGTATAGTGCGCGTTCAGCTCCTTGTTCGCTCGCTCGACGAGCGTTTCGCCGATCTCATCGCGGTCCTTTGCGCTCAGGGCGATTTTCTCGTCGCCCTTGCCGCCCGCCGCTTTCAGCAGGCGCACCAGCAGCGAAAGATACTGCTCGCGCGGCATGGAGCAGAGGATCTCCAGCGCGCGGTCGTAGGTCTCGGCGAGCACTTTCTGCTTGGCGCTGAGCGTCAGCTTGCGTGTCTCCATCTCCGCCGCGGAGCAGAGGCGCTCATAGCGCTCCTGCGCGGCGAGATGCGCGCGCCCGCCCGCCGTCTCGCGCTCTTTTTCCGCGCGTGCGGCACTCTCCTCGCGGATGCGCCGGAGCTCCTGCTCGGTCTGCGCATTCAGCTCGCTCAGCGAGCGCGCCGCATCCTCTTTCATGCGCGCGGTGATCTTTTCCATTCCGTTCATTGCGTTTCCGCCTTTCCGTGGGCGCGTCAGCCGATGTTGAGCAGCATCATGATCGACGCCAGCAGCGAAAGGATCGCGTAGAACTCGACCACGATGCACAGCACCATGCCCTTCGACCAGTGTTCAGGCTGGCGCGCCAAGATGTTGATCGATCCCGCGGCGACGCGGCCCTGCGCAACTGCCGAAATGCCGCCGCCGATGGCGATGGGCATGCAGGCCGCGAAGTAACGAAGGCCCTCCTGAAGCGACATATCGACATACGTGCCGTCCAGAACGCCCATACGCATCAGGCAGAGGAAGCCGATGACCAGACCGTAAAGGCCCTGCGTGCCGGGGATGACCTGCAGGATCATCACTTTACCGAATTTGCTCGGATCCTCACAGAGAAGACCCGTGCCGGCCTCGCCGGCAAGACCCGTGCCGCGTGCGCTGCCCGCGCCCGCGAGGCAAACAGCAAGACCCGCACCCAGCATACCGATGGCGCCGCCCGTCGTCAGTTCAAAGATACCCATTTTTTATCCTCCTTACGGTTTTTCCGTTTTTTCTGCAATTTACTGTAAATCGACATATTCCGTGTCCAGCGTCATGGGGCGGAAGGGCTTTCCGCCGTCGACGTAGAACTTGTTGAAAAATTCCAAGCACTGCAATCTCAGATCGTGCACGTAGCAGCCAAGGAGATTGAGCCCGAAGTTCATCGCGTTGCCGAGCATCGAGATGATGATGAACGCGATCACGTTCCCCGGCATCGCCGCGAGCATGTTGAACACCTGCGCGATCACGCTGCCCGCGAGCATCAGGGCCATCAGTCGCGTGTAGGACAAAATGTCGCCGAAGTAGCCCGTCACGTGGTTATAGAGTGAGCCGAACACGCCTGTAAGCTTGCCCCAGCCCTTGCCCTGCACGATGGGACCGAGCAGCACCAGCGCACATCCGGCATACAGCACCGCCGCGCCCTTGCCAAGCGCCAAAAGCGCGATACCGATAAACACGATCCACCACGTGATCTCCTCGAAAAAGGCGTCGAGGAACTTTTTCCGCTTGCACTTTTCGATCAAACTGATGGCCATGCCGGTGACGATCTGCACCATGCCGAGCGCCATCGAGCCGATCAGGATCATCGTCAGATCGTCGAGCGGGTCGAAGAGCTTCGGCAGCGCGAAGACCGTGCCGGGGCTGACGATGGCGACGAGCTGCGTGAGGAAATCGCCGAAAAATCCGCCTGTCAGCGCGCCCATGATGAACGTGCTGATGCCGCAGAGGCCGAGCAGGCTGAACAGCTCGCCGCTCGTGCCCTTGGGCCGGTATTTTTTGCTGATGATGACCGAGGCGATCATCATGAGTAAGCCGTAGCCCATATCCGCCATCATAATGCCGTAGAACAAAATGAAAAACGGCGCCATCAGCGGGTTCGGGTCAAGCGTGCCGTAGGCCGGGAGAGAATACATCTCCGTGACCATATTGAGCGGCCGCGTCAGCTTGTTGTTTTTGAGCTGCACCGGCACCTGCGGGTACTCGTCCTCTGTCGGCTCGCGCGTTTCGATCGCGCAGGTAAACGGCTTGAGCGTTTTCTCGATCTCCGCGCAGCGGTCGGCGGGCAGCCAGCCCTCCAATAAAAAGACCTTGTCAGTGCCGACAAGTCGGCTCTTCGCCTCCTCGCGCCGCAGCGCGATGGCCGCGCGGTCGCTCGCTTCCAAGAGCGCCTCCCGCTTGCCTCCAAGGCCCGCAATGCGCTGTTCGATCTCCTGCCGCTCTTTTTCGAGCGCAGCGAGATTTTCCGCAAGCGCCTTGTCGTTTTCCTTCGCCGTGCCGGTCATGCCGCGAAAGCTCACGGTCGAAAACCCGAGGTCGCGCAGCGCGCTCAGCGCCCGCTCCTTCACGCTCCCGTGACACATCACGAGAAGATATCGCAGCGACCTGTCGCTCGAGGCCTGCTGCCAGGTGAGAAGCCCGTCCAGCGAATCGGCCAGCGCTTTGAGCGCATCGTCCGTCACATTCAGGCCCGCCGTGCCAAAGAACACCGCAAGCGCGCCGTCCGCGCCGCCGAGCGGCGCATCGACCGTCAGCCACGGGGCAAGAGTCGCTCGCAGCGCCTCATTTTTCGTGCGCTCGCTCTCGATTTCGCCGAGGCGGCGTGTGTCCTTGTTGATCGTCTCCGCCGCGGTGCGGGCATTTTCCTCGCTCTCGGCGCTGAAAAACGCCGCGCGGGAAACGCCCTGCCGCTTGCGGAACATGCCTTTTTTCTCCGGCGCAAAGCGGTCGAGCGAGGCAAGCGCCGTGCGGTACGCACGCGACGCTTCCTGCGCGCTCATCAGCGCCTTGTCGTCGGGCTTGGCAAAGCCTGATTTCAGTGCCTCTTCGCTTCCGTCGATACTTGAGATCTCCACGCACTCCATGTCCTGCATGGCCTTGAGCAGCGCCTCGCGCTCGCTCTCCATGCCGAGGAGGCGGAGATGCTTCATTGCTACGATTGCCATTTGTCGTTCACAACCTCTTCCGCGATCCACTGCGCCGCACGCTCAAGGTTTGCGCGCGCCGCGCTCTGCATCTTTTCGCATTCCGTGCGCGCCTTGGCGAGGATCTTTTCCGTCTCCTCACCGGCGCGCTGTTCGGCCTCCGCCATCAGCTGCCGCGCCTCCACGTCGGCGTTGCGGCGGCTGTCCTCGATCTCTCGGGCAGCGGCGCGCTGCTCAACGGCGATGCGGCGCTTGGCGTCCGCCTGCGCGGCGGCATACTGCGCTGCAAGCTCTTTTTCGAGCTCCTGCACCTGCTGTAATTCTTCCATTGCCATGTTGTCGTTCACCTCTTTTAGCACTGCGGCGGGAAAATGTTTCCCGCTCAGCTTTTCCATATTATAGATTGTTTCAATAAATAAATCAATATTTATTCTTCAAATCTGTTATGCATTTTAGTGATCGTTTTGTGCATTTTTCTATACAGCTTCTTTATAGCACACTTCGATACCCGAATCCATGGACACTCGCTACCTTTTGTATAGGAACGTACACCCTTTACAATTTGTTCACTTACTGGTATTCTGCCCGCTTTTGCCAAGGCAACGCGCGCCGCCGCACATTTTTTCAGGTGAAAAAAAGAAGCGAGAGAGATGGCTCGTCCATCTCTCCCGCTCAGGGATCATTCTCAATTTCTGCCCGCTTACAGGTCGATCGCGCCATCCTCCGCGGCGGCGTCGCGCAAAAGCGGCGCGCACTCGTCGAGGAAGCGCAGCACTTGCTGCTCGCAGCGGCCGATGTAGAGCTTGGGCTCCATGACCTGATCGAGCTCCTCGCGCGTCATGCCGAACGCGGGGTCGCCCGCGAGGCGGTCTAAGAGGTCGCACGGCTCGCCCTCTTTCATGCGGGCGGTCGCGGCCATGGAGTGCTGGCGGATCTTCTCGTGCAGTTCCTGACGGTTGCCGCCGCGCTTGACGGCCTCCATCATGATGTTCTCGGTCGCAAGGAACGGCAGATACTCGCGCAGCGTGCGCTCGACGATCTTTTCGTTCACATGCAGGCCGTTCGTCACGCTCTGGCACAGGCGCAGCACCGCGTCGGCGCAGAGGAAGCCCTCCGGCAGCGAGATGCGGCGGTTGGCCGAGTCGTCGAGCGTGCGCTCGAGCCACTGGGTCGAGGCCGTCATCGGCGCGTTGGCCGCATCGGCCATCAGGTAGCGGCTGAGCGAGCAGATGCGCTCGGAGCGCATGGGGTTTCGCTTATAGGGCATCGCGGACGAGCCGATCTGGTTCTTTTCAAACGGCTCTTCGACCTGGCGGTCGTGCTGGAGCAGGCGAATGTCGTTCGCCATGCGGTAGGCGCTCTGCGCAATGGAAGAGAGCACATTCAGAATACGGCTGTCGGCCTTTCTCGGATAGGTCTGGCCGCTGACGGAGAAGCACTTTTCAAAGCCGAACTCCGCGGCGATGCGGCGGTTCATCTCGTCGACCTTGTCACCGTCGCCCTCGAAGAGGTCGACAAAGCTCGCCTCCGTGCCCGTCGTGCCGCGGCAGCCGAGGAAGCGCATCGAGCCGATGACAAAATCAAGCTCTTCAAGGTCCGAGCGGAAGTCCTGCATCCACAGCGTCGCGCGCTTGCCGATCGTCACGGGCTGCGCGGGCTGATAGTGCGTATAGCCGAGCGTCGGCGTGGCGGCGTATTCGCGGGCAAATGCCGCAAGATTCACCATCACGCTGAGAAGCTGCCCTCTCAGGTATTTGAGGCCGTCGCGATACAGCACCAAATCGGCGTTGTCCGTCACATAGCAGCTCGTCGCGCCGAGGTGGATGATGCCGGCGGCGGAAGGCGCCGCCTTGCCGTATGCGTACACATGCGCCATCACGTCGTGGCGCACCTCGTGCTCGCGCTTTTCGGCGACCTCGTAGTCGATGTCGGTGATGTGCGCGGCGAGCTCGTCGACCTGCTCCTGCGTGATGGGCAGGCCCAGCTCGTGCTCGGCGCGGGCAAGCGCCACCCACAGTCTGCGCCACGTCTGGAAGCGCATGTCGGGGGAAAAGAGGTGCAGCATGTATTCGGACGCATAGCGGGACGAAAGCGGGGACTCGTAAATATCCTTGCGCATAGGGTTCTCCTTTTCTTTCTCAGCGGTCGCTGTTCGTATTTTATATAGAATGAAGCAAAGTTGCAATAGAAAAGTAAAGAGGGGGCCTTCGTCCCCTCTTTACTTTGGTGTGTCAGCGGATGATGAGGCTCTCGCGCTCCGCGCCGACGGAGACAAAGCCGATGTGGCAGCCGATGGCCTTTTCAACGTATTCGACGTAATTGCGGGCGGCTTCGGGCAGATCCTCCCACTTGCGCGCGCCGGAGATGTCGCACTGCCAGCCGGGCAGATACTCGACGACGGGCTTGGCGTCCTGCAGCAGCACGGGGAACGGGAAGTCGTCGGTCTGCTCGCCGTTTAATTCATAGTGTGCGCAGACGGGGATCTTGTCCATGTAGCTCAGGACATCGAGCTTCGTCAGGGCGATGTTCGTCGCGCCCTGCGTCTCCACGCCGTAGCGCGTCGCGACCAGATCGATGGGGCCGACGCGGCGGGGTCTGCCGGTCTTCGCGCCGTACTCCGCACCCGCGTCGCGCAACTGCTGCGCCCCTTCGCCGAACCACTCGCAGACGAACGGGCCCTCGCCCACGCAGGAAGAGTACGCCTTCACCACGCCCACGACCTCGTCGAGCTTCGCCGTGGGAAGGCCCGAGCCGACGGGCGCATACGCCGCAACGGCGTTCGAAGAGGTGGTGTAGGGATAGATGCCGTAGTCCAGGTCGCGCAGCGCGCCGAGCTGGGCTTCAAAGAGGATGGACTTGCCCTCCTTCTGCGCGTTTCTCAGGAAACGGCCGGTGTCGGTGATGTAGGGCTTGATGGCGCCGCAGTAGGTCTCGACCCAGCTCATGAGCTCGTCCATCGTGTAGCCCTTTGCGCCGTAAATCTTCTGGAGCATCAGGTTCTTCCACTCAAGAAGGTCGGAAAGGTGCTCCTTTAAGTGCTCGGGGTGCAGGAGCTCGCCCGCCTGCACGGTCTTTTTCTGGTACTTGTCGCCATAGAACGGCGCGATGCCTTGCTTGGTCGAGCCGTACTTCTTGTCGGCAAGGCGCGCTTCCTCGAGCGCGTCGAGCTCGCGGTGCCAGGGCAGCAGCAGCGACGCGCGGTCGCTGACCTTCAGATTCTCCGGCGTGATGATAACGCCCGCGGCGCGCAGCGTCTCCATCTCCTTGAGCAGGTTTTCGCAGTCCAGCGCCACGCCGTTGCCCAGAATGTTGACAACGCCGTCGCGGAAAATGCCGCTCGGCAGCAGGGGCAGGGCAAACTTGCCCTTTTCATTCACCACAGTGTGGCCCGCGTTGCCGCCGCCCTGATAGCGGACGACCACGTCATAATGGTCCGTGAGGTAGTCGACCATGCGGCCCTTGCCTTCATCGCCCCAGTTGATACCTACGATCGCGCAATTTGCCATTGTATTGATCCTCCGATCCGGAGCGGGCCCGCTCTGCGAGTCCTGCTCAAATTTTTCAACCGAGTTATTATAGTCACATTTTCCGCCCATGAAAAGAGTTAATTTTGCATAGCTATCATTAGCATTACTTATGTCTTGTTGATTTTTGCGTCAAATTGAAATAATGCGCTATTCCGCTTCATTCAAGGTGTTTCGTCAATAGTGTCCAAAGTTGAGGCTCTGATATTGTTTCCTTTTTTCAGCACTTAGGACTTGCAATGTTGAGTCTCATGTGCAATAATTAGTTTGCTGTTATGAAGGTCACCACAAGATATAGTGTTATGTAAAGGACATACCAAAAGAAGAGGAGACGGGAATACATGAGAGTTATCAAGCGCAACGGCGCAGAAGTAGAATTTGATATCGTCAAGATCATCGCCGCAGTGACTAAGGCTAACGACGTTGTGGATGAGGAGGCTCGCATGACGCCCGTCCAGATCCAGCGCATCGCCGAGAGCGTGGAGTTCTCCTGCCAGAGTCTGGGCCGCGCACCCACGGTCGAGGAGATCCAGGACTTTGTCGAGCACCAGATCATGGCGCACGGCGCGTTCGAGGTCGCTAAGCGCTACATCACTTATCGCTACAACCGCTCGCTCGTGCGCAAGAGCAACACGACGGACGACAAAATTCTCTCCCTCATCGAGTGCAACAACGAAGAGGCCAAGCAGGAGAATTCCAACAAGAACCCCGTCGTCAACTCCACCCAGCGCGACTATATGGCCGGCGAGGTGAGCCGCGATCTGACGAACCGTCTGCTCTTGCCCGAGGATATCGTCAAGGCGCATGAAGAGGGCATCATCCACTTCCACGACACGGACTACTACGCCCAGCACATGCACAACTGCGACCTTGTGAACCTGGAGGACATGCTGCAAAACGGCACCGTCATCACGGGAACCCTCATCGAGCGCCCACATTCGTTCGCGACCGCGTGCAACATCGCGACGCAGATCGTCGCGCAGGTCGCCTCGAACCAGTACGGCGGCCAGTCCATCTCGCTGACGCACCTTGCCCCCTTTGTCGACGTATCGCGCCAGAAGATCAGAAAGCAGGTGCTCGCCGAGGTCGAGGCCCTCGGCGTCGACCCCACGGAGGACAAGATCACCGAAATCGTCGAAAAGCGCCTGCGCGAGGAGATTCGCCGCGGCGTGCAGACCATCCAGTATCAGGTCGTGACGCTTCTGACCACGAACGGTCAGGCACCGTTCATCACCGTTTTCATGTACCTCAACGAGGCGAGAAGCGAGCAGGAAAAGCGCGACCTTGCCGTCATCATCGAGGAAATGCTCGAGCAGCGCTATCAGGGCGTCAAAAACGAGCAGGGCGTGTGGGTCACGCCCGCCTTCCCCAAGCTCATCTACGTGCTCGAAGAGGACAACATTCACGACGACTCGCCGTATTATTACCTCACACAGCTCGCCGCCAAGTGCACGGCGCGCCGCATGGTGCCCGATTACATCAGCGAAAAGAAGATGCTCGAGCTCAAGGGCGATGTGTATCCCTGCATGGGCTGCCGCAGCTTCCTGACGCCTGACCGCTTCACCGACGCGGGCGTCGGCAACATCGCGAATGCCGGCAACTATGTTCCCGGCAAGCACAAGTATTACGGCCGCTTCAATCAGGGCGTCGTCACGATCAACCTGCCCGACGTGGCACTCTCCTCCGGCGGCAACATTGAAAAGTTCTGGACGATCTTTGAAGAGCGTCTTGAGCTCTGCCACCGCGCGCTGCGCTGCCGTCACGACCGCCTGAAGGGCACGCTCTCCGACGCGGCGCCCATTCTCTGGCAGTACGGCGCGTGCGCAAGACTCAAAAAGGGTGAGCCCATCGACAAGCTCCTCTACGACGGCTATTCCACGATCTCGCTCGGCTACGCGGGACTTTACGAGTGCGTGAAGTACATGACCGGCAAGAGCCACACCGACCCCAGCGCAACACCGTTCGCCCTCTCCATCATGCAGAAGATGAACGACAAGTGCAAGGAGTGGAAAACCGCCGAAAACATCGACTACTCCCTCTACGGCACGCCGCTCGAGTCCACGACCTACAAGTTCGCCAAGTGCCTGCAAAAGCGCTTCGGCGTGATCGAGGGCGTGACGGACAAGGGCTATATCACGAACTCCTACCACGTCCACGTGACGGAAAAGATCGACGCGTTCACCAAGCTCAAGTTCGAGGCGCAGTTCCAGCACCTCTCCCCCGGCGGCGCGATCAGCTATGTCGAAGTGCCCAACATGCAGCAGAACCTTGAAGCGGTTTTGCAGGTGATGAAGTTCATCTACGACAACATCATCTATGCCGAGCTCAACACGAAGTCCGACTACTGCCAGGTCTGCGGCTGGGACGGTGAGATCGACATCGTCGAGGAGGGCGGCAAGCTCATCTGGCGCTGCCCGAAGTGCGGCAACACCGACCAGGACAAGATGAATGTCGCCCGCCGTACCTGCGGCTAAA
>ERZ780178.2015-NODE-2015-length-12165-cov-2.610818_pt1 | contig 12165 bp, 8 predicted proteins | sample MGYA00511018_ERZ780178 | MGnify/ENA primary metagenome ERZ780178 (study PRJEB29588, sample SAMEA2151439) | human gut metagenome | biome: human gut; feature: human-associated habitat; material: faeces | place: Denmark | collected 2008/2010 ...
CCCGCCGCACCACAAAAAACAGCAGACACAGTCCCATGAGATTCCACAGGGATTCGTACAAAAAGGTGGGGTGGACGGTGATGAGCTGACCATCTACGATCAGTCCCATCCGCCAGGGCAGGTCACAGGCGCCGCCGTAGGCTTCCTGGTTGACGAAGTTGCCCCAGCGCCCCATGATCTGTCCGATGAACAAGCCCATAACAGACAGGTCAGCCATGGCCAAGAAGGGCAGCTTTTTATGTTTGCACACCACCAAGCAGGTCAGGATACCGCCGATGACGCCGCCGTAGATGGCCAGACCGCCATCCCAGATGGCGATGGCCTCGCTCCACTGGAACTTCCCCTGGCCGTCCCGATAGAGGGACAGGTAGAAGATGACGTAGTAAAGACGCGCGCCGATGATGCCGCCAAGCAAGCCGGCGATGATGGCATCGAGCAGGTGGTCTTTATTGATATTCATTTTTTTGCAGGAGGAAAAACCGTACAGCACCGCCAGCAGGAAACCGATGCCGATGATGATGCCATACCAGTAAATGGTGAAATTACCGACCTGAAACGCGATGGGATTGACCTCCACCGAAATTCCGAGATTCGGGAACTGAACTTGATGCGTCATGACTGTATATCCTTTCGATTAAGCTTCGTCCAACGGACGAATGATGGAAGCCGCCGTTTTGTCCATATCAAACAGCGTCTGAATGCGCGCGTTCACGTCTTCCGCGGTGATCTCGGAGAAGCACTCAATGTAGCGGAACAGCTCGCGGTCGTTAAAGTGCATGGTCATCACGGCGTTCGCGATGACATCCGGGCTATTGAGGCCGGAAACATTCGCGCCGTAAAGGGATTTCGCGCTGCGGCGCACGTCTTCCTCCTTGACACCTTCGCGCTTTAAACGTGCCATTTCCTCACGGATGGCATCACACACGGCCTCCGGGTTGCCGGATTCGCCGCCGAACAGCAGCGCACCGTAGCCCGTGCCCTCAAAATACTCGTAGCTGAAGGAAGCTTCGTTCACAAGGCCCGCATCTAAGAGCTTGCGGAACATCGGCGAACTGTCGGACGCCATAATGTCGAGCAGCACCTCGGTGACGGCAAGGTCTTTTTCCGTGCGGTGCGCACCGGTTACGGCCTCTTTCACGCCGAACTGGAACATAGGGCACGCCACAGGCAGCTTTTCTTCGACGAGCGGCTGCACGATGGTATCGGGCTCCTCTTCAAAAACGCGTTCCACCTCAACGGGCTCGCTCTTTTTCAGCATTTTGTCGCACAGCGCGAGGACTTCCTCCTCCGTACAGTTGCCGCAGACGCACAGTGCCATGTTGTTGAGGTTATAGAACGTGTTGTAGCAGCGGTAAAGGTACTCCGGGGTGATTTCCGCAATGCTCTCCACCGTGCCCGCAATGTCGTCCTTGATCGGGTGCGTGTGGTACATGGCGCGCAGCAGGCTGAACATCATGCGCCACTGCGGATCATCGTCATACATTTTGATTGCCTGGCCGATGATGCCGAGCTCTTTTTCAACGGTCTGCTTTGTAAAATACGGGGACTGCACGAAGTCGAGCAAAATCTCCAGCGCCTGCTCTGCGTTTTCCGTGCAGGAGAACAGGTAGCGCGTCGTCTCAAAGGACGTATACGCGTTTGCGGAAGCGCCGATCTCGGCATAGCGGCCGAATGCGTCGCCGTCTTCGCTTTCAAAAAGCTTGTGCTCCAAAAAATGCGCGATGCCCGCGGGTGTCGTCTCTGCCTTATCCTCGTCGCTGCGTTTAAAGACCTTATCGATGGAGCCGTAGCGCGTGCCAAACACCGCATACGTACTGCGCATTTCCGCTTTCGGGTATATAAACACGGTCAGGCCGCTTGCGTGTTTGACGCAGCGGTAGCCGTCCCGAAGAAGTTTACTTTCCACAAGGGTATTCTTCATTTCTGCGCTCATTTTGCCGCTCCTTTCAGCTTATAGACCGTATCGAGCGTGGCGCGCTCGGCGGCGCTGACGATCTCGTCCTTCGTGATGTTCATGATACACTCCGCATATTCCTCCGGCGTGTGGAGCTTGCCCTGCAGCATGCCGCTGAGATACCATGTCTCCATGGATGCCGCGGAATCTGCCACGGCGTTGTAGCTGTTGCACATGGCGAGCTTTGCAAAGAGAATCTCATCGTCCGTGATATTGCCCTTTTTCATATCGTTGAGCTCTTTTAAAATCGCTTCTTCCGTGCGGTCGAGGTCTTTCGTTTCCACGCCGCTCTGCACGAGCATGACGTTCTTCGGCGTATCGTGGCGCGCGGCGCAGTAGTAGCAAAGGCTCTGCTTTTCGCGCACGTTCATAAAGAGCTTGCTGCTCGGTGTGCCGCCGAGCACAACGGACATCAGCTTTGCCGCAAGGCGCTCTTCCGGCGTGGTGCCGATGGCAAAGCCCATGACGAGCTTAGACTGCACAACGGGCATTTCTTCCGTCACACGCTTTACGTCTCCCGATGCTGTGTGGCGCTTTGTTTCAATGGACACCGCGTCGCGCATGCCGAGGCGCTTTACAAGCTGCTGCGCAAAGCGGTCGTCCGCACCGTCGCCGATCGTGAACTGGCAGATCTGCGCGTGCTTTACGGCATACTCCCACGCCGCTTTCACGCCCTCGCGGGTCGCGTTCAAGATCGCCTCGCGCGTACCGATGCGCGGCACACCTGCGGGTTCGCCCGCAAACATGGTCTGCACACAGCGCTGCATGGCATACGTCGCCTTATCGTTATATTCCGCGTCAAGCGTCTCCAAAAGCTGGCGCTGTTCCTGCAAAAAACCGTCCTCCGGGAACAGACCGTTTTCATCGCACAGCGGCGTGAACAGAATGCTCTCCAGCATTTCGGAAAGCGCCTGCTGCACATCTTCGCCGCCGAACGCATACGGGTTCGCAATGCCGGCTGCGGCAAGCGTTAAAATCTGGTTATCGCCCACACGCGTTACACCCGGCTGCACCGAAGCGCCGTACAGCTCCGCAAGGCGCTTGCCGAACTGCGTGTAATCGGGGTATTCGCGCGTCGCACGGGAGATTATATTCGGGACGAGTGCATATAAAGCCGCATTTTCCGGCGTGGTAAGCGGCAGCACAAGGTGTGCGGAAACGCGTGCCGTTTTAAACTGCGGCGTGCTGCTCCAGAACGCCTGCAAGCCGCAGTCCTTCTGTTCAAAAAAATGATTATTCATCTCTGAAATTTTCCTTCCTGAAATAGTTTAAAACCGAATTTTCAAAAGGTATAGTTGCATAAATATGCTTTCGTATTCGTATTATAGCACAGCTTTTTTCAATTTTAAAGCCAAAGACGGCTTTTTCACAAAAAATTCAGTTTACGCGCGCACAAAAAACCGGGCGCAACACTTTTCGATGCACCCGGCTGAAGCTGCGGTCTCCTCGACCGTATTCAAATTGATCTCGATGTCCGTGAATTCTTCCCCCGAAGTATAATATACCCGCTTCGTAATGATGAGGCGTTCTCCTTTTGAAATCCACCTCAACCGAGGTACATTTTTTCAAACGCCTCTATGCTGTCAAACACATTCGGTTTGAGCCCCGCTTTTTCGTATTCCTTTGCATATAAGCTGAGTGCGCCGTCAAACTGCGCCGCAGCCGCCGAGTATAAAGGTTACACAGGCTTTATAGCCGTCCTCGTTCCGCATTAAAACAAACAGGTCGGACGTTTTCGAATATCGCCCCGTGCGACAGGCGCAAAATGCGGGACAGACACATTCTGCACCGCTTTTCATACATCAGCCGCAGCTTCAGTATATCAAAAGTGATGACAAGGTGCAATATTTTCTCTTGATTTGTGGAATATTTTATATGATTTGTCAATTCTGTTGTGCTTCTTTAAACCTTTCCAGCTCCGGCACGGCGTTCGCCATTTCGGCTTTGGCGTTTTCGCCTGTCAGGTGGTCTACGGCGTACAGCACCACGCCGTCTGCACCCGCTTCCTTTGCGCGGTCGATCTGCTTTGCGAGCGTGTCGGTCGTGTTGAGCCATGTGCCGTTGTCCGCATCCGTGCCCGCCTTGTACACCGCAAGCCCGATATACAGTTTGATGCTCGGCAGGCGCTTTAATGCGCACCAATTTTGGAGCGCCGTTTCAAACGGCAGCGCTTCATTTTCAAAGCTGTAATAAAGCTGCGGGCAAACGTAATCGATATACCCCGCCTGCGCACACCACGTGTACACGTCAGCATTGATCATCTCGTTGTTTTCTAAATTGCCCTGCGGCGAAATGCCGAACTGCACATTTTCATTCGCTTCCTTTACACGGCTGTACACGGCGGCGATGAGCGCGTTCACGTTCGCGGTGCGCCACTCGTGCAGCGTGAGCGGTTCTTCAGTTTCATTTACATACGCCGCGTACTGCTCGGCGTCGATGCTTTCGTCGTCCGTGGGGTAAAAATAGTCGTCAAAATGAATGCCGTCCACGTCGTATTTTTCGGCGATCTCCGCTGCGCCGTCCGCAATACGGTTGCGGATATACGCGCTTGCGGGGTTATAATAAATGCCGCTATTGTACGCCATAAAATATTCCGGGTGATTTACATAATTTTGCATATAAAATCCATTTTCGTCAAGCTCCGGCGGGATTGTCGTGCTCGCAATGCGCAGCGGGTTGAGCCACGCGTGAAACTGCATATTCTGCTCGTGCGCGGCGTTTACCATGTATTCCATCGGGTCATAGCCGGGGTCTTCCCCCTGCGTGCCCGTCAAAAGGTGCGACCACGACTCGTACTCCGAGGGATACAGGCTGTCCGCAAACGGCCGTACATGCACAAACACCGCATTTGCGCCGACGCTTTTCGCAGCCGCAAGCTTGGCATCAAAATTTTCCTTGAACGCTTCTTCGGTCTTCTCCGTCACATCGAGCGCCATGTACGGAATCCACACGCCGACAAGCGGTTCTTCTGCTTTTGCGTTCGTTTCTGCGGCGTTGCTATCCTCCTGCTCCGGCGCAGTGCTTGGGAATACAACTTCAACGGAGTTTTCCGCCGCACGCGGCTCTGCGTTTTTCTCCCGTCCCGCCGCGCTTTTCATCGCCAGAAATACGGCCGCAACCAAAATTAAAACCGCGATGACATAATGATACTTTTTAATTACGATCATACGCTTTTTCCTTTCTCTCTGCGTTCCCTTGACCGCCAAACGGATTTGCGGTAAGATAATCATAAGTATGAGACAAGCGAGGAAAATATGATGGATTTTAAGCTGGAACCCGTGCAGTTCACACTGCTGACCTATTATTGTATCATCAATATCACAGCCGCAGTCCTGACCGTTACCGATAAGCGCCGCGCACAGAAAAAGCAATGGCGTGTTCCGGAGCGCACGCTCCTTTTGCTCGGTGCGGCAGGCGGCGCGCTCGGCGAATTTATTGCCATGCTGTGTATCCGCCACAAAACAAAACACCTGAAATTTGTGATCTCCATGCCTGTTTTCATCGTACTGCACATCGTCCTTTTCTATCGGATTTTTTTGCTTTGAGGGGGACTTTAATGAACACAAAATATAAAAATCTGCTGTTTGATGCCGATCAGACGCTCATCGATTTTGAAAAAGACATGCCGCTCGCATTTCAATATATGTACGAGCAATCGGGACTTGCAAAGCAAAAGCCATACAGCGCAGAGATTCTGCGCCTTTATAACGACTGCAACGAAAGCTGGTGGCGGCGTTTTGAGCAAAAGCTCTGCACCAAAGCGGAGCTGTACCGCAACCGCTTCGTCGATTTCTTCGAGGTCGCGGGGCTCACACCGGTCAGCATCGATTTTTTGCAAGACCTATATGTCTCCGGCATAGCGAAAACCGGCACGCCGCTGCCGGGCGCTTTAGATATGCTACGTGCGCTTTCAGAGCGTTACGACCTCTACATCACCACAAACGGAAACCCGATCTCGCAGCCCAGTCGTCTCAAGAATTCCGGCGTCACGGTCTTTATGAAGGGCTGCTTTATTTCCGATGAAATCGGCGCGGCAAAGCCGGATAAAAAATATTTTGATTATGTCCTTGCGCACATACCGGGCGCGAGCACCGAAAACTGTCTCGTCATCGGCGATTCGCTTTCGGCGGACATCAAAGGCGCGCAGAACGCCGGTTTGGACAGCTTGTGGTATAACCCTAATCGCAAAGCAAACACCCTTCCCATACCGCCCAACTTTGAAGCCGCAAGCTACGAAAATATCGTAAGAATTTTGCTGTAAGGAGCTTTTATGGAGAACCCCGACATCGACCGCCCGGCCGTGCACATCGGCTTCCCCTTTTTCGCGGCGCTGTTTGTCGCCTCTTTCTTCGGCGCGCCGTTTGCCGCCGTTTCGGCAGTTTTGCTGTTCGCCGCCGTTTTTCTGCTTTTTCTGTTTAAGCAGCATCGACAGCGGCCGAATTTCGTGCTTTCCCTCATCGCTACCGCAGCCGCATTCGCGGTGTTTGCAGTTGCAATGAATCTATTCGTGCTGCCCACAGAGCGCTATGACGGCGGCACATATACCGTCACCGGAAGCGTAGAGTCGTTCCTCACGAAAAGCAACGGGCGGTTCTATTACAAGCTGCATGTGACACACATCGACGAGCCTGTACAGGATGTCGATTTTTCGGTACGCCTCTCCCACAGCGAGGCTTTCCCGGCAGAGATTGGCGACACGGTCACGTGCGAAGCGAAGTTCTTCGCGTTTGAAGACAGCCTCGGGCTCTCCCCGCGCACCTCGTGGCTTGCGGATAACATGGTCTTATCCGCCTATGTCACGGATTACGAATCCGTGCAGGTCACGCCTGTCGAAAAACGCCCGTTCTCATATTATGTAAACCAAATCCGCACGCATTTTCACAATTTGATTTTGGAAAACTACCCCAAAACCGAAGGCTCTGTGCTTTCCGCCATGCTGCTCGGCCTGCGGGACGATATGGAAACCGAGCTTGTCTCCGCCTACAAAAAGGCCGGTGCTTCGCACATTTTGGCCATATCCGGCATGCACATGGCGATCTTAACGCAGTTCACTCTCGGTTTTCTGGGTCTGCTCGGGCTGAAACGCCGCCCAGCCGCGCTCGTTTCCGCGGTGTTTACGCTGCTTTTTATGTTCGTCTCGGGGCTTTCGGCCTCTGTGGTGCGCAGCGGCATTATGCAGCTTATTTTGCTTTTCGGCATTCTTCTCGGCCGCCAGGCAGAACCGCTCAACTCCCTTGCGGTCGCCGTTTTGATCATGAGCTTATTAAACCCGTTCTGCGCGGGCGATGTCTCCCTGTTGTTCTCGTTTTCGGCGACGCTCGGCATCATCCTGCTTGTGCCCCGCATCACAAAAGCATTCACGAAAAATATTCGCAAGCCGCAGCGGAAAGCGCACCTTGCAACGCTTGTTTCTGCATTTTCCGTCTCGCTTTCGGCGGTGCTTTTCGCTGCGCCGCTGCAGCTTTATTTATACGGCACGGTGCAATTCGTTTCGGTGCTCACATCGCTTTTGGTGTTGGAGATTTCCGCGTGGCTGCTGCGGTTCGGGCTCATCGCCGCCTTGCTGCTCGCCGTCCCCGTCCTCTCCCCGTGCGCCGCGCCGTTCGTGTTTTTAAGCGGCATTTGCGTGAAAGCGCAGAATTTCATCATCACGCTTATCGCAGAGCACATTCCCGGTACGCTGCGTATCTCCGGCAAATATCTGCCTGTAACCGTCGTGATCTGCGTCCTTTTCTTCACGCTTTCCATGCTTCTCTACCGCCGCAAAAATAAAGCGCTGCCATGCGTTTTAGCGGTGTGCATCCTGCTTTGCGGCATGGGTGCAAACGCGCTTTTGAACCAAAGCGCCGCACGCCTTGTCGTTTTCTGCACCGATTACGCCGCCTGCACGGCGATTATCACAAACACCTCCGCCGAGGTGCTCGGGTGCAGCGGAAATGCCGCTTCCGTTGAGACCGCCCTGCGCGCGAACGGTGCGGAGCAGATCACCCTTTTACACGTGCAGCCTGATGAAAAAAGCATCCGCTGCGCCGAAAAGCTTGCACAGCTTTTCGAGGTCAAGCAGAGTCTCGTACCGGACACCGTATATTACCCTGCAGAAAACGCTGCGTTTTACGATTACAGTTATGTCGGCGTGCTTCCCTCCGGCAGCTTCACGGTCACGGACGGCGGCGAGACCGTCACGGTCACCGTAAACGGCACGGAAATTTACCTTGAAACGAAACGCAGCACGTCGCTTTCCCACGACACAGATATTTTGGTGACAGAAAAACCGCAAAGTGCGGTCTCTGCCCCGTTTACGATTTTAAAAACAAATGGTATAATAGAGGATACCGAAGCTTCGCTTTCGCCCGGCGCATACCTCTTTATGACGGAGCACGAAAGCATCCGGCTCGATTTTGACGAGCGCGGCACGTACACGGTATACGGCGGCTAAGCCGCAACGAAAGGAAAACACTATGCCCGAGATCACGGAAACCAAACTCAAGGAGCAGATTGCAAAAGAGCAAATCGGCAGCCTTTACTTTTTGTACGGCGACGAAAAGCTGCTCGTGCGCCGCAATTTAAATCGCCTGTTAAAAAAACTGGACGGCAACTTCCCGGAATTCAACTTTCAGGAATTCCCGCACGACGCGCCCGTAGACAGCATTGCGGACGCCGTTGTCGCCATGCCGTTTATGGCAGAGCGCAAGTGCGTCACGGTCTCCGACCTCAACGTGGAAGCCATGAACACCGCGGAGCTCGATAAGCTCTACGAATTGCTCGATACTATTCCCGAAACGACCGTGCTTATTCTTTATCTGCCCACGCTCGAGATTGACCCGAAAAAGAGCGCAAAGTGGCGCACGTTTTTAAAGAAGCTCGACACGCGCGGCTTTTCCCTGCCCTCGCTGCGCCTGAAAGACAACGAGCTTGAAAAATACGTCTGCCGCGAGGCCGAAAAGGCAAGCTGCCTGCTCTCCCGCAAGCTTGCCGAACGCATCGTGCAGTACGTCGGCAACGACTTAAACGCCCTCACAAACGAAGTGACAAAGCTCTGCGCCTTTGCGGGCGGCGGCGAGATCACCGCCGAGCAGGTGGAAAAAACGGTCACGAAAAACATGGAAACAACCGTGTTTCTCTTGAGCAATGCCCTCGTGCGCGGCGATTACAGCAAAGCGTATGCGCTGCTTGATCTACTGATGGCCCAGCGCGAAGAACCGTACACGATTCTGGCCGTTTTAAGCAGCGCTTACATCGACATGTACCGCGTGCGCGCCGCGATCGAAGCGGGCAAAACGTCCATGGCGCCGACGGAATACGGCGATTACCGCGGCCGCGATTTTAGATTAAAATATGCCGAGCGCGACGTGCGCGACCTTTCTATCGAAATGCTGCGAGAATGCCTTTCGCTTTTACTCAACTGCGATCTTTCCATCAAGCTTTCGGGCGGTGAAAACATGGACAGAATCGCACTCGAAAAGCTTTTCGCCCAGCTTTTGTACGTCGCGCACCGCGGCAGCGTGGCCTAAAGGAGCTCTTATGATCCACATGAACGAAGCCCTCATCGTCGAGGGCCGGTATGACAAAAGCAAGCTTTCCGCGCTGACCGACGCTATCATCGTCACAACGAACGGCTTTGGCATCTACAAGGATGCTGAAAAGCGCGATTTCATCCGCAAGCTCGCCAAAGAGCGCGGCATCGTCATTTTGACGGACGGCAGCATCACGGGAATTTCCCGCGAGGCATACGCGCCTGCGGAAGAAGCGGTGCTGCGCGAAATGCAGAACACGGGAAAACCCTATATCATCATTTTGAACAGCTCCGACCCAACGGGGCAGGCGGCAGCGGAGCTTTCGGCACAGCTTTCGGAAAAATACGGTGCGCCTGTAAAGCCGCTGGACGTTCTCGGAATGGAGCTTTCGGATATTGACTCATTGCTGGAAGGCGTTTTGCAGGAATTCCCTCTCGGCAGCATTTGCATTGAAATGTCCGAATGGATGCGCGCTCTCGGAACGGAGCATTGCCTTGTTAAAGCTTTGCTTGACAGGGCGAAAGCGGCAATGCCGAACCTGAACAAAATGCGGGATGCGGCATTGATTCAAAAGGTGTTCGGAGGAATGGAGGATTATAAACCCGTTGAGCAGGTTCGTATCAGCCTTGGCAGCGGCAGTGCGGTGTTCCGGCTTGTTCCGAATGATGATGTGTTTTATCGCGTGCTCAGCGAGGAATGCGGCTGCGAAATTAAAAACGAAAGCGAGCTTATTGCTTCGCTGAAGGATTTTGTTCTGGCAAAAAAGGCATATGACCGCATTGCGGGCGCACTCACGGCGGCGGAGGAAACGGGTTACGGCCTTGTTCCGCCGCAGATAGATGAAATGCAGCTGGATCAGCCGGAGATAGTCCAGCATGGTTCGCGTTTCGGTGTTCGTCTGAAAGCAAAGGCTTCCGGACTGCATATCATTCGCGTTGATATCGAAAGCGAGGTCAACCCGCTTGTCGGCACCGCCGAACAGAGCGAGGAGCTTATCGAATACCTTGTTGACAAGTTCGAAAACAAACCGGATGAGATATGGAGCACGAACATCTTCGGAAAATCGCTCTATGACCTTGTTAAGGACGGCATGGCGGGCAAGGTGTCGCGCTTGCCTGCGGATGTTCAGATGAAGCTGCGCGACGCGATAACAAGAATGGTAAACGAAGGCTGCAACGGGCTGATATGCATCATGCTTTAAAAGCGGGAAAGAAAACAACAAAAAAGGGAACTGTCGCAGCTCCCTTTTGCTCTGTTCGTATTTAATTGCTGAACGGGTTTCAGTCCGCAAAATAGTCAACAAGCTCATCAAGCTTGACGGAGGTTTCAAAGCCGTCCGCCATGCATTTGATTTTTGCTGCTCCTGCCGCAAGCTCGTCATCGCCGAGAATTGCAACATATTCCGCAAAAATCTTGTTTGCGTATTTGAATTGCGCCTTAAAGCTGCGCTCCATGTGATCGAACTCGGCAAAAACTCCGTTTTCGCGAAGCTTTTGAACAAGGCCGAAAGCGGCAAGGCGGGGCTGTTCGCCCATTGCGGCAAAATAGACCTTCACGGGCTTGGGCTTGGGAATGACGGCGTTTGCGTTTTCCATGACCATCAGCAAGCGTTCCATGCCCATGCCGAAACCGACGGCGGGAAGGGATTGCCCTCCGAGTTCTTCAACGCGGGTATTGCATCTGCCTCCGCCGCATACGGTGCCCTGAGAGCCGATGCGGGTGGAGACAATTTCGAATACCGTGCCGGTATAATAGTCCAACCCGCGGACGATATCCGGATCGACAACGTATTTCACGCCGCAGGTGTCGAGACAGCGCTTGAGTCCCTCGAAATGTGCACGGCAATCATCGCAGAGGTAATCAAGCGTGCGCGGTGCGCTGCGGCAGATTTCCTTGCAGCGTTCCTCTTTGCAGTCAAGAATGCGCATGGGGTTGCGCTCAAGCCTGTCCTGACAGGTTTTGCACATGCCGTCGATATGGGATTTCAGATAATCAAAAAGAGCCTTGTTGTATTCCCGGCGGCATTTTCCGCAGCCGATGCTGTTAAGGTGCAGCGTCAACTCGTCAAGCCCCAACCTTCTCAGAAGGGAGAGCGCAAGCATGATGATTTCCGCATCGGCTTCAAAGGAGGACGCACCGAAAAACTCAACGCCGAACTGATGATGTTCGCGAAGCCTTCCCGCCTGCGGCTTTTCATAGCGGAAAACCGGAGCGTTGAGATAATACATCTTTTGGGGAAGAGCCTCGTTGAAGAGCCTGTTTTCAAGGAAGGCGCGAACCATGCCTGCCGTGCCCTCGGGCTTGAGGGTGATGGAGCGGTCGCCCTTATCCTTGAAAGTGTACATTTCCTTTTGAACTATATCCGTCGTGTCGCCGACGCCGCGCATGAAAAGCTCGGTGTGTTCAATTATCGGCGTGCGCAATTCGTTAATGCCGTACAGGCGGCACAGATCGCGCATTTCTTTTTCGATATACTGCCACTTATAGCTTTCGCCGGGCAGAACATCCTTTGTTCCCTTCGGTGCCTGAATCTGCATTGTGTAACCTCTTTATATAAAATAAAATAATACCTTTCGCCGAATGCCGTTATACAGAACGTTTTCTGCTGTACTTTTTCTGCTAAACTTCGGTGATTTCAACCCCGAAAAGCTCAGTCGGAACGTCCTTTTTTGCAACAACGCTTCCGTCCTTGAGCAC
>ERZ780178.2020-NODE-2020-length-12150-cov-2.142621_pt1 | contig 12150 bp, 12 predicted proteins | sample MGYA00511018_ERZ780178 | MGnify/ENA primary metagenome ERZ780178 (study PRJEB29588, sample SAMEA2151439) | human gut metagenome | biome: human gut; feature: human-associated habitat; material: faeces | place: Denmark | collected 2008/2010 ...
AGGTGCTCGCACATGGGGGTTACCGGGTCGGCCTGATCGCCGCATCACCTGCCGAAGGACTTATCAAATACCATTATGGAAAATAGAATAACCGAACAGGCTTCGGCCTACGATAATTTACAGCGGATGTCGGTGCACGACATCCTGACGGGCATCAACCGCGAGGACGCCCGTGTGCACGAAGCCGTGCGGCGGACCATCCCCGTCATGGAGCTACTCGTCGAACGCATCGTCGGGCGCATGCAGCGCGGAGGCCGGATGTTTTACATCGGCGCCGGGACGAGCGGCCGGCTGGGGGTCACCGACGCCTCGGAGCTGCCCCCGACCTACGGCGTGCCGTTCGACCGGGTGATCGGGCTGATCGCCGGAGGCGACGGCGCTTTGCGGCGGGCCGTGGAGCACGCCGAAGACGACACCGAAGGGGCCTGGCGCGACATGGCGCCCTACCACCCCACGGCCGGCGATGTGCTGATCGGCATCGCGGCATCGGGCACGACCCCGTACGTGATCGGGGCACTGCACCGCGCCCGCGAACACGGCATCCTGACCGCCTGTATCTGTAGCAACCCGGACTCCCCGCTGGCTGCCGAAGCCGATATTCCGATCGAAATGATCGTCGGGCCGGAACTGGTCACCGGCAGTTCGCGGATGAAATCGGGAACCGGGCAGAAGCTGATCTGCAACATGATTACGACCGCCACGATGATCAAGCTGGGCCGCGTCAAAGGCAACCGGATGGTCAACATGCAACTGACCAACGACAAACTGGTAGACCGCGGAACGCGGATGGTCGCCGACGAACTGGGGCTCGGTTACGAACAGGCCAAACGCCTGCTGCTGCTGCACGGATCGGCCCGCAAAGCGATCGACGCCTACCGCGAATCGCAAAGCTGACCCGCCGGCAAAACACCCCGACAACCACGATCCCGGAAATCCGAAAATGTTGCGGACTTTCGGGATCGTCGCTTTCGGCCAAGTTGGTATTCGGCCCGTTTTTTCGTACCTTTGCAGTTTACGAACAAACGAACAGACAAAGCCTATGAATCATAAACCATTGATATTTATCACCAACGACGACGGAGTCCGCGCCAAAGGGCTCCAAAAGCTGATCGAAACGGTCCGACCGCTGGGCCGGATCGTAGCGGTGGCCCCGGAAGAGGGGCAAAGCGGCATGTCGCACGCCATCACGATGACCCGCCCGCTCTACCTAACCAAAGTGGAAGAGGAAGAAGGTGTAGAAATCTATGCCTGCAGCGGTACGCCTGTAGATTGCGTGAAGATCGCTTTCGATTCGCTGCTGCTGAACAAAGAGATGCCCGCACTGATTCTCTCAGGCATAAACCACGGTTCAAATTCGGCTGTCAACGTACTGTATTCGGGAACAATGGCGGCAGCGATCGAAGCGAGTTTCTACAACATTCCGTCGATCGGCCTGTCACTGCTCGACCACTCGCCGGACGCCGATTTCACCACTGTAAACGGCTACATCCCGCAGCTCGTAGAGACCGTGTTGCATAAAAACCCGGAGTGTCCATTCTGCCTCAACATCAATTTTCCCAATTTGCCCGCGGATCAAATCAAGGGCATCCGTCCGTGCCGCCAGACCCGCGGTTACTGGCGCGAGGAGTTTGAACGACGACAGGACCCGCGCGGTAAAGACTACTACTGGCTGATCGGTTACTTCAACAATGCCGAACCCGAAGCCGAAGACACGGACGAATGGGCGCTCAAGCACGGTTACATTTCAGTGGTACCGATCCAAGTAGACCTGACCAACTACAAACAGCTCGGAGATTTGAAGGATTGGTCGTTCACCGGCAGGCAAAAAGAATCCGGGGACACAAAATCTGAACCCTGCCCGGTCCCCCCTTCATCAAAAGCCGATTTTTGGGAATAACTCAGAGTTTATCGAGAAAATCGGCTATTTCCCGGGCAACCTGAGATTTGATCCCGGTATCCCGTTTTACGTACGTCTCCATCTGTACAGCCATATCCCTCGACGTACACTCCTTCCGAACATGGTTCATATCCTGAATCACGACCAATTTGGATGCGGGGCGGGCGTCATGCAGCAAATTCGCCTCCTCGCCCTTCTGAATATCCCTACCGCCCTTGTCAACACAGGACATCCACCTGTTTCAATTTCCAATACGGCGGAAGCATCCATGACAAAATCAGATATACAAAACAAATATACGGAATGACCGAGAAGCGCGTCCAGCATCTGCGGCTGATTTTCCACTGTCTTACCTGATTCGAGCATATCGACGATCGCCGAAGACAATTCGCAATCAACTAAAATCAGCAAATATAATGTTATTCAAAGGCCATGCACGCACATAACCTGCTTGCATGGCCTTTGATGTCGTCGGTATATTCGCTAAATAAATCCTGAATGACAAACAGTTATTCCAACTCCCAATCGGTACCGTCCTTACGGTCCTTGACCTTCACGCCGAGAGACGTGAGCGAATCCCGGATGCGGTCGGAAGTGGCCCAATCCTTGGCACTCTTCGCCTGCATACGGATATCGAGCACCGTATCGATCAACTGCCCCAACAAACGGTTGTTGTCCCCGGCCAAATCATCGCGCAAACCGAGAATATCGAATACATAAAGGTGCATTACCCGACGCAACTCATCGAGATCGGTAGCCGAAATGGTCTGCTGGCCGTCATAAATTTGATTGATGAGCCGAACCGCATCGAACAGGACGGAAATGACGATCGGTGAATTCAGGTCGTCATCCATCGCCGCTTGACAACGCGGCTCGATATCCGAAATATCGACACTGGAAGAGGGTGAAGGTTTCAGCTTGGACAAGGTCTTCATCGCCTTCATCAGTCGCTCGTAACCTTTCTCAGCCGCCTGTAGTGCCTCGTTCGAAAAATCGAGCGTGCTGCGGTAATGTGCCTGCAGAATGAAAAAACGGATCGTCATCGGGGTATAGGCCTGTTGCAGCAACGGATGATTACCCGTTGTAAGTTGTTCAAGGGTGATGAAATTGCCCAGCGACTTACCCATCTTCTGCCCGTTGATCGTAACCATGTTGTTGTGCATCCAATAACGGGCCGCATCATGACCGCATGCCGCCGTGCTCTGTGCGATTTCGCACTCATGGTGCGGGAACATTAGGTCCATGCCACCGCCGTGGATGTCGAACGTTTCGCCCAAATAGCGCGTACTCATTGCCGAGCACTCCATATGCCAACCCGGAAAACCTTCGCTCCACGGGGAAGGCCAACGCATGATGTGTTCCGGTTGCGCACATTTCCAGAGGGCAAAGTCTGCGGGGTTGTGCTTCTCGCTCTGTCCGTCCAGTTCGCGGGTGGTGTTGAGAACATCATCCAGGTTGCGTCCGGAGAGCTTGCCGTAGTGATGGTCCTTATTGTATTTTTCTACATCGAAATAAACGGAACCTTCACTTTCGTAGGCATATCCGTTCTTCAATATCTCCTTTACAAGTTCTATCTGTTCGATGATGTGGCCGCTGGCATGTGGCTCGATACTGGGAGACAGCACATTCAATGCATCCATCGCCTTATGATAGCGGTTGATGTAGTACTGTGCCACTTCCATTGGTTCCAGTTGTTCCAGACGGGCTTTTTTCGCAATCTTGTCTTCACCTTCGTCGGCATCGTGCTCCAGATGGCCCACGTCGGTAATGTTGCGGACATAGCGCACCTTGTAGCCGATGTGCGTCAGGTAGCGGAACAGCAGGTCGAAAGTGATGGCAGGGCGTGCATGTCCCAAGTGCGGGTCACCGTACACGGTCGGTCCGCAGACATACATGCCTACATGCGGTGCATGCAGCGGTACGAACAGCTCTTTTTTTCTATTTAAAGTGTTGTAAATGGTCAGTTGATGTTCCATAACAGTTGATTATTAGTTCTTTTAGGAGTACAAAGGTATAATAAATCTGTGAAAATCTATAATGATATTCTGTTTTATAAGAGTAAATGCAACGGATTTCACCTTCGTTTATTACTTTTGTATCCATGAAGTCAGATAAACGTGTATTGCTTGGCATGAGTGGCGGCACGGATAGTTCCGTGGCCGCCATGAGGTTGCAGGAAGCCGGTTATGAGGTGACTGGCGTGACTTTCCGTTTCTATGAGGCAGGAGATGAGACCGGGTATTTGGAAGATGCACGGGCTCTGGCCCTGAAGCTGGGGATGAAACACATTACCTATGATGCACGCGAGCTTTTCCGTTCGCGTATTATCCGCTATTTTGTGGAAGAGTATCTAAGGGGGCGTACTCCCGTTCCTTGCACGGTCTGTAATAATGAGCTGAAGTGGGCGTTGTTGGCTAAAATAGCCGATGAAAAGGGGATTTATTGGATTTCTACCGGACATTATGTGCGTAAAGTCTTGTCCGGAGGAAAGTATTATATAGCTCCTGCTGCAGATAAGGACAAAGACCAGACTTTCTTTCTGTGGGGATTGAAGCAGGACATCCTGCAGCGTATGTTGCTTCCGATGGGAGATATTACGAAAAATGAGGCGCGCTCGTATGCGGCGGAGCGTGGTTTCGGGCAGGTGGCTGCGAAGAAAGACAGTATAGGTGTGTGCTTTTGCCCTTTGGATTACCGTTCCTTTTTGAAGCGTGAGGTTCCTGAAACACTATTACCCGGTAAAGGTAGATTCGTCGATGAAAAGGGGGATTTCTTGGGATGGCATGAGGGCTATCCGTTTTATACCGTAGGGCAACGTAGGGGCTTGGGTATCCATCTGAACAAGGCTGTTTTTGTGAAAGAGACAAGAGTGGAAAGCAATGAAGTCGTTTTAGCTCCGCTCTCTTCCCTCTACAAGCAGGAAATGTGGCTGGGAGAGTGGAACCTGGTGGAGAATAGTCGTGTGCTGGGTGCAAACGAGGTTATTGTGAAGATACGCTACCGTAAGCAGGCAAACCGGTGCAGGGTGACTCTTACGGTGGAAGGTCTGTTACGTGTCCGTCTGATAGAGCCGCTGGAATCCATTGCACCCGGGCAGGCAGCGGCTTTCTATGATAAGGACGGATACTTGTTGGGCGGTGGAATTATTCTCTGAACCTTACATTCGTTTTATAGCTTCTCGAACAAAAGATAGTAAATGTTGTTAATTTTATGAGACGTCTTTTTATGAGAAACTTTTAAAACGAACTGTAATATGAAAAGGATATATATTGTAATGTTGTTTGCTGCTTTAGCAACTATAACTTATGCCCAGACGGATGATAAGGGTTATCAGGAGGGAGCTTGGGTATTGAAAGGAGTGACTGGTCTTAATATGTCACAGACTGCCATGGCCAACTGGTCGGCAGGAGGTGAGAATTCCATTGCTGGAAATGCCTACTTGAATGCATCACTGACACACAAGAAAGGAAACTGGCTCTGGGTCACCAACATGGTGCTGGACTATGGCTTGTCCAAAACCAAATCTCAGGGGATGAGGAAAAGTAGTGATAAAATAGGGCTTTCCACTCAGTTGGGATATTCTACAGACAACGTCTGGTTCTATACACTGATGGGTGATTTGAATACCCAGTTTGCCAAAGGATATGACTATCCTGACAAAGAACACCAGATTTCCAATTTCTTTGCTCCTGCCTATTCGAATATCGCCCTGGGTATGGAATGGAGGCCTAAGAGTAACTATTCTCTACTGCTTTCACCCGTTTCCACCAAGATGACTTTCGTGACTGATGACTATCTTTCCGATTTGGGTGCTTTTGGTGTAGACCCGGGTGACCACTTCAAGATAGAGGGTGGCGCTTTTGTGAAAGCCCGTGCTGAATTGCCCGTGATGGAGAATGTGAATCTGATTACTACGGCTGATTTCTTTACTCCTTACAGCAAAGATTTTGGAAACATAGATGTGAATTGGGATGTACTTATCAGCATGAAAATCAATAAAGTATTGTCGGCTACCATCAATACAACTCTAAAGTATGACAATGATGTGAAAACGTTTGATGACAATGGAGTGAAGAAGGGCGCCAAGGTACAGTTTAAGGAAGTGCTGGGAATTGGGCTGGCATATAATTTCTAATCCTTGAGGCTGACTGTTGAAATGAAAAAGTAAAGTCAAAACATACTGACTGATTTGTAAAACGCGGGATTACGCAGATTACATGGATTTATTAATTTATCCCCGTAATTTGCGTAATCCGCGCTTGATTTTATATGATACAGTAATTTACCGGTTCAGTTCCAGCATCTCCTCTATATACTCCCTTGTATTACTGAGTCGAGGCACTTTATGCTGTCCGCCGAGTTTCCCCTTGCTATCCAGCCAGTCATGGAAGAGGTTGGGACGGGCGACGATGATTTCCAGCGGTTGCAGCGCCAGATTATTCTGCCTTTTAGCCTCGTAGTCGGAGTTCACCTCTTTCAGGGTATCGTCCAATACTTTGGCGAACTTCTCCAGGCTGTCCGGCATTTGTGCAAACTCTATCAGCCACTGGTGGCGGCATTTGGCATGCTTGTCCATAAACACGGGAGCAGCAGAGTAATCTACTACTTGTGCACCGGTCTCGGCACATGCCCTGGCAAGTCCTCTTTCCGCGTTATCCACAATCAGTTCTTCGCCGAACGCGTTGATAAAGTGCTTGGTACGTCCGGTGATGACGAACTTATAGGGGTTCTTCGATGTGAACTTCACCGTATCTCCAATCATATATCGCCACAAACCGGCAGAAGTGGAGATTACCATGGCGTAGTTTTTGTTCAGCTCCACCTCCTCGAGGCAGAAGGTACGCGGATTCTCCTTGCCTACATCTTCAAGCGGGATGAACTCGTAGAAGATACCGTAGTCAATCATCAGCAACATGGCAGGGTCGGCAGGGTCGTTCTGCGTGCCGAAGTAGCCTTCGGAGGCGTTATAAGTCTCTACATAATGCATCTTGCTGCTGCGGATCACGTCTTTGTATTGCTCGCGGTAGGGAGTGAAGGCAACGCCGCCGTGGAAGAATACCTCCAGGTTGGGCCATATCTCTTCGAGGCTCTGCTTTCCCGTCTTTTCCAGTATATGTTTGATGAGTACAAGCATCCAGGACGGTACACCGGAAAGGTTGCTTACATTTGCATGGATGGTTTCGCGGGCAATGGCCTCCATTTTGGGCTCGAAGTGCTCCATCAAGGCTGTCTGCTTGCTGGGTACGCGGACAAAGTTTACCAGTGGGTTGATATTTTCTATGAGGATGGCGGAGAGATCGCCTACAAGACTGTGGTTGGTGTTCAGGTTGGGAGCGTGGCTGCCTCCAAGGATAAGCCCTTTACCGGAAAAGAAACGACTTTCGGGATTCTGTCCCAGATAGATGGCAACGGCATCCCGGCCTCCCTTGTAATGCGTGTCGTGCAAGGACTCCCGGCTGACGGGCAGGAACTTACTCTTGTCGTTGGTGGTACCCGATGATTTGGCAAACCAACGTATTTCCGAAGGCCAAAGCAGATTTTGCTCACCGGCACGCAGGCGGGTTACATAAGGCTTTACTTCTTCGTAAGTTTGTATGGGAAGGCGCTTCTTGAAATCTTCATAAGTACGGATAGAGGCATAGTCATGCTTCTTTCCCCATTCCGTGTTTGCCGCTGTCCGGACGAGGCGCTGCAGTACAAGCTGTTGCAATTCACCGGCATGGCTGGTGTATTGTTCGATTTCTTTCAGACGGGGAGCAAAATATACCTTATTCAGAAACTTTGTAATATTCATCGTTCTTTGTGAAATCTTATTTTAAACCGCAAAAATAATCTTATTTATCGGCATCTCTATCTTTTTTCTCTTTTTTTTCTATCTTTACGGACCTATAGAACAATAATTCAAACAAAAATATCATGAGAATAGGTATTTTGACTTCAGGAGGCGACTGTCCCGGCATCAACGCTACCATTCGCGGTGTATGCAAAACAGCTATCAACCATTATGGAATGGAGGTAATTGGCATTCACAGCGGTTTTCAGGGGCTGCTGACCAAGGATGTGGAGTCGTTTACCGAAAAGTCCTTATCTGGTTTGCTGAACTTGGGAGGTACGATGCTCGGTACTTCGCGTGAGAAGCCCTTTAAGAAGAACGGCGTGATGTCCGGCGTGGACAAACCGGCACTGATAGTGCGGAATATCAAAGAGATGGGACTTGATTGTGTGGTCTGCATCGGTGGAAACGGTACGCAGAAGACAGCCGCCAAACTCTCTGCTATGGGGCTGAACATTGTGTCTGTACCTAAAACCATAGACAACGATATTTGGGGAACTGATTTCTCCTTCGGATTCGATTCTGCCGTCAGCATTGCTACGGATGCCATCGACCGGTTGCACAGCACGGCCAGCTCGCACAAACGGGTGATGGTGATTGAGGTGATGGGGCACAAGGCAGGTTGGATAGCCTTATACTCCGGTATGGCAGGCGGTGGTGACGTGATTCTGATTCCGGAGATTCCCTATAATATCCACCGTATCGGAGAAACGATTCTGAATCGGCTGAAGAAAGGAAAGCCTTACTCCATCGTGGTGGTAGCCGAAGGTATACAGACGGACGGGCGGAAGCGTGCCGCCGAGTATATCGCTCAGGAGATAGAGTATGAGACGGGTATCGAGACCCGTGAGACTGTGTTGGGTTATATTCAGCGGGGCGGCTCACCCACACCTTTTGACCGTAACCTTTCCACACGTATGGGCGGACATGCCACGGAACTGATTGCCAACGGGCAGTTCGGGCGGATGATTACCTTGAAGGGGAATGAAATAGCTTCTGCACCGCTGGAGGAGATTGCGGGCAAGTTGAAGCTGGTGACGGAAGACAATGACTTAGTTGTCCAGGGACGTCGGATGGGAATCTGTTTCGGCTAATTTTTCTTGTGGGGATTCTTCAACAGCTTCTGCCATGGGATTTTCTTCTGTGGAGGTTTCTGTTGCATGGTTTCGCTCCTTGGCTGCCTGGACTTCCTCCTTGAAAGCGGCATCCTTAATTTTTTTCAATGCCATCTGTGCCGCATTTTGTTGCGACTCCTTCTTGGAATAACCGGTGCCGGTACCTGCCGATATCCCTTCGATGCGGACTTCGGTGTGGAACATCGGATTGTATTCTTCGTCGAGAAACTGCTCGATAAGCTCGAATGACACCTCCATTTTGTTCTTCTGGCTCCATTCGATGAGTTTTGACTTGAAGTTGACCTCTTTGCGAGACATCTTGTCGAGGTCGATATAGTTTTTGAAAATCTTCTCTTCCATGAACTGCTTGCAGCGGTCGTAGCCCTGGTCCAGATAAATGGCGCCGATGAAGGCTTCGAATGCATTGCCGTACATGTAGCTGTTGTGGGATGAGGAGCGGGTGGAGTATTTCACCAGTTTGTCCAGTCCGATTTCCACGGCCAGTTTGTTGAGTGTTTCCCGCTGTACAATTTTGGAACGGGTATTGGTAAGGAAACCTTCGCGGCGTCCTTCGAAATGGCGGTAGACAATATCTCCTACAATGGCGTCGAGGATAGCATCGCCCAAGAATTCCAGCCGTTCGTTGTTGATGGGACGTCCTTTTTCGGAGCGCATGGAGATGGATTTATGCAGCAAAGCCTGCTGATAGACCTTGATGTCACGTGGAAAGAAGCCGAGAATTCTGTAAAAACAAAAATAAGACTCTCTATCCTTGCGGAACAAGAGCCTTATTTTATCTATTTGGTTACGTAACACGACCTTATTATTCTGCGTATTTCTTGAAAATGACACACGCATTATGACCACCGAATCCAAAAGTATTGGACAAAGCTACGTTCACTTCGCGCTTTTGTGCTTTGTTGAACGTGAAGTTCAGGTCATAGTCGATGTTTTCGTCGTTATCACCCTCTTCGTGGTTGATGGTCGGAGGAACAATGCCATTCTTGATGGCGAGGATGCTTGCAATGGATTCTACCGCACCGGCAGCGCCCAGCAAGTGGCCGGTCATGGATTTTGTCGAACTGATGTTCAACTCATACGCATGCTGTCCGAATACCTCTTTGATTGCTTTTGCTTCCGAAATATCACCTACGGGAGTAGATGTACCGTGAACATTGATATAATCTACTTCTTCGGGTTTCATTTCTGCATCTTCCAACGCATTCAGCATCACTAACTTGGCTCCCAAACCTTCGGGGTGAGAGGCTGTCAGGTGATGAGCGTCGGCAGACATTCCTACGCCGGCAACTTCCGCATAGATTTTGGCACCGCGTGCCTTGGCGTGTTCCAGTTCCTCGAGAACGAGACAACCGCCACCTTCACCCATGATGAATCCGTCACGGCTTGCGCTGAACGGACGGGATGCAGTTTCGGGAGAATCATTGCGGGTTGACAATGCATGCATGGCATTGAAACCACCTACACCGCAAGCGGCGATGGCAGCTTCCGAACCACCGGACACGATAACATTTGCCTTACCCAAACGGATGAGGTTAAACGCATCGGCAATGGCATTTGTGGAAGTGGCACATGCAGAACAAGTTGCGTAGTTGGGACCATGGAAACCATACATGATGGAAATTTGTCCGGCAGCAATGTCCGAAATCATCTTGGGGATGAAGAACGGATTGAATTTGGGGCCGTTTTCCTTACCGGTCAGGGCATAGTTGCCCGCCTCTTCTTCGAATGTACGGATGCCACCGATACCGGCGCCGAAGATGACACCGATTCTGTTTAAATCCTCATTTTCGACGTCAAGCCCAGAGTCACCTACCGCTTCTTTGGCTACTGCAATGGCATATTGTGTGTACAAGTCCATCTTGCGGGCCTCTTTGCGGTCTATATATTTGGTAGCATCGAAGCCTTTTACTTCGCATGCAAACTGAGTCTTGAAAAGCGATGCATCGAAATGAGTAATAGGTCCTGCTCCACTAACCCCATTCACAAGATTTTCCCAGAATTCGGGAACACTGTTGCCAATGGGAGTAATGGCGCCGAGACCTGTTACTACAACTCTTTTTAATTCCATGTTATAAACGAATGGATAAGATTACTTAGCGTGTTCTTCGATGTAAGATACAGCATCACCTACAGTACCAATCTTTTCTGCTTGGTCATCAGGAATAGAGATACCGAATTCTTTTTCGAATTCCATGATAAGTTCTACAGTGTCAAGAGAATCTGCTCCCAGGTCGTTAGTGAAGCTAGCTTCGTTAGTAACTTCTGATTCTTCTACGCCTAATTTATCGACGATAATCGCTTTCACTCTTGATGCAATTTCAGACATAACTTTAAGTTTTTAATTAATAATTAGTTTTATTTCTTTAAATTTGCGGTGCAAAGGAATGAATATTTATCGTTCCTCGCAAATATTTGATGAATTAAATGCACCTTTTTGCACATTTTTCACGGTTTTGTGCAGGATTTGGAGGGTTTATGAGTAAAAACATTGCTATTTTCGCTTCCGGTAACGGAACAAATGCAGAGAATATCATCCGTTATTTCCAAAATAGCGAATCGGTGAACGTAAAGCAGGTTTTGGCAGATAGGGAGACTGCCTTTGTTTTGGAACGTGCACGTAGACTGAATGTTCCGTTTGCCTGTTTGGACAAGGCCGCATGGGCGGATGGTACGGTTGTATTGTCTTTGTTGGAAGATAAAGGAATAGATTTTATTGTCCTTGCCGGTTTCCTTGCACGTGTGCCGGACTGTATCTTGCATGCTTATCCTAATAAAATTATAAATATTCACCCTTCCTTATTGCCTAAATTTGGCGGTAAGGGAATGTATGGCGGGCATGTGCATGAAGCTGTGGTGGCTGCCGGTGAAACGGAAACCGGTATTACCATACATTATTTAAATGAACATTTCGATGAAGGCGAAATTATAGTACAGTACAAATGTCCTGTTGTGGCGGAGGATACAGCAGGGGATGTAGCAAAGAAAGTACATGCGCTGGAGTATGAGTATTATCCGAAGGTTATCGACAGTTTGTTGTCGGAAGTGCGCTGATAGCCTTTCGGAATACGATTTCTAAGAGAAGCGACATATTATTCCGAATGGTTCAGAATTGTGTATGCTTTTTTTTCTCTTCTTAGAGGGTAGTCCCCCCGTAACTTTTCAAATAATTCCGGATGTGTTTTGAGTGCATTACTATCTTGTCGGGGATCATATATTTGCAAATAGGCATCTGACAAGGTTTCTGCCGTAATTTGCGGTTGGCTTGGGGCAGGAGGAATAATCTG
>ERZ780178.2024-NODE-2024-length-12134-cov-4.373706_pt1 | contig 12134 bp, 8 predicted proteins | sample MGYA00511018_ERZ780178 | MGnify/ENA primary metagenome ERZ780178 (study PRJEB29588, sample SAMEA2151439) | human gut metagenome | biome: human gut; feature: human-associated habitat; material: faeces | place: Denmark | collected 2008/2010 ...
GATTTTGAATGACAGCGAAAAAAGTTCTTAAACACCCTTGACAAAACGTATCAGAGGATTTGCTCCTGCAGGCGATGGAAACGGCCTGTGCCGATGAATTCCCCGAGGATGCAGAACGCAAGGGCATTGGAACCCCGGCAACCAGAGCTGCGACCATCGAAAAGCTCGTCCAGAAAGGGTATCTGGAGCGCAAGGGTACAGGCAAGATGAAGCACCTGATCCCGACGCAAACAGGGCAGGCGCTGATTACCGTAGCCCCGGAACAGATTCAGTCCCCCTCCATGACCGCCGACTGGGAAGAAAAGCTGTCCCAGATCGAGCTTGGACAGTATACGCCGGAGCAGTTCATGGGGGAAATCGCTCACATGATTACCGATCTGGTAAACACCTATGAAATTGTAGAAGGAGCAGAAGCACTTATGAGACGCAATCAGAATATCGGAATCTGTCCCCACTGCGGAAGTGAAGTCGTTGCGCGGGAAAAAGGCTGGATGTGCCGTAACCGGGAGTGCCGGTTCGTCCTCTGGAAGAACAGCGCCTATTTCAAAAAGATCGGCAAGCCCATGACCGAACACATGGCCGCCCGCCTGATTCGGGAAAAGCGGCTGCGCCTCAAAGACTGTCAGAGTCAGCGCACCGGCAGGGCCTTTACTGCCGATGTCCTCATGAGTATGGAAGCAGACGGCAGTCCCTCCTTCACCATGACCTTCCCCAATGGAGGTGCTAAGAAATGAGAGAAGCCCTTTCTCAGGCATACCAGGAACAGGCCGAGCATTTCTTTGACAGTCAGGCGGATTCCTATGCGATTATGCAGCTGGATTCCAGCAAGGTCACACCGTTTGAACCATTCTCCTCTCTGCGGTTGCTGGAAAAGTATGGATTAAAGCCCAATGCACAGCACTACAACATCGTCTATACCGATGCACTGCCGGTATTCCAAAACATCCATGTGTTTCTGGAAAGCATCTATTCCAGATTCAACAGTGACCGCCCGGAGAATTTCAAATGGCACAGTCTGTCTGTCAGCGACATCGTAGCCATCTGTCAGGCGGGTGTGGTAAGCTGTTACTATTGCGATTCTATTGGTTTCCAGAAGCTGGACATAGTTCTGGAACCTCAGAATTACCTCAAGGCAGCGGAGATGTCCATGGAGGATGACTACAGCATGGTGGATGGCATTATAAACAACGGGAAGGCACAGCAGCTGGAAGATACGCCGTCCATGCTGGGGCAGCTCAAAGAGAAAGCCGAAGCCTGCAAGGATACTCCCTCCCCAAAGAAACCCAAGAGTAAGGAGCGCTGAGCATTATGACCTTCAGCCGGGATGAAGAAGTCCTGATGATGCTTTATAGTCCCGGCAGCAAATCGGGACTGGTAAAAGCCCTCAGGAAAATGTCTGCGGATTTAGATTTGGATGACCCGGAAGACAATCAGCTTTATCAGCTTACCCAATCGCTACAGGCCAAACTGGAACGGATGACTGCTGCGGAGTTTCGCCAGCTTGACCTGTACCGCAATCTATAGAAATGGAGGAACACATGGTAGATAAACTGAAATCCCTTGTCCAAATGTCCGAGTTCATTGCCGCGAACAGCACACAGACCTATGAAAGCTGGACGCACTTTCTGCAATTCTCAGGGCGTTTTTACAAGTATACCTACGACGAACAAATCAGCATCTACTTTCAGCGACCGGAAGCCACTGCTGTTGCCAGCTATGAAATCTGGAATCAACAGATGCGCCGGTATATCAAGCGCGGCTCTGTGGGTATCGCAGTTATTGACAACAGCGGGAATGGCACGCGCTTTCGCTATCTGTTTGATATTGCAGATACCGGCACACGGCAGACTTCCAGAACGCCGAACATCTGGAAGATGAGTCGAGAGCATGAGCAAGCTGTTGCACAGGATTTGGAGCAGCGGTATGGCATTCCCGGCGACATCGGTTCGGTGGAAAATCATCTGGAACTGCTTGCTATGCAGAAGGCATCCGAGTATTGGGAAGCCCACAGCGAGGAGATTGCCGGTATCCTTGATGATAGTGCGCTGGCGGTGTATGATGTAGATGCGCTGGGGTTCAACTTCCGAAAAGCCGTTTCAAACAGCACCCTTTACCAGCTGATCAGCCGATGCCTTGGCAATCCGGATGATTACTTCGGCTTTGAGGATTTCTCGGATGTGTTCGATTTCAACACCCCGCAAACCGCCGCAGCGCTGGGCACCGCAGTCAACACAATTTCTTCTGAGATACTTCGTCAAATCGAAATCACCATCAGAAGCTACAATCGGAATCAAGAAAGGAGTCAAACCAATGAAACCGCAGCTGACCTATATCCGCAACGGGGATTATCTGATCCCGAACCTCACGCTGGAGAGCACCGAGCAGAGGCCTCTGAACAAGTACGGACGGATGCGCCGGACATTCCTGAAGGAACACAGACCCACTCAGTACAGCATTCTGGCGATGACCCAGAAGCTGTTTCCCCACCTGTGGGAGATTCAGGAAACGGCAGAACGCAGACTGAGCCAGATGATGGAGGAACTGCTGGCACAGAACCCGGCCCCGGACAAGGCGACCGACCCGATGGCGTGGGTACAGCACATGAACAGCCTGAAAGTACAGGCCGAGGAGACGATCTTCGCGGAGCTGATCTACCGCTAATTATTGAGGAGCCACCCATTGAGGGCGAACAGGTTTCCTTCTTCGCAAGTGAATATGAGCAGATACAGACGATTGACGAAGCAGAGAGTGCGCAAAAGGCACCCTCTGCTTTTTCCATGCCCCAGGATATCATTGATGACTGTCTCCGATCCGGCGGCAATATGGAAGATCACCGCATGCTTGTGGTCGCCGAGTTCTCAAAGCAGAAACCGATCTCCGAGATTGCTGCCGTTCTGCCAAGAATCTTCGTTGGTGGCCATGGTCTGAAACTCAGCGCAGGAGATGTATCTGCATGGTATTACCCGGACGGTATTCATCTGTCCTACGGGCGAAACATCCAGCATTCCAGAGCTGCACAGATTATCAGCTGGAAAGATGCCGCGCTGCGTATCGGTCAGCTGCTGGAAGAAGGGCACTATGCGTCCAATACAGAGCTTGCAGAAGCGCTCTACCATGAACAGAGCGTTCTTGCTGACAGGCTGGGGCTTGCCAGCCGGGATGCCGTTGACGGATATATGCCTACAATTCGCAGCATAAAAGGCGTTTTTCCCGATCAGTTGGATTCGGTTATTGAGCTGCTTCGTTCCCCAGATTCTTTAGAGACCATCTCAAAGGAGTTTGCTGAGTTTTACGCTGGATACAAAGCCGGAGAGCCTGTCAGCCGATTCAAGATCTACACCATCGACCAGATTGCCTCCGGCCTGATCGATCTGACACTGCCTCGCAGAGAATATGCCACTGAGTGGACACAGGTTCCGCAGCCTGCCGGCTTCATTACAGAAGATGAAATTGACACACTGTTTGTTTCCGGTCCCCCTATGTCCGGTGGAAAGCAACGGGTCTTTGACTATTTCTCCCAGCACCATTCCCCTAAGGAAGAAATCGCTTTCCTGAAGAATGAATACGGAATCAGCGGTCATAACAATGCGCTTCCCGGCAGTTTCAGGAGCGATGTCATGTTTGATGGCAAAGGCATGACCCTGAAGAAGCCCGGATGTGCCAGGGTTGAAATGCGGTGGAATCAGATTCATGACAGAATCCGCAATCTGGTTCGCAGGGACAGCTATCTTTCAGTAGAGGAAGCGGAGGAGCGGCGAGCGCGGCACAGCTCTGAAGAAGAACTGTTCGACGAGGTTCCTAACCTCTCCGAAGAAACGCAGGAACCAAACGACAGCGAGCAATCCTTGCCCGAAGCTGCGCCGTTGGTTGCAGATGAAATCGAGGATTCCCAGACTCCCAAAGCCCCGGAACCCGAAGCACCGATGGAAGAAGAATCTGAGGTCAAGGTAGAACCTGTCCATGAAAGCAGCCCCCAGCTTGCTGTTCTGAGCGCTGCCCAGGAAGCAGAGTACCGAGCCATTCGGGAGCAATACGACTCCACGGTTTTGGTGGGCTTTGAACAGAATGGTTATTTTGAGTTCTACGGCGACGATGTTCAGAAGGTCAGCGTTGCGTTAGGCTCCCACATCCTCACGAAGTCCGTTGAAGGTGGGGACACTATTTCTGTGACTGGGTTCCCGGCAGAAAGCTGGGTGGCAAAGGGAAAGAAAATCTGGAGCCACGGCAACTGCCTTGTGATGATGGGTGCAAACGAGGATGGTTCCCACTATCGTTTCCATGAGTACAAGGGCGGCGAGTATCTTCCCATTGGGCAGAGGCTGGAAATTGATAACCGGCAGTTCATCATTGATTCTGTTGACTACCATACCGGAAAAGTCACCTTGCAGGACGATTCTTTCCGCACTGGCACCGGCTTTCCCATCTTCCGCGTGGAGTCTACCGGTTTTGTCCGTTCCTATCTGGAGGACTGGATGGACAGTCACCCCGCGTACACCATCGAGACCGTAGAAACCATCCCGGCTGAGGAAAACCATCTGCCCTTCGATGTGGTCATCCTGACATTGAAAACACCGTCCAAAGCGGTCGAACCAGAACTCCCTCCCAAGCCAGTAGCCCCGGCCGTCAACTACCACATTACCGATTACAACCTCGGTGTTGGCGGTGCAAAGCAGAAATTCGCAAGGAACTATGCAGCAATCTGTTTGCTCCACGAACTGGAAAGAAGCGGCGCTCAGGCTGACCCCGACCAGCAGGAAGTGCTGGGGCAGTATGTTGGCTGGGGTGGTCTTGCCGATGCCTTTGACGACACCAAGCCGGAATGGGCATTTGAATATGCCCAGCTAAAAGCAGAACTCACCGATGAGGAATACAGAGCTGCAAGGGCTTCCACACTGAATGCCCATTACACCAGCCCTACCATTATCCGTGCTATGTATCAAGCCATTGAAAACATGGATTTCCAGACTGGCAACATTCTGGAGCCTGCTATGGGCGTGGGCAACTTCTTCGGGATGCTGCCCGAGGGTATGAAGCACAGCCGCCTCTATGGTGTCGAGCTGGACAGCCTTTCCGGTCGGATCGCCAAGCAGCTGTATCCCAATGCACACATCACCATCTCCGGCTTTGAGCAGACCAGCGAGAAGGATTTCTACGACCTGGCAATCGGCAATGTCCCCTTTGGGCAGTATCGTGTGAATGACCCGGCTTTCAATAAGCTGGGTTTTTCCATCCACAACTACTTCTTTGCAAAGGGCTTGGAACAGCTGCGTCCCGGCGGCATCATGGCTTTCATTACCAGCCGCTACACCATGGATTCCAAGGACAGTACCGTCCGAAGGTATATTGCAGAGCGGGCTGAGCTGCTGGGTGCCATCCGGCTTCCCAACAATGCCTTCAAAGCCAATGCCAGTGCAGAGGTAGTATCCGATATCCTGTTTCTCCAGAAGCGGGACAGGCCCATTGTCAATGAGCCTGAGTGGGTTTCCCTTGGGGAAAACAAGGACGGGTTTGCCATCAATCGGTATTTCCTCGACAATCCGCACATGGTTCTGGGTGGAGAAACTACCCAGAGCACCCGATTCGGCTTGGACTACACCGTAGTCCCCCATGAAGAAATCCCCCTTTCCACGCTGCTGAGCGATGCCATCCAGCACATCCACGGGAGCTATCAGGAAGCGGGCCTGCCTGATCTTGGTGAAGGTGAGGAAATCCGGGAGACCATTCCCGCCGATCCCAGCGTCAAAAACTTCTCCTACGCTTTGGTAGATGGAGAAATCTACTATCGGGAAAACAGCGTGATGGTCAAGCCACAGATCAAAGCCGCTGCAAAAGACCGGATTCGCGGAATGATCGGTCTGCGGGATTGCGTCCGGGAACTGATTGAACTCCAGATGGATGCCTTGACACCCGACCAGGAAATCACCGCAAAACAGGCAGAGCTGGATAAGCTGTATGATTCCTTCTCTGCAAAGTATGGACTGATCAACTCCAAGGGAAACCGGCTGGCATTCTCGGATGACAGCTCCTACTATCTGCTGTGCAGTCTGGAAGTCCTGGACGAAGATAACAAATTTCTGCGGAAAGCCGATATGTTCACCAAACGCACCATCCGTCAGGCCAGAGCCGTTACCTCAGTGGATACTGCCTCGGAAGCACTCGCCGTTTCCATTGCGGAGCACGCCAGCGTCGATATGGCATACATGTCCCAGTTGTCCGGGAAATCTGTTGAGGAGCTTGCGGATGAGCTTCGCGGCGTCATTTTTCAGCTTCCGGGCGTTCTGGATGAGGATGGCTCTCCCAGCTATGTGACGGCGGACGAATATCTCTCCGGCAATGTGCGGCAGAAGCTGGCCATTGCTCGCCGTGCCGCGGAGGAATCCGAAGTATTCCGTGACAATGTGGAGGCTTTGGAAAAAGCACAGCCCAAAGATCTGGATGCCTCCGAAATTGATGTACGCCTGGGTGCAACCTGGATTGACAAAAATTATATTCAGGCGTTCATGGAAGATCTGCTCCAGCCTCCGTTCTATCTCCGGCGATCTATTGTCGTGAATTACTCTCCCTACACAGCGGAGTGGAGCATTACCGGGAAGAAGAATGTCAGCTATCGGGATGTGAATGCGTACACCACCTACGGCACCTCCAGAATCAACGCCTATCAGCTTTTGCAGGATTCCCTGAACCTGCGGGATTCCCGTGTGTATGATACCGTGGAAGACCCGGATGGTAAGGAGCGGCGGGTGCTGAACCAGAAGGAAACCACCCTGGCACAGCAGAAACAGCAGGCGATCAAGGATGCGTTCCGGGACTGGATTTGGAAAGATCCGGAGCGCCGGCAGACGCTGGTGGAGCTATACAACGAGAAATTCAACTCCACCCGCCCTCGGGAGTACGATGGTACTCACATCAGCTTCAGCGGCATGAGTCCTGAGATTTCTCTGCGGGAGCATCAGAAGAATGCCATCGCCCACATTCTGTATGGTGGCAATACGCTTCTGGCACATGAGGTAGGCAGCGGCAAGACCTTTGAGATGGTTGCTGCTGCCATGGAGAGCAAGCGGCTGGGCCTATGCAGCAAGTCCATGATTGTGGTGCCGAACCACTTAATTGAGCAGTGGGCCGGTGAGTTTCTCCGGCTTTATCCCTCCGCAAACCTCCTTGTTGCACGAAGAAAGGATTTTGAACCGGCGCACCGTAAGACCTTCTGCTCGAAGATCGCAACCGGCGACTACGATGCGGTGATCATTGGTCACTCTCAGTTTGAAAAGATTCCCATGTCCTTTGAACGGCAGCAGGCATCTATCGAAAAGCAGATTGCGGAAGTGGAAGAAGGCATTGCGGAGCTGCGTGCCAGCGGTGCCGAGCGATTTACTGTCAAATCCATGGAACGAACGAAACGCGGACTGAAATCCCGGTTGGAAAAACTCCTCTCCAGCACGAAAAAGGATGATGTCGTAACCTTTGAGCAGCTTGGCGTGGATCGGCTGTTCGTGGACGAGGCACATGGGTACAAAAACCTCTTTTTGTATACAAAAATGCAGAATGTGGCAGGTATTTCCACTACAGATGCCCAAAAATCTTCGGATATGTATATGAAGTGCCAGTATCTGGATGAGAAAACCGGTGGGCGCGGCGTGATCTTTGCAACCGGAACGCCCATCAGCAACTCCATGACAGAGCTGTATACTATGATGCGGTATCTGCAAAGCGATACCCTCCGGGAAAAGGGCTGGAGCCATTTTGACTGTTGGGCGGCTCACTTTGGCGAAACCAAAACCGTGATCGAGCTGGCTCCTGAGGGCACAGGCTACCGGGCAAGAACCCGGTTTGCCAAGTTCTACAACCTGCCGGAGCTGATTAACATCTGGAAAGAAGCCGCAGATGTGAAAACTGCGGATCAGCTGCACCTGCCTCGCCCGGAGGCTGTATATCACAACGAAGTGGCAAAGCCCACCCCGGAGCAGCAGGAGCTGGTATCCGAGCTTTCTGATCGCGCGGCGAAGGTTCATAGCGGCATTGTGGAGCCGAGGGAGGACAACATGCTCAAGATCACCTCGGATGGTCGAAAGCTGGGGTTGGATCAGCGGATCATTAACCCCGATCTGCCGGATGAACAGGGCACGAAGATCAACATGTGCGTTGAGAATATTCTCCGCATTTGGCGCGATGGCGAGGCTGAGAAGCTGACACAGTTGGTGTTTTGTGATATCTCGACACCCAAAGCAAAGGCTTCTGCGAAGAAAAGCGTGAAGGAGCCACAGGAAGAAAGCACCGATACTCCCGCTTTCGATCCCCTCGCAGCGCTCAATGCCTCCGATTCTTCCTTTACTGCCTATGATGACATTCGCTCCAAGCTGATTGCCGGTGGTATTCCGCCAGAGCAGATTGCATTCATCCATGATGCAAACACGGAAACCCGGAAAAAGGAACTGTTTGCAAAGGTTCGCACTGGTCAAGTGCGTGTTTTGATGGGCAGTACCTTCAAAATGGGCGCTGGTATGAATGTGCAGGACAGGCTGATTGCCTTGCATGATCTCGACTGCCCCTGGCGACCGGGTGATCTGGAGCAGCGAAGCGGTCGAATCATTCGGCAGGGCAATATGAATAAGCAGGTTCACATCTACCGTTATGTCACAGAAGGGACATTCGATTCGTACCTCTGGCAGACGGTGGAAAACAAGCAAAAATTCATCAGCCAGATTATGACCTCCAAATCCCCGGTTCGCTCCTGCGAAGATGTGGATGAAACGGCGCTGTCCTTTGCAGAAATCAAGGCACTTTGCGCAGGCAATCCGGCAATCAAAGAGAAGATGGATTTGGACATTGAGGTTTCTCGCCTGAAGGTGCTGAAAGCTGACCATCAGAGCCAGCAGTTTCGGATGGAGGATAACCTGATTAAGTATTTCCCTGAGCAGATCCGTAAGCTGCAAGGCATCATTGCCGGACTGGAAGCAGACATTCAGACAGCAGAAGCACACCCGCACCCCGAAGAAGGGTTTGCTGGCATGACCCTCGATAATAAAGTCTTATCTGATAAGGAAAAGGCAGGCGTTTCCTTACTGGAGGCTTCCAAACAGGCAACCGGCTATGACCCGTTGCAGATTGGCTCGTATCGGGGTTTTGAGATGAGCGTTACTCTGGAAAACTTCGGAAAGGATCGGGTGCTGACTTTGACCGGGCAGCTCTCCCACCGGGTAACGCTGGGCAACGATGCCAGAGGCAATCTGGTCAGAATTGATAACACCATCAAAGACATGCCCAGACTCTTATCGACCTCTCAGGGGCAGCTTCAGAATTTACAGGAACAGGTGGCGCTGACGAAAGCCGAGCTTGGCAAACCATTCCCCCAGGAAGCAGAGCTGGCGCAGAAAAGCCAGCGGTTGGCAGAACTCAACTCGATTCTGGACATGGACGGCAAGAAGAACAACTCTGACCGTGACAGTGAAGACAGGGACGACACGGATCGGCCTTCTGTGCTGGATGATCTTCACCGCCGCGTCGAGGAAATGCCACCCTATCGGAGGACAGAATCCCGTGAATTGGAGGAACGGTCATGAGGGAAAAAGATCAGATGCTTCACTTCCGTGTGAGCAAAGCAGAGCTGGATATCATCCGGCAGAAAATGCAGGAGGTGGGTGTCCGTAACATGGGTGCCTACCTGCGCAAGATGGCCATGGACGGCTATTGCATCCGGCTTGACCTTGGTGACCTCAAAAAGGTGGTTTCTCTTATGCGCTATGCCAGCAACAACCTGAATCAGTACGCCAGAAAAGCCAACGAGACTGGCAGCGTATATCTGGAGGACATTCAAGATCTGCAAAAGCGATTCGATCTCATATGGGAAGAACTAAAGGGAATCCACACGCGGCTTGCCAGCATTGAGTAGCCTTCTCAGCGGCATCCTTGCGCAAATCCACATGATCGCCTACAATATTGGTGAAAGGAGGGCATCGCCTATGCTCGCTCTGATAAAACTCCCCTTCAAACTGCTGTCCCTGCCTCTGATGATTGTTTGTGCCGGTCTTTCCCTCCTGGCAAAGCTGTGCAGCAATCTCTCCGGGTATATTCTCAGTCCGCTGATCCTATTCATTTTCGGATGCGGGGTCTATACGGCGATCTCGCAGCAATGGAATCAGGTGCTGCTGTTGGGAATGATCGAATTGCTCTTCATTTCGGCGTTGTTTGGCTCCGTTCTGATCGAAACCATATTTGACTGGTTCTACGCAATTCTCAAAGGGTTCGTACAGTCGTGACAGCATAACTTGGCCACCTTGCAGCAATGCAGGGTGGCCCTCTTTTTTACAATACCATAGGAGGTAACATATGGCAGCTACGCGGCTGATTGCGCTGCATATCAACAAAGGAAAAACCGTGGCACAGTGCCTGCGGGATCGGACTGACTATGCGCAGAACCCGGAGAAGACCGCCAAGGGTGATTTGGTCACTGGCTATCAGTGCGACCCAATGACCGTAGACGAAGAATTTCTACTTGCCAAACGGCAGTATCAGCACATCACAGGAAAGCACCAGAAACGGGATGTGATTGCTTATCAGATTCGACAGTCCTTCAAGCCAGGTGAGATCACGCCGGATGAAGCAAACAAAGTTGGCTATGAATTGGCAGAACGCTTTACCAAAGGGAACCACGCTTTCGTTGTGGCAACGCACACTGACCGTGCCCATATACACAACCACATTATTTTCAACTCCACCACGCTGGACTGTGCCCACAAATTCAAGGACTTCTATTATTCTGGACTGGCCATTCAAAGATTGAGCGACCTTATCTGTCTGGAACATGGGCTTTCCATCATTGAAAAGGTGCCCTATTCCCAGCGCCCCAAGAGAACGATCTATGAGAAACGCACCACTTACCGGGAGCGCATTCGCCAGGATATTGATACCATCCTGAAAAAACCTCCCGCCGACTATGATGCCTTCCTGCGCCGACTGGAGGAGATGGGCTATGAAGTCAAGAGGGGCAAATATGCTTCGGTCAAAGGAAAAGACCAGCAGCGGTTTGTTCGGTTCCATTCTCTGGGTGAGGGGTATGTCGAAGAAGATATTCAGGCTGTCATTGCGGGCGAGAAAAAGCATCGTGCCAGAATCAAATCTCCCTTGGCAAAAGAGAATCGGGTATTCAATCTGCTGCTTGTCATCGATGATAAGATTCTGGCAAAAGGCCCCGGCTATCAGCAGTGGGCTACAAACTACAATCTAAAGCAGATGGCGAAGACCCGAATCTTTCTCAAAGAGCATAGCATTAACTCCATGGATGAGCTGCGTGAGAAAGCAAGCACCACTTCCGCAGACTTCGACCGAATTGACAAAGAGCTGAAATCCGCCGAACAACGGCTGGTAGAAATCGCCGCTTTGAAGAAGCACATCATCAACTATGCCAAAACCCGCGAGGCCTATGTCCAGTACCGAAAGGCTGGCTACAGCAAAGCGTTCTTTGAAGCCCACCGGGAGGAAATCACCCTCCATAAAGCGGCAAAGGATGCCTTCCAGAAAATGGGCATGAAGAAACTGCCAAAGGTCAAGGAATTGTCGGAGGAGTATGCCACTGTTCTGGAGCAAAAAAAGAGCCTGTACGCGCAGTACAGGCTCTCCAGAGAAGAAATGCAGGAGTATCAGAAGGCACTCCACAATACGGAAGTGTTCTTTGATATGGATAGAAACAGTGAGATTGATTACCATCTAAAAGAAGAGTTCACAAAGGCACAGACACAAAAATGAGTTATTATGCAGTACTCAAAGGCAGTGAAAGGAATAGATTTGTTCGATGTAATATGATATAATCAATTTGATTCAACAAATTTCGGTAGTTCACTTTTTTATGAGTAATCTGATGAAGCAGGGAGTGTATCAATATGTACTTCATGGAAAAACACTTATTATTGTATATAAAGACGAGTTGATTGTTAACCAACTGAAGAAATTGATTGAGACCATAGTTGCTTTACGCACGCAAAGTGGACAGGAAGTGATTGGTGAAGTAATGGCTGTAAGCTATATGAAATTTTGAAACTGTTGATTAGGGCCTATCTGAAAACTCAAACCTCATATATAAATTGCGCAAAATCCAAAAATGCAGTAGAATAAAAGAAAAAGCATAGGGGTGATCTTATGGC
>ERZ780178.2029-NODE-2029-length-12124-cov-3.975060_pt1 | contig 12124 bp, 10 predicted proteins | sample MGYA00511018_ERZ780178 | MGnify/ENA primary metagenome ERZ780178 (study PRJEB29588, sample SAMEA2151439) | human gut metagenome | biome: human gut; feature: human-associated habitat; material: faeces | place: Denmark | collected 2008/2010 ...
CCGCAGCCGATGCACTTGTTCGGGTCGACGACGGACACGCCGCAGCCGAGGCAGCGGGATGCCTCCGCCTTGACCTGCGCCTCGGTGAAGGTGATGCGGTCGTTGGAGAAGGTCTTGGCCTTGCTCGCGTCGTGCGCGACGGTCTGGCGCGCCGGAGCGTCGAAGCAGTCGATGGGCAGGACGGCGTTGCTCTTGTCCAGCTCGTAGAACTCGCGCGGGTCACGCGCCAGCGTCAGGCTCTGGCCGTCATGCACGAAGCGGTGCAGGGACACAGCGCCCTCGCGGCCGGCCGCGATCGCGTCGATGGCGAACTTCGGACCGGTGACCACGTCGCCGCCGGCAAAGACGTCGGGCTGCGCGGTCTGATACGTCACACCGTCGACCTGGACGGTGCCGTTGCGGTTGAAGACCATCGCCTCGGGCGCGATATGGCCGAGGTCGACGCGCTGGCCGATGGCGCCGATGACGGACGTGACCTCGATGGTCTCGAACTTGCCGGTGCCGACGGGCTTGCGGCGGCCCTTCTCGTCGGGCTCGCCCAGCTCCATGATCTCGACCTTGATGGCCTTGACCTTGCCGTTCTCGCCGAGGATCTCGGCCGGAGCGCTCAGGAAGCGGAACTGCACGCCCTCTTCCATGGCTTCGGCGACTTCCTCCGCGTCAGCCGGCATTTCGGCCTGAGTGCGGCGGTAGATGACGTAGGTGTCCTGCGCGCCGAGACGGATAGCCGTGCGGCAGACGTCCATGGCAACGTTGCCGCCGCCGATGACGGCGCACTTCTTGCCGATGCGCGGCTTCTTACCGAGGTTGACCTTGCGCAGGAAGTCCACACCGCCGTACACGCCGGAGAGCTCTTCGCCCGGGATGCCGATGGGCGCGCTCTTCTGCGCACCGATGGCGAGGTAGAAGCCCTTGTAGCCCTGCTCACGCAGCTGATCGATGGTGATGTCCTTGCCGATCTCGACGCCGCACTGGAAGTGGACACCCATCTCCTTGAGCACCTCGATCTCGGCGTTCACCACGTCCTTCTCGAGACGGAAGCTCGGGATGCCGAGGGTCAGCATGCCGCCGGGCACCTCGTTTTTATCGAACACGGTGACGTTTTCGTAGCCCATGTTCGCCAGATAGTAGGCGCACGACAGGCCGGCCGGGCCGGCGCCGATGACGGCGATCTTCTCCGGGTACGGATCGGCGATGCCGCGGTGGGTGATGACCTTCGGGATGTAGCGCTTGTCGGCCTGCAGCTCCTGCTCGGCGACAAACTTCTTGATCTCGTCAATGGCGACGGCGCGGTCAACGTTGCCGCGGGTGCAGGCGTCCTCGCAGCGGCGGTTGCAGATGCTGCCGCAGACGGCCGGGAACGGGTTATCCTGCTTGATGAGCTTGAGCGCGTCCAGATAGCGGCCCTGCGCAGCCAGATTGATGTAGCCCTGAACGGCGATGTGCGCCGGGCAGGCGGTCTTGCAGGGTGCGGTGCCGGACTCGTGGCACTGCTTCTGGTTGTCGTCCTTATAATTTGGGCTCCACATATGCTCGCCCCAGTGGTTGTCATCCGGCAGCGGCTGCTGCGGATAGACCACGGGTCCGGTCTTGGTGCACAGCTTCTGGCCGAGCTTGGCGGCACCGGCCGGGCAGACCTCGGCGCACTTGCCACAGGCGACGCACTTTTCGGCGTCAACATGGGCGCGGTAAGCGGAGGCGGACATATTGGGCGTGTTGAACAGCTGGCTCGTTCTCAGCGCGAAGCAGGAGCCGAGCGCGCAGTTGCAGATGGCGAAGATCTTATCCTCACCGTCGATGTTCGTGATCTGGTGGACATAGCCGTTGTCCTCGGCGCGCTGGAGGATCTCCATCGCCTCTTCATAGGTGATCTTGCGGCCCTTGCCGGTCTCGAGACAGTAGTCACAAAACTGACCGACGGCGATGCACATCTCATCCTGCAGCTCACCGCAGCCCTGCCCCTGAAGGCGCATGGCATTGCGGCAGGAGCAGTAGCCGACGCCGATGTGCCCCTCATACTTCTTCAGCCAGTGAGAGATGTGCTCGACATCGACCGACTCGTTCGTGGCCGGGATGGCCTTCTCGACCGGGATGACGTGCATGCCGACGCCGGCGCCTCCGGGAGGCACCATGCAGGTGATCTTCGTCAGCGGCAGAAACGCCATGCGCTCGAAAAACTGCGCGATCTCCGGATGCTCCTCGACCTGCTGCAGGTTCATGTTCATCAGCTCTGCAGAGCCGGGCACGAAGATCGGCAGCGTCCACTGCTTGTGGTGATCGGCGTTCTCCCAGTTGTACTCGAGCAGGCCGATCATGGACATCTGGTCAAACAGCTGCTCCACGTAGACGGGGTCCTTGCCGACCTTTTTGCCGATCTCGGCCGGTGTGGTCGGGACACGGACCTTCATCGCGAGCGCAAGCTCCGCCATCTCGTCGGTGACGACGCTGGCCAGGCCATAATACTCGGGCGAAGTCTCGTCGAGCTGGGTCATGCCGAGCTTGACGTCCACACGGTCGGTGATCTTTTTGCCTAGTTTCAGGATCAGTTCTCTTGCCATTTTCAGGCTCCTTTCTTCCCCTTGAATAATTTCCGTTGCATTCCCTGATTTGTGAATTCATACACAAGGATTGTAACACATCTCACACACACAATTCAATAGACAAATGTGCATTTTACCGTAAAATGCAGCAAAGACACCGCCGTTCTGCCCGTCGGGGTTGACATTTTACACAATCAGTGTTATGTTTTTGCTGACCGTATGGTTAATTTTCGTATATTTGCAGAGGTGAGCGCAAATGCCTCGGATCCGGGTCCATGTTCTGCACTGCGGGAGGATCGGCGTCGCGCCGGATCTCCCGGCAAGCGGCCAGTGGCGCTGGCCGGCGAAGGCCGACGCACGGCGCACAAAAGCGGACGCGCGTATCTGGCTGCCGGTGTCGGCATATCTTGTCGAACACCCGAAGGGGCTGTTTCTGGTCGATGCCGGTCTGCCGCGCACCGTGAGCCCGACCGGGGTGGAGGACCGCGCAGCGCAGCTGCGTATGTTCGGCCGCGGATGGTATACGCTCGTGCGCAGCGTCGTCGCACCGGGGCAGTCGATCGGCGAACAGCTGGCCGCACGCGGCATCCGGCCGCGGGATCTGGACTATGTGCTCTTTTCCCACCTCGACCCGGATCATATCGCCGGCATCAGCGAGGTGCGGGGCGCAAAGCGCCTGCTCGTTCCGGAGGAGGAATACTTCTGGTCGTGCCGCGTCAACCTGCGCTACACCTCGCGCAGGCTGTGGATCGACGAGCCGCCGGAGCGCTTCTGGTACCGCGTGAACCACATCGGGCCGGAGAGCCGCTCGTATGACCTCTTCGGTGACGACTCAGTGCATCTCGTGCACATCGCGGGTCACACGGAGGGGATGTTTGCAGCGCTCATCCGAAACGGCGAGCGCTATGTGCTGCTCAACGCCGACGGTGCGGCAAGTCCCCGCTCATGGGCGGAGGGCACGGTGCCCGGTATCTGCGAAAACAGTGTGCGCGCCAAAAAGGCGCTCGACTGGATCGGCAGCATGAGCCGCGATCCCGCGTGCGTGGCGTCGCTGTGCAGCCACGATCCCGATATAGCACCGCAAACGATCGATTTTTAGAATAGATACGTTCATTTTTTCTAATGTATATTTCATACCGCTTTTGTGGATTTCGGGGTTGACAAGCGCAGGGAACTGCGTTATACTGCGCTCGTTTCCACAGGAAACCGTGATTTTGAACGAAAGGAGACGCGTCGTATTATGAAGTTTGCTCAGACGAACAACATGATGATGGCTATGATGATGTACATGCCCGGCTGCATGTGCATGTTTCGTCGTGCTCAGAAATATGACTCGTCTTGTGTTCGCTTCCAATAACGGCTGATTTTCCATACAAAGCCGTATCCGCAGAGGCCGGAAGACAACGAGTCTTCCGGCCTCTGCTTTTTTGTTCCGAAAAATTCATTCTGCGAGGGAGAATCCACCATGATCGAAATCGAACATCTCAACAAGACCTACCCCTCTCCGACCGGCGACATCCACGCGCTGCGGGATGTGGACCTGCGCATCGACGACGGGGAGATCTTCGGCATCATCGGCCTGAGCGGCGCCGGCAAGAGCACGCTCGTGCGCTGCATCAATCTCCTCGAACGGCCGACCTCCGGCACGGTGCGCATCGACGGGCGCGACATGACGCAGCTCAGCCGACGCGATCTGCTCAAGGCGCGGCAGGACATCGGCATGATCTTCCAGAGCTTCAACCTGCTCGAGCAGCGCACGGTACTGCGCAACATCTGCTTCCCGCTCGAGATCGCGGGCGTCAAGCGCGACAAGGCGCAGGCGCGCGCCGAGGAGCTGCTCGAGCTCGTCGGATTGTCCGACCGCGCGAAAGCGTATCCCTCGCAGCTCTCCGGCGGTCAGAAGCAGCGCGTGGCCATCGCCCGTGCCCTGGCGACGCGGCCGAAATACCTCCTGTGCGACGAGGCCACCAGCGCCCTCGACCCGAACACCACGCAGTCGATCCTCCGCCTGCTCAAGCAGATCAACCAGACGCTCGGCGTGACGATCGTCGTCATCACGCACGAGATGCGCGTCATCGAGCAGATCTGTCAGCGCGTGGCCGTCATTGACCAGAGCTGCATCGCCGAGATCGGCAACGTCAGCGATGTGTTCACCCATCCGAAATCCGACATTGCCAAAGCGCTCATCCTTCCGAAGAGCCCGACCGAGAACCTCCCGCCGTGCACGGGCAAGCGGCTGCGCCTCGTCTTTGATGGCAGCTGCTCCAACGAGCCGGTCATCTCGCGCATCACGCTCGAGTGCAACGTGCCGGTGAACATCCTCTTTGCCGACACCCGCATCGTCGAGGGCAGCATCTACGGCCACATGGTCATCGACCTGCCCGACGATCCGCAGCAGTTCCACGATGTGCTGCGCTGGCTCGAGCACAACCACATCTCTTATCTTCAGGAGGTTTAAGCCATGTCTGAATTGCTCATCAAGCTCTGGCAAAACGGCATCCTGCAGCTCGGCATCTGGGAGACCGTTTACATGACGCTCATCTCCACGTTCTTCGCCTATCTCATCGGCCTGCCGGTCGGCCTCATCCTGCGCATAACCGACCGCGACGGCATCCACCCCATCGGCTGGCTCAACCGCACGCTCGGCATTATCGTCAACGCCCTGCGCAGCATCCCGTTCATCATTCTCATGGTGGCCATGCTGCCGGTGGCAAAGTTCGTCGTCGGCACGAGCCTCGGCAACCGCGCCGTGATCGTGACGCTCATCATCGCCGCCGCCCCGTATGTGGCGCGCATGGTCGAGTCCGCCGCCAAGGAGGTGGACGCCGGCGTCATCGAGGCCGCGCAGTCCATGGGTGCGTCCACGTTCCGTATCATCTGCAAGGTCATCATCCCCGAGGCAAAGCCCGCGCTCATCACCGGCGGCGTCATCTCCACCGTGACCATCCTCGGCTACTCCGCCATGGCCGGCACGATCGGCGGCGGCGGCCTCGGCCAGATCGCCATCACCTACGGCTATCAGAAGTATGACGATCAGATCGTCTGGCTGTGCGTAGCACTGACCATTCTCATCGTGCAGATCCTGCAGGAGTTCGGCATGTACATCGCCCGCCGCACCGACCGGCGCGCGCACAGCTGACGGGAGGTGCCGCCCATGCATCTGCATTATCCCGCGCTGCTGCGCGTGAACATCCGGCGCGGACGAATGTGTCCCCCGCCGAACCGCACACCCGATCATCCGTACTCACATAAATTCTAAAAAAATATAACATAAAGGAGAACCTGAAATGAAAAAGATCACTTCCCTCATCCTCGCCCTCGTGCTGGCGTTCTCACTCGTGTCTCTGAGCGCCTGCGGCGACAAGGCCACTGACGACAAAAACAGCGATTCCGCCGATGACAAGGTCATCACCGTCGGCGCCAGCGCCACCCCGCACGCCGAGATCCTCGAGCAGGTCAAGCAGGCGCTTGCCGACGAGGGCTACGAGCTCAAGATCGTCACCTATGACGACTATGTCCTGCCGAACCAGGCGCTGGCCGACGGCACGCTCGACGCAAACTACTTCCAGCATAAGCCCTATCTTGACAGCTTCAACGCCAAAAACGGCACGAACCTCGTCTCCGTTGGTGCCATCCACTATGAGCCGTTCGGCATCTACGGCAACGGTGTCACCGACCTGAAGGATCTCGCCAAGGGCGCGACCATCATCATCCCCGCCGACGACAGCAACGAGACCCGCGCCCTGTTCCTGCTGCAGCAGGAGGGCCTGATCAAGCTTCCCGATGACGCGGACGCCGCCAAGGGCGTGAGCACGCTCGACATCGTCGACGACGGCGGCTACAACATCGTCACCGTGCAGGCCGACACCGTCCCGGCCCAGCTCAAGAACGCGAGCGCCGGCACCATCGCCGTCATCAACGGCAACTATGCGCTGGCCGCCGGTCTGAACATCAGCGACGCGCTCGCCACCGAGAACGCCGACGGCACCGCCGCGCAGACCTACGCCAACATCATTGCCGTGCGCTCCGGCGACGAGAACAGCCCGAAGACGCAGGCTCTGCTCAAGGCGCTCAAGACCGACGCCGTCAAGCAGTACATCGCCGATACCTACAACGGCGCTGTGGTCGCAAGCTTCTGAGTGATCTCTCCCCCCTCTTTTCTGAAAAACGCAAAATCCCCCGGCCGCAGGCCGGGGGCTTCGTGCATTATCGGGCGGCGTTGCGCGCATAGCTGTTGTCGACAAGGCGGTCAAAATCCACCCAGTCGGCGTGCTCGAGCACGCCCGCCGTCTCCATGACGGTCTCGAGCCGCTCAAGAGACGACTGCGCCATGACCGGCGTCGCGTTCCACGCGTCGATGTCCTTGTAGCGCTGCACGACCTGCGTGAGCACGGACACGTCCGTGTCCGGAAACTGCGGGGCGATGATGGCGGCGGTCTCTGCCGCGTCGTGCCCGGCGATCCATGTCAGCGCACGCGCAACGGCGTTTGTAAAGCGCTGCACCACGTCCGCGTGCTCCCGGATGTACGTCTGCGAGGCGAAGTAGGCCGTATACGGGATCTCGCCGCTCTCCTGCCCGACGGACGCGAGGATATACCCCTTGCCCGCCTGCGCGACCTCGGTGGCCGTCGGCTCAAAGAGCGTGACAAAATCGCCGTTGCCGCCGGTGAACGCCCCGGCCATCATGTTGAACTGCACCGTTGTATCCACGTCGGCATCCGCACCGGGGACGATGCCGTTTTGCCGCATGACGTATTCGAGCGTCATCTCCGGCACACCGCCTGCGCGCCCGCCGATGACGGTCCTGCCGCGCAGCAGCTCCCACGAAAACGGCACATCCTCCCGTCCGACGAGGAACGACCCGTCGCGCTTCGTGAGCTGGCCGAACACGACCGGGTGATCGTCCTTGCCCTGATTGTACACGTAGATGCACGCCTCCGGTCCGGCGAGACCGATGTCCGCCTGCCCGGTGAGCACCGCCGTCATGACCTTGTCGGCGCCGCCGCCGTTGCTCAGTTCGATCTTCAGACCCTCATCCGCGAAAAAGCCCTGCTCCAGCGCCACATACTGCGGCGCGTAGAACACCGAATGTGTCACCTCGCTCAGGCGGACGGTGGCCGTCTCCTGCTTGCCGCAGGCGCACATGGCCGCCGGCAGCAGCACCGCCAGAACCCCACAAAGAAACCGTTTCATTGCGTCACTCCCAACCGATTTTTGAATCCCTTCTCCAGCCACAGCACCAGCTGATACATCACCACGGCCGCCGCCGCAAGCACGAAGACGGTCGCCATCACAAGGTCCATGTTGAACACCTGCGACCCGTAGACGATCAGATAGCCGAGACCGGCTTTGGACACCAGAAATTCGCCCATGATGACGCCGACCCACGACAGGCCGACGTTCACACGCAGCGTATTGAACAGCGTGGCGTAGTTGGCCGGGATGACCAGCTGCCACAGGATCTGATGGCGCGTCGCGCCGAGCGTCTGCATCAGGCGGATCTTCTCCCGATCCGTGGACAGAAAGCCCACGTGCATATTCAGGATCGTGACGAAGAGCGAAATTGCGACCGTCATGGCGATGATCGAGCCCGTGCCCGCGCCGATCCAGACGATGAACACCGGCCCGAGCGCCGTCTTCGGCAGCGCGTTGAGCACGACCAGATACGGGTCGAGCACGCGCGAGAGCAGCTTGCTCCACCACAGACCGATGGCGATGAGCGTGCCGAGCAGCGTCCCGAGCAGGAAGCCCGCCACGACCTCCAGACACGACGTGCCGATGTGCAGCCACAGCTCGCCGGAGCTTTGCAGCGCCGCGAGCGTGCGCACCACGCGCGACGGGCTGCTGACGATGAAGGCGTCCACCCAGCCGCAGCGCGCCGCGAGCTCCCACCAGCCGAGAAACGCCGCCAGCAGCAGCACCTGCAGCGCCAGCACGACCCGGCGGCGGCGCTTTTGTGCGCGCAGATACGCAAGTCTCTGCGGGGAGAGCGACCGTTCAGGCATTGACATCCAGCTCCTCCCATATTTGATTGAACAGCGTCTGAAATTCCGCCCGGCTGCGCCGCTGCAGCGGCGGCACGGCACGCAGCGCGCCGAGGTCGTGGATGGCCTTGACAGTCGCGGGGCGGTGCGTGAGCACGACGATGCGGTCCGAGAGGCTGATGGCCTCGGAAATATCGTGCGTGACGAGCAGCGCCGTCTTGTGCTCGCGGCGGATGATCTGCGCGATGTCGCCCGACACGGCCAGCCGCGTCTGGTAGTCGAGCGCGGAAAACGGCTCGTCGAGCAGCAGCACATCCGGCGATGTCGCCAGCGTGCGGATGAGTGCGCAGCGCTGGCGCATCCCGCCCGAGAGCTGGTTTGGCAGCTTGCGCGCAAAGCCGTCGAGCCGGTACTGCGTGAGCAGGGCGCGCACGGCGTCGCGCCGCGCGGGTGTGTTCTCGTGCCGGATCTCCAGCCCGAGCGTCACGTTGCCCCAGATCGTGCGCCAGTCAAAAAGCTGATCGCGCTGCGGCATCAGCCCCGCCTTCCCCGTCGGCGCGCGCACGGGCTCGCCGTCAACGAGCACCTCCCCGCCCGACGGGCGCTCGATACCGGCGATGAGCGCCAGCAGCGTGGATTTTCCGCAGCCGGACGGCCCAACGATGCTCACAAACTCGCCGTCGGCCACGCCGAAGGTCACATCCCGCAGCGCCGCCACCTCGCCGTCCGGCGCCTGATAGGTCAAGGCGGCGCGGCGCAGCTCGATTTTCATGGCGTCTCCCCCTTTGTTCGCGCCGAGGCGCTATGCCCCAATGTATGCCGCGCCGGTGCACGGGGTGCAAAGCAAAGCGGCGCGGCCGCGCAGGTTTCCGGAGAAATGGTTTTGGGGCGGACTTTCGGCAAAGCGAAAACGCACACATCACCTTTGTGATGTGTGCGTTTTTTATCCTGCCGCCTTGTACGCGCGCTCGAGCGCGGCGGACAGCGGCTGCCCGTGCGAGCGGCAGATGCGCCGCAGCCGGTACAGACACGCGGAGTCGCGCGTGAGGCGGTTGATGCCCCAGTCGCACGACAGCGTCGCCTGAAAGCCCATACCGCGCAGAACGGTATCCGTCAGGTCGCCGTACTTGCCATAGGGGTAGGCAAAGGTGTCCGGCGTGCGGCCGGTATGCTCCGCGAGCTCATCCTGCAGGCGCTGAAGGTCTGCGCGCAGCAGCTCTGTATACGCCGCGTCCGACTCGCCCCGGTTCTGCATGCAGCCGTGCCGCTCGGATGTGTAGGCGTGCAGGTCGTAAGAGTGGTTCTGCACCTCGACGAGACCGGAGTCGAGCATCTCGTTGAGCTGGTCCCATGTGACGTGCGCATAGTCGATGCTCTCACTCGGCCACTCGGTGAAATCGTCCGTGTTGCGCCCGAGCAGCGAAAAGACGATGCGCGCCGCATATTGCCGCAGCAGCGGCAGCACATAGACGTAGTTGTTGTAGTACCCGTCGTCAAAGCTGAGCACGATGGGCTTTTCCGGCAGCGGCGTGCCGTCGCGCACGTAAGCGATGACGTCCGCCATGACGACGGTCGTGTAGCCGTTTTCCGCCAGCCACCGGAGGTCAGATTCCAGCTCCCACGGCTGGATGGCATCCTTGCCGGACTTGTCGGGCTTGACCTCGTGGTACATGATGATCGGCAGCGGCACGGCGTCCGCCTCCTCCCCTGCGGCATAGGCCGCAAGCGGGCAGAGCACGAACAGCGCAGACAGCACGACGGCCATCACCCGCTGCGGGACCGGCAGCGCTCGGCGCACGGCATCCATCTCCTCTCGTTTCATGCGTTCGGAGATAGTGTGCGCCGAGCGCGCGAAAATCATGCACGCGCGCGGCGTTTCGCAGCGGCGCGCTGCACGCATTTGACGCCCTCCACGATCGGGAGCACCAGAAACGCCAGTCCCATCGCCACGGCATACTCGGCGGCGGAGATGGGCGTGAAGTCAAAGGCGTTGGCCAGAAACGGCACATAGATGCACAGTGTCGTGAGCGCAAGGCTCGCCGCGGCCGCGCCGACGAGCGCCCAGTTGGGCGTGCGCAGCGTGAACAGGCTCGCCCGGTGTGCGCGCATATTGAAGCTGTGGAAGATCTCCGCCATGCTCAGCGTCAAAAACGCCATTGTTGTGCCGTCGGGCGAATTTGTGACCGTCCAGACGCCGTACTCCATGTAGTGGCCGATGAAAAACGCCGCCAGCGTCAGCACCGCGCACATCACGCCCTGATACACGCAGTCGAAGCCGACGCCGTGCGCAAAGATGCTCTCGCGCGCGCTGCGCGGCGGGCGGGACATGATGTCCGGCTCTGCGCGCTCCATGCCGAGCGCCAGCGCCGGGAAGCAGTCGGTGAGCAGATTGATCCACAGCAGGTGCACCGGTTCAAGGATCGTAAAGCCGAGCATCGTCGCGGTGAAGATGCTCAGCACCTCGCTCATGTTCGAGCCGAGCAGGAACTTCACGGCGCGGCGGATGTTGTCATAAATGCGCCGCCCCTCCTCGACCGCGCCGACGATGGTGGCAAAGTTATCGTCGGCGAGCACCATGTCGGCCACGTTTTTCGTCACGTCCGTGCCGGTGATGCCCATGCCGATGCCGATGTCCGCCGCGCGGATGCTCGGCGCGTCGTTGACGCCGTCGCCGGTCATGGCGGTGATGCAGCCCCGCTTCTTCCAGGCGTTGACGATGCGCACCTTGTGCTCGGGCTGCACCCGGGCGTAGACGCTGTAATGGTCGATGGTCTTGTCCAGCTCCTCATCGCTGATCTGGTTGAGCTGGGCGCCGGTGATGGCCTGGTCGTCGTGCTCCAGGATACCCAGCTGCTTGGCGATGGCCACGGCGGTGTCCCGGTGGTCGCCGGTGATCATCACGGCCCGGATGCCGGCGGTCTTGCACTCGGCGATGGCGGCCTTCACCTCGGGGCGGATGGGGTCGATCATGCCCGCCAGCCCCAGGAAGGTCAGGTCGTGCTCCAGGGCAGCCGGGGACTGATCCTGGGGCATCTCGTCATAGCGGCGCTCCGCGGCGGCCAGCACACGGAGGGCCTGATCGGCCATGGCCTTGTTCTGGGCCAGGATCTCCGCCTTGGCCTGCTCGTCCAGGGGGAGGATCTTGCCGTCCATAAAGCCGGCCTTGATGGTAAACTTAGCGCCGTTGAACTGCTTGGCAAACTTGTTGATGACGCGCATGGGCGCGATGGGATCATTGTGGCTGATGGCCAGAGAAGTGGTGCCGTTGAGGACGTGGTCGAGACCGCTCATCCCCAGCTTGTCCAGAGCCTTTCTGGTCAGGGTGTTCTTGACAACAGTGTAGTTGACCTCGTCCTTGCGCAGCTCGGTACGCAGTGCGGTGTCCTCAGAAACGGTGATTCCCTTGTAATCGACCAGGATACCTGCGCTTGCGCCCTTGATGCGTTCAGCCAGAGCTTCGACTATCGCCTGCTTTTCGCTAAGAACCTTTGCATTTGGCATATTGTGTTTCACCTCCACGCGAATGATGACACGCCCAAAAAGAAAACCCCTGCGTCAAGACGCAAGGGCACAAAAACAATCACAGTAAACCTTGATATT
>ERZ780178.2033-NODE-2033-length-12102-cov-6.240226_pt1 | contig 12102 bp, 9 predicted proteins | sample MGYA00511018_ERZ780178 | MGnify/ENA primary metagenome ERZ780178 (study PRJEB29588, sample SAMEA2151439) | human gut metagenome | biome: human gut; feature: human-associated habitat; material: faeces | place: Denmark | collected 2008/2010 ...
ACATTTTTTTTGACAAAAAAAGTTTTCCCTGATCCCCATTCACCTTTAATCAAAATCGCATAATTAATAAATTTGTTTTTTAAATAATCATCTATTACATCTTTTAGATCCATTTCATTACCTCCAATAAAAAAAGAGCATATTCCATCTTAAAGAATGAAACACACTCTATCATCTTAATATATTATAGCATTTTTTACGTAAATATAAAATATCTTTCTAATTATTTGCATACTTTAATTCAGCTTGTCTAATAACTTGCTCAACTGCCCCTTCACGTTTTACTGGAGGATAGTTGTATTTAATCAGTAGTCTTCTTATATTAACTCTAATTCTAGCACGAGCATCTTCTCTCTTGAATGCATCCAAAGTTAAATTCTCATTAATAATTTCTACTAATTCTTTTGCAATTTGAACTAAAGTTTCGTCTCGCATTAATTCTTTTATTTCAGGATCAGCTCCTAATGCATCAAAGAAAGCCTTTTCTTCAGAAGATAAATTATATTCATTTCCTTTTTCTAATTCATCTTCAATTTCTTTCTTTAACTTAATCATTTCTTCAATAACTTTTTCTATATCTGCTATATCAGTTCTTTCATTGTAAGCATCAACTATCTTGTTAAATTTAGTTGAAAATTTTTCTTGTAATGTTAGGTTTATCTTACCAACATCACTTATTGTTGTTTTAATAGCTCTTGATAATATTTCCGCCGCTACATTCTTATCTTTTAAACCTCTCAATTTATTAAGCATAGTATCACTTAGTAATTCTAAACTATTTCCTCTAGATAACTCCCCAAGATTAATCAATTCATCTTCTCTAATAGACTGTTCAAGCATTACACCAACGTTTTTATTAATTTCTGATACATCTAATTTATTTTCGTTAGTTATTTTAGAAATAAATGAACGAACTGAAATAAAATATAATACTTTTTCTTTATATTCTTTCTCTAATATACCATTACATAATGTATAAAGATTCTTAGCATCTAAACTATGTTTCATAAATCTTTTCTTTATATCTTCAGAATATAAAACCATATTTGCGCCATCTTTTATTAAATTATATTTACCAGTATTATCTAAATTAGCAAAATTAGAGTAATCCAACCCATTTAATATATCATCAAGTACTTCAATCTTATCCTTTAAAGCATTTACTAATTCTTCATTATCAACCACTTGTTTTTGATCTCTAGTTGTATATGTTTTTAAAGCATCTAATAACCATGCTTTTAATCCAATATAATCAACTATCAACCCTGCGGGTTTAGTTTTATACACTCTATTTACCCTTGCAATAGCTTGCATTAAATTATGAGCTTTCATAGGCTTATCAATATACATAACACCTAATCTTGGAACATCAAATCCTGTTAACCACATATCTACAACAATAGCAATTTTAAATTTTTCATTTGGATCATCAGCTTCATTTTTAAATCTAATTTCCAAATCTTTTTTATCGTTTTTTGTGCCTACTGATTTTTGCATATCTTCAGGATCCTTATTACTTGGAGTAATAATCATATTTACTACTTCTTTATAATCTGGTCTTAATTCAATAAATTTCTTATACATTATATAAGCGGCTTTTCTCGAATATGCAACTACCATTGCATGATCAGCTACCATATCCTTTCTTTCTTCAAAGTGACTAATTATATCTTTAACAATTAATTCTAATCTATCAGGATCCTCTATAATTTGTGAAATTCTTGCCATCATCTGCTTTGACTTATTAATCGCATATTCATCAGCGCTGCCAGTTTCTTCTATATAACTATAATAATCATCTATTTCATCTAATATTTTTTGATTTAATCCAACCCTAGCCATTCTTGATTCATATATAATGGGAACAGTAGAGCCGTCTAGAATTGCTTGTGTCATATCATAAGTATCAATAACATTACCGAATATTGAAGAAGTAGATTTATCTTTTGTTTCAACTGGAGTTCCCGTAAATCCAATATAAATAGCATTTGGTAAAGCATTATGTAAGTATTTTGCTGTTCCAAATTTTTCTTTTGCAGTATTTGTTTCATAATCTATTTTCATAGATGCTTCTAATCCATAATGACTTCTATGACACTCATCAACTAAAACTAAAATATCATTTCTATCAGTAAATAGTCCCGTTTCTTCTTCAAATTTTTGTAATGTTGTAAAAAATATACCACCAGAGACTCTATCTTTTAACATTTCATCAAGTGATAGTCTAGATTCCGCTTTCTGCGGAGTTTGTTTTAAATAATAATCACACTTTAAAAATGTTTCATATAATTGATTATCCAAATCATTCCTATCAGTTACTACAACTATTGTAGGATTATTTAATTGTTTTATCATATTTCCAGAATAAAATACCATACTAAATGACTTGCCTGAGCCTTGAGTATGCCATACAATTCCAGCCTTTCCTGTTTTTGCTCCATTTGTAAGCGTTGATAAAACGGCTTTCTTAACACCAAAGTATTGATGATATTGAGCAAGTATCTTTTTGTCATCACTAAATAATATAAAATTTTGAATTATATCCAATAATCTATCTTTTCTAAACATTCCATTAAATAATGTTTCATGTGTTGGCATATTCTCATACACTTCATCATTAGCTTTAACTTTCTTCCAATCACTAAATCTTGAGTATGGACTCGTTATAGTTCCAGCTTTAGCCGTAACACCATCACTAATAACTAAAAACTGATTATATTTAAACAATGATGGAATATAAACATTTCTATATCCAGTTAATTGTGTATAAGCATCCTCTAATTTAACATCTTCATTAGTGGCTGTTTTTAATTCAATCACTATTAAAGGAATTCCATTTATAAATACAATTATATCTGGTCTTTTAGTATCAAATTCAATAATAGTATATTGATTAATTACTTGGAAGTGATTAGCATTAATATTATCAAAATCTATTAATTTGACATTTTTATATTGATATCCATTATTCGTTTTTACCTGAACAGGAACACCCTCTAAAAGATATCTAGTAAAGATTTTATTATCTTCAACAGGATTACCGTGTGACAGCGTCTTTATAGTCTTTAAGGCATCTTGAACTTGGGAATCATTAAAATCTTTATTAATCCTACACAAATCATCAAAAAGATTATCCTCCATAAAAACATTATGATAATCCCTATCAATATCATATCCATTCAATCTTTCATAGCCCAATCCTTCAAATATATTTAATGTAACATCTTCCAATTGTTCTTCATTAAACATTATTAATCACTTCCTTATACAATTAGATTTCCAATATTTTTTTATTATTGTAATATAAGCACAATTTTCCATCTTCGCGTTTTGTTTCTAATGGATAATCAAAAAATCCATCATTCTCATCAACTATATTGGCAAATGGTCCACACTTCATCAAACAAACCATCACGCTATCATTTTTTCCTTCGGTTGTTACTAACGATAAATTTTTTTCATTATCTATAAATGGTTCTACTTTTCCTACAATAACTTCTCCATCTTTATATTTTGTATTTTGTGCCAATGAAATTATGCACACTGTTATTTGCTTTAATAATTTCCTTTTATCTTTACTAAAATCAAAATTAATTTGCTTGCCTAATCTATTCCACTCACTTACCCATTTATCCCATTCTATTCCAACATATCCTATTACATGTCTTTTACTATTGAGTGAATAATCGTTGTCTATTGATTTAATAATATTTTCTGTAATTATTCCTTGATCTCTAGACCTGTGAGCAATTAAATCAGCAAATTCTTGTATAAAATGACAAGTAGATGCATCAATTTTCTCTCTAATAAAAATCAAAAATCCTAAAACATCATATTCATCAAATAAGTAATTGTCAAATAAACACTTATAATGATCTAATATTTTTTTATCTTTCATTTAAACCTCCAAATCACAATTTGTATGATTAAATTTCTATATTATCTAAATCTATTTCACCATTCATTAACTTTGGTAATAATATATCTCTTAATTGAGATAATGTATCATTTGATATTTGATTACTTTTTATTTTTTCAAACATTGGTCGAACTTTCTTATCATATTCGATTATTAATTCTTTATTTAAATATGGTACTTGAATATTTTCAAAAGTATTTTTATTTATATTATAAGTTGTACTTCCACCTGCAATGCTTTTCATATATTGTTCTTGTTCAGTTAAAAATTCAAACAAATAATATAAATCATAATCATTTTCTATAACTATAGAATTAATTTGTTGATTTGTTTGAGAGACCTTATCATTTATACTAACTAATCCTACAGTTGCAATACATGAAACTGATATTGAATTTTTAGGAATAAGTGATTTAGCACCTTCATTTGTAATATATCTTTCTGTGTTAATAGTGAATACTTGATTGTGCATATCTGGAATTGTAATAAATGGTATATTTCCACCCCAGTATTCCTTGTTTTTAGTTGAAGGTGTTTTACCAGTTATAACTTTTTTTGCTATTTCTCCAATTGTTTTGTATTCTATATTTGATTCATTATCATCTAACAGCTGATGATATAGTACATTACACATTTCATACAAATTATTATTTATCTCATCATTTAATTTTATCTTTTTATCGATGTTTTGCAATACTTTTACCATTTTATTTTGCGTTTTTAAATCAGGCAATGAAACTTCTATCATTTTCATATCATTAATAAACAGACACTTTTGTACGGCTCCTTTAATTAAAGTCGCTATCTGTCCCAATTCATTTCGTAATGAATAATATAAAAAATATGGATTAACTAATTCTTTATTTGGTTTAATTATTCCAACACTTCTTTGAAAACAATAGTTAATGTTTTCATCTTCAATAATTGCCATTTCACCAATTGTTCCTACAGTTGTAATTAATACATCATTTTTTTCTAATTTAATTCTTTTTTGTATTTTATAAAAAGATTCTTCATTTATTTTTCTCTCGTTTGATGTAATATTAATAAGTCCATTTTTAATGTTCTTACAACTTAACAAAAAATAGTTTCCATTATTGTCATCTTTTACTGTTCCATGTTCACCATCAGTAACATTCAAAGATATCTCTGATAATTTATATTTCTTTGTTTCCATATTATCTATACTCCCTCTAATACAAATCACAATTTGTATGATTAAATTTATATATTATCTAAGTTTATTTCACCGTTAATTAACTTTGGTAATAATGTATCTCTTAATTGTTCTAATATTTCATTCTGTTCCTCATTTTCTTGAATTTTCTTTAATGCCACTTCAACAATTGAATCAAAAGATTTTATTATTTCTTCATCATCAGGAACAATTATCTTAACTTGATTAAACTTTCCAACAGGTAATTGTTGTAATGCTGTTCCTGTTACTAATGATTTAATATCATTTTGAACATAATCTGATAATAAGGACATACCCAAAAATGATCTAGGATATCTTTTATCACCATTAATTCTTATTAATTGTGCATTAATATTTGAATCAATAAAATAATCTGAAACAAAAACAATTCTCCCAATTTCTCCTCTTGTTGTTATTAAAATATCATTCTTTTTTAAATGTCCTTTTTTTAGAATTTCATGTTTCTCCGGAGTAATATACATCAAGTTCTTTCTAGATATAGAATATCCGTTAAAATCTGTCCCTCTAATAAATGGAATTCCTTCTGTTTGAAATTCTTGTTTTGTTGGATATTTACTACTATAATTACCATCCGAAATATCCAAATCTAATTCATCAATTCTCTTATATATCCACCCTACTGGTATCAATCCTTTTTCAGATTCAATCATCTTACCATTATTATCTTTATATTTAACACCCTTGCTTATGAAGTTGAAATCAATAAACCATTCTTTATATAAACATCTACATTGTTCTAACAAATTATTATTTATCTCATTATTTAATTTTATTTTTTTATCTATTGATTCACATATTTTTATTATTCTCTTTGCATCGTCAATATTTTGAGGAAATTCAATTTCCAAATTTCTCAAATTACTTAAGCTAATAAATTTTTGTGTACTACCACTTAACATTGATAAAACTTTTCCTTTAGCTTTAGGACTATTCAAATAATAATATAGCCATTTGCTTTTTAACTCATCATGTATTTTAAATAACCCCATATTTTTAATGGCATAATTTGGTTGTTGGTCAACTCTATATACAAGTCCAACTGTTCCAATCATACTATATAAAACATCATTTATTTCAACTAAACTTCTTTCATTAATCTTATTATAATCTTCTTCAGAAATATAAGAAGCATTTTCGAAGTCTATTGAATCACCTTTGATATTTTTTGATGTTATCAATAATTTTCCGGAATCTAAATGTTTAGGAGAATCATGAGTACCATCTCTAACATCATCACAAAAATCAATTGTCTTAAATGATATAAAATCTATTTTACTCATTTTCTTCCTCCTTATAATCTATAATAAAATATGGACTCATACTATATTTTGAAGTATTTGATAAGAGTGATCCATTAGACGAAACAAAACATTTAGACATAACTTTAGGGTCTGCTTTTTCAAATTTGGTTATTTTAAACCAACATTTTACTCGTTCTCTATCATTTCTATAATATTTAGGAATTGCCTCAATATTAATACCATCTTTTTTTATATCAGTAAAATATGCCCAATATCTTTCTTGACCACCACTTTTTATTAAAAGAAATTTTTTATATTTCATATCTAAAAGCATATCTATATTTTTTTGAGAAAGTGAATTACCAAATTTTCCATACCAAACATATCCAAATTCATCGATTATATCTTCGTGCAATTTAATTGTTCCTTCTGCAGGTGCATAATTATCCGCAAATCTCAATGCTATTGTTCTCATAATACCCTCCCATCTCTTACAAATCACAATTCTATGCTATATATCTTCTATGTGATATTTTAACATTACTTTGATTAACTAAAGCATAGTTCATTGTAGTTTCTATTTTTACATGACCTAGCAATTTTTGAACTTGTTCCACTGGCATACCTTTATCTATCGCCATAGTTGCTAATGTTCTTCTAAATTTATGTGGATGAACTTTGTTTATATTTGAATTTATACCTAATGTTCTAATTATTAATTCAATACCAGAAATAGTTAATCTTTGATGCGGCTTTCTCATTGATACAAACAAGGCGTCATTTGAATCGTTTCTTTTTGAAATATATTCTTTTAAATGTAATTTTGTTTTAGCGTCAAAATATACTTCTCTTTCTTTGTTACCTTTACCCAATACAATACAAGAACGATCTTCAAAATTAAGACTATTAACATTTAAGTTAACAAGTTCTCCAACTCTCATTCCCGTTGAAATTAATAATTCTATTAATGATAAATCTCTTATATTCTCACATTCATCACGTAATCTTTCTAAATTTTCATCAGTTAAAACTTCTTTTACAACAACTGCTGTTTTTATTTTATGTATTCTTCTAACTGGACTTTTTATAATATAATCTTCATCTTCTAGCCAAGAGAAGAATGAAGATAATACCCTTCTTATATTATCTATAGTTATAGAACTACAAGAACTACTATCTTTATAATTAGACAAATAGGTTCTTATCTCATTTGTTGATATTTGTTTAATACTTTTATCAAAATCATTAACAAATTTTTCAATAATTTCCTTATAATATTTAATCGTTCGTGAAGAACAACCCTCAACTTGTTTAGATGAAATAAATGATTCTATCATATTCCTATTTTCATCTAATTCTTCCTGATGTTTTAATTCGTCGGTTTTTATAATAAACTCTACTCCCTCAAAGTTTATTATTAAGCTTTCTTTAAGCTTATTCAGTTGATAATCTGTAAGACTATCTTCCATGTCTTTTGTAATATTAGATATTACTTCTGTTTTCATAATAATTTCCCCCTTTAAGACGGAAACTATTATACTACAATCAACTACTTTAATTCAAAACCAATAGCTTTCATATTTTTTCTAATTTCTTCTTCTAATCTATGTGATTCTTCAAATTGCTTTGATAATTCTGAAATTATATTCTTCATTTTCTCTTCAAACGGAATATCATCACTTTGATTTTCTTCAACTCCAACATATCTACCAGGTGTTAATACATTATCATCGGCACTTATTTCTTCTGTAGTTGCCGAATAACAGAATCCTTTAACATTTTCATAATTATCATCATTTTGATATCTATGATATGTATCTGCAATTTTCTTAATATCTTTTTCTGATAACTCTCTTAATCTTCTAGTTACCATTGAACCCAAATTATTTGCATTAATAAATAATGTTTTGCCTTTTTGTTTCTTATTTCTATTAATTATCCATATAGAACATGGAACGGTAACTGTATAAAATAAGTTAGTAGGCATTGATAAGATACAATCTACTAAATCATTTTCAATTAGTTTTTTCCTTATTTCTCCTTCTTGACCACCTGCTGATAACGAACCATTTGCTAAAATGCAAGCCATTTTACCATTTTGCGATAATTTAGATATCATGTGTTGCAGCCAAGCAAAATTAGCATTGTTTTTAGGTGCTAAACCATATCTCCATCTTGGATCATTTTCGACTTTATCTCTATCCCACTCAAGATTAAATGGTGGATTGGCAAGTATAAAATCAGCTTTTAAATCTTTATGTAAATCTTCAGTAAAAGTATCAGCTGCATATTTTCCTAAATCACCATACATAGACCTTATAGCTAAGTTCATTTTTGCAAGTCGCCATGTAGTAGGATTTTTCTCTTGTCCATAAATTCCAATATTATATATATTACCTTGATTTTCTTCTACAAACTTCATTGATTGAATAAACATTCCACCAGAACCACAAGCCGGATCATATACTTTACCTTTAAATGGTTCAATACATTCAACCATAGTTCTAACTAAGCAAGCTGGTGTATAAAATTCTCCGCCTTTTTGTAATTCATTTTTGGCAAATTGACCTAAAAAATATTCATATATTCTTCCTAAAATATCTTTTTGAATTGCTTCTTTAGTTCCAACTTTAATATTTGTAAATAAGTCCAGTAATTCACCTAAATTAACATTTCTCATTGTTGGAGAATTATAGTCCTTTGGTAAAACATTCTTTAATGATGTATTTTCTTTTTCTATCAACGTCAAAGCATCATCTATAATTTCACCAATATTAGAATCTTTTGAATGTTCTACTAAATATTCCCATCTAGCATTTTTGGGAACATAAAATATATTTTCAGCTGTATAGCAATCTCTTTCTTCTTCTAATCCGTCACCTTCATTTACAAGTTCGTTATATTTTTCTTCAAAAGAATCAGAAATATATTTTAAAAATATTAAGCCCAAAACTATGAATTTATATTCTGATACGGAAACCGCACCTCTCATTTTGTCTGCAGCTGCCCATAATTTATCTTCTAAACTTTTTAATTCTTGCTCACTCATCTTATTTACCACCTTTTAATTTATACATTCCATAAAGAATCAATGCATCTTTTACTGAACCACTTATATTTGAACTATTTAATTCGAATAAACTATCTAATATTTCTTTTCCTTTAGTGAAATCCTCAAGATCTTTATCCTCAAATAAGTTTTTATCCATTTCATTTTTTAACTGTTCTACTGTTACAGTTTGTATCATATAAAGATAATTATCAATCATAATAAACCTCCAAAAGCTTACCTCTCCATCTAAAGTATAACACAAAAATTTCAAATTTTGATATTTTGTAACTTTTTAGCATATAAATCATATTAATTGATACTTATATTTATCACGAATCTTGCAAAAAAAAGCGAGAGCTTTCGCTCTCTTCAGGGGGTTTTGGTTGATACACCTTAACATTGAATTCGTTAAGGTTATCAGCATGATATCTCTACCATGCTAAAATAATCATAAACGAATTTTTAATCTTTGTCAATCACAATTTTTAATAATTTACAAAAAACAAAACTATTTAACTTTTTTAAGTTCTTCGTAATATAAAATAAATGTTACATTCATATAAGGAACAAGCCAAATATATAAAATTCCTAAGGTAAAAATACCAAGTAATAACCACCCAAAGAAACTAAGAACTAACATAAAATAATCCATCTTATATCCATTCATCATTTCCTTACTTTTTCGAATACAATCCATTGGATTTGTGTTTCCATCAATCATTAATAAATTTACCATTGAGTAACTTATTGATGCAATAATACCAGGTATAATAAGAAGTAATGCCCAAAGTGTTGAAAACAATGAAGTTAAAAACCACACGCCAAATATTGGTCCAAACATCTTATAATATTGAAACATGCCTTTAATATCGCATTCTTCGCCTCTAACAAATTTCATTACATAAGCAGTTGCGCCAAAACTTAGTGGTAACGTAATAATCGTTGATAGCATTTGTGCACTTGTACTAACATAAGCATTATCACTATTTACTCCAAAAAGTGTTCCAATAAGCGAATTTATCAAAGACACAATAACAAACGGTATTACTAAATCCCACACATGACCTTTAATCATAGCTTTAGCTTTTTCTTTTAATTCTTTTCTATTCATATCATCACCAATATAATTATATACAATTCTAAAATTCTAAGCAATAGTTAAGTTCTCAAGAATTTCCTTCTGTTCTTTATAATCATCTAAATTCTTATTTTTCAAAAATTCCTCAGCATCACTTTTACATTGCATTAAAATTTTATAATCTCTATTTAAATTTGCAATTTTAAAACTTTGCTCACCACTTTGTCTAATTCCAAAAATATCTCCTCCTCCTCGTAGCTTAAAATCTTGCTCACTAATATAAAATCCATCATTACTTTCTTCTAAAACTTTTAACCTTTCAGCATCATAATCACTTATCAAATAACAATAACTTTGCATGTCATTTCTACCAACTCTACCTCTTAACTGGTGAAGTGTAGCAAGTCCAAATCTTTCTGCATTAAAGATAACCATCATCGTCGCATTTTTAACATCAACACCAACTTCAATTACCGTTGTTGAAATCAATATCTTTGTATCACCATTTTTAAAACTATTCATTACTTCATCTTTTTGATTAGGTTTCATTTTTCCGTGCAATAAGCCCGTTGGAACCATTCCATTAAATGCTACATCAAACTTGTCTTTTAATGAAGTAACATTCATCTTTTCATCCTCTTCATCATCAATAAGTGGAGCTACAACGTATATTTGATGCCCAGCTTTTATTTCGTCTAGCATTTTCTCTAAAACATTTTTAAGTTCACTATTTTTAAAAATTTTAGTAATAATCTCTTTTCTGCCACCAGGTTTAGACCTAATCTCCGTAATATCCATATCACCATAAATAGTTAAAGCAAGTGTTCTAGGAATTGGTGTTGCACTCATATATAACACGTCAACATCTTTTCCTTTTTCTTGTAAAGTCTGCCTTTGATTAACACCAAATCTATGTTGCTCATCTGTAATAACAAGTCCAAGATTATTATAAACAAGTTCATCATTAAGTAAAGAATGTGTACCAATTAAAACTTGAGTCTCACCATTTTTTAAATTCTGTAAAATATTATTTCTTTCACCTTTTTTAGTTGAACTTGTAAGTAACTGAATATTTAACTTATCTCCAAAAAGACTTTTCATATTATTAAAATGTTGTACTGCTAATATCTCAGTCGGTGCCATAAGCACGCCTTGATACCCCGCTAGCATATTCATATAAAGTGCTATAAAAGAAACTATTGTCTTACCACTACCAACATCGCCTAAGATTAATCTACTCATTTTCTTTTTAGATAAAAAGTCACCCTTAATATCACTTACTGCCTGCATTTGTCCATCAGTTAAGTTAAATGGCAAACTACTAATAAAATTATTAACCTTATCTTCATCAAAACTCTTAATGTTAAATTTGCCATCACTTGCACTCTTCTCTTTTAAATAACTTACCTTTAACATAAAAGTAAATAACTCTTCATAAATCAAATGTAAATCTGCTTTTTTCAAACTGTTAATATCTTTAGGTTTATGCACATTAGTAACTGCTTCTTTTTTATTTATAAAATTATACTCTGTTTTAAAAATCCCGGAATCAAAACCACACATGTTTTTATAAGCACAATATTGGCATGGTGT
>ERZ780178.2036-NODE-2036-length-12097-cov-2.161269_pt1 | contig 12097 bp, 2 predicted proteins | sample MGYA00511018_ERZ780178 | MGnify/ENA primary metagenome ERZ780178 (study PRJEB29588, sample SAMEA2151439) | human gut metagenome | biome: human gut; feature: human-associated habitat; material: faeces | place: Denmark | collected 2008/2010 ...
CTATTATTATATTTACACGAGCGAGGGATTATTATGACAGAAACTAAGATTAAAATTGATGATTTGCCGACTGTTTATGATGCGAAATCAACAGAAGAAAAGATGTATAAATTTTGGGAAGACGGCGGATATTTCAGAGCAGATGCCCATTCCAACAAACCTCCGTTTACCATAGTCATTCCTCCTCCGAATGTAACAGGTGTTCTCCATATGGGACACGCGTTGGACGGAACTCTGCAAGATATTTTAACCCGCTATCACAGAATGAGCGGCTACGAAGCTTTATGGCTTCCTGGAACTGACCATGCCGGTATTGCAACTCAGGCAGTTGTCGAAAAAGAACTTAGAAAAGAAGGTTTAAGCCGCCACGATATAGGAAGAGAAGAGTTTCTAAAACGTACCTGGAAATGGGCAAATGAACATAAGTCAGCTATCCTGAACCAGTTTAGACGTTTAGGTGCGTCTTTTGACCGTTCAAGAGAAAGATTTACTTTTGATGAAGGCTGTTCTGAAGCTGTAAAAGAAGTTTTTGTAACGCTTTATAATAAAGGTTTAATTTATAAAGGTGCGTATATTGTAAACTGGTGTCCTCGCTGCCAGAGCGCCATTTCTGATATTGAAACTGAATACGAAACAGAACAAGGGCATCTATGGGAAATTTCTTACCCGCTCGTTGGTGAAGCCGGTGCAATCATTGTTGCTACAACAAGACCGGAAACTATTTTCGGCGACGTTGCTATTGCAGTTCACCCTTCTGATAAAAAATATTCTGAATTAATCGGAAAAACTGTTATGATTCCGCTTTCAGGCAGACAAATTCCTATTATTGCAGATGAATATGTAGATAAATCTTTTGGTACAGGTGCGGTTAAGATTACTCCTGCACATGACCCTAATGACTACGAAGTAGGCAAACGCCATAACTTTAAGCCAATCTGGGTTATTGATGAAGAAGGCAAGATGAAAGCCTGTGCAGAAGTTCCGCCTGATTATCAAGGTCTTGACAGATACGAAGCGCGTAAGAAAGTTGTTGATATGTTGAGCTACAATAACTTCCTTCTGCGTGTAAAAGAGCACGAACATAACGTTGGTAAATGCCAGAGATGCAACACGACAATTGAACCGCTTCTTTCTGAACAATGGTTTGTAAAAATGGAACCTCTTGCAAAAGAAGCAATTGCAGCCGTAAAAGACGGCAGAATTACTTTTATTCCTGAAAGATGGGAAAAGAATTACTTAGGTTGGATGGAAAATATAAGAGATTGGTGTATCTCAAGACAATTATGGTGGGGACATCAGATACCTGCTTATTACCACAAAGAAACCGGAGAAATGGTTGTTGCTAAAGAAAATCCGGATCCTGAAAATTATGTACAGGATACTGACTGTCTTGATACCTGGTTCTCGTCAGGATTATGGCCGTTCTCTACAATGGGCTTCCCTAACTCTGAAACAGACGATTTCAAAAAATTCTACCCGACATCAGTTCTTGTAACAGGTTTTGATATTATTTTCTTCTGGGTTGCAAGAATGATTACAATGGGATTGGAATTTACTGGTAAAGCTCCATTCTCAAAAGTTTATATTCACGGTTTAATACGTGATGAAAAAGGCCAGAAAATGTCAAAATCAAAGGGAAATACTATTGACCCTGTTCAAATTATTGATAAATACGGCTGTGATGCCTTGAGATTTACAATGACATCTCTGTGTACTTACGGCGGTCAGGATATCAAGGTTTCTGACGAAAGATTTGAGTACGGCAGAAACTTTGCTAACAAACTCTGGAATGCTTCAAGGTTTGTACTTATGAATCTGGATGGAGTTGATAATAAACCGATTGACAGAGAAAAATTAACTCTTGTTGATAAGTGGATTTTAAACCAGCTTAATGAAACTGCAAAGACTGTTAATCAGTATATGAAAGAGTATAGAATAGGTGAAATTGCTCATGAATTGTATGACTTCTTTAGAAGCGAATACTGCGACTGGTATGTTGAAATTGCAAAAATTCAGCTTCAGGACGCAGATTTGAAGAGAAATACACAACGTGTTTTAAGATACGTTCTTGATATGTCACTTAGAATGCTTCATCCGATTATGCCTCATATAACAGAAAATGTTTGGGGCTTAATTCCGGGAGAAAAAGAAACAAGTGCATTGATAATTGCTAAGTATCCGGTTTATGAAGAAGCTATGAGCTTCCCTAAAGAAGCTGAGGAAATGAAGCTTGTGTTTGAAACAATTACATCACTGAGAAACGTAAGACAGAGTTTCAATATTCCAACTTCTGCAACTGTTGATGTAGAAATAAGGGCAGAGGGTAAAGAAAAAGAAATCTTTACTGAAATTGAAGCATATATCCGCAGACTTGCTAAAGTTAATAATATAACTTATGCGGAAATGAATGCGCCAACCCCTCCAAAATCTGCTGCGGCAGTAGTTTCTGCTTCAAAACTTGTAGTTCCACTTGCTGATTTGATAGATTTGGATGCAGAGATTAAACGTCAGGAAAAGAAACTTGAAAAATTAACAAATGAAAAGAACTCTTTAGAAGGCAGAATGAAGAACGAGAAGTTTGTAGCAAATGCGCCAAAAGAACTTGTTGAACAAACAAATGCTCGTATTGCCGAAATATCTGCACAGCAAGATGTTATAAAGGATTTGATAGATTCATTGAAGTAGCTTGTAGTGTAGAAATTGAGGTAGGCCTTTAGCAACACTTCTAGCCGGGGGTTGTAATGGAATGCTGACCGACTGTTTGACTACGTACGTAGTACCCTACTTGCATAAGTATAAATATATGCTATAATATGTATATAAAGTAACGATGTAATGTTTTCGACAGGAAACAACAATTTGCAATGAAAAAATTTAATATTTTACAATGTAAGGGCGCTGCTTATTTTAGCGGTGCGGGCGTTGTTGCATTACATTGCTGCTTTTGTAGACTATTACAATAAAGCAGGACGTAGCAGTGGCAATATCATTCAGCGGATTAGCATCCGGATTAGATACTTCTTCTTGGGTTGAATCGCTAGTAGCATTGAAGCAGGCGAAAATTGATACGCTGGAAGAACAAAAAGAAACGGTACTCTTATCACGCGAAACATTGAATAATATAAAATCATTTTTCAATTCTTTCCGCTCTGTAATAGAGAAGGTAACGGATGCGAAGTACGGTGTAGCGTCTATGGATATTTTTGCCCAGAAACTTGCGACATCATCTGATTTAAATATCCTGACAGCGAGTGCAACAACAGAAGCTGAGGAGGCTGAATATAATGTTCTTGTGGATAATCTTGCGACCAGTACCGAGGCTGTAAGCGGATTGAAAGTTTTAAATACAATTATTGAAACAGCAACGGCAGTCGGCAATACCAAACTTGTTGATTTGGGGATTAAAGTTGGTGAAATTGGTATTGATAATAACGGTATATATAATATTATCCAGATTGAAAAGAACGACACAATAGAGAGTTTTATAGCGAAACTTCATAACATCGGAGTTGATGCCACCTATAATTCAAAGACTGGAATATTTGGCATAAACCTTGATGACGGCAGTATTGATGATACTTTAACCATACATGATGACGGAAGCGTGGGAACAGGCATTCTTGATATATTTAATCTTCATGAAAAAGGCGGTTATGAAAGTACTTATTTGCAAACTTCGACATCTGAAACAATTGTAAATGCCGCAACAAGTTCGACAAAACTTTCAGAGCTAGGAAGTATTAAGGCCGGTAATATTCAGGTAAAGGCAAATGGTACAAGTTATAATCTTTCAATCGATGGCAATACGAACCTCGGGGGGCTTGTAAGCAGTCTTAATTCACTTGGAGTTGATGCAAAACTTGCAAGTAATGGTGTTTTAACAATAAATGATGCAGAAATTGTTGACAGCGGAAATACCGGCATAATTACTGCTCTTGGCCTTGAAACGGATATTAATTCTAAAACCCAGACAGCATCGGGGTTAAAGACGGTTGTTGTGACGACGACTGATGCTGCAGCAACAGGTGCAACAAAACTCTCAGAGCTAGGCAGTATTAAGTCCGGCAATATTCAAGTTAAGGCAAACGGCGCACTTTATACTATTGCAATATCAGGTTCAACTACATTGCAGGGCTTGATAGATGCATTGAGTGCAAAAGGTGTTGATGCTTCCTTATCATCTGACGGGGTATTTACTGTAAAGAACGCAGAGATTATAGATAGCGGAAACACTGGTTTGATATCAGCTTTAGGGCTTCAGGTTGACGTAAATTCAAAAACACAAAGTTCAATTGATTTGCGTACTGTTGTTACAACGACAACACAGGCAGCTGCAACAGGTGCAACAAAATTATCACAGCTTGGTTCAATTACAAACGGCAATATGCTGGTTAAGGCGAATAATACGACTTATACAATTGCGATTAACACCTCTACAACATTACAGGGATTAATAGATGCTCTAAAGGCAAAAGGTATAAGTGCTGAACTTTCCGGTGACGGAACTTTAACAATCAATGATGCCGAGATTATTGATAATAATACAGGAATCATAAACGCTCTTGGTCTGGAAAAAGAAGTAAGCTCTAAAACACAGACAGCAAATAATCTGAGTTATAAGAGTGTTATTACAACATCTTCAGAGGCGACTTCTTCAACGAAACTTGGTGATTTAAGTGTGTGGTCTAAAATTAGTACAAGTCCGGTTCTTACAGCTAAAAATACATCCGGCGGAACTACTTCAATCACTCTTACATCTACAATGACTATTGGCGATGTTGTAACAAAATTAAACTCGGCCGGCTTGAGTGCAGCGTTCAGTTCGAGCGGAGTTCTTGCTGTAACAGGCGGTGAAGTAAGCGGAAAAGCTGCAGAAGCTCTTGGTATAAAGAGCGGCTCTGAGAATACGAGCGGAGTCTGGGCAAATGGAAATACTTTGTTCACACAGGGTGTAAATTATGCGGTTGCATCAAATACTCTCGGTGAATTAGGCATTAGTACAGCAAAGCCTTCAAGCGGGTATGCTCTTGCTGTATATAATTCTTCAAATGCTCTAGTGAAAGAAATCAGTGTAAGTTCATCAACAAGAATTGATGATATTTTTTCAGCATTAAGCCAATATGGTATAACAGGTACAATAGATGAAGGCAAAATAACTCTTAAATCGAGCAACGGAAACTATGTCAAGGGCAGTGTTGCAGATGCTATGGGAATTTCAACCATAACATCCGTTATTGTCAGCAGTACAAATGCGTCCTCAACTTCTTCCATTAAGTATACAGTAACTCAGGTTGTGAGCGGAACTACGACTTTTGCACAGGCAGGATTGAATGCTGCAGGTAAAGTTTTGGAAATTAAAACAAAAGAGAATGGAGTAACTCAGGCCTACATAACCATTGCTTCCAATTCAACCACATTTGACAGTATGTTTTCATCACTTTCCAAGTATGGTTTTTCAGCAGCTATTAATGATGGTGTGATAACTTTATCATCAAGCCAGTATATAGTTGGCGGGAGTATGGCAGAGCTTTTGGGTATAGAAACTTATGCGACATCGGATGCTTATACTGTTGGAGAAGCAGTTACATCTACGGCGCAGCTTACTTATACAGCAACAATAGTTGCTGATTCAAGCTCATTAATAAAAGATTATATTTCTTTAGATTCAAACAGTGCAAATAATAGAATACGTATTTATAAAAATAATGACTTAGAGTATGTTGATTTTACGGTAACATCATCAACAACTTTTGGCCAGCTTATGTCTGCAATGGAAGCGCAAGGTATATCTGTATCAATGAGTAATGGTGTTTTGTCGTTCAATACTCCGCAGTATGGTGCCCATGCAGAAGATATTCCGGCATCAGGCGGAATTTTATCTAAACTTGGAATTGGTAAAAAGGATATAGGTGATATTACTGTACCTTTGAGCCAGACATCAACTATGCCAATTACGTATACAACGTATAAGAATTATACTTTGGATAGTAACAGTACAACGACTCTTGGTGAGCTTGTGACAGCGATGGCCGCTGGCACAAACTATACACTCATTTTAAATACTAGAAATAGTCGATATGTAAATGGCAGATATGAGGACTATGACATCTCCATGTACACTATGACAGTTACTGCTACAACAACCTGGAGTGAGTTCTATAATGCTTTGAGGTATTCTTATAATACGTGGGTATATTGGAATAGCAACAATAATACAATGTATTTGGGCTCTAGTAGATACTCTATGACCGGAACTTTTTCAGACCTTGTCGGATGGACAACTACAATCAGGGCTAATGAAACAATTACAGCAAAAGACTATACCGGCGGTGAGGTGCAGGCATATGTTACAAACAGCTGGTCTATGACATCTTCGGATAAAGTTTATTATACAATTATTACAAATGGAAGTGCATCTGCTACAACAATTACAGCAAATACAACTTTTGTTCAGCTAGGCTTGCATGATGGCGGAAGTAGTTACCAAACCTATAATATGTATATTAGTGGCAAATCTAAATGTTTTACAATCAGGTCTAATACTACAGTAGGAGATTTTATTGAATTCATAAAAACTAATGGCGGACCTGATGTGACATTAAAAGATGGAAAACTTTCGTTCAGCTCTAATGGAGAGAAGTATCTGAACTCTATAGATTCGCAACTTAGGAATAGATTTAATTTACCTGACTATGGCAGCTTTACTTATGGCATAACTTCAATCAGGCAAAATACTACAATGAATGATATTTTAGGTATAAGTTCTGGCGTTTATTATTTAGACTTTGAGTACTATACTCCTTATACATGGAGTGGGGGTACAGGGTATAACTCTGGATATCAGACTTTTTCATTAAACCGTAGTACAACCATGGCTGAAGTACTTGATTTCTTGAACAATACAGTTGGAGTGAGTGCTACGCTGGTTAATGGCAAGCTTTTAATTAAAAAAGGAAGTGGCGGAAATATCTTAAAAGATATACGAGTATCTTCAACTTCTGGTTCTTATAAAAATCCGTCACTGGCAGAAGATTTCAAAAAAGCTCTGAAAATCGAGGTCGGAAAGGGATACACGTATACAGCTTCAGGGGGCAATGATTTATATACCACAACAACTTCCAAAACTCTGGGTACAGCATCGGCAGAAAACCTCGTAATAACTGCTGAAACTAAATTAACAGCTCTTGGATTTGATTATAATAGAGGATATGAGATTTTGTCATATAGAAAAATGAATAGCGCAACCAGCTTTTCTAATTCTACACTTTTCTTTACTGTAAACTCAAGCTCAACTGTTGGTGATTTGTTGGCATATATTAACAGTAATAGCAATTTTAATGCTACATTAAAAAACGGTAAACTTACTATTACCGGAAAAAAGATTGATAACAATAATATGACTTATATAACCAGATATAATTCAATATTTCAGGATATATTTAAATTGGAAGATGCCGGTAACAATGTTTCTTATAAAATGGGCGATGTTTACCAGAATACAAATTCTAATACAAGAGTTGGCGATAAAAAAGCCGAAAATGATTCTAAAACACTACGGCAGCTAGGTTTGACTGCAAATGCAACAATTTCTATGAATAATACTGATGGAAATGTTACCTGGAAAATTATTACTCCTGACATGACACTTGGACAATTTATAAAAATTCTTACAGATTATGGGGTTAGTGCCAGATATGATACTAGTTCAGGTAAGCTTAATATCGGTTCATTAAATGATACTGAATGGGTTGAGTCAATTTCAGATAATCTAAAATCCGTGCTTAAGCTTAAGGGTGTCGGTACAGGTTACACGTATCAGGTTATCGGTAATGCTGCATATGAAAATACTTCATCAAGAACTATTAAAACAGTTACAACACATACGGCAACAGCGACTACAACATTAGAACAGATTGATGGTTTCCAGAACGGTAACGGCAATATTCTTGTGCACAAAGCTGATGGCAGTACTGAAACTTTATATGTAGATTCAACTTCTACACTGCAAGACTTCTTTAATCAAATAGCAGCTTACGGACTCAAGGGAAGCATAAATTCTGCAGGTGTTGTAACTATTACAGGGAATGGAAATACATTCTTATCAAGCGCCTCTGGGGGGTCAAATCTTGTATCGCTGTTAAAACTATCTCTTAATAAAACTTCTACCACAGGTACTGTAAATACAACAACAGGAACTATAAGCTCTACTGCTCAAGTTATAGCAACAAAAGATACTCTGCTTGGCAATCTTGCTTATGCAAACGGTACAAAACTGACTTTTGATTCAAGCGGGTTTGCTTCATTAGTAATGCAGACAAAAACCAGAGAAGGTTTGTTGAAAAACTTTACTGTAAACTTCTCGAAGACTTCCACGCTGGGCTCAGTGCTGGATGCCTTCAAAGCTCAGGGCTTGAACGCTTCTATAGACGCAACAGGCAGATTTTCAGTAAGTACTGATTCTCTTTCTGATTTTAACATCTCTGGTGCACTTGGTACATATCTAATGGGAGCTTCTTATAATAAATCTTATGAAACAAAAGGCGGTACACCGCTTTCAGCTTCTTCTGTTAATACTGTAACAGCAGCCGCGACAAGGGAAACTAAACTTGCAGACCTTGGAGTTACTACAGGCGAATACAATATCTATAACAACGGGGTAAAATTCACTGCACAGATTTCTTCTGATGAAACACTCGGCTCATTTATTGATACGCTAAGCTCGTTCGGTATTCAGGCCGGATTAATCAATAACGGCTCGACCTCAAAGCTTATTATTACCGGCAGCGGCAATTCGTATATAGCAAAATCAAACAGTGTTTCAAATTCTTCTAATGTTGTGGAAAAACTCTTCGGAAGCAATACAACGGCAGATAGTTATAAATATACAGGTAAAGAAATCTTAACATCAACTTCTACATCAACGCAGGCCGCAGATTCAACTGCTCTCCTGTCAGCTTACGGAGTAACAGCAGGTGAATATTATATTTATACAAACGGTAACAGGCATACTCTGCAAATTTCTTCTGATGAAACAATAGGTTCATTAATGGAAACCCTGAGCAGCTATGGTATAAAAGCTGAACTTGTTAAGAATGGAAACAGCTCTAAAATTGTACTTACAGGCAGCGGTGATGCTTATATAGCTCAATCAAGCAATACTTCTAATGCTTCAAATATAGTAAATAAACTGTTTGGCGGAAGCTCGGCCATTGTTAATGAATCAAGCTATACAGGCTCTCAGCGGGTTACCACAAAGGTTACTGCAACTGTAGCCGCTTCTGAATCGACATCGCTGGCAAGTCTTGGTGTAACTGCCGGTGAATACTATATTTACAATAACGGAGTAAAATATACTGCGCTTATCTCTTCTGATGAAACTTTAGGTTCATTTATGAATACTCTTAAATCTTTCGGTATTCAAACAGGACTTATTAATAACGGAAGCTCGGCAAGTCTTGTGCTGATTGGAAATGGCAACTCTTATGTTGCAAAATCAAACAGCGTTTCTAATGCTTCTAATGTCGTTGAAAAATTATTTGGAACAGCCGGTCCTGATTCAAGCTTCTCATATACCGGCTCCGAGCTTCTTTATAAAACCGTTACACATACTGCTACAGCAACAGAAGATACTCTCTTGAGTACATTTGACACCCCGTGGGGGGATACAACTCTTAAATCCGCAGGAAATCTGGCACTTCAGGTAGACGGCAAAAATATTGCTATACAGATTACTGATACGGAAACTTTCGGCTCATTAATAGACAAGCTTGAAGCTGTCGGAGTGCAGGCATCATTTGTCGGGGGTAAACTCTATATCAGCGAAATGAACGGTGTTTCTATTCTAGCTAATGGAACGACATCTTCAATAATTAATCCGAATGCAAATATCCATCTGGCTTATAAAAGTTCTATGGATGGTTTTATGGAAAGTACATCTGCAATTGTTCAGAAAACAACAATCATAGAAGATAAAACTCTGTCTGCTGCTAATTATGCAGGGCTGGATACTCAGCTAAAGACGCTTAATATTACAGGCGGAACATTCTCTATTTTCAGAAACGGAGAAAAAGCTACTATAAACGTAAATTCTGATAATACCTTCGACGATTTACGCTCGCAAATAGCTTCAAGATTCTCTGATGTTGATTTGAAATTTGAAGAAGGAAAACTTGTTATATACTCAAAAGATGATGATGTCGAACTTCAGGCAGGAACAACTACAGATACCTCAAATCTTCTCGCAGTGACTGGATTGGCAGAAGATGAAGAAGGCCGTTCTGTAAGTGCACGTGCGCTCTACTGTGTTAACGAAAGTTCTGTTCTGACTCAAACCGGACTTTTCCGTAAAGGTGATGTTAAGGAAGGTACTTTCTATGTAGGGGATCAGATGGTTACGATTACCAATAAATCCACGCTGTCTGATATTATTTCGCAGATAAATTCTTCTGATACTGCAAATGCAACTGCTTATTGGGACAGCATTAACGGAAGGCTGGTTATCAAATCTCGCTCAACAGGTCAGGCGTTTATTAATATTGAAGCAGGTACAAGCAACTTCACTGATATTATGGGATATACAGAAACAGAATGGTATACTGACGGATCTGTGAAAAAAGCACGTATGGTTACTGACTCGCAAAATCTTGGTGAAAATTCGAAAGTATCAATTAACGGAACGACATATACCTCGACTTCTAATATTCTTACAAGTGATATAACACGTATTAAAGGTCTTACTATTAATTTAAACGGGTTAACAAGCGGTTCTGCTGTCAAGCTTACGGTTGAAAAAGACAAAGAAACCGTTGCAAACTCACTTTCTGATATTGTGGATTCATATAATGAACTTATGAAAAATGTTGATGAGGCAGTTGCAAAAGACGGAAGCCTGAAAAATCAAACAACATTGAAGATGCTTAGAAATCAGATTAGAAGTGCAATGATGAGTTCTATAGGAAATGCATCTGTATTTAAAAATCTTGATGCGATTGGTATTTCTGTTACTTCTGCAAGTGCAAATAATGTTTCTACCTCAAATGAAAGTATTATTAATCTTACTTTTGATAAGGACAAGTTCCTTGATGCATATGAAGCTGACAGTGATGCTGTTAAAGAACTGCTGATTGGTTCCGGAATAAAAGGAAGTTCTACTGCGACAGACGGTGTGTTTACAAAGGTTGAAAGTATTGTGGAAAACTCATTGCAGTCTGTAATAGGCTATTTCTCTATTGCCGATGCTGCTTATGCCCGCGAAATTAATAAAATTGACAATAAAATTGTAAGCGGAAATGAAGCTATAGAAAAGTATCGGGCAAGGCTTAATAAAAAGTTTAACTCTATGGATATGCTGATTTCTAATATGCAGAACCAATACAGCTCGTTCCTATCTTAATGCCTTGCGCAAACCTCTTTTTTAAGTTACAATCAATTTTGAATAAGGAGAGGTCTATGTCAGACGATAATGTCATTAAACTCGGGGGTAAATCCGATGGAAACAATAAGAACGAAGAAGTCTGCTGTAGTTTCTGTGGAAGGTCTAATGAGGAAGTTCTGAAAATGGTGAAAGGACCGGGGGTGAATATTTGCTCCGAGTGTGTAATGATTGCGGTACAGTACCTGATTTTGCAGGATAGAATGCTGTCTTCCGATGCACAAAAAATTCTCGATGCTTTCTGGCATAAAAATTAAAGATGAGGTTTTATGAATAAAATTCAAATAAAAGCAGAAATTCTTGCTACTTTGACAGCGTTAATGACGTCAACGCAGCCGCAAGCTTCTTTGATTACTGACTTAAAAAATATTGATGATAAAAAAACTGTTCTCGAGGTGTTAATCAGGGAGCTGGTTAATGCGAATGAGCAAAAAGCGGTGATGATTTGCTGGCTTTTGATGGAACTTATTGATAAAGATACGCTGAATGATGAGCTGTGGAATGTTATTAAAGCTCCTGAATATAACGATCATGTTAAGATGATAGCTTTTAACATGCTTAAAGACCTCGGTAATAAAATTGATTATGAAGTAATCAGCGGATATTTTGAACAGTTTAATGAACTTATTAACAGGGAAACAAAGCAGCTTCTTGAAACGGCTATTA
>ERZ780178.2038-NODE-2038-length-12089-cov-6.632375_pt1 | contig 12089 bp, 10 predicted proteins | sample MGYA00511018_ERZ780178 | MGnify/ENA primary metagenome ERZ780178 (study PRJEB29588, sample SAMEA2151439) | human gut metagenome | biome: human gut; feature: human-associated habitat; material: faeces | place: Denmark | collected 2008/2010 ...
TTCGTCACGCCGATGGCGCTGACCTCGGAGGCCGAGACGCCCGCCTTTCTCAGGCAGTTCTGGGCGCAGGCGAGCTGCGTGCGCCAGATGTCCATAGCGTCGTGCTCGACCCAGCCGGGCTGCGGATAATGCTGCGGGAACTCAAGCTGCTCCAGGGAAACGATCTGGGCGCGGTGATTCAGCAGAATGGCGCGGGAACTCGTGGTCCCCTGATCAAGAGCAAGAATGTATTTCATGTAAGCGGCCGGTCTCGCAGCCCCGGCGCACGCACGGGGGTGGTTTTCGGATTTTGAGCCTTGAAAGTTTAACTAAAAAGGCCGTGCCTGCCTAGGGGAGATTCCCGATGGCAGGGGAGTGGACCACCACCATCCGCCAGAGACGAAAAAAGCTCCGCTTTCCCTGCGGGAGCGAAGCTTTCAAGTGACCTGCGTCACCCGTCAGAGAGCCTTATTCGGCCTTGTCCTCGGACTTGGCTTCAGCCGTTTCCTCAGCTTCGGCGACAGCCTCCACGTCCTCGTCCTCGAAGACGTCTTCCGTGAACATGGCTTCTTCGGCGGCGACGGCGGGAGCCTCGGCCTGCTCGACCTTTTCAGCTTCCGTCTTGACCTCGGGCTTCTTGGCAAGCCTGCCGAGCGTTGCGGGAGCGTTGCCGACGGCGACCATGAGCGTCTGGTAATAGGGCTTGTTGCGGTTGTCGAGCGTCTTTTCAAGGCGGATCGCGTCGAACTTGCACTCCTTAGCGCACAGTCCGCAGCCGATACAGGCGTTGGCGCAAACCTTCATGGCCGCAGCGCCCTTCTGCTTGTTGGCGCACTCCACAAAGACCTTCTTGGACACGGGAACGGAAATGATAATATGCCGCGGGCAGGCAGCCGCACACTGCATACAGTCGGTGCACTTGTCCGGATCCACCACGGCGGCGCCGTTGGGGCCGATGGACATGGCGCCGAACTGGCAGGCGGCCACGCAGGTGCCAAAGCCCATGCAGCCAAAGGAGCACGCGGTCGGACCGCCGGCGACCTTCGTCGCGGCTACGCAGTCGTGAAGACCGACATACTCGAAATTCTTCACAGAGGCCTCGCCGCCGTTGCACAGCACGTGCGCGACCTGCTTTTCGCCGCTGGGGGCTTCCATGCCCATGATCTCAGCAATCTTGGCAGCGCCCTCTGCGCCAGCGGGCGCGCAGGCGGTGACGGGAGCCTTACCGGCAAGAATTGCCTCGGCGCAGCCCGCGCAGCCGGGATAGCCGCAGCCGCCGCAGTTTGCGCCGGCGAGGCAGGCCTGGATCTTGGGCAGGCGCTCATCGACCTTGACCTCAAAGGCCTTGGCCGCAACGGACAGGATCAGGCCGAACACGACGGCGATCACGCCCAGCACGAGGACAGCGTAAATAACGTTTGTAATCATAATTTCGTTCCCTCCTTACATGGGCCACACCTGCAGACCCGAGAAGCCCATGAATGCAAGGGCGATCAGGCCTGCGGTGATCAGCGCGATGGGGAAGCCTTCAAATGCCTTGGGATAGTCGGCAAACTCCAGGCGCTCGCGCACCGTGGAGAACAGGTAGATCGCCAGCAGGAAGCCAAGGCCGCCGGTGATGCCGTACACCACGGATCCGATGAAGTTGTAGTCGTTCTGCACGTTGAGCAGCACCACGCCGAGAACGGCGCAGTTGGTGGTGATCAGCGGCAGGTACACGCCGAGGGCCGTGTAGAGCGTCGGCATGGACTTTTTGAGGAACATCTCGATGAACTGCACGAGGCTCGCCACCACGAGAATGAAGGCGACGGTCTGCATGTAGTCAAGGCCGAGCTTGACGAGGATGATGTTCACGCCGTAGCAGAACGCCGAGGCAAGGCCCATGACGAACGTAACGGCAAGGCCCATACCGATGGCGGTGTCGCTCTTTTTCGACACGCCGAGGAACGGGCAGATACCCAAGAACTGCGAGAAGATGAAGTTATTCGTCAGGATCGCGCCGAGGGAAATAGCAAGTAACTTAGTCACACTCATTTTTATTTACCCTCCGTTTCTTTCTTTTCCGCGTTCTTCTTCTCGCTTCTGGCAAGCGCCCACTGCATGATGGCGATCAGCGTGCCGAGGCAGAGGAAGCCGCCGACGGGCAGCGTGAGCATACCGGCGGGAACATAGGAAGAAGGCATGATCTGGATGCCGAGCAGCGTGCCCGCGCCCAAGAGCTCGCGGAACGCGCTCAGGATCAGCAGCACCACCGTGTAGCCGATGCCCTGGCAGATGCCGTCCACCGCGGAGGCGGCGACGGAGTTCTTGCTGGCAAAGGCCTCGGCGCGGCCGAGGATGATGCAGTTGACGACGATCAGCGGGATGAACACGCCAAGGCTCTCGGCGATGTCAGGGACAAACGCCTGCAGGCACAGATCAACGATCGTAACGAAGCCCGCGATGACGACGATGTAGCACGCGATACGCACTTCGTTGGGGATGATCTTGCGCAGAAGGGAAATAAAGATGTTGGAAAGCGTCAGGATGATGAGAACGGAGATGCCCATACCAAAGCCGTTTGCAACACTCGTGGTGATGGCCATGGTGGAGCACATACCGAGCACCTGCACCAGAACGGGGTTTTGGTAGATCAGACCGTCTTTGAGCTGTTTGTTGAAATTCATAGATCGTTCCCCCTTTCTCAGTTCATGGCCTCGGCGGCAGCCAGAGCGGCGTTGACGCCCTTGGTCACGCCCTTGGTGGAGACCGTCGCGCCGGTGACGGCGTCGATGTTCTGCTTGACGACGAGCGTGCCCGCGCCGGACTTGCCGACGAACTGATCGAGCGCGCCGGTGCCTGCGGAGGTCGCTTCATTGTCCATGACCTTGGAGCCGATGCCCTTGGTCTCGGAGTTGTTGACGATGGAAACGCCCGTGACGGTGAGGTCGGTGTCCACGCCGACGATCATCACGATGTTGCCCTGAGAGCCGCTCGCGGTGACCTTGAAGGCATAGCCGATGGTGTCGCCGCCGGACTGCACCTCATAGACCTCGCTCAGCTTGCCGCCCTGTTCGTTGGCAGCGTCGATCATGGCCTGCGGGATCTCCTCCATCGGGGGGAACTCGCAGTCGGCCGCAGAGACGACCTTGGCGAGCGCCTCTTCGGTCTTTTGCTTGTTGATGGCCGCGATCTTGTCCGCGGTCAGCATGTTGGTCAGGCCCAGCAGCAGCGCGACGACCAACGAGATCGCCGTCAGCGTACCGGCTACCTTGAAAATGAATTTACCTTCGATCTTCATTTCTTTGCCGCCTCCTTCGCTGCTTTCTTATCTACGCCGAAGCGGGTGGGCTTGGTGTACTTGTCAATGATCCAGGTGCAGCAGTTCATCACAAGGATGGAGTAGCAAACGCCCTCGGGATAGGAGCCAAAGTAGCGGATGAACACCGTGATGAGACCGCAGCCGATGCCGAAGATCAGCTGGCCCTTCTTCGTAACGGGGGAGGTGACATAGTCAGTGGCCATGAAGAACGCGCCGAGGAACAGGCCGCCGCCGAGCACGTTGTAGAGCATCCAGCTCATCGCATCGTTGCCCTGGGGGAAGAGGAACGTGAGGACTGCCACCGTGCCGATGTAGGCAACGGGGATCTGCCAGGAGATGACCTTGCGGAAAATTAAGTACAATCCGCCGATGAGCAGCATCATCGCGGAGATCTCACCGAGAGAGCCGCCGATGTTGCCGATGAACATATCGGACAGGCTGTACTGTGCCGTCACCTCGGCAAACTCGCCGCCCTTCATCATGGCGAGCGGGGTGGCCGCGGTCACGACGTCAGCGCCGCCGAAGAGCGGTGCCTTGCCGGAGGCCGGGTCGATCCACTTGGTCATCTGGCTCGTGTAGCACGCGACGAGCGCGGCACGGCCGGCCAGCGCGGGGTTCAGGAAGTTCTTGCCAAGGCCGCCGTAGAGCTGCTTGACAAGGAAGATCGCGAAGAAGTTGCCGACGATCAGCATCCAGTAGGGAAGCGTCACGGGGCAGACGAATGCGAGCAGGACACCGGTGACGGCGGCGGACAGGTCGCCGAGCGTCTGCGTCTTGTGCATCAGCTTACGGTAGAGCCACTCGAAAAACATCGCGGAAACCACGCTCACGAGCACGGAGATCAGCGCGCGGAAACCGAAACGGATGACGCTCATGATGAGCGCGGGGCACAGCGCGATGATCACGTCGAGCATGATCGAGCGCGTGTCTTCATTGTTGCGGATATGGGGGTTGGAGGAAGCGATGAGCTTCAGACCCTTATAATCATTCAGCATCTCTTAAGCCTCCTTCTTTGCTTCTTCGGTAGCCTTGGCAGCCTCAGCCGCGGCCTTGGCCTTGGCGGCGGCTTCCTTGACCTTCTGCTTGCCGACCTTGAACGAATGCGTCAGGTGCAAGCGGCCCGGGCAGATGTAGGAGCACGCGCCGCACTCGATGCAGTCCATGACGTGGGCCGCCTCGAGATCCTCGATGCGGTTCTTCTGCACATATAAATAGAGGTACAGGGGCTCGAGGTGCATGGGGCACGCCTCAACGCAGCGGCCGCAGCGGATGCAGGTCGGGTCCTCGGAGACCTTGTTCTCATTCGCGGCGAACGCCAGCACCGCGCCCGTGCCCTTGGCCACGGGGAAGTCGGCGGAGGCCTGCGCCATACCCATCATCGGGCCGCCGGCGATGAGCTTGAACGTCTCGTCCTTCAGGCCGCCGCAGGCGTCGAACAGGAGCGAAACGGGCGTGCCGATCGGGCACTCGAGGTTCTTCGGCTCCACAACGCCGCTGCCGGACACGGTGACGACCTTGCGCACCACGGGCATGCCGTCCTTGATGGCATGGTAGATGGCGATGGTGGTGTTGATGTTGAACACGGCGCAGCCGATGTTCGCGGGAAGACCGCCGGGGGGCACCTGCTTGCCGGTGATGGCCTGGCAGAGCTGCTTTTCACCGCCCTGGGGGTAGCGGCAGCGCAGCGATTCGACCACGACGGGAGCCTTCTGCTCGGCGATGACCTTGTTGAGGGCCTCGATGCCGTTTTTCTTGTTGTCCTCCACGCCGATGACGACCTTGCTCACGCCGAACATCTTGGCGAGGTAGCAGCAGCCGCCGATGATCTCAGCGGGGCGCTCAAGCATCGCGCGATGGTCGCCGGTGATGTAGGGCTCGCACTCCGCGCCGTTGATGATGACGGTATCGACCTTGCCGATGCCGCTGGAGATCTTCGTGTGCGTGGGGAACGTTGCGCCGCCCATACCGACGATACCGGCCTGCTTGACCATTTCGACCATTTCCTCCACGCTCAGCGCGTCGGGGTCGGCCGGAGCATGGACTTCCTCGCTCAAGTCGTCCTTGAAGTCATTGTCGATGACAACGGACATGACCTTGCCGCCCATGGAATAGGGACGGGGCTCCACCGCAGCGACCGTACCGGATACGCTTGCGTGAATGGGAGCGCCGAGACCTTTGAATTCGCCGATCTTCTGTCCAAGCTTGACATAGTCGCCCTTGGAGACCGTCGGGGTGCAGGGTGCGCCGAAGTGCATCGACATGGGGATCACCACCTGAGCAGGGGCTTGTAACTGCTCGATGGCCTTTTCATTGGTAGCAGCCTTCATATCATTGGGATGAACGCCGCCAAAGAAAGCTTGTGCCATAGTCTTCACCTCATCTTTATACTGCCAGAGCAGCGGAAACACTGCTCCATAGTCGGATAGATTATATCCCCTTTCTTTTCTCTTGTCCAGAAAATATTCTTCATGACCATCATTTTCCTACATAATTTATCAGATTTCGCCGTCATTTTTTCGCAAAAACAGCATTTTGCCAAACAATTTGCCTTTCGGCGGCCCGCGGAGGGAATAACCCATTTTTCCGCTTCTTGACGTGTCCCGGGCGCGATGCTATAATTATGTATTACTATTTTTATGAATTTCGTGCATTTTCCGCACATTGCCGTCCGTTTTTCCCCGTTCCGGCAAGAAAGGAGCTTTTTTATGCCCATGCAGCTCGATACCGGCGCGATCAAGGCAGAATCGCGCTCACTGCTGCGCACCGGTGAGGTCAATCCCTTCCGGATGACGCTTTTCTATCTTCTCATCACCCTTGTGCTCGATATGATCAACTCGGGCGTGAGCTATATGATCGACTCTGCCGGCGGCTTCACAGTGCTCTCGTTCAGCTTTGTGAGCATCCTCGTCGGCCTTGTCGCACTCGTTCTGAACGCGGGGTATTACTGCTACTGCTTCGGCATCCTACGCCGTGAGAAAATGCCGTACGAAAGCCTTTTTGACGCGTTCCCCTTTGCCGGGAAGGTCATCCTGCTCTCCATCGTCGAGGGCGTTTTCATCTTTCTCTGGTCGATGCTTTTCGTCATCCCCGGCATCATCGCGGCCTACCGCTACTCGTTCGCCATGCTGAACCTGTGTGAAAATCCCGAGCTCGGCGTGATGGAGGCATTGAACCTGAGCAAGCGGCAGACAAATGGCTACAAAATGCAGCTCTTCCTGCTCCAGCTCAGCTTCATCGGCTGGTCGCTGCTGGTGCTGGGCATTTTCCTCATCTACGAGCTGCTCGTCGCCGCCCTCCTGCCCGACAGCTTCCTCGGCATCATGTTTGGCTCGCTGCTGCTGAGCGTGCTCGCCGCCGGTGTGGGCGTTTACCTGACACCGTATCTGAATCTTTCCATCTGCCGCTTCTACCTGCTTGCCACCGCGCCGCAGGTAAACGAGCCGCCGCACTTCGACTCCTGGAACGACAACTTCTGAACGCAGCAAAAAAGAGGGATATCTCGCATGAGATATCCCTCTGTCATTTTTTGTTTCACTTCAGCACGTAGACGTTCTTGATGCCGAGCAGCGCGCAGAGCTCGGTCTTTTCAGCGATGTTCGCCTTGCTCTCGTACCAGACGACGATCGTGGAGCCGTCCTTTTCCTTACAGAGAAGGTACGAGCTGTCGAAGCGGTTCGAGCGCGATTTCTGCACGGCGCTGTCGTTCTTCAAATACGCGCTCAGCTCGTCCTGCGTCAGCTCGCGCAGCGCGCCCACCTTGCCGCCTTTCACGTTCTGCGCCGCGGGGACAGCGTTGATGACCACGCTGCCGCCCTTGCCGGCCTTGACCGCCGCGTCGTAGACCTGCTCCACCGCCGCGCGCGGGGACAGCGGCACCGCGCCGCTCGTGCCCGTCAGGCTCTCAACCGGCACCGCGCCAGAGGGCGCCGCGCTCACGCTCGTCACGCTGACTTTGGCCTTGAGGCCGTTGTAGGCGCGCAGCAGCACTGCCGCGGCCTGCTCGCGTGTCGTGTCGTTTTTCGGCGCGAACGTCGTTAAGTTCATACCCACCACAAGGCCCATGCGCCAGGCGAGCGTGATATAGCCGGGATTCGTCGAAACATCGGTGAACGGGCACTCATCCTGCACCGTGCCGGAAAGCGTGCTGTACCCCAGTGCGCGGACGGTCATCGCGGCCATCTCCTCACGCGTGATGGGGTCGTTCGGTCGGCAGGTCGTGCTGTGGCCAGAGAACACGTCGTGCACGCTCGCGGTCTCAATGGCGCTATAATACCACTTTTTCGCATCCTGATTGTCGGTATAGCTGCCCTTTTCGGGCGTTACGGTCTTCCAGCCCATCAGGCGGCAGAGCGCCGCGGCATAGGCCGCGCGCGTCATCTTCTGCCCGAGGCCGAACTTGCCGTTTCCGATGCCCTGCAATAAGTTGTACTGCTTGCACTGCACGATGCTTTGGCTCGCCCAGTTCTTGTCCGGCACGTCGGAATAGCCGGATTTGTTGGCGGCAAGCGCGAGCGTCGTGGTCATCACGAGCGCAAGAAGAAGCGCCGTCAGGCGCGTCATGATCTGTTTCATTAGTATTTTCCCCCTTTTGGGTAATCTTTCTGCCGTATTGTAGCACAAAGTCGCGTGGATAGTCAAATTTCCTCTTTACCTTTGCGGTGGTTTTTGTTAAAATAATAGATTGTATTAGTATGATGAGGCAGTATTGCCTGAGATAGTATGCCCAAAAGTTCTCAAAAGAAAGAAGGTGAGCCGAAACATGAAGTACGAGCACTGGCAGATCCCCGCCGCGCCGGAGGATGCCATCAAGACGCTGATGGACGCGGGATACCCCTATCTTGTCTCGTCGGTGCTGGCCGCACGCGGCGTTCAAACGAGCGAGCAGGCCGCCGAAGCGCTCGAGCGCGAGAAGACGCTCGCCTACTCTCCGTTTTTGATGAAGGACATGGACAAGGCCGTCGCGCGCATCTCGAAGGCGCTTGAAAACGGCGAAAAGCTGGCGGTCTTCGGCGACTACGACGTGGACGGTATCACCTCGACCTGCCTTCTGACCGATTATCTCCGCTCGCGCGGGGCGGATGTGACGATGCACATCCCCCGCCGCATCGAGGAGGGCTACGGCCTCGGCTGTGACGCCATCCGCGCACTTTCCGAGTCCGGCGTGACGCTGATCGTCACGGTCGACTGCGGCATCACGGGCGTGGACGAGACGGCCTACGCCGCGACGCTCGGCGTCGATCTTGTCATCACCGACCACCACGAGTGCAAGGAGCAGCTCCCCGCCGCCGTGGCCGTCGTTGACCCCCACCGGCCCGACTGCCCGTATCCCTTCAAGCACTTGGCGGGCGTGGGCGTCGCGCTCAAGCTCGTTTTGGCCCTTGGCGAGGGGCGCGAGGATGCGCTGTTTGCGCGCTACTGCACGCTTGCCGCCATCGGCACGATCGCCGACGTCATGCGCATGGAGGGCGAGAACCGCACCATCGTGCAGTGCGGGCTTGAGAGCATCGACCGCAGCGACTTTACGGGGCTGCACGCGCTGCTGCGCGAAGCGGGGCTCACGTCGCGCCCCATCTCGTCGATCCAGATCGGCTTTGTGCTCGCCCCGCGCATCAACGCCGCGGGCCGCATGGGCCGCGCCGAGCTGGCCGCGGAATTATTGCTCACCGACGATCCCGTCCGCGCGGAAAAGCTCGCGCGCGAGCTGTGCGAGCTCAACCGCGAGCGCCAGAGCGTGGAGCAGGACATTTTCCGCCGCGCCATCGAGCAGATGGAGGACCTCCCCGAGAGCGAGCGCAGCGCGCTCGTGTTGTCGAGCGAGGACTGGCATCAAGGCGTCGTAGGCATCGTGGCGTCGCGGCTTTCCGAAAAATTCTCCTGCCCGAGCTTTATGATCCACCTCTCCGGCGGGTCGGGTAAGGGCTCGTGCCGCAGCTACGGCGGCTTTAACCTCTTCAATGCGCTCGAAGCGTGCTCCGACCTTCTCGTGAGCTTCGGCGGACACGAGCTCGCCGCGGGCTTTACGATCGAAGAGCGCAACATCCCCGCGTTCCGCACGCGGATGAACCAGTATGTGCGCGCCCACACGGGCGAGCATCCGCCGGTGTCGATGCTCGACGTCGACGTCGACTTGCAGCACCCCTCGCTCATCACGCTTGAGGAGGTCGAGGCGCTTTCGCTCCTCGAGCCCTACGGCGCGGGCAACAACCGCCCCGTCTTCTGCCTGCGCGGCGCAACGCTCGAGAGCGTGCAGGGCGTGGGCCAGAACCGGCACTTAAAGCTGAAACTACAGAAAAGCCGCGTGAATTTCGACGGCATTTTCTTCTCCGTCACCGCCGACGAGTGCGGCGTGTGCGCGGGTATGCGTGTGGACGCGGCGTTCTATCTGCAGGTGAACGAGTTCCGCTCCCAGCGCTCCATCCAGCTCCAGCTCATCGACCTGCGCCCCTCGCTCGACCCCAGCGGGCGCGAGAATGAGGCGCTTTCCCTCTGCCGCGAGCTGATTAGCGGCGGCACGCTCTCCCCGCGCGACGCGGCGCGGGCGCTCCCCTCGCGCGACCAGTTCGTGCGCGCGTGGCGCGTTTTAGAGCGCGAGGTCGGGCCTGACGGCGTCAGCGAGCCCATGCTGCCGCTGCTGCGGCATTTGAGCTCGGAAATGGTCGGCGCGGAGACGTTTCTGCGCACGGCGATGTGTTTGCAGGTCTTTGCCGAGCGCGGGCTTCTTTCGATCGAGCGCAAGGACACGACCCTCACGCTCCGCCTGACGGCGGACGGAAAAAAGGTTGAGCTTGACAAGAGCCCCTATCTTTCCGCCCTGCACGGCTTTCTTTCGTAATTAAAGGAGACGATTCGGATATGACAGCACAGGATAAAGCATTAAAAGAGAATACCGCTTCGGCTCCCCTCCAGATCGTCGCGCCCGGCACCTGCGTGGAGACCGGCGAGCAGGCGGCGCTCGTGCTCGGTATGTACGACCACCTTGTCGAGACGATCCACCAGTACAACCCGAGCGCAGACTTTGCCCAGATCGACAAGGCCTTCCGCTATGCCGACACGCACCACAACGGTCAGCTCAGAAAGGACGGCTCGCCGTTTATCACGCACCCGCTCGCCGTCGCGCAGATCATCGCAGAGGAGCTGCGGCTTGACTCAGAGTCCATCGAGGCCGCCCTCATGCACGACTGCATCGAGGACACCACCGCCACGTATGCCGAGATCGCCAAGGAGTTCTCCCCCGCGGTCGCGGATCTGGTCGAGGGCGTCTCCAAGCTGACGCGCGTGCAGTACGCCAGCAAGGAAGAAGAGCAGATGGAGAACCTGCGCAAGATGCTCATGGCCATGGCCAAGGACATCCGCGTCATTCTCATCAAATTGGCCGACCGCACGCACAACATGCGCACCATGGAGTACCAGACGGCGGAAAAGCAGCGGCAGAAGTCGCTTGAAACGATGGAAATTTACGCGCCCATCGCTCACCGTCTCGGTATGCAGCGCATCAAGTGGGAGCTTGAGGATTTATCGCTCAAGTATCTCGACCCCGTCGGCTACGACGAGATCACCCGCTCGCTCGCGGCCAAGGAGGCCGAGCACGAGGCCTTTATGGACCGCGTGCAGGCACAGATCGAAGAGCGCCTGAAGGAGCAGCACGTCCCGTATCTCAAGGTCTACGGCCGCATGAAGCACCCCTACAGCATTTACCGCAAGATGTACGCGCAGAATAAGACGATGGACGAGGTGCTCGACCTCTTCGCGTTCCGCGTCATCGTCGACACCGTGGCCGACTGCTACAACGTGCTCGGCATCATCCACGACCTTTACCGTCCCATTCTGGGCCGTTTCAAGGACTATATCGGCACGCCCAAGCCGAACATGTACCAGTCGCTCCACACCACCGTCATCGGTGCGGACGGCATCCCGTTCGAGGTCCAAATTCGCACCGAAGAGATGCACGAGATCGCCGAATACGGCGTCGCCGCGCACTGGAAGTACAAACAGGGCATCTCCGGCAACGCAGGCGAGCACAATTACGAATGGGTGCGCCGTTTGCTTGAAAATCAGGAGAACACCGACGCCGAGGAATTCGTCCACACGCTCAAGGTCGACATGTTCGCCGACGAGGTCTTCGTCTTCTCTCCGCGCGGCGACGTGACGAACCTCCCCGCCGGCGCGACGCCCATCGACTTTGCCTACTCCATCCACTCGGCCATCGGCAACCGCATGACGGGCGCGAAGGTCAACGGGCGCATCGCCCCGCTCGACTATCAGCTCAAAAACGGCGACATCGTCGAAATTCTGACTTCGAAAAACGCGCACGGCCCCAGCCGCGACTGGCTCAAGATTGCCAAATCGAGCGAGGCACGCAGCAAAATTCGCCAGTGGTTCAAAAAGGAGCGCCGCGAGGAAAACATCATCAACGGCCGCATCTCGTTTGAAGCAGAGCTCAAGCACCTCGGCATCCCGATGAGCGACGTGCTCGGCACGGACATCGAGGCCGCGCTTCTCAAGAAGACGTCGTTCGGCTCGATGGATGAGATGTACGCCGCCATCGGCTACGGCGGATTTTCCGCGCAGAAGGCCGTCAACCGCATCCACGACGAGATCGTCAAGCTCGAAAAGCAGCGCAAGGAGGAGCGCGCCGCCACCGTGCCGGTGGACAACTCCGGCGCGACGCGTCCCGCCGTCCCCAAGCGCACGAAGAGCGAGCAGGGCATCGTGGTCGAGGGGCTGTCGAACTGCCTGGTCAAATTCTCCAAGTGCTGCACGCCTGTCCCCGGCGACGAGATCGTCGGCTTCATCACGCGCGGCTACGGTG
>ERZ780178.2042-NODE-2042-length-12077-cov-2.534936_pt1 | contig 12077 bp, 10 predicted proteins | sample MGYA00511018_ERZ780178 | MGnify/ENA primary metagenome ERZ780178 (study PRJEB29588, sample SAMEA2151439) | human gut metagenome | biome: human gut; feature: human-associated habitat; material: faeces | place: Denmark | collected 2008/2010 ...
TTTGAACGTTGTATGACATATTTCTTGACACGAAAAGCGTTTTCTGTTATCATAAACATATGTGAACATATTTTAGTTTTATGTAAAATATGGAGTTGGGAGGAGAAAAAATGTTGAAAAAGCTATACCGCACATTAGGCTTTGCACTTATTTCCTGCAATTTGTTTTTCACCCCTGTCATGGCATATGCCGACAGCAGTGTGAGCGTGGGAACAAATATGTGCTTTGCTATACCGGGAGGACTTATAACAGGCTTTGTGCTTGTTTCAATGAGCCGCACAAAACAGAAAGCTACCAAGGCAGATAAATACATAAAGAGTAATCTTAAACTCAATGGGCGTAACGACACCTATCTGCGTACCACCACTGATAAGACTAAGATAAAAGACGATTGATAGGGGGTACGGAAAATGGCTGTTAATATTTCTTATAAATGCCCTAACTGCGGAGCAGAGCTTTTCTGGAGCGCTGACAAAAACTGCTGGGCATGTGAATACTGCGACGGACAGTTTACTTTGAAGGACCTTGAAGAAGCAGGCGGTGACGCTAAAAAGGCTGAAGAGCTGAACAAGGATAATGTTGAAAAGCATGAAGAGGTCGATAAGGACGAATACAGTATGTCAAATGACGGAACTGTAGGAAATGACCTTGTAAAATATACCTGCTCACACTGCGGAGCGGAGATAATCACCGACCGCTCAACTGCAGCAACAGTTTGCGTTTACTGCGGAAATGCGGTAATAATGGGAGAGCAGATAATAGACAATTTCTCCCCTGACTATGTTATACCTTTTAAAGTGCCGAAAACTCAGGTAATGGACGCTTTCCAAAAATTCAGCAAGAAGCCTCTTACACCGAAAGATTTCAACTGCGATAGGGTAGTGGACAAGATGCAGGGCGTTTATATCCCGTTTTGGCTCTATTCAGGAAACTGCGAAGGCTCTATTACTGCGGAGGGTATAAACACAAGAACATGGACTTCAGGAAACTACAGATACACTGAGAAAAAGTATTATTCAGTTTACAGAAACGGAACCCTCGATTTCAAAGCTGTTCCTGTGGACGCTTCTTCAAAGACTGACGATGACGCTATGGACTCTATCGAGCCTTTTGATTACTCGGAAATGACAGCGTTCAACCCAGGTTATCTTTCGGGATATCTTGCAGAGAGATATGACGAGGATAAGGATAAGTGCCTGCCTAGGGCTAAAGAACGTATCGAGAACACAACTCGTGACGAACTTAGAAATACTTGTAACTACAACAGCGTAAACGTTCAGTCATATGAAAAGCACACCGAGATAAAGGACGTTAAATACGCTATGCTTCCAACATGGCTTTTGTATACAACCTATCAGGATAAGCCTTATTTCTTTGCAATGAATGGTCAGACAGGTAAATTTATCGGAAACCTGCCTATAAGCAAGGGAAAGCTTGTGGCTTACTCGCTTCTTGGGGGCGTGGGCGGATATATTATCGGAGCTATACTTCAGATAATGGGAATATTCTAGTAGGGGGTATCAGCTAAATGCCTGAAATATCAACGGCACTTATAATAAAAATAATAGTTATAGCGGTCGCCATAGGCGGTGGTATAGCGGTGATATATTCTGTGAAAAAAGCGGTATCGAACGCCATTGGCAGACAACTGAGCCGTGCCAACGACCTGCTAAGGACCATAAATGACGCAACTGAGGAAAGACAGAACAACGCCATGCAGTTTACTTATGTTGATCCTAATGTGGTGAACAACATAAAGAGAGATTTTCCTGACTATGATGAAAATATAGCAAGGAGCATAGTGGAAAACACTGTGATGAAATATTTTCTTGTTATAAACGGAGAAGCAAGCGAGAATCAGCTTGAATACTGTACCGAAGCGTTCAAGCAGAGAGCAGCCACGATGGCAAAAGACAACTTGTCAACGGTTACACCAAAGCATTATGACGATATACATATCCACAAGTCGCAGGTGGCGTCTTATCATAGAGATCATGACGCTGCAACGGCAAAGTTTCAGGTATCTCTTGAATACAAGCTCAACGGGATAAAGGCACAGCACATTTATGAGGCGGATTATTCATACTATCTTTCAATGGGGATAGAGGGCGAAAACGCCAGCCTTATATGTCAGTTCTGCGGAGCACCTGTGGACACCGCAGGCTCGGTTTGTCCTTACTGCGGTTCTGAGATACACAGCTCTGTAGAGCGCACATGGAAAGTCAGCAGGATATCCATGCTGAGATAGACAAGTTTAAAACCCCTTGGGGTGAAATAATACAGACAATGAAAGGAATTTAACTATGGGACTTATTAAGATGTTTACATCAGCAGTCGGCTCAACATTTGCCGATCAGGTAGTAGAGTACTTCAGATGTGAGGATATGTCAACTAAGATACTCTGCCAGCCGGCTACTCTTGTTAAGAGAGGAAAGACTGTGAACAACGGCACAGAGGGCGTTATCTCAAACGGTTCACGCTTTGATGTTGCGGTAAATCAGGCGGCTTTGCTTATCGAGAACGGCAGAGTACACGATTTTGTTATCGGTACACAGGAAACAGCAGGTCAGTATAAGTATGATTCAACTGTATCTCCGTCACTTCTTGGCGGCGGCTGGGGTGACCTTGGCGCTTCTATCAAGGAGATAGGCAGAAGATTTACAGCAGGTGGTCAGGCTATGAACACCATGCGTCTTATCTACATAAACCTCAGACCTCTGCCTGGAAACAAGATAGGCTTCGGCAAGATACCTTTCAGAGACGGCGAAATGAACCTCACTCTTAACGCACAGGGTCATGGTCAGTATGAGCTTCAGATCGTAAACCCTATGAACTTCTATGAGAACGTTGTTCAGAACGTAAATAAGGTACTTACTGTTGACAGCCCTGACGGCGTGGCAGTTCTCGGCCAGCTTAAGGCTGATATGACACCTAAGTTCCAGAAGGCTCTTACAAGGATATCCGCTCAGAAAATACCATACGATCAGCTTGGTCTTTATCCTGATGAGCTTGCTGAAGCAATGAATGCAGAGCTTGAAGAAAAGTGGGCTACAAAGGGTGTTAAGATAACAAGCCTTGCTATTGAGCTGAACGTGGACGAAGAGTCAAAGCAGAGAATCGCAAAATTCCAGGAGGCAAAAACTGTTGGAAGTGATCCTTCAATGCTCTATGCTATGGACAGAATGTCTATCAACAAGGCAAGAGAGGCAGCGGCAAGCAACTCAAACGGTGTTATGGCAGGCTTTATGGGCATGGGCATGGCAGGGTCAGCCAATGGACGCAACAATGTATCAGCAGCAGATGCAGCAGAACATGATGAATCAGCAGGCTGCACAGGCAGCTCCACAGCAGGCAGCACCAGCGGCTGCACCAACACAGGCTGCACCTGAGAACGGCTGGACTTGTGCTTGCGGAACAACAAACACAGGAAAATTCTGTGCTAACTGCGGACAGCCTAAGCCTGAGCCAAAGCCGGCAGCAGACAGCTGGAAGTGTTCATGCGGCACAGAGAACACGGGAAAGTTCTGTGCAAACTGCGGTTCACCAAAGCCTGAGCAGCCAGTAGGCTGGACTTGCTCATGCGGAGCAGTGAACAAGGGCAAGTTCTGCGCAGAGTGCGGCAAGCCCAAGCCCGCCGGAACACCCAAGTACAAGTGCGACAAGTGCGGCTGGGAGCCTGAAGATCCGAAAAATCCTCCTAAGTTCTGCCCTGAATGTGGAGATCCATTTAACGATAACGATATTCAGAAATAATTCTTATAGTTATTTTGAGCCGTCCTGCGGAATGCGGGGCGGCTCTTTTTGTGGGGCGATGTTCGGAAATGTGTTGGTTTATATAGTTTGTTTACATATGAAATATTGAAATCATCACGGATATGTGATATAATATATAGCGTATGATATTTTATATGGGTCTTTACCGATATACTAAAAATTTTTCCGAAAGGACTTGATCTAAATGCTGTCAGATATCGAAATCGCAAAGCAGGCGAAAATGCTCAAAATTGGGGAGGTCGCTGCTAAGCTCGGCATCTCAGAAGATGAATATGAGCCTTATGGTCACTACAAGGCTAAGCTTTCTGAGTCGCTTTATGCTAAAACTAAAAATGATCCAGATGGTAAGCTTATTCTTGTTACCGCTATAAACCCTACGCCTGCAGGAGAGGGCAAGACCACTATTTCCGTTGGATTGGCTGAGTCTATGAACAAAATAGGCAAGAAAGCTATGCTCGCTCTGAGAGAGCCTTCACTTGGTCCTGTTTTTGGTATCAAGGGCGGTGCGGCTGGCGGTGGATACGCTCAGGTCGTTCCTATGGAAGACATTAATTTGCACTTCACAGGAGATATGCACGCTATAACTGCGGCTAACAACCTGCTCTGCGCCCTTATCGACAACCATATGCAGCAGGGAAATGAGCTTCACATTGACCAGAGAAGGATACTTTTCAAGCGCTGCCTTGACATGAATGACAGAGCGCTGAGAGATATTGTTATCGGTCTTGGCTCAAAGGTGAATGGTATTCCTAGAGAGGATTCTTTCCAGATAACTGTCGCTTCTGAGATAATGGCTATTCTTTGCCTCGCTTCCGATCTGGCTGACCTTAAGGCTAGAATTGAGAAGATACTCGTTGCTTACACAACTGACGGAAAGCCTGTTTATGCTAAGGATATAGGCGGTTGCGGTGCTATGACTGCTTTGCTGAAAGACGCTTTGAAGCCTAACCTTGTTCAGACGCTTGAGAACAATCCTGCTCTTATCCATGGCGGTCCATTCGCTAATATCGCTCACGGCTGTAACTCAGTAAGAGCAACAAAGCTTGCTTTGAAGCTTGCTGACTACACTATCACTGAGGCTGGCTTCGGCTCTGACCTTGGCGCTGAGAAATTCTTTGATATCAAGTGCAGATACGCTGGTCTTAAACCAAGTTGCGTAGTTCTGGTGGCTACTGTAAGGGCATTGAAATACAATGGCGGTGTTCCGAAAACTGAGCTTACTAACGAAAATGTTGAGGCTCTCGAAAAGGGTATCGTAAACCTGAAAACTCATATCGAGAATATGCACAAGTTCGGTGTGCCTGTAGTGGTGGCTATAAATAGATTCCATACTGATACTGAGGCTGAGCTGGCTGTTATCGAGAGAGTTTGCGGTGAAATGGGTGTTGAGTTCTCACTGGCTGAGATTTTTGCAAAAGGCTCTGAGGGCGGTATCGACCTTGCGGAAAAGGTTTGCAAGACTATCGAAACAAAGCCGTCTGAGTTCAAGCCACTTTATGACGAGAAGCTCCCTATCAAGGAAAAGCTTGGTATACTTGCAAAGGAGATATACCGTGCAAACGGCGTGATCTATACAAAGCAGGCTGAAAAGGCTATAAAGGAGATCACTGAGCTGGGATTCGGGGATATCCCTGTTTGCGTGGCTAAGACGCAGTATTCACTGTCTGACGACCCGACAAAGCTTGGCAAGCCTGAGAATTATGAGATAACAGTAAGAGATGTAAGGCTTTCAGCCGGTGCAGGATTTGTGGTAGCTTATACGGGCGATATTATGACAATGCCTGGTCTGCCTAAGAAGCCTGCGGCTTATAATATTGATTGCGATAATGAGGGCAATATCTACGGATTGTTCTAAGCCGTTTAAGTGAGGAGTGAGGAATTGGCATAGCCGACCGAACGAGTCACTTTGATAGAGTAAATACCGAGCGGAGCGATTTTGCGGCGTGGCAAATGTAGGGGACGGCGCCCTCGACGTCCCGTTTTTGGGAGCGACGAGGTTTGAATTTATACAAACCATGTAGGCGACCAAGACGAGCGAACGCTGTTCGCCCCTACACGATTTGTGCGATAAGATAATTTGTAGGTAAGCAGATAATAAGTCGGGTAAACAGGCGTGTTGAGATAGCAGAGTAAGATACATGAACCGAGGTGAGCGGCAGTGACAGATACAGCGGTGAAAAAAAGTGCGGAAAGTGTGAAAATGCCTGAGAACGGCAAGAAAAAACATCTCTCTTGGCAGGTCATTGCCTGCGTTTGCCTTGTGGCAGTCAGCGTGGTGCTGAACGTGATCGCCTGGAAAAGTACGGCGTTCTGCGACTGGTATACGGCTCACGTTTTTCCAATATGGGAAAATACATATGGCAGGCTCACTTCGCTGTTGCCGTTCTCTTTTGGCGAACTGCTTATTGCGGTGGCGGTTTTCGGTATTCCGCTTTCGTTGGTGGCTATGCTGGTGCTTGTGATAGTCAGAAAAGGCAAGAGAAAGAAAACTGCGAAAATTTTCGGGCTTGTTTATATGTGGATAGTCACTTTTGTGGTGACGGTGCAGACCTTTAACTGCTTTGTTATTTATCATTGTTCAAGCTTTGCGGAACTTAACGGCATACTAACTGAACAGCACACCAGGACGGAGCTTGAAGCTCTTGGCAACAAGCTTGTTACGGAGATAAATGCGCTTAGCAAAGAGGTGGAGCGTGACAGCGAGGGAAAATTCGTGTTGACCGCTGACCTTGACAAGACGGCGCAGGAGGCCATGCGTGGGCTTGGAAGCGAATTTAAAAACCTTGGTGGGTTCTATGTCACTCCGAAAGCTATAAAATGCTCGTTCTTTATGAGCCAAATGAACCTTATGGGCATCTATTTCCCGTTCTCTATGGAGGCTAACTACAATCAGGATATGTATAAGGCGAAGCTTCCTGACACTATCTGCCATGAGCTTGCTCATACGAAAGGCTACATTCAGGAGGACGAGGCGAACTTTATCGCCTTTATGGCGTGCGACAGATCGGACAATGCTGATTACCGCTATTCGGGCTATCTGGCGGCGCTTGGCGAGGTTAGAAACAAGATTTTTGACTACGCTTCTGACGATAAGAAGATAGAATTTGACAGCTCTATCTGCGACGAGGTGTGGGCTGATATGGAAGCAAACTGGGACTACTGGCGGAGCGTTGACGAGGCTAAGGACACTGTTTTCGACAGCGAGGCAGTGGGGGAGATATCTGACAAGGCAATGGAAAAATCTCTGAAGCTCAACGGCGTTGAGGACGGCAAGCAGTCCTATGGCAGAATGGTGGATCTTATGCTAAACTACTTCAAGGACAAGGGTGAGCTGTGATGAAAATTCTTGCGGTCATTCTGTTTCTCGGGATAATTCTCAGTTCATGCGGAAATAAGGCGGACAGTGAAAGGCTTAATGATTCGGCTTTTACCACTACTGCGGAAAGCTCTGTGGTGGATAGTGACAGCATGGACGTTGACGAAAGCTCGCAGGTCGGTGATGAGAGCGATATTCAGGGCGACAGCTCGGAGGACGATATGAAGTGGCGGCTTTTTGAGGACACTTATAAGGAAACTGACAGCGGCAGGGCTGCGGAAAATTATGCTCACAACAAGGGCATAAAGATAGAGGGCTTTGTGAAATATGGGCAGGAAAATCCCCCTGTGTGCGATTTGATGCTTGGCGAAAACAGGTTCGCAGGGGTAGGCTGTGAGGTCATTGCGGCTTATAATTATCTCACATACGAGGGCTTTGAGCCTGACATGGCAAAGCTTGCTTATGATTTTGAAAAGAATGCTCTTATTGCGGCAGATGGTTCGCTGGGGTCTAATCCTAGAAAAATAAGCGGTCTTTTTAAGGCAATGGGAGTGGGATACAAAAGATTTTATAAGGTTGATGAGGCTCAGGCGGCTGTTGAAGAGGGCAAGCCTGTGATAGTTTCTTACCATATCGGGTTGAATATTTTCAGCGGTATCCACACGGTTTTCGCTGTTAAAGAGGAGGGCAGGCTGTATGTTTACAACTGCTACAATTCAGCGGCGGACAAGACAGAGGTGGAGAGCATTTATCAGCTTATGAATAAAAACAGCCTTTTTATTGTGGGCTACACGGAAGATGACGGTCAAATGAGGTGATAGGTTGACAAAGGTATACAAAACATCATCTGCGGCGGAAACTATCGCTTTGGGTGAGGAGATAGGCAGACGGCTGAAAGGCGGCGATCTTATCGCTTACAGCGGCGGTCTTGGTGCAGGAAAGACTACTATTACCAGGGGGATCTCCATTGGAATGGGACTTGGCGACGAGGTTACTTCTCCGACATTCGCACTGGTGAACGAATACCGTGGGGACAGTCTCAGCCTTATACACTTTGATATGTACCGCATAAATTCGGCGGACGATCTGGAAACTACAGGCTTTTTTGACTACATGGACGAAGACACTGTGCTTGCGGTGGAATGGTCGGAGAATATTGCTGAGGAGCTTCCTGAGGACGCTTTGAGGATAGATATTCAGCGCATTGACGAGGACAGCAGGGAGATAAGCATAACTGCACCTGAGGGAGATGATAGATTTGAAGATATTAGCTATTGACACAAGCGGAAAGGTCGCTTCAGTGGCAGTGACGGACGGAGAGAAGCTTCTTTGGGAGAAGTCTGTTTACACAAAGCTCACTCACTCCCAGGTGATATTGCCTATGGTGAAGCAGGCACTAGAGGAAACAGGGCTTACTTATACTGACCTTGATTGTGCGGCTATTGCAAAGGGTCCGGGGTCTTACACGGGACTTAGGATAGGCGTGGCGGCTGTAAAGGGAATGTGCTTTGGCTGTGAGAGCTTAAAAAGCGCAGGAGTTTCCACTCTGCTTTCGCTGGCTTACAACTGCATAGATTTTGAGGGCAGGATAATTTCTGTTATGAGGGCAAGGCCTAAGATAGTTTACGCAGGCGAGTTTCAGTGCAAAAATGGCGTTGTCACGAGGATATCCGCTGACAGAGTTTGCCCTGAGGAGGAAGTTTTTTCGGGAGAGTTTACTGAAAAGACAATGCTTGTGGGTGACTGTGCGGCAGAGATAAAGGCGAAATATTTCGCTGACAACGAAAATGTTCAGCTTGCAAGCTATGTGAACAGGCTGCAGAGGGCTTCGTCACTGTGTCTTGCAGTGGAGGCTCAGCCTGAGATAATGGTTTCGGCTGACAGGCTGGAGGTATCATATTTGCAGGCTACAAAGGCGGAAAAGGATAAGGCACATAGGGATAAATAGGAGGAAATTAATATGAAAATTGCTATTGGCTGTGACCATGCAGGTCCTGAGCTTAAGGCGGAGATATTGGCACATTTGGACGAAAAGGGTGTGGAATACACTGATTTTGGTATTCAGGCAGGAGAGAAAGTGGACTATCCTGACAAGGCAAAGGAAGTTTGCGAGAAAGTGGCTTCGGGCGAATACGAAATGGGAATACTCATATGCGGAACTGGTATTGGAATGTCAATGAGCGCAAACAAGATAAAGGGAATAAGAGCGGCTTGCTGTTCGGACTATTTCTCTGCTAAGTATACAAGAGCGCATAATGACGCGAACGTGCTTTGCATTGGTGCGAGAGTGCTGGGGGCAGGCTTGGCTATCGAGCTGGTGGACGTTTTCCTTGAAACGGAGTTTGAGGGTGGCAGACATCAGAGGAGAGTGGATAAGATCTCTGAGCTGGAGAAGTAGTGAGGAATTAAGGTATCGCCTTGTGGCGAAGGATTTTTTCTGACTTTTTGCATTATGGAGCAGGGTGGCTTGTTGTTGCCCTGCTTTTTTTGTGGGTACAAAAACGGCTGACAAGCTTTTCGCCTGTCAGCCGTTTCTATATTGAGGTTTGTATTTTTAGGTAAAAACCGTAATGGCAAAAGGTTTTTATTAGATAGCGTCGAATGCTTCGCTGAGATCGTAGATGATATCGTCGATATGCTCTGTGCCGATAGAAAGTCTGATAGTGTTTGGCTTGATACCCTGATCTGCAAGCTCTGCTTCGTTAAGCTCTGCGTGTGTTGTTGATGCTGGGTGGATAACCAGTGACTTAACGTCTGCTACGTTTGCAAGGAGTGAGAAGAGTTTCAGGTGGTCGATGAAGTTCTGAGCTGTCTTTGCGTCGCCCTTTATCTCGAATGTGAAGATAGAACCACCGCCGTTAGGGAAATACTTCTTGTAAAATGCCTGCTGGCTTGGATCGTCTGATACTGAAGGGTGATTTACCTTTTCTACCTTTGGGTGCTTGTTAAGGAAGTCAACTACCTTAAGTGCGTTCTCAACATGACGTTCAACTCTCAGAGACAGTGTTTCAAGACCCTGCAGGAAGATGAATGCGTGGATAGGTGAAAGTGTTGCACCTGTATCACGGAGAAGGATAGCACGGATACGAGTTACAAATGCTGCGCCAGGGGCTGCGTCTGCAAAGCTTACGCCGTGGTAGCTTGGGTTTGGTTCTGTGAGCTGTGGGAACTTGCCTGACTTCTTCCAGTCAAACTTACCGCTTTCAACGATAACACCGCCGATTGTTGTGCCGTGACCGCCGATAAACTTTGTTGCAGAATGGATAACGATATCTGCGCCGTACTCGATAGGTCTTACGAGATATGGAGTAGCGAATGTGCTGTCAACGAGAAGTGGGATATTGTGTGCGTGTGCAATATTTGCGATAGCTTCGATATCAACTACGTCTGAGTTAGGGTTGCCAAGAGTTTCGATATAGAGAGCCTTTGTGTTCTCCTTGATAGCCTTTTCAAAGTTAGCTGGGTCAAGCGGATCGACAAACGTTGTTGTTATGCCGTAATCAACAAGAGTGTGTGCAAGCAGGTTATATGTGCCGCCATAGATGTTCTTTGCAGCTACGATATGATCGCCTGCAAGGGCTACGTTCTCAATAGCGTATGTTACTGCTGCTGCGCCTGATGCAACTGCAAGAGCTGCTGTGCCGCCCTCGAGAGCTGCGATACGTCTTTCAAAAACGTCCTCAGTTGGGTTTGTAAGTCTGCCATAGATGTTGCCTGCATCCTTAAGAGCAAATCTGTCAGCGGCATGCTGTGAGTTATGGAAAACGTATGATGATGTCTGATAAATAGGAACGGCTCTTGCGTCTGTTACAGAGTCTGCTGTTTCCTGACCAACGTGGAGCTGGAGTGTTTCAAATTTAAGATTTCTTTCGTTTATTGCGCTCATTTTAAATTACCTCTTTCATTAAATTGATGTTTTTTAAATCCGATAAAAATTTTTGTTACTGAACTTTATGCTGATTTTAACAGCAACACATACAGCACATACACATTCGTGAATCGTACGCTGTTTTCAGTTTCAGTATTTTTACACTCATTTTCAACGCCTCATTTCAAATTCATATTAATCCTAGTCGTTTAGTATGTTTTAGCGTATCTATACTATACCACACCCATAGAGGAATGTCAATAGGTTTAAGATGATTTTTCGCATTTTTGTGAAAACTGATATTAATTCTATCAATTTAGTAGGATTTAAGGGCGAAATGCACAATGGGGAGTGAGGAAGTGAGGAATGAGGAAGTGAGGAATGAGGAAGTGAGGAATGAGGAGTGAGGAATGAGGAATTGGCAAAGCTGAACAGAGTAGTGCTCAAGTACGAAGTAAAAGACAGCACCGAGCGTAGCGAGAGATAAAACGCAGGCTCAAGCCCGGCGTTAGAGGGCTTGCAGGGTCAAGGGACAGAGTCCCATGTGGAGTTTGAGGCAAAGCCTCAATCGGCGACAGCCGACTAGGTGCAGATTTAATGAGAAAAAGCACGCAGAAGTTGTGCTTTATATAGATGTAGTATCGGAGCACAAAATCTGCACCGTTTTCCCTATCCCTTAGCAAAATGTAAATCCGCAAAGAGCGTAGCGATTTTGCGGTGGTATGAAGTTGCCCGAATAAACTGTAGGGGCTTGGCTCAATTTCTGTTTCACCGAAATGCGACAGCTCGTTCGGAAGGGCAATGCCGTGTTTTCGCTGTTTGTTATTAAATTTGTATAAAACTATCGTTTACCGACTCCTTATAATTGTATACCAAAATAAATATTTTTGGTTGACAATAGACTCGGTATGTGATACAATATTAATTGTCAAATAAAAAGTAAAGGATAGGTTTACAATGAATAACAATGCTAAAAACAAAACAAAACAAATAGTCGGTATCGGAGTTATGACGGCTATAATCGCTGTGCTTTCGCAGATAACTATTCCGCTTCCTACTCACGTTCCTGTTACGCTCCAGACTTTTGCTGTGGCTCTCGCAGGATATTTTCTCGGCTGG
>ERZ780178.2043-NODE-2043-length-12075-cov-4.445258_pt1 | contig 12075 bp, 10 predicted proteins | sample MGYA00511018_ERZ780178 | MGnify/ENA primary metagenome ERZ780178 (study PRJEB29588, sample SAMEA2151439) | human gut metagenome | biome: human gut; feature: human-associated habitat; material: faeces | place: Denmark | collected 2008/2010 ...
AGTCTATTGTTTGGCCGCTCCTGGTATGCCATCTTCTTGACAAACCCACCGACACATTGTAAAATAACACTACTTGAAATGCCCCAGTACCTCAGTTGGATAGAGGGTCCGCCTCCTAAGCGGAACGCCGCTGGTTCGAGCCCAGTCTGGGGTGCCACTCAAAAATGGCCTTTGGATGTCAGGTGGCCGCACAGGCGCATCCACCTCGACAACAAAGGTCTTTCTTTGTTCAAAATCGCAGCCATTTTATTTAGTTACGATTTTGTTTTCTGATTTGACCGTAGCGTCAGTTGACAAAGACACAAACAAAACAATGCTGCAAGCCTTTTTGAGGACTTGCAGCATTGTTGTATAAAAATGTCTGTTAGAAGAACATCGAGTCTGTGGTGCGCTGTTACTTCAGAAGCTGATTCAGATCTTCCTCCGGCGTGGTGATAGGGGCAATGCCGAAGTTCTCCACAAGATAGCGCAGCACGTTGGGCGAAAGGAACGCCGGAAGCGTGGGGCCAAGACGGACATTCTTGATGCCCAGATGCAGCAGCGTCAGCAGGATGCAGACCGCCTTCTGCTCGTACCACGAGAGCACCATGGAAAGCGGCAGTTCATTCACACCACAGCCGAACGCGTCGGCAAGCGCAAGGGCGATCTGAATGGCGCTGTAGGCGTCGTTGCACTGGCCGATGTCCAGGATGCGCGGCAGCCCCGCCACCGTGCCAAGATCTAAGTCATTGAAGCGGAACTTGCCGCAGGCCAGCGTCAGCACGATGGTGTCGGGCGGCGTCTGCTTGACGAATTCCGTGTAGTAATTTCTGCCTGGGCGCGCACCGTCGCAGCCGCCGACTAAGAAAAAGTGTCGGATCTGGCCGGACTTGACGGCCTCGACCACCTTGTCGGCCACACCCAGCACCGCGCCGCGGGCAAAGCCCGTCGTAACCGTGCTGCCACCGTTGATGCCAGTGAACGCCTTGTCCTCGGCATAGCCGCCCAGTTCCAGCGCCTTTTCGATGACCGGCGTGAAGTCCTTGTCCGCGCCGATATGCTTGAGTTCCGGATATGAGACCGCCGCCGTAGTGAACACGCGGTCGGCATAGCTCGCTTTCGGCGGCATCAGGCAATTCGTGGTGAATAGTACGGGCGCAGGGATGTCGGCAAATTCCTTTTGCTGGTTCTGCCACGCCGTGCCGAAATTGCCCTTGAGATGGGCATACTTTTTAAGGCCCGGGTAGCCGTGCGCGGGCAGCATCTCGCTGTGCGTATAGATGTTGATGCCCTTGCCCTCCGTCTGCTCGAGCAGGCGCTTCAAGTCGTGCAGGTCGTGGCCGGAAACCACGATGAACGGTCCCTTTTCCACCGTCAGCGGCACGGTGGTCGGCTCTGGCGTGCCGTAGGTCTCCGTGTTGGCCTTGTCGAGCAGCGCCATGCAGCGGTAGTTTATCTCGCCGACCTCCAACACAAGGGGGAGCAGGTCATCCATGCCCCAGTCCTCGCCGATGGCAAACAATGCCTTGGCAAAAAAGCGGTTGACCTCGCCGTCCGTATAGCCCAGCACCATCGCGTGGTAGGCGTACGCCGCCATGCCGCGGATACCGAACAGGATAAGCGACTTGAGGCTGCGGATGTCCTCGTCCGCCGTCCAGAGCCGCGAGACATCGTAGTCATTGTTGTGCCCGCAGGGCGACATGCAGGACGCGCAGTCCGGCACAAGACGGCTCTTCTCCGCCTTCACGCGTGCAGTCACATCGCGGATGGCCGCCGCGTCAAAGTTCACATTCGTGAGCGTAGTGAAAAGCGCCTCGATGATGATCTTCCATGTGCCCTCGTTCACGCCGGGGCTGCCGTCCGCAGCGCGGGCAAGGCCGATGAGCGCGCCGGTCAGCTCGTCCTGCAAATTTGCCGTCTCGGCGCTCTTTCCGCACACACCCGCGCTGCCGGTGCAGCCCGTGCAGTGCGCCGCCTGCTCGCACTGAAAACAAAACATCTTGTTGTCCACCGAAAAAATCCTCCTCATTCTGTGGTCTTATCGATCATAGGATGACTCAAATCGTATCCAGTATTCTCCCGTCCGTCGAGATCGTCACGACCTGCCAGGGGATGAATTTACCGCTATTTTGCAGCGCGGTCTTTGCCGCGTGCTCGAGCCCGCCGCAGCACGGGACCTCCATTCGCACGACCGTCACGCTCTTGATGTCATTTTTTGCGATGATCTCGGTCAGCTTTTCGCTGTAATCCACGCTGTCGAGCTTCGGGCAGCCGACGAGCGTAATGTGGCCCTTGATGAATTTCTCGTGGAAGGCCGCGTAGGCGTACGCCGTGCAGTCCGCCGCGATGAGCAGCTTTGCGCCGGAGAAGTACGGTGCGTTCACGGGCACGAGCTTGATCTGCACCGGCCACTGGGAGAGCTGGCTCTCCTGCGCGGCAGGAACCACCGCTTCGCTCGCCGCCTTGTGCGCAAAGGTCTTGAGCTGCATGCCGGGACAGCTGTGGTGCAGTGTCATCCCCTCCTTCTGCATTTTCTTCTGCTTGTTTTCAAGCACCGCCTGCTCGTCGTAGGCCGCGGCCTCGCGCTCGACAAAGGAAATCGCGCCGGTCGGGCAGGTCGGCAGACAGTCGCCCAGGCCGTCGCAGTAGTCGTCGCGCATCAGCTGTGCCTTGCCGTTTACCATGGCGATAGCGCCCTCGTGGCACGCCGCGGCGCAGGCGCCGCAGCCGTTGCATTTATTTTGATCGATCTCAATGATTCTCCGTTTCATTGCAATACCTCCTTGCGTTTTCAAGCGTATTATAGTAGAATGCGGCCAGCAAGTCGGTTGAATTTTCAACGAAAGGCGATTTTTCATGAAAGAATTTTTTCCCATTCTCGCCGCCTCGCCGCTCTTTTCCGGCGTCACGGAGGACGAGCTCGACGCGATGCTCACCTGCCTTGCGTCGAAGACCGAGCAATTCCCCAAGGATGTGTTTCTCCTCCACCCCGGCGACGCGGTCAAGGAGATCGGCATGGTGCTCTCCGGCTGCGCGCTCGTCGTGCAGGATGATATCTGGGGCAACCGCAACATTCTCTCCCGCACCGCACCGGGGCAGACGTATGCCGCGGCCTTCGCCTGCGCGCCAAACAGTGTCTCCAATGTGAGCGTCGTGACCGAAACGCCGACAACGGTGCTGTTTTTGAACGTCAAGCGCCTTTTGACGGTCTGTCCCTCCGCCTGCGCGCACCACAGCCGCATCATCCGAAACCTTCTGAGCGACCTTGCGGGAAAAAACCTGCTGCTCAATGAAAAGCTCACGCACATCGCCCAGCGCACGACGCGCGCCAAGCTCATGTCCTATCTCTCCGCCGAGGCGCAGCGGCGCGGCGTAGTCGAGTTTGACATCCCGTTCTCCCGCCAGCAGTTAGCGGACTTTCTCGCCGTCGAGCGCAGCGGATTGTCGCTCGAGCTTGGAAAAATGAAAAAGGAAGGGCTTCTGGACTATCATAAAGAGCACTTCGTGCTGAATATCTGAATTTTGCAAAAAAGGAGTTCCTCTTACCTTCAAGAGGAACTCCTTTTTCATTTTGTTCTCGCTTTATGCAGCGAGCTTTGCGTAGCGCATCAGCATCGTCGCCATCTGCGCGCGGGTCGCCTCCCCCTGCGGGTTCAGCTTGCCGTCCATACCGTTGATGATGCCCGCCCCGGCGGCCCAGCGCATCGCCTCGACCGCGTAGGGGCTGACGCTCGCGCTGTCAGTAAACGCGCTCAGATCACCTTGCACATCGGCCTTGACCAAGCCGCGGCTTTGCGCGTAGCGGTAGAGCATCGTCGCGAGCTGCTCGCGCGAGATCTTGCCGTCCGGGCTCGTGCCGTCGGATACGCCATGCTTGACCGCCCAATCCTGCGCGGCGGCATACCACGCACCCGTGCTGTTCGTGTCCGTGCCGTCCATGCGGGCCAAAATCGTCCAGAGCATCGCGCGGGTCGTGGCGGCGTTCGGCTCAAAGCCCTTGCCCGTGCCGGTCATCAGCTTTTCCTCGGTGACGAACTGCACGGCCCCGCTGTACCAGTCACCCTCCTGCACATCGGGATAGGGGTTGACATAAGTCCCGTCGTCCGGCTGCGGCTCGTCGGTCTTGCCGTCCCCCGCGGGCTTGCGCGAGGGCGCGGACGTGCCGATCCTCGTGATCGTATACTTGCCGCCCATTGTGACAGTGAAGCTGATCTTTCCGCCTGAGAGGGTGGATTCGATCCGAACACCGTTCGGATCGGTAACGACTGCGCGCGCGTAGTCGCAGGCCACCGTCAGCGTGGGTCGTTTCGATGCCAGAATTTCATCGTTTGCACCCTTACTGCTCAATGTAACGGTCATCGTACTGCCGTTTTCCTCCACGGTCACCGTGGGGTCAAACTGCGCAGAACCGCTATCGTTATCGTCCGCCAGCGCGAAGGTCGCAAGGCTCAACGCCAGCGTCAGCGCCAGGAGAAAGGAAAGTAACTTTTTCATATGCCGCCCCCTCAATTTTCCGTCTCGGTGCGCGAAGAGTCGAAGTCAAATGTGCCGACCGTCGTATCGTTCGCGCTGTCGTACGAGCTGAAGCGCAAACCGTCCAGTTCGTTTTCGCTGATGGTCACGCCCTGCTGCACGTAGGAGGGGTAGTAGGGATCGCTGCTGCGATAAGGATTGCTCCAGTTGGGATAGAAGAACGTGTTGCACTCCTGCGTTCTGGCAAGAGGGTACGCAAGCGTCTTATTGCTTCCAGCAAACCATGGCAGGAAATCGAGATATTGCGGATCACCGTCAACGCTCAGCGTGTTGTAGTTCTTCGCGGTTTTAAACTCCGGGGCCTGATTAGATGTACAAATTCTGCCTTCCTCATCGCGATAGAAATTCAAGATACCATTACCAATCTCTCCGCTCCAGAGTACAGGCGTCCAACCATTGGTCTCATCATAGTCATGGTAGAAGAAGTTTTGCGACATCCACACCGTCTTCTTGGAATTATTTTCCAGATCAACGATATTGTTGACAAATCGGTTGCAGCTCGATTCCATCAAATCGGCTCCGATCGACTCATCTACCAAAAGCGCCATATCATTGCCGACAAACCAGTTGTTTTCCATTCGGAGATTGCCGCCGCCGAGCGCCGACATCCGGATACCAATATGGTTGTTGATGAAAATGGACTGATTTGCCGCCCATGATGAGCGGTCCTCACTGCTGATGGCGCAGTAATAGTCTTTCAGAATGCACCCGCGCGGAAGGCCCTCCCCATAGCCGTATGCGGCGGCATTTGGCGAACCATCCTCAAACGTTTCTTTATCCTTACCCGCTCCTATAAAGCAGATCGAGCTAAAGTCGCAACTCGCCCCCTCAAGTTTGATACCACCCTTGATCGTCGTGGATATCACACCTTCATTATTTCCTGCGCCAATAAGGTCAACAAAGCAATCTGTCTCCGGAATAACGATCAGCCCTTCAATCGTACCGGCAGGCAGTGTAAATTCAACCATCTGCATCGTATAATCGGTTGCTGCCGGACAGTCTTTCAAAGTCTCAGCAATTTCTCTGTTAATTACTTCCACATCGGTCGATTTCAAATCTTTATAGTGGATAGTCGCGCTTCGGAACTGCTCAGAGCTGAAGCAGCGTGCAATTACTTCCGCCTCCTCATCCGATCCCTTCACAAGCTGAGCCTCATAAGCCCACCAGCCCGCAGTTGTTGGATCACCGTAATAAAGGCGTTTCCAATCTAACTGCATATTCTCGCCCTGAGGCGAAAGGCTTGCCATCTCTACCGTTTTTCGCGCCGGATAATTCACATTTCCGTCAACAGGATGCGGCACGATGTTAAATGTATAACCTGCCTCTTCCATTTGTGCACGAACATCTTCATTCAGAATGTACTTTACATCACCGCCGGATTCACCCGCCACGCGCTGGAACACCCTTGCAGAAATGTACATGAGTTCATTCGCGCCATGCATAAGCACGCGGTCTCCATAGTCTTTCGGGGAAATGTCGAGCAGCTTATCTCTCCATTCGCACGCAGCAAGATAATACTCGTTACTCGATCCCTCCGGCCAGTTGAACTTTGCGACATTGCCCTGATAGATCTTTCCGTCCAGCTCCACGATAAAATTCCAGTCATCATCGAACCTTGCGGTAACCATGTCGCTGTCTTCTACTTTTCTGCCGTGGGCAGACAGCGACTTGATGTTGATTCGGCTCTCATTACCATTCTTATCCTCAAACTTGATCCAGCCTGTTGCGGTACTACCGATCTCCGGCCCAGCGAGGGTCATATCCCAAAGCGTAATCTTATTACCTTCGCCCGTCGTCCTCTCAAACGGCTCTAAGCCTGTAACCACTTTTCCATCAACGGACAGTCCTGTCTTCGATGAGATCATTTCCCAATTATCTACATCTCTCGCCATCAGTGAAACTTCATTCGTACCGGCAGCGAACTCAATCGTATCGCCGTTAAAATAATTATTGCCGTTGTATTGCAGCACCAGCTCACCGACAAGCGGTGCGCTGCCCGCACAAAGCTGCGCATCGAGCTTGTACCACTGATCGTTGCAGTGGAACATGAGCACATAGTCGGCTTTCTCAGCCTCTACCCAGTCTAAGCCCGAAGGAATGAGCCAAAGAATAAAACTCTGCCCGCCATTCTCTTCATTGCCTGGGATAACATTCAGTTCGCCAATTTTCGTTCGCTCATTGTCGTTTTTCTGAATGGCATAGCATTGAGCACCCTTTTCAACGAAAGTTGGAATGATGGGCGCGAAGTCCTCACTTGCTTTGTAAAACAGCCACGGCAAGCGAACATTCTCATCACTCTGATACCGTGTGTAAGAGATCTCGCCATCTTCTTTCTCGACATAGAGCTGAATGGCGCTCTCTTCATCCTTTGCTGTCGGCAACTGAGATCCCTCTCCATCGCCGCCCTGCTGAGGATCATTCTCCCCCATTTCAACGGTTTCCTCTTGTTCCTCAGCGCCCGTGTTCTCTTCTGCTCCATTTGCTATCGCGGCGATTGGCAGTAAGCTCACCACCATCAACAGCGCTAACAGCATGCTCAGTGCTCTGTGCTTCATGTGTGTTCTCCTCATTTCCTACAAATTTCCGGGGTCTGAGCATTCTTTATCAGCATACACGCTTCCGTGCGGGAAAACAATATGCTGGGAGCATACCCTTTGCAAAAAAAGGAGGAAACGCCGCGTTTCCTCCTTTTCTCTTTAATTGTCCGCCGTTACGATCTGCGAGAGGTCGACGGCGTATCCTGCCGCATTTTCGACATTTACCCCGTTGCCGCGGAACACGCAGTTATTGAAATCCAGCGTCTCCGTGCCCGGCATTGCGGCGATGCGCACGGCGGTACCGTTATCTTCGTACACGCTGTCGCCATAGTAGCTGCCCGAGCACGTCGCGCCGCCGCGGTTGTCGAGCCACAGCCCCACGCCGTTGCCGCGGAACGTGCAGCCCGTGGCGTTGACCCAGCTGCCGAGGCCGCCGTAAGCGCCGATCTCCCAGTTTTCAAACGTGCAGCGGTGCAGGAACGCTCCCTCGCTCGCCGAAAGGCCGATGCCCGTGCCGTCGCCCACAAAGCGGACGTTCGTGATGTTTGAGGGGTGAATGCCGCGCGTCGCGATCGTCACCGTGCCGGTGAACGTCGTGCCGCCCTCGCTGCCGACCAGATCGCAGCAGAAATTTTTCATCGTCAGTCCACCATCATACGTCACCGCAGGCAGCTGCAAAATGTAGACCGACTTTCGATCCGCCTCGTGCGCGAGGGTGTCGAGCAGCACGTTCAGATCGTCGACCGTCGCCATCGGGTAGTCATTTTCGGTCAGCGTCACGACTGGGACGCGCGTGATCTTGACTGTGTGGCGCAGGCGCAGCGTGTCGCCGTTTTTGAGGTAGATCGTCCAGATGACGTTGCCCTCCCCCTCTTTGAGCTGCTCGGTGTGGAAGCTCGGGATGGCCTCGATCGCCGCGTTGGAGTTCGTCGGGATGCATGTCTCGTCGATCTGTAAAAGCGTGATGCCATCGCACGGCGTGGTCGTCACCTCGTAGTGATCCACAAGGGCGAGAAATTCATTCTTTTTGTCCACGCTGCCGCCATTGTCCACAAAAACGCGGGAGCTCGACACCTGGCCGCACACCTGATCCTCGCGGACCTCTACGGTGAAAAGCGGCTGGCCGAAAAACGGCGCGCCTCCCTGCGATTCAAAGCTCAGCGCCAGATGGAATGTCTGTCCGTCCGCTTCGTAGGTAAGCTCCGCGCCCTGCGCGTCGATGATCTTTCCTCGGTTGGCAAATCCAACCGCCGTCAATGTCACCACCAATATCGCCGCCAGCAGGAGCGCCGCGGTGATGCGCCTGCGGCGTTTCGGCTTTGGCATTTCCGCAGGGCGCTTTTCGATCAGCACGCTTTCACAGTAGGGGCAGAACGAAGCGTTTTCGACAAGCAGCGCGCCACAATGCGGACAGCGCTTTTCCTCAAAATTCATCTCACAGCACCTCCATCAGCGCTCGCGCGCTCTGATAGCGCTGCTCCGGCGCGGTCATCGTGCATTTGCGCACGATGCGTCCCATTTTCCCCGCCGCCATCTCGCGCGAGGGGTGCTTGCCCGTAAGCATGATATTGAGCAGCACGCCGAGCGAAAAAATGTCCGCCCGCTCGTCGGACTGGAAGATGCCGTACTGCTCGGGCGCGGCAAAGCCCGTCGTGCCGAGCACCTGCGTGTCGCTCTCGGATGCGACCTTGTAGATGCGCGCGGCGTCAAAGTCGATGAGCACGGCGTCGCTGCCGCGCAGGATGACGTTTTCCGGTTTGACGTCGCGGTGCACCGCGCCCATCGAGTGCAGCACATGCAGCGCTTGGCAGAGCTGCATCGTGACCTGCCGCGCTTCCCTCTCCGTGAGCCGTGCCCCCATCAGAAGCTCTGCGAGCGTGTCGCCCTGCACGTATTCCTCCAGCACGGCGGTTTGGCCGTCCTGCTCCGCCGCTTCCATGATCTGCGGCAGATGCGGGCACAGCACCGGCAGCAGACGGCGATAGACCTCGCCGCTGCCGCTGTAGCGGCGGAAGACATAGCGCGTGCCGCTTTTCTTATGCCGCACGACGGAGACAGTCCCGCGCGGGCTCTGCTTCAGCACGCGGAGCGTGTCGTATTCGGTTGTCACAGCCTCCCAAAAGCTCTCGTACAGCGTCATAAATTTCACACCCTATGCAGCCAGCATATTGTTTTCGCCTGTTGAAAACGGTAAAATAAACACGAAGTATTATACTGGGGACTTGAATTTTTGTAAAGGCGGAAGATGGATGAAGATCGATATGGCACGAAAAAGCACGGATAATCTGCGCAGTGAGCTGATGGACACACCTGATCTGACGACATTCCTTGCGGCAAACGAGGACAACTTCTCCTCGGCAAGCGCCGTGGCGCGACTCAACGAAATGCTTGAAAAGAAGGGTCTTTCCAAGGCCGCGCTCGCCAAGCAGTCCGGCATGAGCGAAATATACTTGCACCAGATTTTTGCGGGACGGCGCAATCCCTCGCGCAGCCGCATGCTGTGCCTGTGCTTTGGATTGAGCGCCTCGCTCGAGGAGACGCAGGAGCTTCTGCGCCTGTGCGGCCTCGCCGAGCTCTATCCCAAGGTCCGGCGCGACGCGATCATCATTTACGGGCTGCTGCATGGCATGGACCTTTTCTCCGTCAACGACCGGCTGTTCTCCGAGGACGAGGAAACGCTGTTCTGACACTTATACGCTGAAAAGCGACACGACCAGGCAAAAAGCACCTGCCTTGAAGGCAGGTGCTTTTTGCTATTCTCTTCCGCCCGACGTTTTCTTCGCGCGCTCCAGTGCGCGCCGCAGCGGCGGGAAGAGCACGAAGACGAGGACCGTATTTGACACGCAGTGGATGACGTCATACGGGATGCCCGAGACCCACTACGAAAACGCCATCTGCCATCCGCCGATGAAAAAATACGGAATGGCGCACAGCGCGCCGAAGCACAGCCCGTGCAGCCCCGCGATGGCCGCCCAGAATGCGCGGCTCTCGCTTCTGCGAAACGGCAGCGCAGCGAGCACGACGATCGGCCAGACGTAGAGATACATCAGGTTCCAAAGCCCCGCGCCGTAGAGCGCGATCTCGAGCAGGGCAAAGCCGAACGCCGGATAGAGCGCCTTCGCGCCGTACACCGCCGTGGCCAAAAGCAGCAACAGCGTGACGGGATGCACGTTCGGGATAAGACGCAGGCACTCCTTGCCCGCGACCATCAGCGCGCAGAAAAGCGACAGCTCCGCGATCTCGCGGATGCTGAGTCTTGCGGACTTACCAGCCGACATTCAGCACAAAGTCGTACACATCGCCGTCCGCGACGGGCTGGCTGTCCACGCCGAGCTCGGCAAACGTGCCGTTCACGCTGTAGCCCCACCACTGCTGCTCGTTCTCGTCGGCGGTCTCGCCGTCCACAGTCAGCACATAGAGGCCGTACTCGCTCTCTGTGCCCTCGATGAGGTCTTCCTGCTCGAGCGCGCCGCGCAGGTACTCTTCGTCGGTGTGGATGGTGAAGGTCGTGTCATCGCCGTTCAGGTGGTCGACGTTGACGGTGATCTCCTTACCGCCCTGCTGCGTCTCCGGCTTGTTTGTCTGCCAAATGACGAGCGCGGCAGCCGCCAGCACAAGCACGATGATGAGGGCGATGACGCCTTTGTTGTTTTTCTTCTGCATTTTGCTTTCTCCTTCTCTTGCTGAAAAATGCCGCCTTTGAGCGGCAAAGCGAAGCATTCGATGCCTTTGAACGCTGCGTCGTATTTTACCGTCAAAGCGGCAAAATGTAAAGCCCCAGCCGTCGCGCCGATCCTCCGCCTTTTTCCGTGCAAAAGGCTTTGCGCATCGCCGCACGATGCGGTATAATGAGTTTTACGTTCCGCCCGCTTTCGGGCGGACATTGCTGATTCACTTGACCGCGCCGCTTCGGCGCCCGATATACGAAAGGAACATTTTATGGATCTCATTCAGGCCCTTGCTGCCGAGCTCGGCAAAGACCCCCGGCACGTTGAAAACGTCGTGCATCTGCTCGACGAGGGCAACACCATCCCCTTTATCGCCCGCTACCGCAAGGAGCAGCACGGCTCCATGGACGACACCACCCTGCGGAAGCTGGAGGACAGATTGCAGTATCTGCGGAATCTGGACAAGCGGCGGCAGGAGGTGAAGTGCGCCATCGACGGGCAGGGCAAGCTCACGCCGGAGCTCTCCGCCGCCATTGACGCGGCCGCGACGCTCGCGGAGGTGGAGGATCTCTACCGCCCCTATAAGCAGAAGCGGCGCACCCGCGCCACCGTCGCCCGGGAGAAGGGTCTGGAGCCGCTGGCACTCCTGCTGCTGGCGCAGGAGAAGGACTGCCCGGCGCCGGAGGACGCGGCGCAGGCGTACATCGACCCGGAAAAGGGCGTGGAGACGCCGGCTGACGCCCTGCAGGGCGCCAACGACATCATCGCGGAGATCATCAGCGACGACGCGGACATCCGCAAGGCGCTGCGGGGACTTCTCATGCGGCAGGGACGGCTGAAAAGCGTCGCCGCCACGGAGGAGGACAGCGTATACCGCCTGTACTACGACTTCGAGCAGCCGCTGCCCAAACTGGCCGGGCATCAGATACTGGCCGTCAACCGGGGCGAAAAAGAGGGCTTCCTCTCCGTCACGGTGCTGCTGGACAGGGACGCGGCGCTGCCCATGCTGCGGCGGGCGGTGGTCAAGCCCGGCTCATCATCCATGGCGTTCCTGCGGGACGTCTGCGAGGATGCCTACGACCGGCTGATCTACCCCTCGCTGGAGCGGGAGGCCCGCTCCACACTGACGGAGAGCGCCTGCGAGGGCGCTATCGGTCAGTTCGCCCTGAACCTGAAGCCGCTGCTGCTCCAGCCGCCGGTGAAGGGGCATGTGACCATGGGGCTTGACCCCGGCTATGCCCACGGCTGCAAGGTAGCGGTCATTGACGGCACCGGCAAGGTGCTGGACACCACGGTGGTCTATCCCACCTACGGCGAGCGGCAGAAGAAGGAGGCCATTGTCACGCTGGCCAAGCTGA
>ERZ780178.2057-NODE-2057-length-12016-cov-5.064376_pt1 | contig 12016 bp, 9 predicted proteins | sample MGYA00511018_ERZ780178 | MGnify/ENA primary metagenome ERZ780178 (study PRJEB29588, sample SAMEA2151439) | human gut metagenome | biome: human gut; feature: human-associated habitat; material: faeces | place: Denmark | collected 2008/2010 ...
TCACGTCAAAGCGCGGCTGCAGCGGCGTCTCATCGACGTTGTAGAGCTTGAGCATGAGGTTGGTCTCCTCCGGGTCGGACAGACGGAACACGGACGAGTAGCCGCACTCGCACTGCATCATCTCGCGGGCGGCCTTCATGGCGGTGTCCCACGTCTTGAAGATGTAGGAGAAGCGCTTGCGGTTTTCCGGCATCCAGCGGAAGACGCGCAGCGTGACCTCGGTCAGCACGCCGAACGTGCCCTCGGAGCCCATCATGATCTGGTTCAGGTTCGGGCCGGTGGCCTCGCGGGAGTAGTGGCTGGTCTGGATGACGCCGATGGGCGTGGCATACTTCTGGCTGAGCACGATGTCGGCAATGGTGCCGTAGTACGTGCTGTTCTGGCCGGCGCCGCGCGTGACGGTCCAGCCGCCGACGCTCGAATACTCGAACGACTGCGGGAAGTGGCCGCAGGTGTACTGACGCTTTGCGCCGAAGAGCTCGGGCGCGTTCTGCAGCGTCTTTTCCAGATCCGGACCGGACATGCCGGCCTGCACGGTGATGGTCTGGTCGATCTCATTGAAGCTGATGACCTTGTTGAAGTTGCGGCGCATATCCAGCGAGATGCCGCCCTTGGTCGGCTCGACACCGCGGGTGACGCTGCTGCCGCCGCCGTAGACGTACAGCGGGATGTGGTGCTCGGTGGAGTAGGCGACGATCTGCTCGACCTGCTCGCTCGTCTCGGGGTAGAGCACGACGTCGGGCACGCTGTCGATGCGCTTGTGGCGCAGACGCAGCAGGTCGTAAGCCGTGGCGCCGTAGGCCACGCTCAGACGGTCGTAGTCCGTGGTGGAGAGGTTCTGCTCGCCGACGATCGCCTTGAGCGCGTCGATGTGCTCGGGCGCAAGCTGCACCGGGTGATCGGGCAGCTCCACGGGGTCAAAGCCGGTGTCGTCGGAATATGCCTTGAAGTCGTCGTCCGTCATCTGGAACTTCTCTTTCATGAGCGTGTACAGAGACTCCTTCGGGTATTTGAAGAAGTTCGGGTCGCCCCAGCGGAAGATGGAGCGGTAGCTATTTTCGGGGGCGGGGGTGAGCAGCCAGTTCGGCTCGAATCCTTTGTACGGTTTGTTGCTCATTGTGCAATCCTCCTCTTGACTTGGATCAGTTTCTGATAGATCGGGCGCAGGCGCGGATAGATCTTGCGGTAGGCCTGCTCGTAGATTTCGTTGTAGGTCTCGTGGTTCTTTTCGTTGGGCCGGAAGGTATCCTTTACGTGGACCATGGCCCTGGCCGCCTCGTCAAAATCGGCGAATACGCCCTTGGCCACGAACGCGACCATGGACGAGCCGATGGAGCACGCCTCATGCGTCTGCGAGCGCACGACCGGCAGGCCGAACACGTCCGCCGCGATCTGGCAGACCACGTCACTCTTCGCGCCGCCGCCGCCGATGCGGATCTCATGGATGGTCAGACCCGAGCGGTCCTCCATGATGCGCAGCGCCATGTACAGCTCCAGGCACAGACCCTCGATGATGGCGCGGTAGAAGTGGTAGCGCGTGTGGTAATCGGAAAAGCCGATGACCGCGCCGAGCGAATCCGGATGCAGGATGCCGGCCGTCCAGTACGGCTGCAGGAGCAGGCCGTCGCTGCCGGCGGGCAGGTCGCGGATGCGCTGGTCGAGCAGGGCCTCGGGCGCCATGCCCATTTCCTTGGCGTCAATGGCGTCGGCCGTGCCGAACTCCTTGACGAACCAAGACAGCAGCCACAGACCGCGGTAGATCTCGATCTCGGGGTTGTAGTGGTCGTTGAGCACGCCGGGGTAGGCGGGCAGAAACTGCTGCGGCTCGACGTACTGCGTCGTGCTGAACTGGATGGTGGCCGTCGTGCCCAGCGAGATGGACGCCTTGTCGGAGTCGACCACGGCGAGGCCGAGCGTCTCGCAGCCCTTGTCCGATCCGGTCGAGATGAGCGGCAGTCCGGCGGGGATGCCGGTCAGGGCGCTGACCTCGTCCGTGATCGTGCCGATGACCGTGCCGGACGGCACGAGGTCGCACAGCTTTTCGTTCGGCACGTCGCAGAAGCAGCGCGTGAGGCTGCCGGGCTTCATCCAGCGGCGGTTTTTGTAATCAAACGGGATGTGTCCGATCTGGTTCGAGGCCGAGTCGATGAGATTGCCCGTGAGCTTGTAGTTGAGGTAGGTGGGCAGCATGACGTACTTGGCGGTCCTGGCCCAGATCTCCGGCTCGTGGCGCATGATCCAGTTGCCGGCGGAGGCGGCGTAGACCACCTTCGCCGTCGGCTCCATACCGGCGACCTTAAAGACCATCATGTTCTTGGCAGGCATGGCGCCGTTCGGATCGACGGAGCGCTTGTCCAGCCAGAGGATGATGTCGCGCAGGGGATTGTTGTTCTCGTCCAGACACACAACGGTGTCGCGGATGACGGTGATCGTCATGGCGATCACGTCCGGCAGCAGGGCATTGCTGCGTGCACACAGCTCGCGGCAGCATTCGCACATACGGTCGAAGTAGAAGTTCGGCTTCTGCTCCGCCCAGCCGGGCTCTTTTGAAAAGTAAGGCTCGGCGTATTTGCTCTGGACGACGTCCACGATCCGGCCGTCCGGGTCCACGAGCAGGGCGCGCGCGCTCTGTGTGCCGATATCACATGTCAGCACCAGCGGTTTGCTCAAGTTGATTCCCTCCTATGATATAGTTTGCTCTCTCTCCTATACTGTAAGCGATTTTCGCTTGGATTTCAATTGGGTTTGTGCTTGAGCAGGCTGCTCGTGGCGATGACGTCCACGCCAAGGCCGAGCACATTCGGGATGACCACGTCGCCGCGGGCGATGCGTTCGGTCACAGTCACGGTGCGGATCGCGTCCATGACGTCGAAGATGCGGTCCTTCGGGATGTCCGCCGATACGCGCACCGGCAGCACCGGCGCGTCCGGGAAGGCGGTGCGCACGGTCGAGCAGATGGTGCGCTTGGGCGCGGTCATCTCCGAGATGGCAAACTCCTTGCCGCGGGGGCAGGTGTTGCCGGTGACGGACCAGCCGTCGCCGTCGCGTTCGATTTTCAAGGTGCAGCCGCGCGGGCAGCCGATACAGGTGAGTTCTTTCATGCCTTTGCCACCTCGATCTCAAAGTGGACATCGCTTGCATCTGCGATGCCGAGCTTGTCAAAGTCCAGCGTGAGCTGCTGCATCTCGGGCGGACGCAGGAAAGGATAGCGCCGCGACCAGACCTCGCTGCCGTCGATGGTCAGCACCACGCGGCAGGGGCCGAGCACCTCCGCGCTGCGGAAATACAGCGTGACGGCGCTGTTGTCCTGCGTGCGGTCGAGCCGCTGCGGGACCAGATAGCCGAAGTCGTTCGAGATCGTGACGGCGACCTCGTCGCGCGTGTGCGCGGCAAAGTGCGCGGCGCTCTTTCCGGCCAGCTCGCCGGAGGCGGACACGTAGTCCACAAGGTCGTTGACGTGCAGCGCGTTGCCGCACGAGAAGATGCCGGGGATCTCGGTCATGAGCTGCCCGTCGCAGACGGGGCCGCGGGTGTGCCCGTCGAGCGGGACGCCGAGCGACTCCGCCAGCTCGTTTTCCGGGATGAGGCCGACGGACACGATGAGCGCGTCACAGTCGATGCGCTGCTCCGTGCCGGTGATGGGGCGCATATGCGCGTCCACCTCGGCGACCTCCACGCCCGTGAGCCGGTCTGCACCGAACACGCGCGTGACCGTGTGGCTCAGGTGCAGCGGGATGTCGTAGTCATGCAGGCACTGGTGGATGTTGCGCGTCAGACCCGAGGGGGTGGGCTTGGCCTCGTACACGCCGAGCACCTCCGCGCCCTCAAGCGTCAGGCGGCGCGCCATGATGAGCCCGATGTCACCGCTGCCGAGGATGACGCAGCGGCGGGTCGGCAGCTCGCCGAGCAGGTTCGTAAAGTTCTGCGCGGTGCCGGCCGTGAACACGCCCGCCGGGCGCGTGCCGGGGATGTTCAGCGCGCCGCGGGTGCGCTCGCGGCAGCCGGTGGCCAGCACGAGCGTGCGCGTCTCATCGCGGGCGACGCCGTCGCGGCTGACGGTGTAGACCGCAAAGCCGCCGGACGATTTCTCCACGCGCGTGACGAAGGTCTGCGTGCGCGCCTCGATCTGCAGCTGCTCGAGCCGGTCGATGAAGCGCTCGACATATTCCGGGCCTGCCAACCGCTCGCCGAAGCGCGCGAGGCCGAAGCCGTCGTGAATGCACTGCTTGAGCATGCCGCCCAGACGCGCCTCGCGCTCGATGAGCAGCACGTGCGCACCGTTTTCGTGCGCGGAGATGGCGGCTGCGAGCCCACCCGGGCCGCCGCCGATGACGATGACGTCATACATCATGCCTGCACCTCCCCGGATTTCGTCGGGCCGAACGTGATGGGTGCGTCGGCCGAGGACTTGCGCACCTCGCTGAGCGGCACGCCGAGGAATTCGGCGATGATGCGCACCACCTGCGGCGAGCAGAACCCGCCCTGGCAGCGTCCCATGCCGGGACGCACGCGCTTTTTCACGCCGTCGACCGTCGGCACGCACACATTCGAGCGCAGCGCGTCGAGGATCTCGCCGCGGCTGATCTCCTCACAGCGGCAGACGATGACGCCGTAGTCGGGATTTTTTGCAATGTAGGCGGCGCGCGTCTCGTCGTCCATCTCGCGCAGCACGGGGATGCCCGGCCGGTGAGGGTCGAAGTCGGGATTCGCGGCCACGGGGCGGTCGTGCGCGAGGATGCTGACCGCCATGTCCGCCACATCCACCGCGACGGCGGGCGCCGTCGTCAGGCCGGGGGACTGGATGCCCGCGACGTGGATGAGGTTGTGCGTGCGGCGGCCGCGCTCGATGATGAAGTCCTCCTCGAACGTGGGGGCGCGCACGCCGGTGAAATAGGTGATGATGTCGCGCTCGGTCAGCGCGGGCATCGTGATCTTCTGCTTGGAGAATACGTGCGCGATGCTCTCGGGATACGTCGCCGTGTTCTCTTTTTCATACGTCTCCACGGCATCGGGGCCGATGAGCAGGTTGTCGTGCACGGTGTGCAGGATGCCGCCGCCCTTCGAGTGCGTCCTGGAGACGGTGTCGGTGCCCTTGACGGACGCGATCGAGTGCATGAACGCACCGGCCTTGCGGTCGAGGATGCTGTTCGTGCCGCGGCGGGGGTGGATGGAGAAGAAGCGGTCGTCGGCCATGCGCGCCACTTCCTCGGCGAACACGCCGGCCGCGTTGATGACGAGCGTGGGGTGCAGCGTGCCGCGGTTGGTGTGCACGGCGGTGATCTTCCCGTTTTCGACGTCCATGCCCAGCACGGCGGTGTTGAGCGCGATGCGCGCGCCGTTTTGCACGGCGTTTTCCGCGTAGGCGATCGTCAGCCCGTAGGGGCAGACGCAGCCGGAGTCCGGGTTGGAGATGGCGAAGCGGGTCTTTTCGTTGAAGTTCGGCTCGCGCCTGAGCAGCTCCCTGCCGGAGATGAGGCGGGTGTCCGAGATGCCGTCGTGGTATTTGCGCCACATGCAGTAGCACCACACGGCCGGGCGCAGCCAGCCGTGCTGGAAGCAGACGTACTGCCCCACGCGGGAAAACGGCACGTCGAGCTCCCTGCAGACCTGATCGAACATGGCGTTGCCGCGCCGGATATATTTGTGCTTGACGCTGCCGCGGCCGAGGTCGATGCCCGGATGCACCTCGCCGTCGTTGCGCCCGGAGGCGCCGAGCGCGAGGTCACACTCCTTGTCGACGACCAGGATGTCGAGCTGCTTGCGCGCAAGCTCGCGCGCGATGGACACACCCGAGATGCCGCCGCCGATGATGAGCACGTCGGGCGTCTGCCCGTCGAGCGCGTCGTCGCGCAGCGCGGGCACGCGCATGGGCGCATCCTTGCCGCCTGTGAACGTGATGTCGTTGACGACATGGCACGTGGAATACTTCGTTGCAGCCATCTGGCCGGCGCGCACAACGTCGTCCCAGCGGTCAAGCGTGCCGCGCAGGACGATGCAGTTGTCCTCCGGCGCCGCCGTGACGCGGCCGCCGAAGGCTTTGCGCAGTTTTCGGTTCAAAACGGAGATCCGCATAACAGAGGTGCCTCCCAAACGGTAAGTCGGTCGGCCGACCGACTGAATAGGTCAAATATACCCTTTTTCCGGTGCAAAGTCAAGAACGGGGTCTGCGGCAAATCTGCCGAAATTTTTTTGTCATACTAGACAAAACGACCAAAATCGCGTACAATCAAATGCGTATGATTACACAAAAGCAGAAAAGAGGGACACGAAATGGCCGCTCCGCGCAATGACAATGTCAAAGAAAAGATCCTCGACGCCGCGACCGGCCTGCTCAATACACAGACGTTTGCCGACATCTCGCTGGCAGAGATCGCGGCGGCGGCGGGTGTGTCCAAGGGGACGCTGTACTACCATTATAAGAACAAGACGGACATTCTCTTCGGCATCACCAACCGGTATCTCGACCGCCAGTGGGACGATCTGATCGCGTGGACGGAGAACAAGGACAAGGACACGTCCGTGCACCGTCTGGTCAAGTACGTGGTCGAGCGCAACACCGCCTCCGCCGGAATGCGCCTGCACCTGATCCACGCCGCCATGCTCGGCGACGAGGCGCTGCGCGCCAAGCTCATCGAGCGCTATGCCGCCTTCGAGCGGCTCATCGCCGAGAAGATCGCCGAGCGCACCGACGCCGTTTCCGCCGATTACCTGACGCAGCTGATCCTGCTCGCGTCCGACGGAATGATCGTGCAGGAGGCGCTGCGCAACGATAACTTTGACGCGGCCGCCTTCGTGCGCCAGAGCGAGGCATATCTGCGCGTGCTGCGTCCCGCGGGGCGTGACTGAGCGGCTGCGCACTGTACACGCAGATTGTATCGTAAGTCACCCTCTTGTCCGGATTTGTGAAAGAATTAGCGTGTAGCGATTGACACCGGATGGAACACGTGGTAGTATTTTTGTAATAACCGTGGGGTGGAGCGGTTATCCTGTTTTACCGGCGGCAGCGTGTGCCGCAACCGCTTTTTTGTATGTCGAAGGCAGCGGAATGCATCCGCATTCCGTCGTCTTTTTACATAGCTGCAATGGGAATTATTTTGAAAGAAGGGACAATATGAAAGACCTGAAACATCTGATTTTCTTCGAAAATCTCCTGCAGGATGCGCAGAACGAACTCGTCACGCAGGCGGTCAATGACGGGAAAATCGCCCTCGGGTACAACTGCTATTACATCCCCGAGGTTCTGCTCAACCTGCCGGGCTGCTTCTCGAGCCGCCTGCGCGCGCCGCGCTGCGAGTCTACCGACGTTGCGACCTACTACATGACCAGCCGTGTCTGCCCGTATGTCCGCTCCATCCTCGAGCGTGCCATTGAGGGCGGCTACAACTACCTCAACGCGCTCTTCGGCGCCGAGTGCTGCGCGTCCATGGAGCGTATGGAAGAGCATTTCTTCCTCATCAATCCCGTGAAGAACGAGCGCTTCTTCGTCACGCAGATCGATCCCCCGCTCAAGGGCGATAAGACCAGCTATGACTACTACAAGGGCCAGCTCAAGCTCAAGGTCGTCGACCAGCTCGCCGAGCGCTACGGCGTGGACACCTCCGATGCCGCCATGCGCGCGACCATCGAGAAGTTCAACGAGCTGTGCGACGTCATCACCGAGATCGGCAACTTCCGCAAGCTGCCCAACCCGCCCATTACCGGCTATGAGTTCCATGTCATCCAGCTCGTGAGCCAGGTCTGCCCGCATGACCTGATCCTCCCCTACCTGAAGGAGACGCTTGCCGAGATCAAAAAGCGCAAGCCCGAGCCGGAGTTCCCGTTCCGTGCGCGCATCGTGGTCGCCGGCTCCGAGATCGACGATCCCGAGTTCACGAAGCTCCTCGAGGGCTGCGGCGCGATGGTCGTGGCCGACCGCTACTGCTTCGGCAGCTTCCCGAGCCGCGAGCGCATCGAGATCCGCGACGGCGAGAGCGCGTTCGACGCCATCGTCCGCCACTACCTGCACTGGAACCAGTGCGCCCGCTTCATGGAGGGTGCGAAGATCGACCAGCGCCATGCTGAGGTCAAGCGCCTTGTCGACGAGTTCCATGCCGACGGCGTGATCTACGAGAACATGAAGTTCTGCGAGTTCTGGAGCTATGAGAAGGTGCTCGCCTCCCATATCCTGACCGAGGAGATGGGCGTGCCGTGCTGCACGATCGAGAAGGAATACGCGCTCGGCTCCGTCGGCCAGCTCCGTACCCGTTTCCAGGCCTTCGTTGAGAGTCTGGAAATCAAGAAAATCAATTCTTGAACAGGAGGGGAATGAAAACTATGAATTGCCCTGTTACGAAATTTATTGACTCCAAGATGCAGAGATTCGACCCCCTCTGGCAGGCTCAGAACGGTGTCGGCGGTCTCCGCAGCCGTTACTATGATAAGACCGGTGTCGCCAAGTACCGCGAGTGGCGCGGTCTGCACGACACCATGGTCGACTACCGCGCATGGCTCAAGAACGTCATGTCCATGGCTGCCATGGTCGCCTCCGCGCCGATCCCGTGCCTGAAGGGCTTCTGGGAATACCGCTGGATGGGCTCCTACCTCGGCACGTTCATGTTCATCGACCGCCTGTTTGAGGGCTACCGCGGCCCCGAGCTCGTGATCGCGCACATGAATATGCACGCCATCGTGCAGAGCCTGACCAAGAAGATCGCCCTTGTGCTGTCTCACGACCTGCGCATCGGCGGCAAGGACAGCGACAAGATCATCCCTGTGGACGAGGTCATGCCGCCGCTGTTCCTGACCGGCTTCAAAGACCTGATCCCCATCCCGCTGCAGACGCTGCCGGAGTTCATCATCTGCGATGTTGACCAGCAGCTCGAGCCGTACTACATCGACGTGGCCGAGTCCTTCGGTCTGCCGGCAGACGTCTGCTCCCGCTGTGCGGCGGAGACCGGCGTTGCCCTCAACGACGACTTCCCGCTCTTCGGCAAGGCCATGATCTCCACGAACATGCCCTGCAACGCCTCCGAGGCGACCTCCATGTTCCAGCGCCGCCGCATCGGCCTGCCTGACTTCCAGGCGACCATGGCGATGATCCACAACGAGCCGGCTGCCCACCCGTACTCCGCGCAGGTCCTGCGCGACTGCATCGAATTCGTCGAAAAGGAATACGGCGTTGAGTATGACTGGGATGCCCTGTTCAAGCGCGCCAAGCACATGAACGAGCAGAACCGTCTCGAGCTCGAGAAGTGGGATTACTTCAAGACTCCCTACTGCCCGCTGACCGGCATCAGCGAGACCCTGTACCGTCTGTATGCCTGGGCCTCCGCCAACGGCCAGGAGGACTACTTCACCAAGAACGACCGCAAGGTCATGAAGATCCTGCGCAAGTGCTACAAGAATAAGTACGTCCCGTACGGCGGCACCACGCGTCACCGTGCGTTCCTGTGGGGACCGTCCGCCGTGTACTACACCGACTTCCCGACCTGGACGCAGAACTGCTGGGGCATCAACATCGTCCTGAACATGGACTCCACCATGGGTCACAACATGATCAGCACGACCGACCCCGATCAGGCGCTCATGGATCTGGCGCTGTTCAGCGAAAAGGGCGTTATGCGTCACATGGCCGTCGGCGGCTGGGACAACGTCAACTCCGTCTGGGAGTGGGCCAAGAACTTCAACTGCGACATGGTCCTCATGAACGACAACATCGCCTGCAAGGGTATGCTCGGCGTGCACGCCATGATGGAGGAGCAGGCGCGCGACCTTGGCTTCCACTTCATCTTCATCGAGCACGACCTCGAGGACTGCCGCACCGTGCCGCGCCGCGATATGCGTAAGTGCGTCAACGAGTATATGTCCATCGTGCTCAACGAGCAGCCGCTCGACCCGACGCTGGTCGACTTCGACGACTCCGCGGCGTACTAAGAAAGGCAGGTACCGACTATGAATATGAAACTCGCTGCAAAGATCATGGGCAAGGTCGGCCTTGTCGGCTTTATCGGCTTCGTTGCGACCTTCTCGATCTATATGTTCAACCTCGAGAACAAGCTCATCTACTATGTGCTGCGTCCGCTCCTGAACAAGCACTATGATTCTCAGGTGCGCGATAAGCGCATCGTCTGAGCGCCCGCAGAGCAACCACAAATCAGCAAACCCCGCTGCTTCGGCAGCGGGGTTTTGTGACGTTACGGAATTTTTTGATTGTCTGACTGCGGCGGCTCGGCCGTAGCTGCCGGTGAAGACAGGGCTTAGGCACACGCTCCACAGAGGACCGTTTCGCTGGGGCCTCTATGGAAGAGATCACAGCTCGCTGCAGCGTACGCATTGTACACCAAAGGCGCCCAATGCGCACGTTTGCGAGCCGAGCGGTATTTTCTCCGCCGCGCATGTCGCCGGAGAAAATGATTGGACTTCCTTTCGCCGCGCCATTGGCGAAACTCTACGAGTTTTTTTGGCAAGCTGCACCCCCGATGCTTCGGCAGCGGGGGTTTGTGGCGTTACGGGGCTTTGTGATGCTTGAACCATGCCGCAGGGCGCGAAAAAGCCCGCGTGCATTGCACGCGGGCTGATTTCGCAGGAACGCAGATCCGATCTTACTTGATGCCGTACTTCTTGTTGAACTTGTCCACACGGCCGCTGGTGTCAACGAGCTTCTGCTTGCCGGTGTAGAAGGGGTGGCACTTGGAGCAGATCTCGATGGAGATGTTCTGCTTCGTGGAGCGGGTCTCATACACGGCGCCGCAAGCGCAGCGGATCGTGGTCGGCTGGTAATTCGGATGGATACCGTCTTTCATAGTCATTCACCTCATAATAAGCTGTCTTGAGCACGGGCTGGTCCATGGTTACAAGACGCAACCTGAATTCTACCATGCCGATGACAGAAAAGCAAGCGTTTTTGTAATTTTTTTATGCGTCCGTTTCCGGGACGTCGGCGCTGCAGCCGCAGTGCAGGAAATACAGCGTCCTCCGGCAGACGGGGCGGCCGGTGATGCGCGCCATCGCCCCGGCATAAGCGCGCAGCTGCGCGGCATAGTACGCCGTGCGCTCCGGCACGGCATCGGGGCGGATGCGGTCGGTCTTGTAATCCACGATGACGAGGCCGTCCTTTGTTTCGAACCACGCGTCCACCACGCCCTGCAGCAGCACCTGCTCTGCATCCGCACCGGGGAAGAACGTCTCTGCCGGGCACAGGAGCGAGAAGCGAAACTCCCGCCGCAGCGTGCCCGCAGCCTCTGCCGCCAGCGCCGCGCCGAGCGGTGTGCGCATCAGCTGCAGGAGCGAGGCCGTGTTCACCGCCTGTGCCTCACGCGCCGTGAGCAGACCGCGCGCAGCGAGGGCCTGCACCTGCGCGGCGATGCCCTCCGGCGTGCGCGCGTCGGCAAAGTGCAGATATTGCAGCGTGCGGTGCGTAGCCGTGCCGCGCTCGGCCGCGGTGAGCCTGCGCTCGCGCGCCGAAAAATCCGGCCGGCGGAAGGCCTGCGTGCGCGGCGCGCCCTTGAGCAGCGGCGCACCGGCGTCCTCGGGCGGCGTGTCCTCCGCCTCCAGCCGCTTGAGCTCCGTCGCCGTCACCTTCGACGGCAGGTCGATGGCCTGCGCGTGCGCATAGCGGAACGTGAGTGTGCGCTCGAGCTGCGCCAGCAGGGCGGGGTCCGGCTCCGGCAGCGTGGGTTCGGCTTCCGCCTCCGCACTGCCGGCCGCGGTGTCCGTCGTCAGATAGACGTAGTTCTGGCGCAGATAGCGCTCGTCCCGGTCGAGCAGCGCGCTCTGCAGCAGCCAGTGCAGCGGGCTCTGCGCAGCGCGCAGCAGCTCCGGCGCGGTGATCTCGCCCCGGCGCAGGGCCTCGCCCTGCTCCAGCGCGCTCCTGCACAAGATTTCCTCCATTTTCCCTTCCCCCTCTCTCATTCCACGGTCCGCGGCACCTGGTAGGCGCCGTCCTGCGCGCGCGGCGCGTTTTCCGCGCTGAAATAGGTGGTAAAGGCGGAGAGAAGGCTCGCCTGCGCCCGCGCCGCGGCCTCGGTGATAGCAGCGG
>ERZ780178.2059-NODE-2059-length-11997-cov-4.980740_pt1 | contig 11997 bp, 10 predicted proteins | sample MGYA00511018_ERZ780178 | MGnify/ENA primary metagenome ERZ780178 (study PRJEB29588, sample SAMEA2151439) | human gut metagenome | biome: human gut; feature: human-associated habitat; material: faeces | place: Denmark | collected 2008/2010 ...
ACCGCAATGCAGGCCCACGGGTCCAGCGAAATGTTGGCGGCGGGCAGCAGAATATCAGCGGGAACAAAGCACGGAACAGACATACAATGCACCTCTTCCTTTTATTGTTACAGAACCACAGAATGACCCACCAGCGCATAGATGGCCAGTGAGAGGACGCCAATGTAGATCATGGAACTGGGCAGGCCCTGAAAGATCGCAGGCACCGCCTTACTGCGCAAGCGGCGGCGGCCTTCACGCACGATGAAGACGATGAAGGTGTAGCCCAGGCCGCTGCCCAGACCAAACGCAATGGATTGCTCCAGCGTGTAATTCTGGTTGGAGCTGATGAGCAGCGTGCCCAGCATGACAGTGCTGCAGGTGGCCAGGCTGAGCTGGCTGCGGCAGCTTTGACGCATTTTGCGGGGCAGCAGGCCCAGCACCAGCACTGCAGCGATGCATTCCAGTGCAAGGCGCTGTGTGCGGCGCAGGCCAAGGCCCAAACCGTTCGGGTAGCGGCTGCGGATGCGGGCCAGATCATCGGCCAGCCCCACTGCGCCAAAGGCCAGCGACCCCAGCAGTGCAATGAGCAGGCGGGAGGTCATCTGCCGGTCGCTGCCAAGCAGGGAAGGCTGTGCAGCACATGCGGCCAGCCAGCCCACGCCCACAGCGGCAAGGGTGCCCACCATCAGGCACAGCCCGCCCATGGTAGGCACCGGGCTGTCCGGGGCATCGCTGTCCGGCTGTGTACCGCGTGCCGCACGCTGCAGCTCCCGCAGCAGCGGCACCATCATATTGCCGAGCGCCGCAGTCAGCACAAAACCCAGCACCGACGCGACGACCAAGGCGAAACGAATCATTTTTCAATCTCCAAATTCATGCCAAAGGGTTATTCTTCGGCATCTTTCTGCTCTGCGTAGAAAATTTCCAGCACTTTTTCCAGCGCCATGCCGCGGCTTGCCTTCACCAGCAGGGCATCGCCCGGCTCTATCCGGTTCAGCAGAGCATCCGCTGCCTCGCGGTAGTTGTTGGCATGGAGGGTCTTGACCCCCTTGGCCGCAGCCACCACAGCCGTGCGCTTTGCGTTTTCGCCGTAGGTCACAAGGCAGTACAGATCACTCTCCGCAGCCAGACGGCCCAGCTCCTCGTGGGCTTCGCGGGACAGCTCGCCCAGCTCCAGCATATCGCCCAGCAGGGCAAAGCGGCGCTTGCAGGGGAATTCCTTGAACATGGCAAGCGCGGCCTTCATGCTGTCGGGGTTGGCATTGTAGCAATCCTCAATGACGGTAACGCCCTTGCTGTGCACCACCTTCTGGCGGCGGCCGGTCTGCTCAAAATTGGAAAGCCCCTTGATGACACCGCGCGGGTCGCAGCCCAAGCGGGTGGCGGCGCAGTAGGCAGCCAGAGCGTTTGCCACATTGTGCTTGCCCATGGCCGGGATCTTGACCACAAAGGTGCCCTCTTCCTGATCTTCCAGCACAAAGCTCATGCCGTCCTCTTCCTGCCGGATGGACAGTGCACACACATCAGCGTTCTCATCTGCCAGACTGAACCATACCGGCTTCACGTGGGCGGGCAGCTTTGCGGCGCGCAGGAACTTATCATCATAGTTCAGCACCAGCGGTGCACCCTCCGGCAGGCCGTTGCAGATCTCCAGCTTTGCCTTGCAGATGTTCTCCTGACTACCCAGATTGCCGATGTGGGACACACCGATGCAGGTAATGATGCCCACATCCGGGCGTGCGGCCCGGGCCAGACGGTCGATCTCGCCCGCATGGCTCATGCCCATCTCGATCACGGCATACTCAGTGCTGCTTTCCAGCCGCATCAAGGTGCGGGGCATGCCCAGTTCATTGTTCTGGTTGCCCTCGGTCTTGATGGTCTCGCCAAAGCCTGCAAGGGCGGCGTAGGTCATCTGCTTGGTGGTGGTCTTGCCCACGCTGCCGGTCACACCCACCATCTTGGGGTGATACTGGCTGCGGTAGTTCGCGCCCATCACCATCATGGCGTGGTAGCTGTCCGGGCAGAGGATGGCCTTTTCCGCAGGCACGCCCTCCACCGGGTGGTTCACCACCACATAAACAGCACCGTTCTCCAGTGCTTTGGCCGCAAAATCGTGGCCGTCAAATTTTTCACCCGGGAACGCTACAAAAATGCAGCCGGGCCGCACCTCGCGGCTGTCGGTGGTCACCAGTTCCACCTGCACCTCTTCCCGGATGAAGTCTGCGGGCACCAGCCCTGCCAGAAGCTTGCTTGCAGAAATTTTTTCCATTGTTCATGTCCCCTCTCTGTTTATTCAGGATCACAGGATACTCTCTCTTATCCACAGGTAATGGTCACGATGGTGCCGCGCTGCACACTGGAACCGGGGTCTGCACTCTGGGCCTGCACAGTGCCGTTCGCATTGCCCTCCACCACACAGTTCAATCCGGCGGCAGACAGCATCTGGCGGGCAAAGTCCGCGCTCTTGCCGGTCACATCCGGCACATCGGTATGGCTGCCCTCATAGGTATCGGTATACAGGTACACGGTGGTGCCGTAGGCCACCTTTGCACCCGCGTGCGGATACTGGTAGGTGACAGCTGCTGCCGCCTGACTGGTGGTGCTTTCGGCCAGCTGATGCCTGAGGCCCTTGATGTTCAGCTGCACCTGCGCACTGCTCCACTCGGTGCCCACCAGATTCGGCACAGTGACCACAGTCTGGCTGCGATCCTCGCCGTCGGCGGCAATGCCAAGGTAGGGTGCGATCTCGCTGATGATGTTGCCCACAACGGGCGCTGCCAGCAGGGACGAGTAGTCCGTTCTGGCGTTGTTGGGGTCATCCAGCATCACATAGACGATGATCTCCGGGTCGTCGGCGGGCAGGACAGCGGCAAAGGATGCCACCTTCTTGTAGTCGCCATCAGCGCGGCGGTCCATGTTCAACTGTTCGGAAGTGCCGGACTTGCCGCCGATACGGTAGCCGGACACATAGGCATACTTGCCGCCGCCGGTGCCGTTGCCCACCTCATATTCCATGATCTGGCGGATCACATTGCTGGTGCTCTCGCTGATGACCTGACGGCGCACATTGGCACCGATCTCCTCGATCACGTTGCCATTTGCATCGGTGATCTTATCCACCACATGGGGCGTGACCAGATAGCCGCCGTTGACGGCCGCGGCCACAGCGGTGCACATCTGCAGCGGGGTGATGGCCATTGCCTGACCAAAGGCCGAGGAAGCCAGCTGCACTTCGCCCAGCTGGTTGGCCTTATAATACTGCATGAAGCCCGTCTCACTGGGCAGGTCCACGCCGGTGCGGCTGGTAAAGCCAAAGGCATCGAAGTAGTTATAGAAGGTCTGGGAGCCAACGCGCTGGCCCAGCTGGATATAGTAGATATTGCAGCTCTGCCGCAGAGCTTCGGCCAGTGTGATGGTGCCGTGGGCTTTGTGGCCTGCGCAGTGGTAGGTCTCCTTTGCCACGCCGTAAGCACCGGCGCAGGTAAAGGTGGTGTTGATGTTTGCAAGGCCGGAGTCCACGCCCATGGCCGAGGTGATCACCTTGAACACACTGCCGGGGTAGTACAACTCGGTGATGGCCTTGTTTTTCCACTGGATATCGCGGAAGTAGCCGGAGTAATCGCCCTCCTCGTCCAGAATGCGGTTGCCGTTTGCGTCCTTCAGCTCGTTGCCGTTCTCATCCTTTTTGTAGATGCCGTACAGCTCCGGCTCAGCGCGCACCAGCTCGTTGAGGTAATCCAGATTTGCGCTGTAGTCCAGCGGGTCGTTGGGGTCAAAATCCGGCTTGGAAGCCATGGCAAGGATGGCACCGGTCTTGACGTTCATCACGATGGCGCAGCCGCGGTTCTCCACCGTGTTGGCTGCAATGGCTTCGTTCAGATACCGTTCCACGATCTCCTGCACATTCACATCCAGCGAAAGCACCAGATTGGAGCCATCCTTGGCTGCAAAGGTGGTGGCATTCTCGTCCGCAATGGCGTTGCCGTAGGCATTGCGCTGGGTAATGGTGCGGCCATCCACACCGGCCAGCGTGGACTGATAGGATTTTTCCAGACCGTAAGTACCAATGCCGTCCGCATCGGTAAAGCCCAGCACTGCCGCTGCAAACGCTCCGTAGGGGTAATTGCGCTGGAAGCTCTTCTCGCTGCCGACCGAGATGTTGCCCTTGCGGGAGGTCTCAGTGGCACGCTTGTGTGCCTTGTTGAACTGGGAAACGTAGGATTCGATGGACAGCTTGACAGCGTTGTTCACCTTGGTGGCCAGCACCTGATACTTGGTGTCCGTCTTGGAAAGTGCATCGTAAACCTTCTGGTACTGGGTCTGGTACGCTTCCGAGGAAGTGTCCACCGCGTCCAGACTTTCGCCGTCGCCGGAAAGCAGGCGCAGGGTCAGTTCCCGGCTGACCTCGGCGCACATGGCCGTGTCCAGCGTGCGCGCCGCCTCCTCATCCTTGCCGGTGGTGGTATATAAGATTTTGCTGTTGTCCGGGTCGGCCCAGATGGTCCACACCACGCTGGTGGAGGCCAGCGTGATGCCGGAGGTATCGTAGATCTCGCCGCGGGTGGCCTTGATGGTGGTATCCAGCAGCTGCTGCTTTGCGGCCAGCTGGCGGTAGGTGTCACCGTTTTTGATTTGGATATCATACAGGCTGTAGGTCACACGGGCCGCAGCAAGGCCCATGACCACAAGGGCCAGACCGCCGCAGATCAGACTGGTTCTGGGGTTCATGCGGGCACCGGTGCTGGTTTCCGGCCAGGGGCCTTTTATTTTTTTGATGAATTTTCGGAAGAATTTCCACATGGTATGCTCCTGCGGCAGCGGGCATTTGCTGCCTTCTGCCGCGCTTTTGTCAAATTCGGAACTGCCCTGCAAACAGGGTGTATAAACCGAAAAAGCGTGCGCTGCCGCACGCTTTCCCGTATTTGGTTCACTTTACAGTGCCAAGAATGTTCACGGCACCGTTGTAGATAAAGTCGGTCCACTGCCGCACAGCGGACTGGGTGCGCTCCAGCGTGTCGCTCTCTCCCAAACGGATGTAGGTGATCTGGCTCTGATCAATTTTCATCAGGCCCAGCCTGCCGGCCGTCTCTTCCACGCTGGTGATGTTGGTCTTGCTGTTCAGGGTGCTGTTATAGTAAGTATACTGGCTCTGCTCACTGACCAGCTGAGCCTTTGCGTCCTGAATCTGGTCGTTCAGCTCCACCAGCTTGGACTCGCTCCACAGCAGGCTGATGGCAAACCCCACCAGCAGTGCTGCTGCTACCAGATGCATGGCGTTGTGCACCGCTGCCTGCAGCGGCGAAAGCCGACGCTTGCCGCCCTTTGCTACCCGCAGATCTGCCTTGCGCTGTGTCTGCGGGGCTTTTCTGCGGCGTACCGCGTTATAATCATATGCTGCCTGACCCATGGTTTGCTCTCCTCCTCACACAACGGCTTCTGCCGTTCAGCATTTTTCCAAAACTCTCAGGTGGGCGGACCGGCTGCGCCGGTTCTCTTCCAATTCCTGACTGTTTGCTTCAATGGGTTTGCGGGTGATCAGCTTCGCTTTGGCTTTGCCGCCGCATACGCACACCGGAAACTCCGGCGGGCAGGTGCACGCGGTGGACCAGCGGCGAAATTTGTTCTTCACCAGCCGGTCCTCCAGCGAGTGGAAGGTGATCACGCACAGCCGGCCGCCCGGCGCAAGATGATCGAAAATGGTATCCAAGCCTTCTTCCAGCGCATCCAGTTCATGGTTCACTGCAATGCGCAGCGCCTGAAAGGTGCGGCGGGAAGGGTTCTTGTTTTTGCGGCGTTCCGCCGGGGGCATGGCGCTGGCCACGATATCTGCCAGCTGCAGGGTCGTTTCGATGGGAGAATTTTCCCTTGCCTCCACGATCCTGCCCGCAATCTGCCATGCGAAAGGTTCTTCGCCGTAATCCCGCAGAATGCGTGCCAGCTCTTCGCGGCTCTCGGTGTTCACAAGGTCCGCTGCCGTTTCGCCCTGCTGGCTCATCCGCATGTCCAGCGGTGCATCCGCACGGTAGGAAAAGCCGCGGGCCGCATCGTCCAGCTGATGGCTGGAAACGCCCAGATCCAGCAGCGCGCCGTTGACCTTGTCGATGCCAAGGCTTTCCAGAGCTTGTCCGGCATAGCGGAAGTTGATCTGCACCACCGTGGCAGGCAGGCCCGCAAGGCGGGCACGCGCGGTCTGCACCGCGTCCGGGTCCTGATCCAGCGAGATTAGCCTGCCGCCCTTTTCTGCATCCAGCCGCAAGGCGATCTGGCGGGAATGTCCCGCGCCGCCTGCGGTGCCGTCAAGGTAGGTGCCGGCCGGATCAATGGAAAGACCCTCCAGACACTCGTTCAGCAGAACGGGGATATGCTCAAACGAGGCCGGGTCAAAGGCTGCTTGTGTTTCAAGTTCCATCGCTGCGGCCTCCTTTCTCAGTTCATAAGCTTTCCGTGTTCCGGGCACTGTGCACACAGCGCACACTTTTACCCGATGACACAGTTTTATTTTAACAAATCAGGCCCCTGATTGCAAGGGTTTGTGCTCCCGTTTTTGCCGCAAAATGCAACAAAAAAAGTCCCTGTCGGCCGTCATTTCTGCCTGCAGGAACTTTGGTTTTTGCCGTATGTGTAATTTGTGTGTGAAAAAGGCTGTCTTCAGCCGTTTTTCTTGGCGTTCTGGCGCAGATTTGCGCGCACGTTCTTTACCTGTGCCGCATTTTCCACCATTGTTTCCTCGGTGTTCTTGAGCATGTTGTCGCAATAGTCGGTCACGGTCTGGCGCAGGGTGCGGGCCTCGTTCTGGGCTGCAGTGGTGATTTCCCCGGCGCGCTGCTGTGCAGCCTTCACGATCTCGGCTTCGCTCACCAGAATGCGCGCCCGCTCCTCAGCCTTTTTCACAATGGCCTGCGCCTGTGCGTTGGCCGTCTCCACGATCTGAGCGCGGTCGTTCACGATCTGCTGGGCCTGCCGCAGCTCGCCGGGCAGGTTTGCGCGGATCTCGTCCAGATAATCCCGGATCTGCTCCACATCCACGATCTTTTTGCCGCCGGAAAGGGGCACATTGGCACCTTCCTCCAGCGCATCCTCAATGGTATCCAAAAGTTCGTTCACGTTCATAGTGCTTCTCCCTTCGGTTCGTTCTCGGCAGGGTCTGTGTTCTGCATGGGCTTTGTGTATTTCCACAGCAGCACCCTGCCGTACTTGTACTGTTTTTTCAGGGTCAGGCCGCCAGCCTCGGCCGGCAGCACGATGCCGGTCTCGCTCTCGCACAGCACGATGCCGCCGGGCGCGGTGCATTTATCCACCGCAGGCAGGATCTTTTCCAGTGTACCATTGCGGAAGGGCGGGTCCAGCAGTACGATGTCGAACTGCTCGCGGCAGGCGGAAAGATACCGCGCAGCCTCGCCGATATTGACGCGGCTGCGGTCGAACACGCCGCAGGCCTTGCAGTTGCGCATGATGATGTTCACCGCCTCGCGGTTCTCGTCCAGAAACACGCAGCGCGCCGCGCCGCGGCTCAGTGCTTCAATGCCAAGCTGGCCGCTGCCCGCATACAGGTCCAGCACCCGTGCGCCGGGCAGGTCGAACTGGACGATGCTGAACATCGCCTCCTTTACCTGCGAAAGGGTGGGCCGGGTCACGTCGGTCCCCGGCAGGGCCTCCAGACTGCGTCCCCGGGCTTCTCCTGCGATCACGCGCATGTTCTTTCTCCTCCTCCTTGCAGCCGGAAGATGTGGCTGCAAACACGTTTTTTGTATCACTTTATTATCACCCAACTGCATATTCTTGTCAAGGGCCGCGCGTTGCGCCGTCTGGCGGTTTGTGCTACAATAAAACCGGCAGCGCCGGGCTTTTGCGGCGCATTCTGGCATAAAAGGAGAGTATTCCCATGAAAGTTCTGCTCATCAACGGCAGCCCGCACGAAAAAGGCTGCACCTATACCGCCCTTTCGCTCATTGCAAAGGAACTGAACGATGCCGGTGTGGACACTGAGATCCTGCATGTCGGCGGCAAACCCGTGGGCGGCTGCATCGGCTGCGGCGGCTGTGCCGCAGGCAACGGCTGCGTGTTTGGCGGCGTGGTCAACGAGGCCATCGAGAAGGCCAAAACTGCCGATGGCTTCGTGTTCGGCAGCCCGGTGCACTATGCATCCGCATCCGGCAACATGACCAGCTTCATGGACCGCCTTGCCTACGCGGGCGGCAGATATCTGGCCTACAAGCCCGCCGCCATCTGCTGCTCGGCCCGCCGCGCCGGCACCACCACCACGCTGGACCAGCTGGTAAAGTACCCGCAGTTCTTCCACATGCCGCTGGTGAACGGCTCCTACTGGGCCATGGTGCACGGCTCCAATGCCGAGCAGGTGCTGCAGGATGCCGAGGGCTGCGCCGTAATGCAGGAGCTGGGCCGCAACATGGCATGGCTGCTGCACTGCATCGAAGCAGGTAGGGCCGCAGGCTTTGAACACCCGCAGAATCCCAAGCGCCCCATGACTAATTTTATCCGCTGATCGGAAAATCAATTTCTGATCCAGAGGCTCAGAACAGTCCGTAAGCTGATCTGAGCCTCTTTTTCTTTGCAGTCCACACCATTTCGTGCCAAAAACAGCAAAAAACCTTTTTCAAAGCGCCTTCCGCTTCTTTTTTCGTTCATAAGTTTGTGTTACTATAAGATGTAAAGTGATTTTAGCAGGATGGAGACCCTTGTATGGAACACTACGATTGGAACGAAGGCTGGCTGTTCACGCCCCGGTTCGACCCGGCACTGGTGCGGCCGGAGTGCGGACTGGAACTGGAACCGGTGCGCATCCCCCACACTGTGCGGGTGCTGCCCTACAATTACTGCAACGAAAATGAATACCAGTGCCTGTGCGGCTACCGGCGGGAGTTTTTTGCACCCAGAGAGTGGGCAGGCCGCACTGTTCTGCTCACCTTTGGTGCCGTTGCCCATGACGCGACTGTGTTCTGCAACGGGCGGCGGCTGTTCCACCACGCCTGCGGCTACACCGCCTTCACGGTAGATCTGACCAGCGCTTTGCATCTGGGTCAGAAAAACGTGGTGGCTGTGCGCTGCGACAGCCGCGAGGACCTGAACATTCCGCCCTTTGGCGGGCAGATCGATCACCTGACCTACGGCGGCATCTACCGTGCCGTCAGTCTGGACATCAAGGAGCCCGCTTACCTGCGGGATGTGTTCATCGAGACAAAGGCCGAGGGCGATTTCCGCATCTATACCTCCACCGTGGGTGAGACGGTAGGCTGCACACTGCAGGCCGAGATCCGCAGCCCTTCCGGCAGCCGCGCCGCCTACAGCGGCGAGCTTTCCCTGCCCATCACCGGCGTGCTGAACGGTGTGCACCCGTGGAGCATCGAGCATCCCACCCTGTACACCCTCACCGTACAGCTGATCCGCCCCGGCTCTGCCGGTCTGCCGGACCGTGTGCTGGACGAAAAGACCATCCGCTTCGGCTTCCGCACCGTGCAGTTCGTGGCAGGCGGGCTGTACCTGAACGGTCATCGCGTGGAGCTGCGGGGCCTGAACCGCCACCAGAGCTACGCCTATCAGGGCTATGCCATGCCGGACAGCATTCAACAGCTGGATGCCCAATTGTTGAAAAAGCAGCTGGGCTGCAATGCAGTGCGCACCAGCCACTACCCCCAGAGCCCGGCTTTTCTGGATGCCTGCGATGAGCTGGGCCTGCTGGTGTTCGTGGAGATGCCCGGCTGGCAGCATATCGGGGATGAAGCCTGGCAGGCCCAGGCATTGCAGAACTGCCGCGAGATGGTCTGCCAGTGCCGCAACCACCCCAGCGTGTTCCTGTGGGGCGTGCGGGTGAACGGCAGTTCCGACAACGAGGCCTTTTACAAGCGCACCAACGAGGCTGTCCATCGGCTGGACCCCCCCCGCCCCACCGGCGGCGTGCGGATCGCCCGCAAGAGCCAGCTGCTCGAGGACGTTTATGCCTACAACGATTACTCCTACTCCGGCCGCGGCCCGGGCTGCGAGCCCCGGTCTGCCGTTACGCCTGACCTGCGCAAGGGTTACCTCATCAGCGAGTTCGGGGGCCAGCAGTTCCCGGCCAAAGCCTTTGACGACGAGCCGCACCGGCTGGCACAGGCTCTGCGCCATGCTGCCGTCCTCAACGATGCCATTGCCCAGCAGGGCGTGGCCGGTGCCCTTGGCTGGTGCATGGCCGATTACAACACCCACCGGGAATTTGGCAGCGGCGACCGCATCTGCTACCACGGTGTGATGGATATGTTCCGCAACCCGAAGCTTTCGGCGGCGGTATATGCAAGCCAGAAAACGCCGCGTTCCCCCTCGGACATCGTGCTGGAAGTCTCTTCCGGCATGGCACTGGGCGACCTGCCCGGCGGCGTTCCCACAGCCTGCTGGGTGTTCACCAACGCCGAAAGCGTGCGGCTGTACCGCGGCAACGACTACATTGCCGAGTTCACGCCTGACCGGCACGGCCGTTTTGCCGCCATGACGCATCCGCCCATTGAGATCAACGATTTTGTGGGTTCTTTGTTGGAAAAGTACGAGGGCATGGACCAGGCCTCCGCCCAGATGACAGCCGCTATCCTGAACGAGATGCGCCGGGATGCCATGGAGCTTTCGCCGCTTTCCAAGGCGCGGATGCTTTCGCTGCGGCTGAGCTGGAACGAGGTAGCCCGCATGTATTACAAATACATCGGCGTGCTGGGCACACCGTGCGCAGCCTACCGTTTTGAAGCCGTGTGGCATGGCCGCACCGTGCGCACCGTGGTGCGGGAACCGGTGCAGAGCGTCCGGCTGGAATGCACCGTGCACAACCCCATCCTCACTGACGGCCCCACCTGGGACTGCGCCGCTGTCAGCCTGCGCGCCATCGACCAGAACGGCAGCCTGCTGCCCTACTGCGGCGAAGCCGTTCAGCTGAGCGTGGACGGCCCGCTGAAGATCATTGGTCCCAGCGTGGTGCCGCTGCGCGGCGGCATGGCGGGCACCTACCTTGCCACCACCGGCGAAGCGGGCCGCGCCGTGCTGCACTGCCGCATGGAAGGTGCGCTGGATACCGATGCCGTGGTGACCATCCGTTGCCGGGAAGCTTAATTTCCGTCCCTTCATGATAGATTTGCACTCTGTTCAAAATTTCATCATGGTTGACTGGTATCCTAAGAACTGTAAAATAACGGCGGGCGCGCCCGCTTTGATTCCAAAACAAAGGATGCAGGAGTTATGAGAGAAAAATTCCGTCAGTTTATGATCGGCCGCTACGGTACCGATGGCCTGAACCAGTTTTTGAGCATCGCGTCTATCGTGCTGCTGCTGATCTCGCTGCTCACCCGCTTCAGCCTGTTCACATGGCTGGGTCTGGTGCTGCTGGTGCTGTGCTACTACCGCTCGCTCAGCCGCAACATTTCCAAGCGCACGGAGGAGAACTACCAGTACTATGCCCTGAAGGACCGCGTAGACCGTAAGTTCCGCGGTCTGAAGGATCAGTGGGCCAACCGCAAGCTCTACCACTACTACCGCTGCCCCAAGTGCCGCCAGAAGCTGCGTGTGCCCCGTGGCCGCGGCCGCATCCAGATCTCCTGCCCGCGCTGCGGCACCCAGTTCATCAAAAAGAGCTGAGCGGCCATGTTTGGTTATGTTGTGCCCAATCAGGCTGCGCTTTCGGACGAAGCACAAAAGCGATACCGCACCGCCTACTGCGGGCTGTGCCGCCGCATCGACGCACTGCACGGCCTGCGGGGCCGCTTTACGCTGAGCTATGACCTCACCTTCCTGAACCTGCTGCTGTGCAGCCTGTACGAGGGCGAGACCGAAGCTTCTTCCGGCCACGACCGGTGCCCCATCCACCCCTTGGGCGGTGTGGAATGGCGGGCAGCCTCCCCCACCGATTACTGTGCAGATCTGAGCGTAGCCTTGCACTACTACAACGCCGAGGATAAGTGGAAGGACGACCGCAGCCTGCTGGGCCTTGGATATGAAAAGCTGCTTACCGGCTGTAAGCAGGCTGCCGAGAGCCGCTGGGCC